>Ga0137415_10006615_pt1 | contig 11487 bp, 12 predicted proteins | sample CZODoug3_1_1_16f_FD_183082 | JGI IMG/M metagenome (GOLD analysis project Ga0137415, IMG submission 183082) | Vadose zone soil fungal communities from Angelo Coast Range Reserve, California, USA - CZODoug3_1_1_16fungal (Hybrid Assembly) | ecosystem: Environmental > Terrestrial > Soil > Vadose...
GCCCCCTATACCGGACTCATCGTCCTGCGAACTCTCTGGTTATCAGACGCCAACTACCCCCTGGAAGACCTGATGCGGGATCCCAATAAACAACAGGAAAGGACCCATATCCGCCTCAAAGCCGAAGTCTATGCAGGCAAGGACAGCAGCTATATGCCCGTTTTTCGCTTCGACACCCTGTTCTATACTATAAAGGCTGTCTATTCCGTCCATAGCCCATACTCCAATTGGGAAAGAGACCTGGCGGACATCCTTGGCGAGGTGGATCGTCATGGCATCCCGCACGCTCTGCGGCAGGTCGTCCAAATCCGCCTCGTTGCGATACGGCAGGATGACTTCGGTCAGCCCGGCGCGGTGCGCGGCCAGCAGCTTTTGCTTGACGCCGCCGATCGGCAGGACTTTCCCTTGGAGCGTTACCTCGCCGGTCATGCCCACCGTCGGTCGCACCGGTCGGCCGCTGAACAGGCTGACCAGCGCCGTCACCATCGTGACGCCCGCCGACGGCCCGTCCTTCGGCACGGCTCCGGCCGGCACGTGGACGTGGATCGCCTTCTCATCGAAGCCGTTCCCGATGCCAAGCTCGGCCGCGTGCGAGCGGACGTACGACAGTCCGATCTGCGCCGACTCCTTCATCACATCGCCCAGCTGTCCGGTGAGGGTGAGCCCCTTCTGGCCATCCATGGCGGCGGCCTCGATGAAGAGCACTTCACCGCCGATGCCGGTCACGGCCAGGCCGGTGGCGACCCCGGGAACGGAGGTCCGCTCGGCGACTTCTTCATGGAATTTCGCCCGGCCAAGGTACTTGGTCACGTCCTCGCCCTGCACCTGAATCGGCGCCGTCACCTTGCCGGCTTCGATCTGGGTCGCGACCTTGCGGAGCAACCGCCCGAGCTCGCGCTCCAGGTTACGCACACCGGCTTCACGGGTGTGCTCGACGATGATGCGCCGGATGGCGTCATCGCTGACGACCACCTCTTCGGGCGTGAGCCCGTTGCGGTCCAGTTGGCGACCAAGCAGGTGATCCCGCCCGATCGCGAGCTTCTCCTCTTCCGTGTAGCCATCCAGCCGGATGATTTCCATCCGGTCGAGCAGCGGCCCGGGGATGGTGTCGGCGACGTTGGCCGTGGGGATGAACAGGACTTCCGAGAGGTCGAGGTCGACTTCCAGGTAGTGGTCGCGGAAGGAATGGTTCTGCGCCGGGTCGAGGACTTCGAGCAGTGCCGATGAGGGATCACCTCGATAATCGCTGCCGACCTTGTCGATCTCGTCGAGCATGATTACCGGGTTTTTCGTGCCCGCCTCTTTGAGGGCACGCGCGATCCGTCCGGGCAGCGCGCCGACATAGGTGCGGCGATGACCACGGATTTCCGCCTCATCATGGATGCCGCCGAGCGAGATGCGAGTGAACTTGCGACCCAGGGCGCGTGCAACCGACTCCCCCAGTGAGGTCTTGCCCACGCCGGGCGGCCCCACGAGCGTGATGATCGCGCCCGAGCCGCGGCCGCCGGCCAGCGCCAGCCCGCGGGAATCACGCCGCTTGCGAACGGCGAGGAACTCGATGATGCGATCCTTGACGTCGTCCAGACCGGTGTGGTCATCGTCGAGGACACGCCGTGCCTCGGCGACGTCGAACTGGTCGGGGGTGCGCTTGTTCCACGGCATGTCGAGCATCCAGTCCAGGTAGTTCCGGATCCATCCGGCCTCCGGGTTCTGGTCACTGGTCCGCTCCAGGCGGTCGAGCTCGCGCTCAACCTCTTTGCGGACGGCTTCGGGCATGCCTGCCTCGTCGATCTTCTTGCGGTAGTCGGCGGCGACGTCCGAATCGCCCTCGCCGAGCTCCCTCTTGATGGCGTCCATCTGCTGACGCAGGAGGAACTCGCGCTGGCGCTTCTCCATCCCCTCCGCGACATCGCTGCGGATCTTGTTCTTCAGCGAGGCGTCGGCGAGGGTGTCGCGCGTCCAGGCGATCAGCTTCTTCAGCCGCTGCTCGACGTCGAGCGTCTCCAGGATCTCTACCTTCTTCTCGAGGGAAAGGTCGGGCGAATAACCCGCCAGGTCGGACAGCTGGGCGGGGCGGTCGATATTCCTGACCATCTGGAAGACCTCGCTCTGGTCGCGAAGCTCCAGCAGGTTCTCGATCAAGGCCTTGTACTCGCGGGCGAGGACGTGCGACGTCTCCGTCAGCGGGTTGACGTCCTGGGCCGGCTGGGCGAGCACCCGCAAGGCCGGGCCGGTGCCCGCGGCGGCACTGCCGACCGAGGCACGATGCAGCCCCTGCAGGATGGCGACCTCGACGCCGTTGGGCAGCTTCCGGGAATCCTCGATCTTGGCGACGGTTCCGATGCTGGCGTACTTGCCTTCGACCCGAGGAACGAGCAGGACCAGACCGTCGCCCTCGCGCGCGGCGGCGATGGCGGCCCCGGCCTCCTCGCGCTCGACCGGGATGGTGACGACCATACCGGGCAGCACCACCGCGTTGTTGAGCGGCAGCAGGGGGATGAATTCAGTTTTAAGTTCAGGCATTGCTTCCATTTCTCCTTAGTGTTCTCGTCAGGGACAACCTGCGAGACCTTAGGTTTATGCCCAAAACGGGCGTTGCCAAACGAAATGGGGCGGCAGCCGGTCAGGAGCGGCTGGGGGCTCGGCTGGAGCCGTTGCCGGACCGAGCCAGCGCCCGGATGACCTCCTCGATGCTGGCCGCCACCTCCTCGGGTGGCCGTGCGCCATCGATGACCTTGAGCTTGCCCTGATCGTTGTAGTACCTGATCAGGGGGGCAGTCCGGTCGAGGAAGACGTCCAGGCGATGGTCGACGATCCCCTCGAGATCGTCGCTGCGATGGCGCTGGCCGAGGCGCTCCTTGACCGCCTGCGGCTCGAGCTGCAAATAGAGGACGGCATCCAGGGGCCGGTCGAGCGCCGTCAGCATGCTGTCCAGCGCCTGCGCCTGGGGAACGGTCCGCGGGAAGCCATCGAGGATGAAGCCCTGCTGCGTATCAGGGTCCAGGAGGCGGTGCTGGATCAGGTCGACCACCAGGCCGTCGGGCACCAGCTCGCCGCGATCGAGGTAGGCCTTGACCCGCTTTCCCAGCGGGGTCCCGCTCGCGACGTGGGCCCGTAGGATGTCGCCGGTCGCGATCGCCGGGATCCCGTATTTCGCGGACAGCATGGCCGCCTGGGTTCCCTTGCCAGATCCGGGCGGTCCCAGCAGAACGAGATCCAACGCCACGCCTCCATGATGCGCCCCGGCGCAACCAGGGGATCAGCAGGGGAAGCCGATCGGCTCCGAATACGCGGTGGCGGCTTGATCCTCTCTGATGTACCCGACGTGCGCCATTTGGGCCAGCACATTAAACTGGCGGGCCCGGGCGGAACACGGGTTTCGATAGAGGTCGTAGTAGGAGGGCGATTGGGGAAGGCCGGCCAGCATCGAGGCGCGCGCCAGGTCGAGCCTTGCCGGCGCCCGGTGGAAATAGACGGCCGACGCCTGCCCGATCCCATAGGCGCCGTGCCCGTAGTAGACGGCGTTCAAATAGTTCTCCAGGATCGTGTGCTTGCTGAACTTCGACTCCAGCTTCAGGGCCAGCACCAGGTTCTCCGGCTTCCGCCAGCCGTCGTCATCATTGCCCATGTACAGCACCTTGATCAGCTGCTGCGTCAGGGTGCTGCCGCCTTCGAGCGCCCGGTGGTGGTAGAGGTCGGTCAGCGCCGCGCGGACCAGACCCTGCGTGTCGATGCCGCGATGCTGGTAGAAGCGCTCGTCCTCGATGGCGATCAGCGCCTCGCTCAATTGGTCGGGGACGTCGTTGAGGGAGACCCGGGTCCCACCGTGCTTGGCGAGGATGGCGTCGACCCGATGGGGCATGTCGTCGACGGAGGGGGTGATCACGAAGCCGACGGCGACGGCGATGCCGGCCAGGGCCGGTAGGCCCAGGGCCACCGCGACGACCACGGCGACCACCGACTGCCGTCGGGTGCGCCGGGGCATTGCGGGATGCATTCTATCGGCGCGACGCGCTTGGAATGGGAGGTCGGGACTGGTTCGCGACAGGCCGTCCACGAATTCGGACCGAATTGCCTAAAGGGCGCAGTAAAATGAGATCGTGGCCGAGGGAACACCCCAGTTGAACGACCGGCGCGGCACCTGGAAGGTCAAGGCCGGGCTGGCCGAGATGCTCAAAGGCGGCGTCATCATGGATGTCGTCACCGCCGAGCAGGCGAAGATCGCCGAGGACGCCGGCGCGGTCGCCGTAATGGCGCTCGAGCGGGTGCCGGCCGACATCCGTCGGGAAGGCGGCGTGGCCCGGATGAGCGACCCGGGGTTGATCACCGCCATCATCGAGGCCGTCACTATCCCGGTGATGGCAAAGTGCCGCATCGGGCACTTCGTCGAGGCCCAGATCCTGGAATCGCTGGGCGTCGACTACATCGACGAGAGCGAAGTGCTCACCCCCGCCGATGAAGAGCACCACATCAATAAGCATCCCTTCAAGGTCCCCTTCGTCTGCGGCTGCCGCGATCTGGGCGAGGCGCTGCGCCGGATCACCGAAGGGGCGGCCATGATCCGCACCAAGGGTGAGGCCGGCACTGGCAACGTGGTCGAAGCCGTGCGCCACATGCGCGCCGTGACCGGCGGCATCCGCAAGCTGCACGGCATGGGTCCCGAAGAGCTCGTTGTGGAAGCCAAGCGCATCGGCGCCCCCACCGACCTGCTCGAGGAGACGGCCCGCCTGGGCCGGCTGCCGGTCGTCAACTTCGCCGCCGGCGGCATCGCGACCCCCGCCGACGCGGCGCTCATGATGCAGCTCGGGTGTGACGGCATCTTCGTCGGGTCGGGGATCTTCAAGGCGGAGAATCCTTCCGCCCGCGCCAAGGCCATCGTGGCGGCGACCACCTACTTCGACCGGCCGGATATTTTGGCCGACGCATCCAAGAGCCTCGGCAAAGCCATGCGCGGGCTGGAGATCGGGACGATTCCGCAGGAGGAGCTGCTCGCCAGCAGAGGCTGGTGAGCGCCCGGCGCCGCGTCGGCGTCCTCGCGCTGCAGGGGGATTTTCGGGAACACCTGGCGGCGTTGCGGGCCACCGAGGTCGAAGGCGTGCCGGTGCGACTCGCGACCGATCTTGAAAAGGTCGACGCGCTCATCCTGCCCGGTGGAGAGAGCACCACGATGGCAAGACTGATGGAACCGGCGTTGCGCGACTCGATCCAGCGGCGGGTCGCCGCCGGCATGCCGGTCATGGGAACCTGCGCCGGAATGATCCTGATGGCCCGGGACGTCCAGGACGGCCGGGTCGACCAGGAACCGCTGCAGCTGATGGACATCGAAGTGAGGCGCAACGCCTACGGCCGCCAGATCGATAGCTTCGAGGCCGAAGTAGAGTCCCAGGCCATCGGCGGCGCGGGACCCGCGGTGTTTATCCGCGCCCCGCAACTGATTGAGCACGGCGACAGCGTCGAAGAGCTGGCGCGGCACGGCGATCAAGTGGTGGCCGTCAGGCAAGGCAATCGCCTGGCGCTCGCCTTCCATCCCGAGCTGACGCCCGACCGGCGATGGCACCAGTACTTCCTGACCTTCAACGGGGAGAAGCGGTGACGCTGCAGGTCCGACCGGCCCAGCTCAAGGACCTGGGGGCGATCGAGGCGCTCTACCGGCAACAGGTGCGGGAGGCGGAGCGCTCGCCGCTCAAGCGCCAGTTCGCATCGACCCGCCTGTGGTTCCTGCTCAACAGCGCCTTCGCCAGCATCATCCCCATCACGTCGGCGGCGGACCATGTCTACGTCATGGAGGACGCCAAGCGGCGCACCATCGAGGGCTTCGTCCAGGCCGAAACGGCGGCGCTCGGACCGGGGGTCTGGCAGATCCTCAACCTCTGCCTGAGCCCAGATCTCGACCGTGTGCAGGACGGCACGGCGCTACTCGACCACCTCTTCAATGAGGGCCTGAATCGCGGCGTGACGAAGTTCATCGTCCGGGTGCCGGTCGACGACCCCGTCGTCGATCTGTTTCGCGCTCGTGGCTTCACCGCCTACGCCACCGAGCATGCCCTGCTTACCGAGTCGGTGACCGCCCGGCCGTCTCCAACCGTCGCGGGATGGCGGCCGATGCGCCGCGATGACGAGCTTGGTCTCTACCTTCTTTATGTGGCGACCACGCCCAAGAGCGTGGCGGCGGTGGAGGCGTCGAACTTCGCCGAGTGGCGCCGCACCTTCCAACCCGGGTCGTGGAGCGCCCGGATCCCACGCCGTGCGGGACAGCCGCGCTTCGTCATCGAGCGGATGCAGGTGGTGGGGTGGATGAGCCTGGTCCCGGGCGGGGGAGGCCGGCCCCATTCGCTTGGGCTGATGGCGGCCTCCCAACCGGCGGAGTTGTGGCCCAGCCTGGTCCAGCGATCGCTGGCCTACGTCGCCCAGCGCCAGCCGGGGCCGGTCTGGTGCAGCCTCCGGCACTACGATGAGATCGGCATCCAGTTGCTCCAGCGCGAGGGTTTCGAGGTAATCGCCTCCCAGGCCTTGATGGTCCGGGAGCTCCCTTTGAAGGTTCGCGCCCGAATGCGGGTAAGAATCAAGGACAAGCGGCTGGTGCCGCAGTATGGCTAAAGCGATGCAAGAACTAAGGCGATCGAATAACGGCCTGACCGACGCCGACCCGGCTGAGCTCGACCTGCTCTTCCAGGCGCTGCCCCCGCATATCAATCGGGCGGTCAAGCGCCTCGATCACCAGGGCCTGCTGCTCGAAGTCGTGCTCGACCTGGGCCGGGAGCCCGAGGCTCGCTTCCCCGACCACGAGGTGATCCTTGACGAGACGCCGGTCACGTCGGAAGACCTCGAGTTCATCTCGAGCCGGGTCGGATCGTTTGGCGACGACAACCGGGCTGGCATCGAGCGCACGCTGCATCGCATCTCGGTGATCCGCAATCGCGCCGGCCAGATCGTGGGCGTCACCTGCCGGGTCGGCCGCGCCATCACCGGCACGATCGACATCATCAAGGACATGGTCATCGGCGGCAAGAGCATCCTGCTGCTGGGGCGCCCGGGCATCGGCAAGACGACGATGCTGCGCGAGTGCGCCCGCGTGCTGGCCGACGAGATGAAGAAGCGGGTGATCATCGTCGACACGTCAAATGAGATTGGTGGCGATGGCGACATTCCGCACCCGGGGATCGGCCGCTCGCGCCGCATGCAGGTGCGCACGCCCGTGCTGCAGCATGCCGTGATGATCGAGGCGGTCGAGAACCACATGCCCCAGGTGATCGTCATCGATGAGATCGGCACCGAGCTGGAAGCGAGCGCGGCGCGCACCATCGCCGAGCGCGGCGTGCAGCTGGTGGCGACCGCTCACGGCAATTCGCTGGAGAACCTGCTCGTCAATCCCACCCTCAACGACCTGCTGGGCGGCATCCAGACGGTCACGCTCTCGGATGAGGAGGCGCGCCGCCGGGGCACGCAGAAGTCGGTGCTCGAGCGCAAGTCGCCGCCGACCTTCGATGTGCTGGTCGAGATTCACGACCGCGATCGACTCGCGATCCACCAACCGCTCGCCGAGGTGGTCGACGCAGCGCTGCGCGGCACGCTCAAGCCGCCGCAGATGCGGATCCGAGGGGCCGACGGCGCCATCGTGGCCCGGATCGCCGAGACCGCCCCGATGCGGACGGCGGCCGTTCGCGAGCCGCTGGAGGCGCCGCGCTCGCGCGGCCTCCACGAAACCGTGTCCGTCTTTCCCTACGGTGTCAGTCGCAATTACCTGGAACAGGCGATCACCGAACTCAAGGTGCCGATCCGCATCCAGAACCACATCGAGGAGGCGGACCTGATCGTCACCCTCAAGAACTACTACCGGCGCAAGGATTCGCCCCTGAAGGAGGCGGAGGCTGACGGCATCCCGATCCAGGTGCTCAAGAGCAACACCATCACGCAGATCAAGAATGCGCTGAGCCGCGTCTATCAACTGGAGACACCCGACCCGACCGAGTCCGCACTGCAGGAAACGCTCGAGGGTATCAGCCGGGCGAAGGCGACCAGCTCGATGGTGGAGCTCTCGCCGCAGAACGCCTACGTCCGCCGCTTGCAACATCAACTGGTGGAGCGGCACGAGCTGACGGCGCGCAGCACCGGCAAAGAGCCGAACCGCCGGTTGCGCATCTATACCAGCGCCGACTGAACCTCGTATAGTTCAGCGCGAAATGGAAACCGCGGGGAAGCGAGGCGGGTTCTTCATCAGCTTCGAAGGACCCGAGGGAAGCGGCAAGTCGACCCAGATCCATCGCCTGGCCGCCTCGCTTGCGGAGCAGGGACACGCCGTCTGGACCACCCGTGAACCGGGCGGCACCCGTGCCGGCGAGATGATCCGGCCGATCCTCCTCGGTCCGCAGGCGGGCCCATTATCGGCCTGGTCTGAGGCCCTGCTCTTTACCGCCGCCCGCGCCCAGCTGGTGGACGAGGTCATCCGGCCGCGTCTCCAGCGTGGCGAGCTCGTCCTCTGCGATCGATACAGCGATTCGACCCTCGCCTACCAGGGATACGGGCGTGGCATCGAACTCGAGACCTTGCGGCAGCTGCAGGCGGAGGCGACCGGTGGGTTGTCCCCGGACCTGACGCTTCTGCTCGATCTGCCGGTCGAGGCCGGGCTGGCGCGCATTCCGCGCCACGCGAAGGACCGGCTGGACCGGGAGACGATCGCGTTCCATCAGCGCGTCTATGCCGGCTACCACGAGATGGCGGCGCGCGAGCCACATCGCTGGCGTCAGCTCGACGCCTCGCGCGATGCCGACGAAGTGGCGTCCCGCATCCTCGAGCTGGCGCTGGAGGCGCTGCGCACCGCGGGCATCCGCCCGGCGGCGCGGCGATCGGCATGAAGTTGCTGATCGCGGTGGTGCACAGTGAGGATGCCTCGGCGACCATGGACGCACTCAACGACCGTGGCATCTCGGTGACCCGCTTCGTCAGTTCCGGCGGCTTCTTACAGCATAAGAACGTGACGCTCATGTCGGGCATCGAGGACGATCGGATCGAGGAGGTCCTCGGCCTGATCAAGGAAAACTGCCGAACGCGCAGCGAGTTCATGAACCCGATGCCGCCGCTGGTCGAGCCCGGTGACTTCTTCGTCCCCTATCCGGTCGAGGTGCAGGTCGGGGGCGCGACGGTCTTCATCATGAACGTCGACCGCTTCGAAAAGCTCTGATCCCCGGGCTCGGAACCGCCCTCAACACCGGCACCGTTCTCGTCGGCGCCACGCTGGGGCTCACCCTGGGCCGGGTCATCCCCGCCAGCCTCCACCAGAGCATCCGCATCGCGATCGGGTTGTTCGTGGCGGTGATCGGGATGCAGATGGCGCTCAAGACGCACAATCCGCTGATCCTGCTGGTCAGCGTGCTGGTTGGCGTCGTCATCGGCGAGCTGCTCAAGCTCGATGCCGGCGTGCAGGCGATTGGCTCGTGGGCGGAACGCCGCTTGAGCCGTGGCGGCGAGCCCGGACGCGTCAGCCTCGCGTTCATCACCACCAGCCTGATCTTTTGCGTCGGGCCGTTGACCGTGCTCGGTTCCTTCCTCGATGGCACGCGCGGTGATATCACGCTGCTCGCCATCAAGTCGACCCTCGACGGCGTCACCTCGATCGTCTTTGCCGCCACCCTCGGCTGGGGCGTCCTGCTCTCGGCCATCAGCGTGCTGCTGGTGCAGGGCAGCCTAACCCTGATCGCCTTTCTCGTCCATGCGGGGCTGACGGAGCTGGAGACCGCCGAGCTGACCGCCGCCGGCGGCATCGCCGTGCTCGGCATTGCGCTCGGTCTGCTGGAGCTGAAGACGATTAAGGTCGCCAACTTCCTGCCGGCGCTGGTGGTGGCCCCGCTCCTTGCCGGCATCCTGCACGCCTTCGGCATGTAACATCGGACTGACTCGCGCGTAGCAGTTAGTGGGGAGAGGGATTCGTGCTACAGCCGGCGGAGTCGTCCTGGATCGAGCCGTTGGTGCTGGCGTTGTATCGCCCCACGGTTCAATTGGCAACCATGCTCGTCCGTGATCACACCGTGGCTCAAGACATCGTTCAGGAGGCGTTTGTGCGTGTCTGGCTCTCCCCTCGAACACCGCGCGAGATGAACGCGTTCCGCCCCTGGCTCTACAAGACGGTCGTCAACCTGGCCCGCGATCATCATCGCCGCCAGGGCAGGTGGGCGCGCCTGCGTTTCGGGCGAGCAGCCTCAGTCGACCCGATGGATGTCGCCGAGACCCGCGCATCGGACGCGGCGCTGGGCGTTGCGATGCGCGGTCTGAGCCGGCGCGAGCGAGAAGCCGTCTATATCCGCTTTTTCGAGGACGCCCCATTCGACGAGGTGGGGCGGATCATCGGCTTGCGAGCCGGGACAGCGCGGGTCCTGGTCCACCGGGCGCTGGCCAAGCTGCGACGCCAGCTTCACTGAGCCGTTGCTATTTGGGCACTTGAACTGCCCCTTCTGATTGAGCACCACCTGAAACTTCTCTTTGAGTGACATGCTCCCGAGCAAAGCATTGAAGGACTTGCAGCAGACGACGCAGTTGTCGTCATGATTGCTACCCGCATTGGCGCTTGCGAGAAGATGCTCGACGCTTGCATCCGCCTTCGATAGCGGCTGTTTGCAAAAGAAACAAAGACCACCCTGAACAAACATGAGTCGCTCAAGGGACTTGGTGGGCATAGGGGCTTCTAACGTCGCCGTTCACTCGGCCGAGGGGGAGGCGCGCGTTCAGAGTTTGTCAGAAGAGGCTTGACACGCGAGCGGCGGATGCCACACTAAGCGCAATGTCGTCGCCGCCCCGCCAGGTACGAACGCCAGGCCTGCTGGCCTGGTTGCGATTGGTTCGCGTCTTCCAGAAGGTCGACCGTGCATCGACCGAATCCTTGCGTTACCGTCAGCTCAGCCCCGCGCAGCTCGACGTGCTGGCCAAGGTCGGTTCCACCGAAGGAATCAGCCAACAGGAGCTCGCCGATGCGCTCCTGGTCACCAAGGGCAACGTGTGCCAACTGCTAGACAAGATGGAGGGCAGTGGTCTCTTGGAGCGGCGTCCGGACGGACGCGTCAACCGCCTGTTTCTGACCGATCAAGGCCGGCGCGTGCATGATGAAGTCGTGCCCCGACACGACGAGCTGCTGGCAGACCAGTTCAATACGCTTTCCGAGGACGATCAGCGCGAGTTGCTGCGCCTGCTGCGGCAGATCGACCACGCGCTGGAGCGGGCCTGAAACCGCTCGATGCGTCACGCCACCGCGTCGTAATTACCGGCATCGGCGCGCTCACTCCCATTGGCTGCGGAGTCGATGGATTGTGGTCTGGCGTCCTGCGCGGCAAATCGGCGGTACGCCTGGTCACCCGCTTCGACCCTGCGCCGTTCCGCTCACGCCTGGCAGCCGAGATCGACGACGCCGACTTCGATCCGAGCATGTATTTGGAGCCGCGTCGCGCGCGCCGGCTCGATCGTTTTTCGCAGCTCTCGGTCGCCGCGAGCCTGCAAGCGGTT
>Ga0137415_10006616_pt1 | contig 11486 bp, 10 predicted proteins | sample CZODoug3_1_1_16f_FD_183082 | JGI IMG/M metagenome (GOLD analysis project Ga0137415, IMG submission 183082) | Vadose zone soil fungal communities from Angelo Coast Range Reserve, California, USA - CZODoug3_1_1_16fungal (Hybrid Assembly) | ecosystem: Environmental > Terrestrial > Soil > Vadose...
CGGGATCAGACGCTCCCAGCACCACGCGCCGTGGAACGAGCCGTGCACCAGAACGAAAGTTGCCATCGCCTTTCCGCCGTCGCCTTTCCGATCAGATTTTGAACTGCACCTGCACCTCTGGCGGGAAGAGCTCTTCGGCCGCCAGCAAGCGCTTGCTTACGCCCTGCTCGAAAGCATATCTGAGAAAGGCGGAAAGTGTGGTTCGATTGCGTTCGATACCATAGGGCCAATAGTCCTCGCCGAACTGCGCTTTCGTGCGCCGTACATGCTCGAAAGCCCAAGGCAACGGAAGCCGAGCTGCGGTCGCTTCGGCCGCTCGCGCGATGCTGCGGTCCTTCGCTTCGGTGAAGGCGCGCAGAAGATTCATGGCAATCCAGCGGTTCTGCTCGAACACGTCGCGCCTCAGCAGGATCGTATGCATGATCGGAAATATTCCCGTGGCCCGCCAGTATCGGTGCTCGATGCCCACGAAATCTTCGAACAGCCGCCGGATGTTCGGATGCGCACTCTCGAAACAGTGCGGCGGATGCGCCGACATCATTGCGTCGATCTCGCCGGACACCAGCATGTCATCTAGGGTGCGGTCCGCCACGCGAACGAGACGCACGCCGGCCGGCGGTTGGACGGATACTTCCTCCTCGCGCCCGGACTCGTGGATGCCGGCCTGCACCCATTCGACATCCTGGAGGGTGACTCCGAACTCTTCCCCGAGCATGCCGCGGGTATAGATGCCCGCGGTTTGTGCCCATTCCGGCACGCCGATGCGCTTTCCCTTGAGGTCGCCGGGCCCTTGCACGCCGCCGTCCCGTCGGACGTAGAGCGAGGAATGTCGAAACATGCGCGATGGAAAAGCCGGAATTGCCACGAACGGACAATTCCCCTGCGATACCACCGAAGCGTACCGACCCATCGACATTTCCGAGAGCTCGAACTCTTTGAAGCGAAGCGCTCGGAAAAAGATCTCCTCCACCGGCATGACCAGCACCGACAGCGAAATGCCTTCAGGCCGGACTCTTCCGGACGCGAGGTCGCGGACGTGGTCGTATTCGCTGATCGCACAGGTCAGGGTGAGCATCGGTGCTCCTGGTCGAGTTCGCCCGGTGGAAGGTGCCGTCGACGATCAAGACCTTCCCTGAGCATGCCTGGTCTGCTTTGCCGACGGTCGAACGATCTTGCGACTTGGGAGACGGCGGCTCAATGCACGGCCGCTTATAAGTCGATAAGCTGGACGCATGAATGGGTCATGTTCGCCGATTTCCGCGTCGAAGCAGCGAACATGAAACACCGACGTAGCGTTGCACCCGCTCCACATCGTGTGCAAGGTCCGCGCCGCTTCCCGACCACACTCCCTATGTCGCCCTGATCCGTCTTGGCGGCGTGATATTCCGCATTCTCAGCCAGGTTGGAACCGTCCGGGAAGCTTGCTCATCAGCTTTGGCATTGATTCGGGTCGCGACGAGGTCACAATGTCGATTTGGGACCCTTTCTCGTTGTCAATGCAGAGCGGCAATGGCCATTGCCGCGCGAAACGCGAACACCATAGCGGGCCCAAGCGTGATGCCGGGGCCGGGATAGTGGCCGCGCATGATCGACGCCATGTCGTTGCCGCAGGCGTAGAGCCCAGGAATCGGCGTGCCGCTTGCTGACAGCACGCGTCCATCGGAGTCGGTTCTTAGCCCGACACTGGAGCCGAGCGTGCTCGGGTAGACAGCCATCGCATAGAACGGCGGCTCGGCAATCGGACCGAGACAGGGATTCGGCTTGTGCGCGGGATCGCCGTTGTGACGATCGAAATCGGTGGAGCCCTTGCCGAACTCGTCGTCAGTGCCGGTTTCCGCATAGCGGTTGTTGCGCACGACGCTGTCGCGCAGGCCGGCGGAATCCACCTTGATCCTCGCCGCCAGCGCATCGAGCGAATCCGCCTCGACCAGATAGCCGCTCGCGATCAGCCGCCGCCAACTTCGTCGACCGGGCGGCACGCGGCCGAGGCCGTAGGCTTCGATGAAGCCACGGTCGCAGATCAGCCACGCCGGGATGGTCGGCAGCGTCTCGTGCGAGCGATGCATGCCGACGACGAACTCGTGATACGACGCCGCCTCGTCGACGAAGCGGCGTCCGGCCGCGTTCACGGCGATGAGGCCCGGTTTGGCGCGGTCGAGCGCGAGATGCGGATAGGCGCCACGCCCGCCGGCGAGCCACGTCGTCTCCGACACCGGCGTCCAGAACGCAGGCTGTGCGTGGTCGTCCTCAACCCCCGCGCCTGCGCCCCGCGCAACGCGCATGCCGTCGCCTTCTGCGCCGGCGAAGGCCACGGCGTGCGCGAGCTTTGGCTGCACATATTCGTTGAGCCGCTCGACGGAGCCGCCGAAGCCGCCTGTCGCCAGCACCACCGCGCGGCGCGCGACGATGCGGCGTGAGGTACCCTCGACGCTCAGCCGGGCGCCGGTGACGCGGCCGCCATCCATAACGAGCTCATGGATCGACGTATTGAGCCACACCGGCACGTTGCGCTGGCGAAGGCTGTAGAGCAGCCGGGCGGCGAGCGCATTGCCCATCAGAAGCCGCGTCCCCCGGCGAAACCGCAGCCGGTCAGCGGCGTGCCGCAGCAGCAACGAGGCCATCTTGCGGAAATTCGCCACAGACGCGAACGGCCGCGCCAGCGGCTCGATGTCGTCGCGGCCGATGACCATGCCGCCAAGCGCCATGAACTCCCCGATCGGCGGCCGCAGCATCGCGAAATCTTTGCCGAGCAGCCGCCCGTCGAACGGCAGCGGGGCGAGCGCGCGTCCGGCAAGCGTCGCCCCTGGACGATTGGAGAGATAATCGGGATGCTTGTCATACGGCGAGAACTTCACCTCGCTGTTCCTGGCGAGATAGTCGACGACCTCAGGCCCGCTTGCAAGATAGGCTTCGCGGCGGCCGTCGGTTGCCGGACCGATAATGGCGTCGAGGTAGCGACGCGCCTGCGCGACGTCGTCCTTGAAACCGGTTGCCTGGCTGGTGCCGGGCACCCAGATGGTGCCCGCCGACGTCGCGGTGGTGCCCCCGACCTGCGCGGACTTCTCAACCAGGACCACGTCGAGGTTCTGCAGCGCGCAGACAAGCGCCGCGGTCATACCGGCTGCGCCAGCGCCCGCGACCAGGACGTCGACTTCGTGGTCCATGAAATCGTGGTCCATGAAAAATCCTGCCCTCAGCGCAGCCGATGTGTGCCGAAGATCAAGGATCACTATTACGCCAACGGCCGCTCACTTCGCTCTCTTTCGCTTCGCGTATAGCAGTGAATGTAGGGTTGAGCTTTCAGGCGTCCGCGAGCCTCTTCATCACGGCGTTGAAGCGAATGCTGCGCTTGCCGACGAGAGCCGTTGCTTCCGCGATTGCGCCTTCGTCGGTGTAGGTTCCGGAGAAACCGATCCCGACCTCATGGCCGCCGAACACCGCCCGCGCGCCTTCGCTTGGCGTGTGCTCGTGATTGACGAGCTCGCCCTTCCAGCGACCGTCGGCGCCCGTGTACGTGCCGACGTAATCGAAAAAGCCATCGCCTCCGCGCATCAGGCCGTCGTTCAAAAGTATGACGCCGGTGTTGCCGCCATCCACACCGTCGAGCATCCGGATGTGAATGGAATAAAGACCATTGCGGACCCCGCGTCGGGTTGCAACGATCGGTGGGGCAGCTTCCTCACTGATCGGCGTCATCACCCAACTGAACGGAACCCCCGGCAACTGCACAGCCTCGCCTTCGAAGTTATATTGATCGCCCTGCCGCCTGCCTCTGAGTTTCAGATCGATCCTGTCGCTCTTGAACAACGGCTGGAAATTCGGGTCTTCGTTGTGGCGCACCGTTGAGATATCGACGAGCGTGTTGCCACGCGATGGCTCCACATATGAGCCAATGAAGGCAAAAGCAGAGTTGCCGCCCATCATCTTGCCGTCATAGACATACAAAACGCCGCGCCGCGTGCCATGCCTTGATTGCATCTCGACTTTGTAAAGACCTTGCTGCACCTGAGCGCTCCCACGCCGGCTAATGGCAGCGCGCCCCCAAATCCGTGATCTGGGCTCGGCAACTCCCGCTGTGTCTGTCCCGGTCCGATATTTTTATTCGGGCGAGACAACCCGCGCAAGCGGCCTCTCCCAAGCGAGTGACCGAGCAAGGCAAACAAGCGAGGTCGCCGGGGCAAGACAGGACAAGCGACAAATCACCGTATGCGGACTGTCCGGCGGCGATGAAATGGCGGAAACGAGTGCCAGCGTTCGTCCGGGCTGGCGATGAGCCGCGCTTCACGCGGCGACGCTATGCATGGCACCGCTGTCGTGACGGGCGTGGCGGATCGCCCGCACGGATTTCTCATGGCGTTCCAGAGCCGCGCGATTTCGACGGCCGATTGGCAGGCGGCGTCGTATTCCTTGGCCCCCTCCCCGTTCGCGAGCGACAGCGACAGATTGGCGCGATGAGCCCCAGATTCGTAGATTGTGCATGCTCATTGATTCATCATGACCTTTCTGCAAAACGACCCGACTCGTGCCTCCTTGGCCATCAATGGATTAGCATCACCGTTGCAAAATAGAAGCCAGGACGACGGACATTTCGATAACAATTTGACACTGCCACAGCGCTGATAGAGCGTCGGGGGCCACCCTTTCAGGGCTGGCAATCGGACTTGTACTCCGCGACCATCCTGTCAAGAAGTCCGAGATATGCGGCACATGACTCCGCAGCGTTGCGTTCTGTGCCATCAACGGTGAAGCTGTAGGTGGGAATCAGGATCGTCGCCAGCGGCTCGACACCCGGTGGGCCGGTTACGTAATGAACCCCGTCTCCCATGACATGGGTTCCGGCGCTCAGACTCCGTTCTCGCATTCCCACGAGCTCGTTGGCCTCGAGGAGCTAATTTCTGGACAACCACGGGGGGTTACGCATGACATAGATGGCGACGATGCGGTCATGCTCAATCTCCAGGGCCGTGGTCTGGAGAATGTCGCCCCGCCCGATGGTGACGAATCCCGGCAGGGCAACGTCGCCACTTGACAATTTTTTGAAGTGTGTTCATTTTATTTGCCGTTCGGTCGAAACGACATCGTCTAGCACGACCACCTTTGCCGCATACCAAAAGAAATAAAGCTTTGGGAGGAGAGTACTCATTGTTCAACGATGCGCGACGGCGACTCGCCTTTGCCGTGACCGCCATATTGCTCGCGCTTTCGCCCACGTATTCTCAGGATTTTCCGAACGACCAGAAGATTCGTTTGATTGTCCCAGTTCAGCCCGGCGCTATGGCGGATTCTCTGGCCCGGGTGTTTGCGCAGAAGGTCAACGAGCGGACCGGCACGATAGTTGTGGTTGAGAACAAGACCGGTGCAAATGGAATGCTGGCTGCGAATGAGGTCGCAAAGTCATCACCGGACGGCTTGACAGTGCTGCTCGGTTTTCAAGGCACTAACGCGGTTCTGCCGCACCTTGATCCAAAGCTACCGTACAAACCACTGACCGATTTCGCTCCCGTTGTGCAGCTCGCCTCGACACCCGTTGTGCTGGTTGTGAATCCATCGTTCCCCGCGAAGACGATGAAGGAATTTGTTGAGATCGTTATGAATAAGCCGGGCGGCTATAGCTATGCTTCAGCAGGGTTCGGTACCACGCACCATTTGGCAGCCGAGCTGTTCAACGTCACTGTCGGTGCGAAGCTCGTCGGAGTAAACTATCGGGGCGCTGCGCCCGCGAACACGGATGTCATCGCGGGTCATGTCCCGATGGCGTTCGACAATCTTGGTAACGCCATGAACAACGTGCGCGCAGGCAAAGTGCGAGCGCTGGCGATCGCTTCCGAGAAACGTGCGCCACAGTTGCCTGAGATTCCGACCATGGCTGAAGCTGGCGTGCCAAACGTGGTGGTCTCACCTTGGTTTGCGCTGTTCGTTCCGGCGGGCTCCCCGAAAGACGCCATCGCATGGTTGAACAAACAGGCTAACGAAATTTTCTCGGCGCCGGATGTGCGCGATCAATTCGCTCGCCAGGGAGTGGTGTTGCCGCTGGGGACGCCCGAAGGGCTCGGAGCCCTGGTCGAAAACGAATACAAAAAATGGGGCGAGGTGGTTCGCAAGGCTAATATCACACTGCCGCAATGAACGAACTGTCTCGTCGCCTAGGCTATAATAGCTGACGCTCGTCTAAAAGCACTCCTTGGGGAATCCCCCATGAAGCGTGGCCGATAGGATGTGCTGAACGCACAAATGTAAATCGACGAATTGGTGAGCAATGGCATTGTCCATGGGAAAGAGACTTGAAGGCAAGGTTGCCGTTGTGACTGGCGGCGCAAATGGACTTGGCAATGCCATTGCCAAACGATTCGTGAAAGAGGGCGCAACTGTTGTTTTGGCCACCAGAAACAAAGCAAGATTGGATGCTGCGGTCGAGGACTTCCGCGCCAGCGGCGGTACCGTCGAAGGAATTCAAACTGATGTCACGAATGAAGCACAGGTCATTGCGATGGTTCACGGAACCGTTGAGAAATACGGCCAAATAGACGTTTTGGTGAACAACAGTGTGATTGGCGGTCCGACCTGCGCTCTGGTCGATCTAAAGTTGTCCGACTGGAACGATGTCCTAAACACGGATCTCACGGGAGCGATGCTTTGCGCTCGTGAAGCTCTTAAGGCGATGATACCTAGAAGGTCCGGAAACATCATAAATATAGGCGCAGAGGGCGGCCGAGCTGGCGATGGCCGTGGAGGTTACCCTTTGCGGGCCGCATATTGCGCCGCGAAAATGGGCCTCATCGGTCTGACTGAAACTCTGGCGCAAGAAGTGGGCGAGTACAACATACGAGTGAACGGCGTCAGTCCTGCTGCAATGAAGGGCGAACGATTTCTCCGAGTTATGACGGGTCGAGCGGAAGCCTCGGTGACTTCGCTTGAAGATACGATTTCTAGAGAAGTTCAGAACTATTCTTTGCAGCGCCCTGCCGAGGAACACGAGGTCGCAGCCACGTGTGCCTTTTTAGCTTCGGACGATGCAGGCGCCATTACTGGACAAACCATCCCTGTGAACTGCGGCTGGCACATACCAATCAGATAACCGTCATTCACAACGCCAAGCGCCACTAATAAATTAAGGGGAGGTTCTGAGATGCTACTCACGGTCAAAGTATTGTTGACACTTGCCACGTTGGGATACAGCGCAATTCCGACTATGGCCGATTTAAACCGTACACACGCGACCAATCCAACGTGGGTGGGGCACGCCCGGTTCCACGTTGTTTGGCAAGTGATGAGCTACATCGGGCTAGGACTGTTGGGATTGTACTTCGTCTGGATGCCGAGTGATGACGTGGTTTCCCGCCTATGGATCGCCGCTGCATTCGCCACCGCCTGTTACGCCGGCTTCTTTACGGCCGTATTCACGAAAAATGTTTACGGGGGCGCCAATTATGATCCGAACGGCATTGTCCCCATCCGCCCTCCAATCATAGGGCGTTACATCTCGTTTGAACCCAATATCACCGTTTTCACGCTGATGGTCCTCGTGCTCGCAGTAGCGGTGATTGGCCTGATGTCGCTGACATCCTGAGATCTTAGCTGCCTAAGAGTCCGTCTCGAAAGTCATAACTCTCCGAAGGATTGTACCGCGATCAGGGACTTCATATGGGAGACAGACATCCGGCCGGCCGCCCGAACGCCTAGTCTGGGTGATGAGGCGCACACTGCGCAACTGCTATGAATTATCACAGGCCGACCTCACCCTATCTTGGATGGGCGTTGCTCATCCGCGCCTGGGGTGGACAGCACCGCCGGACCCCCCAACCGCGATCGCATCAAGGCCGTCGCCCCGGCCTGAAAAACGACGTCGCGCCCAGTGCGGGGAGGCCGCCGGCTCATCTAAATCGGGGGGCCTGGCCGGCCTCCCCCAACCTGAAAAACACGCCCCGCCGACAAGCCGTGGCGATCTTTGGGCGATCTTTGGTCGACCGCCGCTGCGGGCGGCGCAATATCTTCTAACCTATTGAAATTACTGGCGCTCCCTAGGGGACTCGAACCCCTGTTTTCGCCGTGAGAGGGCGACGTCCTGGGCCACTAGACGAAGGGAGCAAGCGGAGAGGCGCCCGAAATAGCCCCGTTCCCCGCCGCGCGCAAGCTGCCTGCCGCCATCGCCCGGTTTTCGCGGAAAAATCGAGCTTCCGGGCGCCCGCGCCTCCCCGCCTCACGGATCGCTCACCACCACGCCGGGCAGGCCCGCCCGCGCGATCGCCGCCTGCACCAGGCCCGATGCCTTGGCCTCCGCGACGAAGGCGCGTGCGGCGGCGGCGGCGGCCGGTTTTCCCTCCGCCACCGCGACCGCGACGGGCACGTTGTAGTAGCTGCCGGGAAGGATGCGCGATCCCGGCAGGTCCGGCTGCGCCGATGCCAGCATCGGCACGACGTGGCTGAAGGCATCGGCCTTGCCCGCCGCGATCAGGTCGACCGCCTGCTTCGGCGTCTCGACCGCGACGTTGATCAACGTCGCCTTGCTGATGATCTTGCGCAGATGCGCTTCCTGGGCGCTGCGCTGCGGCACCAGGATGCGCAGGCCGTCCCGGTCGATCTCGGCGATGCGCGTGACCGGCGAAGCCGCCGGCACCAGAAACGTCGTCTGCAGATCGATCACGGTCGGGCCGTAGTCCATCACCACGGCGCGGTCCGCAGTGATGCCGATGAAGGTGGCATCGAGTGCGCCGTTGCGGAACGCCTCGATCACGCCGCCGGGATTTTCGAACTTGATGAGCTCGACCGGCACACCGGTGCGCCGCGCCAACGCCTCGCCGAGATCCGGAATGACGCCCTTGAGCCGTCCGGTCGTCTTATCCTCCAGCGCGAAATACCAGACCATCAGCACGCCGACGCGGAGCTTGCCGGTGGGCGCAAGCGCGCGCACGGCGTCGTCCGATGACGATTGCGCATGCGCCGACATGGCGATGCAGAGCATCATCGCCGCGGCAATGACTGCAGGCATCCGTGATAGCCAGCCGCTATGCGCCATTTCACGACCTCTTCACGATTGATCGTTTTCTTCCCGACCTTAGTATTGTCGCCCCGTCGCTACAAACGACAGGTCACGGTCAAGATGACAGTTCCCGGCCGACGCCACTGGCTCCGTGCGACCTTGAGCAGGCTTCACGCCGCGCTCGGCCGGCCGCTCGTCCCCTATTTGCAGCAAATGCGCGTCCGGCATACCATTGCGCCCTCTTCTGCGGAGTCTGGGGCCACGGAAGATCAATCTGCCATGGACGCCTCGTTTTTCGAGACCCGGGAGGCCCTGACCAGGTTCCTGTTCCTGAAAGACGAACCTGCGGCTGTCGACCTTTGCTTCGTGTTGGGAAGCCCGACGGTTTCAAGCATGCAGCCTGCGATCGATCTTTATCGAATGGGATTGACGCCACGGATCCTGATCTCGGGCCATGGCCGCTCGCCGAATCAAGAACCGGAATGCGAGACCCACAGGGCGTTTGCGTTGCAGAACGGCGTGCCGGAAGCGGCCATCCTCCTGGAAAGACGGGCTTCCAACACGCTCGAGAATTTCGCGTTCTCGCGACCGATCGTGCAAAAGGAGATCGGCTGGCAGACCGTCAAGACCGTGGCCATCGTCGGCAAGCCGTTTCACATGCGCCGTGCCTTGATGACGGCACGCAAGCAGTGGCCGGCCCACCTCAAATTCGTAATGCGACCCTCGACCGATCCGATCGACATGCCGGCCGACGTGTGGTGGCAATCGGCGGAGGGCCGACGATACGTCCTGGCGGAAATCAGGGCGATCGGGAGCTATGCGTTGCAAGAGCACATTGGTGGCTACTAGATGGCGCGCGAACACGCCGGACCGATTCCTCAACGGGTGCACCTCGTCGGCATAGGCGGCGCAGGCATGAGCGGCCTTGCCCAAGCGCTCTTAGGGCTGCAGCGGCGTGTGTCCGGCAGCGATCTTCGACGGTCGGAGGAGACCGACCGCCTGGCGGCTCTCGGTGCCGACATTTCCTTCGGACACCGCCCGGGCAACATCACTGATGCCGACCTGGTGGTCGTCAGCGACGCGATCCCGGTCGACAACGTCGAGCTCGAGCATGCGGGCCGGCGCGCAATTCCGATACTCAGGCGCGCGCAATGCTTGGATCGTCTGCGCGGGACGAAAACATCCGTGCTCGTCGCCGGCGCGCACGGCAAGTCGACGACCTCAGCCATGATCGCGAAGGTTCTCGACACGGCGGCGGCGGCGCCGACCTTTGTCATCGGCGCCAATGTTCGCGCTCTCGACAATCGGCGCGCTTGCATCGGCGCCGGCGACCACTTCGTCGCGGAAGCGTGCGAGGCGTTCGGCAATCTCGCCTTGTTCCATCCGGACGTCGCGGTCATCACGAATATCGACGACGAGCACATCGAGCACTACGGCTCGCAAGCGAAACTGGACGAGGCCTTTCGCAGCTTCGCAATGCGAACCGGCCCGACCGGCGCCGTCATCGCCGGTGGCGACGACGAGCGCCTCAATCGGATCTTGAGCGGAGTCCCGGCCACGACCTTCGGGTTTGGCCCGCACAACGACATCTCAGTCGCGTCCTTCGCGTTCGACGGCACCCATTCCCGATTCCAGCTGCGCCTGGAAGACGGGACCACCCATGCGATCGAGCTGCCGGTCCCCGGCAAACATGCGATCGCAAACGCGCTCGCCTGCGTGGCAAGCTGCCGCCAGCTCGGCATCGACATTGATCGTATCGCGCAGGGGCTGGCATCGTTCACCGGCGTATCCCGCCGCTGGGAAGATCATGGCCTGGTCAATGGCATTCACGTCATCGACGACTATGCGCATCACCCGACCGAGCTGAGGGCAGCCATCGAAACCGCGCAAGCGGTGATGGACAACGGTCGCCGGCTCGTCGTTGCATTCCAGCCGCAGCTCTATTCCAGGACGCGTCGCCTGCATAAGGAGTTTGCCGGCGTTTTGGCCCGCTGCGACCACGCCTTGCTGCTCGAGGTCGACCCCGGCGGCGAGCGCGATGCCGGCGCCGTCCGCAGCGCGCTGATCCTGGACGAAATCGGCAAGGTCGGCGGATCCGCGGAAGCCTACGACGGTGTCGACGATTTCATCGACCGCGCGCCGCGGGCGCTGCGCAGCGGCGATCTGCTGCTGATTGCCGGCGCGGGCAATGTCAGGACTGCGGCGCCGCGGCTCCTGCAGCGGCTGCGTTCCGGGAATGACGTGGGGCGCAGTGCTTTCGCATCCAAAGTCCTGTCCTCGTTAGGACCGCGCAAATCGGTCGGCTGGCGACTTGCCAGAATGGTCCGGGGGAGGGTGCGCTCCACGCTCGCGCCCCCGACGACCGCCGTCTCGCTGTTTACCTCGCAAGTCTTGACCCGGCCGGCCGACACCAGAAAGTTGAAGGCATAGTCGAGCAATTCGTCGTCGGCGACGCCCGGATAGCGCTCGATGGCGCCCAGCCAGGACACCAGCAGGTGCCGCGCCCCTT
>Ga0137415_10006618_pt1 | contig 11486 bp, 9 predicted proteins | sample CZODoug3_1_1_16f_FD_183082 | JGI IMG/M metagenome (GOLD analysis project Ga0137415, IMG submission 183082) | Vadose zone soil fungal communities from Angelo Coast Range Reserve, California, USA - CZODoug3_1_1_16fungal (Hybrid Assembly) | ecosystem: Environmental > Terrestrial > Soil > Vadose...
GCTGATCGTCACCAGGTTCGATGTCGGGTCGACCTCGCAGGGGTAGCCGGTGTCCGCAAAGCCGTCGGCGCCGACCTTGAACACCGGCTTGCCCGCGCCGTCGACTTGCGACGGCAAGGCAAATTTCGGCACCAGCGGACCACGTACGCCGAGCGTCCCGGCCTCGGTCCGGACGACCTCCGCCATGTGGAGGGCGCCCGCGGCCCCGCGCGGCGCCATGATGGCGCCGAGGCTGAGCGACGCCGGCCGGCCGCCGCCGCCGCGGCGCGCCGCGAACAGCGCCGTCTCGCCGAAGACCGCGATGTCGACCAGGCTGATCGACGGATCGCCCCACGCGGCGCTCCCCGCCAGCTGCTCCGGCGCGCGCCACGCGGCGATCACGGTCTTGGCGCCGTCGCGCCGGCTGAACACGCCCGCCTCGGCGAGCCGCAGCGCCAGCGGGCCCGGGACCACGATGGCCTGGCATTGCTCGGCTTTGCATTGCTGCGCGAAGGCGACGTGGTCGAACGGATGGTGCAGCGCCAGCGTTCCACCCACCAGGAGCCAGGGCATGACGCTCGCGGCAAGGCTCGCAAAGGACGGCAGCGCGAGCGACGACAGAATGACCATGTTCTGCTCGAGGCGGCTTTCGAGCGTGATCGCGGCGCCGGCGGCGAGCACCTCGAAGTGGCTGCGCGCGACCGGGACGAGGCCGTCGGCGCAGACGTCCCAGGTGATGATGGCCACATGCGCCGCCGGATTGACGGGCCGCGCGACCGACGGCGGGGGATCGATGGTGGCGGCCGTGTAGAGATCGTCGAACGAAACGATTCCGTCCGGCAGGCCGGGGCCGAATCCGCCCACCTGGCGGATATTGAAGACGTCGGCGGCGACATTCATCGCCAGCGCGCTGTGATCGACCGATCCGATCCGCCCGCTCACGATCAACGCCGAGGCGCCGATCCGCTCGAGCGCGGCGGTGCAGTCGGCCTGACGCCAGAGCAGCGGCAGGGGACTGGCGATCAGTCCGGCGCGCACGACGCCGAGCAACGTCAAGACGGCATCGACGGTATTGGCCATCTGCATGCCGACGATCTGATCGGTTTGCAGCCCCAGGCGGGACAACCTTCCGGCGATTGCCGAGATCATCCGGTCGGCCTGCGCATAGGTGAGCCGGCGCGTCTCCCCATCGGTGACGCCGGCGCGATTCGGCGGATCCGCCAGGGCGATCGCATCCGGCCGGCGCAAGGCGGCACGGCGAAAGATGTCGTCCATGGTCGAGCGGCCGGACTTGGCGAGCAGCGCCGTCTGCTGGGGCGAGGATTGGCCGAGAATCATGCCGGTTTTCTCATTGCATCGTCGGCGCGTGCCACCATGACTCGGGAACAAAGCCCGACAGCGGGGTCACGGCCGGATGCCGGATGTAGGACCAGCGCGCCACCCATTGGTCAGGCAGATAAAACAACGGCACCACGTAGTAGCCCGAGATGAGCACGCGGTCGAGAGCGCGCACGGCGGCGACGAAACCTTCCCGGGTGGTGGCCTCGAGCATCGCGGCGATCATGGCGTCGATCGCCGGGCTGCGCACCCCCATATAGTTTCGGCTCCCCTGTTCGTCCGCCGCGGCCGCCCCCCAATAGAAGGCCTGCTCGTTGCCTGGCGACAGCGACTGCTCCCAGCGATACGGAATCATGTCGAAGTCGAAGGCGATCCGGCGCTGATCGAATTGCACCGCGTCGACCGAGCGAATGCGGGCCGCGATGCCGGCCAGCTTGAGGGTCTGCGCGAACGCGATGGCGATTCGCTCATGGTCCTTGCTGGTCACCAGGATCTCGAAGTCGAACGGCCGCCCGCTCGCGCGTTCGCGCAGTTCGGTTCCGGTCAGCGCATAGCCGGCCGATGCGAGCAGCGCGAGGGCGCGCTTGAGAATCGCACGGTCGCGTCCGGAACCGTCGGTGGCGGCCAGCGACCAGGTGCCGTCGAGCACCTCGGGACGCACGCTGCCGGGGAACGGCGCGATCAGGGCGCGTTCGCGCGCGTCGGCCGGCCGGCGGTAGGCGGAGAGCTCGCTGCCCGCGAAATAGCTCGCGGAGCGGCGATATTGCCCGAAAAAGAAATTCTTGTTGATCCACTCGAAGTCGAACAGCAGCGAAATCGCCTCGCGCACCCGGATATCGGCGAAGATCGGGCGGCGCGTGTTGAAGACGAGACCGAGCATGCCCTGCGGCAGGCCGCTCGGGAATGCTTCCTTGACGACGCGGCGGTCGCGCACCGCCGGGAAGTCATAGGCGGTCTCCCAGCGACCCGGGTCGACCTCGACCCGCACGTCGAACAGGCCCTTCTTGAAGGCCTCGAACTGCGAATTGGCGTCGCGATAATAGTCGAACTGCAGCGTGTCGAAATTCCATAGCCCCTTGTTGACCGCGAGGTCGCGTCCCCAATAGGCGGGGTTGCGCCGCAGCGTCACGCTGCGGCCGGCATCGACCTGCGCGATCACGTAGGGTCCGCTGCCGATCGGCGGCTTGAGGGTGGTTTCCTCGAACGTGTCCTCGTTGGTCGCGTGCCTGGGAAGCACCGGCATCAGCCCGAGGATGAGCGGCAATTCGCGATCGTTGCTGCCGGCGAGATCGAAACGCACGACGCGCTCGCCGAGCGCCTCGGCCTTGGCGACCTTGACATAATAGGTGCGGTAGTTGGGACGGCCTTTGTCGCGCAAGAGCCGCCACGAAAAGATCACGTCCTCGGCGGTCACCGGGTGCCCGTCCGAGAATTTCGCCAGCGGGTCGATCGTGAAGACGACATAGCTGCGGGCGTCGTCGGTCTCGACGGTCTTGGCAAGCAGGCCGTAGAGCGTGAAGGGCTCGTCATAGTTGCGCGTGAGCAGGCTCTCGATCACATAGCCGCGCGTCGAGATGGCCGGCACGCCGTTCACGATCAGCGGGTTGAGGCTGTCGAAGGTGCCGAGCGCGCCCTGCACCAGGCGCCCCCCCTTGGGGGCGTTCGGATCCACATAGGGAAAGGCCGTAAATCCGGCCGGCAGGGCCGGCTCGCCCTGCATCGCGATGGCGTGCCGGGGCTCAGCGGCGGATGCGTCGGGCACCGGCCCGGCGGCCAAGAGCACCCAAACGGACCACGCCATGGCGCGCGCGAGCCCGGTCACGGCCGGTCCGACCCGTTGGATGGGTTTGCGGCACGAAACTGACATACGCCCGGCGTAGAGCTTGGGGCCGCCAATCGGCCGGCTGGTTGCCTTGATGTTATCACCATCATCTTGGATAAGGCTTTATCGGGGCGATCCATTCGGTTATCAGGCCTGCTGCGGGCGTCACTTTCCTGCCTTATTTGGCGTCGAGACAGCCAAACTCAGGGGTCCGCGTTCGGCCGGAGTCAACGCCGGGGAACGACGAGAAAGAGGATTTATATGAAGATTCGGATTGTATCCGCACCGGCCCGGCCGGTGCGTCGCTTGTTTTTCACGACCGTGGCGGTTCTGAGCATCTTTGCCGTGTCGGCGGTGCACGCGCAAGCGCCGGCACCCGCGCCGGCCCCTGCGCCCGCCGCACCAAAGCCGGCCGCACCCAAGCCGAAGCCGCCCGCCGCGGCCCCCAAGACGCCCGCCGCCCCGCCCGCGGCGGCCCAGCAGCCGCCGGCGCAACCGTCTGCGCCGCAAGCGCAAGCCCCGGGCGGTCCGGTCGAAATGCCGCAGCTGATCTATTCGCCCTGGGCCAAGTTCTGCGGCAAGGGCCAGGACCCCAATGCCAAGCAGGTCTGCTTCACCGGCAAGGATGCGCGCACCGAAGCGGGCGTGCCGGTCGTCGCCGCCGCGTTGATCGAGCCGGACGGCGAGCCCAAGAAGATTTTCCGCATCACCCTGCCGAGCCCGCTGCAGCTGCGATTCGGCACGCGCCTGATCATCGACCAGCAGCAGCCGCTGGAGGCGGCATTCTTCACCTGTTTCTCGAACGGCTGCATGGCCGACTATGAGGGTACGCCCGACGTGATCACCAAGATCAAGAAAGGCCAGATGCTGACCATCCAGGCGATCAATCTCGCCGGCAATGCGATCAGCTTCCCGCTGCCGCTCACCGATTTCGCCAAGGCCAACGAGGGTCCGCCGACCGATCCGAAGGTGTTCGAGGAGCAGCAGAAAAAGCTCCAGGACGAGCTGCAGAAGCGGGCCGAGGACGCGCGCAAGAAGCTGGAGCAGCAGCAGGGCACGCCGCCGGCGGCGCCGAGATAGTCCGCTCAGGCCTATTCATGAATGCAAAAGCGCGCCTCACCGGCGCGCTTTTTTGCGGCATGTAGCCCGGGATGGAGCGCAGCGAAATCCGGGAACAGCCGCGCAATCAACCCCGCATTGCGCGGAGCCTGTCCTTGGGCTTGCCGAAGGCAAGACCCGAGGGCTCCATGCGGGCTACGCGTCTGCGAAGCGGATTCAATTCAACGTCGACTGGCGCAGCCGGTAGCCGCCCAGGTCGTCGCGGTCGAACACCTCGGAGACCTGCGGATGGCGGAGCGGCTCCTCCGAGGTGTCGGGCAGCAGATTCTGCTCCGACACATAGGCGATATATTCCGATTCCGCGTTCTCGGCGAACAGGTGATAGAACGGCTGGTCCTTGCTGGGCCGCACATCGGCGGGAATCGCCTGGTACCACTCCTCGGTATTGTTGAAGACCGGATCGACGTCGAACACCACGCCGCGAAAGGGAAAAACGCGGTGGCGGACGACCTGTCCAAGCGTGTATTTCGCGGTGCGAGTCTTGTCCATGACCTACCTAGATATGCCCTACCCATAGCGTAGCAAGATGGCCCGGAACAGTCTTTCGGGCGCGCTGCCGGACCTTCCCTAGAGCCCGTAGCGTGTCGCCATCTCGGGATCCTTGGCGGCAACCAGGCGGGCGAGGTCGACCACGACCTTGGCCTGCTTCCAGGTGGCGTCATCCTGCATCTTTCCGTCGATCATGACGGCGCCGGTGCCGTCCGGCATGGCGTCGAGGATCTTTCGGGCGAACGCGACCTCGCCGGGCTCGGGCGAGAAGACCCGCTTGGCGATCGCGATCTGCGAAGGATGCAGCGACCAGGCGCCGGCGCAGCCCATCAGGAAGGCGTTGCGGAACTGAGCCTCGCAGGCGGCCGCGTCGGAGAAATCGCCGAACGGTCCGTAGAACGGCTTGATGCCGGCGGCCGCGCAGGCGTCGACCATTTTGGCGATGGTGTAGTGCCAGAGGTCCTGCTGGAAACGCGCGCGCGGCGCGTCGCCCGCCGCGTCGGCGAGCACCTGGTAGTCGGGATGGCCGCCGCCGACGCGCGTCGTCTTCATGGCGCGCGAGGCGGCGAGGTCGGCGGGGCCGAGGCTCATGCCGTGCATGCGCGGGGACGCGGTCGCGATCGCCGCGACATTGTCGACTCCCTCCGCCGTCTCCAGGATGGCATGGATGAGGATCGGCTTTTTCACGCCATGCTTGGCTTCGAGCTGGGCGAGCAGCTGGTCGAGATAATGGATGTCCCAGTCGCCTTCGACCTTGGGCAGCATGATCACGTCGAGCTTGTGGCCGACCGCGGCCACGACGTCGACGATGTCGTCCAGGCCCCACGGCGAGTTGAGCGCGTTGACCCGGGTCCACAGGCCGGTGGCGCCGAAGTCATGCGCTTTTGCCATCGCGATGAATCCGGCGCGCGCCGCGAGCTTGGCGTCCGCCGGCACCGCGTCCTCGAGATTGCCGAGCACGACGTCGACCTGGGCGATCAGCTCGCCCACCTTGGCGCGCATCTTCTCGACATGCGGCGGCACGAAGTGGATCATGCGCTCGAGCCGCACCGGCAGCTCGCGCAACGGCGCGGGCGCGCCGATCGCCAGCGGCTTGTAGAAATTGCGCGGAAGCTTCATGCCGCGGCCCTTATCTGCGTCATCGCCCGAACCAGTTAAGTGGAACGCGCGACCGCCGCCAAGCCGAATTTAGTAGCATGCGCCCAAGCATTGACCGTGCGGCGGCGCCGCACCGCCTGCCGCTGCATTTATTCCATTGACTCTTTCTCCACGCGCTCGTCTCGTTTACGGGCCGGACGCGCAACCGCGCGTCTCGACCCCGGGGGTGTCCCATGCCCCAGCCGCTGTCGGGCCTGGTCGTGCTCGACTTCACGACCCTGTTGCCGGGGCCGCTCGCCACCCTGATGCTCGCCGAGGCGGGCGCCGAGGTGATCAAGGTCGAGCGGCCAGGCGGCGAGGAGATGCGCGCCTATGCGCCGCGCCATGACGGCGAGAGCGCGTTCTTCGCTCTGCTTAACCGCGGCAAGAAAAGCCTGGTGCTCGATCTCAAGAGCGGGGAGGGGCATGCGGCGCTCTCTCCGCTGCTGGCGCGCGCGGATATTCTGGTCGAGCAATTCCGCCCGGGCGTGATGGACCGGCTCGGCCTCGGCTTCGAGGCCGTGCGGGCGATCAATCCGCGCATCGTCTATTGCTCGATCAGCGGCTATGGCCAGTCCGGCCCGCGCGCCGAGGAGGCCGGGCACGATCTCAACTACATCGGAAATACCGGCCTGCTGGCGCTCAATCCGGGGACGAGCCCGACGGTGCCGCCCGCGCTCGTCGCCGATATCGGGGGCGGGAGCTTTCCGGCGGTGCTGAACATCCTGTTGGGCCTGCGCCAGCGCGACCTCACGGGGGCCGGATGCCACCTCGACATCGCGATGGCGGACGCCATGTTCACATTCGCCTGGCATGCCTTCGCGGCCGGGCAGGTGGGTCGCTATCCGGGTGCGGGCGAGGCGCCGCTCGCGGGCGGCTCGCCGCGCTATCAGCTTTACCCGACCCGCGACGGCGGGCTGGTGGCCTGCGCGGCGCTCGAGCAGAAATTCTGGCTGGCCTTCTGCGCCGCCATCGGGCTGGCGGCGCCGTTCATCGATGACGATCGCGATCCCGCCGCGACCCGGGCGGCGGTCGCCGCGCTCGTCGCCGCCAGGTCGGCGCAGGACTGGCGGCCCGTGCTTGCCGCGGCCGATTGCTGCGCCACCATCGTGGTGCCGCTCGAAGAGGCGCTGCGCGATCCGCATTTCGTCGGGCGCGGGCTGTTCGCCTATGAGGTCGCGGGCGACGGGGGAAAAGCCATGACGGCCCTGCCGGTGCCGATCGATCCCGCCTTCCGCGACGGCCGGATCAGGAAAGCGGCGCCGACGCTCGACACGGAATGAAGGCCGGCTATAGCGTTTCCCCGCGCATCAGGCGGGGCTGGCGCGCGGCCGGCCCCACGCCCTCGCGCATCATCGCGCGCCGCAGCGGACCGACGCGGTCGAGCAGCCAGAGGCCGAGGCCGCGCGCGCCTTGCACGGGGAGGAAATCGCTGAGCAGCGACCGGTTGAGAAGATCGACCGCCAGGGCGCGGCTGGTCACGTCGGCGCGGCGCAACCGGTCGAATTCGTCGGTCAGGGCCGTGCCGCCGATATCCTCGCCGGCGCGCCGTGCCGCGACGACGAGCTCGCTGATGGTCGCGGCGTCGCGCAGGCCGAGATTGAGGCCCTGCGCCCCGATCGGCGGCATCACATGGCCGGCCTCGCCGATCAGCGCGATGCGCCGTGCCGCGAAGCGGCGCGCCGTCTCCACGCCGAGCGGAAAAGCGCCATGGCCGGGCTCGACCCTGATCTTGCCGAGGATCGAATGCGAGCGCCGCTCGATCTCGTCATCGAGGGCCGCCGCATCGAGCGCGCCGATCCGCCCGGCTTCGTCGGGCGCCACCACGCAGACCAGGCTCGACCGCAGGCCCGGCAGCGGCACCAGGGTGAACGGACCCTGCGGGGTGTGGAATTCGGTGGAGATGTCGCGATGCGGCCGCGCATGGGTCAGGCTGAAGGTCAATGCGCTCTGCGGATAGCTCCGGCGCTCGGTCTCGATCCCCGCCGCCGCGCGGCAGATCGAGCGGCGGCCGTCGGCACCGACGACCAGCCGGGCCGTCAGCGCGCCGCCGCCGGCGAGCGACACCGTCACATCATCATCGCCGATCGCAATCGCAGCGGCATCGTCGTCGACCCGGACGAGCGCCGGGATCTTGCCCGCGCGCGCCTGCAGGGCCGCAACGAGATGGCGGTTCTCGACGTTCCAGCCGAATGCCTCGAGCCCGATTTCGGCGGCGTCGAAGCGCACCTCGGGGGCGCGCCACAGCCGGTCGGTGTCGTCGACGATCCGCATGACGCGGAGCGCCGCCGCGTCGGCGCGACAGCCCGCCCAGACCCCGATCGCATCGAGCGCGGTCACCGACCCGGCCAGCAGCGCGGTCGTGCGGTTGTCGGTGCGCGCCGGCCGGCCGCCCACCAGCGCGGTCGAAACGCCGGCGCCCGCCAGCGCGACGGCGGCCGTCAGGCCGGCCGGCCCGCCGCCCACCACCGCCACGTCGTATCCGCCAGACTCACGGCCCATCAGGAGCTTCCGGTTCCAGTCTCGGTTGCGCTGGGGGGAAGTGTATCAGGGAGGACCATACGCCGCGAACGCCATGCGGTCCGCTGGCCGCGCGCCATGCTATAACGGGTCGCCTGCGGCGCGGAGCGCGCGAGGTCGGAGGGAACTGGGCCGTGGCGGTGGCGAGCAGGATGCGGGGCGGGCTGGTTTCGGCGTGCAGCCGCTATGGCGGGACCTGGGCCGGTATCCGGCTCGGCTGGGGCAACTAGCTTCATGCCCGACCGTCCTGCCGGCGCGTTTCTGGTTCACGTCCTCACGGCGTCGGGCGCCGCGCTCGCGTTTCTGGCGCTGCGCGCCGCGGTCGACAGCCGCTGGCCCGCCATGTTCATGTGGCTCGGCCTCGCCCTCGCGGTCGACGCCGCGGACGGCCCGCTGGCGCGCTATTTCCGGGTCAGGGAAACGCTTCCGCGCTGGTCGGGCGAGACCCTCGACCTGGTGGTCGATTTCGTCACCTACGTGTTCGTCCCGGCCTACGCCATCGCGGCAAGCGGGCTGCTGCTCCCGCCGTTCGACATAGCCGCCGGAATCGTGATCGTGGTGACGGGCGCGCTTTATTTCGGCGACTCCCACATGAAGACGCCCGACAATTATTTTCGCGGGTTTCCCGCATTGTGGAATTGCGCGGCCTTCTATCTGCTGCTGCTGCGCCCCACCGCGTGGCTGGCTGCGGCGCTGGTGGCGGCCCTGGCGGTGCTGACCTTCGTGCCGTTCCGGTTCATCCATCCCATGCGGGTAAGGCGGTTGCGCCAGCTCAATCTGGCGCTGCTGGCCGTATGGGCCGGGCTCGCCCTGTGGGCGGTGTGGCGCGACATGGCGCCCGCCAGCTGGGTGACCGCCTGCCTGTGTGCGATCGGACTCTATGTCCTGGCGGCGGGGTTTCTCCGCCGTCCCGATGAAGCGCCGCCGAGTACCAAATGATGGATCTGCTGACCGATCCCCAGGCCTGGGCCGCCCTGGTCGCGCTGAGCGCGCTCGAAATCGTGCTCGGCATCGACAATGTGGTGTTCATCTCGGTTCTGGTCGCGCGCCTCGACCCGGCCCGACGACAACGCGCGCGTCAGATCGGATTGTCGCTCGCCCTGATCTTCCGCATCGCCCTGCTGTTCGGGCTGACCCGGCTGATCGCTTTGTCGGCGCCCGTCGTGACCGTGATGGGAAACGCGTTTTCGTGGCACGATATCGTCCTGATCGGCGGCGGCCTGTTCCTGATCGCCAAGGCCACGCATGAGATCCACAATGAAATTGAAGGACGTGGCGGCGGCGAGCCGCTGGCTGCGGCGGGTCGCGCGGCGTTCTCGGTCATCATCCTGCAGGTGATCGTGATCGACCTGGTATTCTCGATCGACTCGATCGTCACCGCGATCGGGATGGCCCAGGACATCCGCATCATGATCGCGGCCGTGCTGATCGCGGTCGTGGTCATGTATGCGGCGTCGGGGCCTGTCGCGAGCTTCGTTGCCGAGTATCCGACCAGCAAGATGCTGGCGCTGGCGTTCCTGGTCCTGATCGGCGTCGCGCTCATCGCCGACGGCTTCGACTTCCATATCCCGCGCGGCTATATTTATTTCGCCATGGCCTTCGCGGGCGCGGTCGAGGCGATCAACGTCACGGCGAGGCGCCGCCGGCAGCATCGAGAGTGAAGACCTCATGACGGCTCCCATCGTGTTGATCACCGGCGCGAGCCGCGGCATCGGCGCCGCGACCGCGCGGCTTGCGGCCAAGCGGGGATTCGACGTCGCCATCAGCTATCTGAAGGACCGCGCCTCCGCCGAAGCGGTCGTGGCCGAGGTTGCGGCGGCCGGGCGGCGCGCCGTCGCGGTTCAGGCCGACATGGGGTTGGAAGACGACATCGTGCGGATGTTCGCGACGGTCGACGCCCAGCTCGGGCGGATCACGCACCTCGTCTGCAACACCGGGATCACCGGCCCGGCGTCGCGGATCGAGACCCTGACGACCAAGGACGCCGAGGAGATCCTCACCGTCAACGTGCTGGGAGCGTTCTGGTGCGCGCGCGCCGCGATCCCGCGCATCTCGACCAGGCAAGGCGGGCGCGGCGGCGCCATGGTGTTCCTGTCATCCGCCATGGCGACGCTCGGCGGCGCCGGCGAATACGTGATGTATTCGGCCTCGAAAGGCGCGACCGAGAGCCTGACGATCGGGCTCGCGCGCGAGCTCGCCCCCGAGGGCATCCGGGTGAACGCGGTCGCCCCGGGGCCGATCGACACCGACATCCATCCCCCGGGGCGGCTGGCGCGCATCATCCAGACGGTGCCGCTCGCGCGCGCCGGGACCATGGACGAGGTGGCGGAGGCGGTCGTCTTTCTGCTGTCGGAGGCGTCGAGCTATACGACCGGCGCGGTTTTGCGGGTGGCCGGCGGGCGCTGAGCGCGACCGTCACGCCGTGCACTCCCCTTGCGTCCGCCCGGCGAGTTCCTATGATCCCCGCGCCGGCGGCCAGGGGCCGTCCACGGGCTCGGCATTTCCAACCTGAGGAGAGCGTCATGGTCGCAGCGGTGCGGGTGCACAAATACGGCGGGCCCGAAGTCCTGACCTACGAGGACATCGAGCTGCCGCCGCCCGGCCAGGGCCAGGTGCGCGTCAAGCACCATGCCAGCGGCGTCAATTTCATCGACACCTATTTTCGCAGCGGGCTCTATCCCTCGCCGCTCGGATTGCCGTTCGTCGCCGGCAACGAAGGCGCCGGAGAGGTTTTGGCGCTGGGGCCGGGCGTCACCGACCTCAAGGTGGGCGACCGCGTCGGCTATGTGGTGGCGCTCGGCGCCTATGCGGCCGAACGCAACCTGGCGGCGGATCGCGCCGTCAAGCTGCCGGACTCGATCGACTATGAGCAGGCCGCCGGCATGATGCTCAAGGGCATGACGGTCCAATATCTGCTCAACCGCACCTTCAAGGTCGGCAAAGGCATGAACGTGCTGGTCCATGCGGCGGCGGGCGGCGTCGGCCTCATCCTGTGCCAATGGGCGAATTATCTCGGCGCCAACGTGATCGGCACCGTCGGCTCGCCACACAAGGCCGAGCTCGCCAAGGCCAATGGCTGCCA
>Ga0137415_10006619_pt1 | contig 11486 bp, 11 predicted proteins | sample CZODoug3_1_1_16f_FD_183082 | JGI IMG/M metagenome (GOLD analysis project Ga0137415, IMG submission 183082) | Vadose zone soil fungal communities from Angelo Coast Range Reserve, California, USA - CZODoug3_1_1_16fungal (Hybrid Assembly) | ecosystem: Environmental > Terrestrial > Soil > Vadose...
GACTGCGATTTTTGTGCAGAGCGGAGGTGGTGGAGTTTCTGAGTTGGAAGTGCATGATTCGGTCTTGTACGACTATCAGAAGAACGGTATCACCGCGAACGAGGCGGGCACAGCTATCGCGGTTCATGACAATGTTGTGACGGGAATAGGGCCCACGAGCGGTGCTGCACAGAATGGAATTCAAGTGGGATTCGGCGCCGGCGGCGAGATTCGGAGCAATACGGTCACGAACAACATTTGGTCGCCCTGCACGACGGTGGGCATTTCATCGAGAAACCCAATCCCGTGATGGTGTTGACGGGCTTCAAGGCGATCGGCGCGGACGCGGAGATGGTCCCGATGAAGCCGCTGCCGCACGGGTACTCCGCGAGTTGGTGAAGGGCCAGAGGCTCGGATAATCGCAGGAGACGCGAATGACGAATATCAACCGCTTCTCCTCCCGACGACAAAGGCTCGACCACGCTTTTCTCACTGATAGGCTCAAAGGAGCCAAGTCCTACAAGCGAATTGCTGGCTACTTCCGCAGTTCGATTTTTGAGCTGGTCGGTGAGGAGATCGCCAACATCCCGCACGTCCGGATTGTCTGCAACAGCGAACTCGACGCTGCTGACGTGGTGGTGTCGAAACACGTCCGCGAGACCGCCTTAAAGGAGCGTTGGAACGAAGCGCCCGCTGAGGTCGAAGCGGGAGGGTTCCGGCACGGCTGATAGGATAGGCCGACCCATGGCCACGATCTCGGGGAAAGCGGCCGAAGACATCCTCGAGCGGATTTTCCCTACCCGCAGGGTACGTTTCGGTACGTATCAGGCCTACGACCCGCTTATCACTCAGGTTAGGGGACACCCTCGCCATGCACAAAGGGTTTGCGTTGAATGGCCGCTCTTACTGCTTCAACAGGCTGCTCCCACAGGGAATGGGAGCATCCTCGGGGACCGCGATAGAGCTACTTGCCAACCCCGGCCCATGCAGCCAACTCATCCGTGGCGCGCAAGAGCGTGATGCGGGCTTTCTGCAACTCGAAACTGGTGTCCTGCAAAGCGTTGTAGCGCTCATTGGCCTGCATGCGCGCATCCTCCACATCGTGAAGGGTGGCAGTACCGGCGTCCCTGCGGACTTGCGACGCCTCCAGATTGGACTGCGCCACCTGATATTCCAGATCCGCTACCTCGTGGGCCGCGCTCAGTTGTTCCACCGCGCGCTGCAGCTTTAAGGTCTCTTCCGATACTCGGTTCTTGGCGGCTTCGGCATCTTTTTTAGCGCGCAAGGCTTCGGCATCGGCAGCGGCTGCGTGGGCATGCTGTGAAGGACTCAGAAATGGAAAACGGATCGCCACGCCCAGAGTCGCATTATGACGATCAAACGATTTGTAAAACTGGTCGTAATTGTTATACCGGGAGAGCAGGGCGTACTGACCGGCGAAGTCCACCGCCGGCCACATCGCCCGGTGTTCACCCCGCGCCCGGAAACTTTGAGCAGTGGCATGATGTTCCGCCGCCTTTACGGATGGGCTGACCTCCAGCGCCTGGCCAGCAAGATTGTCTTCCTGCTTCACCTCGGGAAGCGGCGGAATCGATCCGGGAATGGTCTCGATCGAGCTCGCAGGAATTCCTGTCATTTGCGATAACCGGTTGCGCAACACGTCGACTGCTCCTTGCGCCTCAGCCATCCGCATGCGCACCCGGGCGGTACTTAGACGCGCCTTGTTCCGTGCCAGTGAACTATCTATCCCTTCCTGGACACGTTCATTGACCACCTGCTCCATTTTGAGCGCAGCCGCCTGTTCCTCGTGGAGGTGACTTTGCAGTGTCTCCCATTTGCTGAGTTCGGCGTAGCTGAGGACGGTATCCTGAATAACCTGGTTTCGCTGGTCCTTGGTCTGCATGCCGGAACTTTTCCACTCCGTCTTCGCGGCTCTGACAAAATCGCGCAGAGCTGGATTAATGAGCGCGGATTGCGCATTGACGTTGATGATGGACGGCGCCGAGCCCTCCAAGCTCAAGGGAAACCCCCACGACGCGCCGAGGCCAGAGCCGAGAATGACCTGTGGCAAATATTGATTGCGCGCCTCATGGTAAGAGGCAAAGGCGCGCTGCTCGTCCGCGGAAGCGGCGCCCGACGCCGTGCTGTGGCTCAGAGCCAACTGGACCGCGCGTTGCAGAGGCAAAGGCTCAGCCACGAGCATGGGTACAGCCACAAGAAGAAACAATAATCGGCTGAGATGACGCGAGATATAGTACGAAACAAGTTTCATCTTTCCACCTTTGAGCTGGAAGCATCGTAGAAAAAGCGATTGTAACTGAGGGACGAATGGGACGAACTCAAGCGCAGGCACGCCTCAGATGAGACATCGAGAATGGAGAAACCGTGCTTAATGCATCAGCGATTGACGCGGTTCAAGGCATCTTTGGCCCGGGAGAAATTCCTCGCCAGCGTCAACGCGGCAGAATATTGCTGGGCCGCGCCTGGTTTGTCTCCTTGTTTTTCCAGAATAGTTCCCAACAGATAATGAGCCTTGAAGGTGGGCGCATCTTCTGAAGGGGAACCGGAAGCGATATATCGGCGCAACAACTGAACCGCTAAGGGAAAGTTGCGTCCGGCGCGGACCAGGGTCTCGGCCGCGTCTACCAGCACCACCGATGCCTTAATAGGTGCCGCGCTAATCTGGTCGATGGCCTTTTCCATATCATTTAACCGCCCTGTGTGCCGATAGAATGATGCCAAATTCAGCCATGAGTCGGCGCTGCCATTGTCTGCCCGAATGGCTGCCCGATATTCCTGCTCCGCAATTGTAAGGTCTTTTTTCTTCTCTGCGATCCGGCCGTTAATCCAGTGCGCCTTCGCATCATCCAAGACTGCCAGTTTTGCAGCCTGCGCACGCGCTTTATCCTGTCCTCCGCCGACGATTCCCGGCGCTTCCAGGTAGAACTCGGCGAGGTCGGTACGAGCGTCCACGTTTTTAGGATCCAACTCCACGGCACGCTCAAACTCGGTTCGTACTTTCTTGGCCAGTCCCGCGGCGGTAAAAAAACTGGAGGCATCTGCCTTTTCACCATAGGTTCGACCAAGCCACAAATGAAAGTTGCTGTTGCTTGGAGCCAGCGCGACGGCCTTCTCACAGGCGGTTGCAGCTCGATCCCAGTCTTCCAAGGAAAAATAGGCACGGCAAAGCAGGTTGTGAGCTTGAGCATCGTTGGGCGACTGGCTCAATTCAACCCGCAAAGTGTTGATAGCATCGTCCACGCGCCCAGCCGCCAATAAGGCTGGTGCGTTGTCGGCAGCGCCCGCTGTGTAACCGAAAGCCGCCAACAAAGCTGTGGTCAGAATTGTTCTCGCCAGTTGCATTTGCTAACGAACCAGCTTTACATCCGCACCGTTTTTCAAGGGCTTGGAGTTAGTTGAACCCAGCGCGAGGAGCGCGTTGTCGGTCAGTCCAGCGGTAATCTCGACTTGCGTTAAGTTAGAAATCGAAACCTGCACATCCCGACGGACCAGTCGGCCGTTCGCGATCTCGAAGACGAAGGTGTTGCTGTCCTGCCGTATGGCCTCGCGCGGAACCGTAATCACATTGCGATGCTCGGCCGCAACAATGGTGACGCCCACATTAATGTTGGGAAGCAACTTGAAATCGTGGTTATCGACCACAGTTGTGGTTTCTCCCACATTGCGTGTGCCCCGCAGTTTGACACTAGCCGGTACCACATCCACTTTCCCCTCCCAAACCCGGCCAGGCACCGCATCCCACGTAATTTCTATTTTTTGTCCCGGGGACAGCCGTCCCACGTCAGGCTCATCCACGTAAGCTCGTACCAGCACGTGAGAGAGGTCGGCCATTTGCAATACCAGGTCTCCCGGGCCAACGTAGGCTCCCTGGCGCACCGGAAGCGAATACACCACACCATCGAAGGGAGCGCGAACATTAAGCCGGCTTAGTACGTCCTGCGCCGCTGCATAGGCGGCTTGCGCCTCAACCCGCTGAGCGCCTACCCGCGCTATTTCCGGTTGTGAGTAACGGTCCTTCTGCTTTTGCTGAAGGAATTTGAGATCTGCGTCGGCGCGTGTCAGTTGATTCTCTGCGTCTTTAACTTCACCGGGAGAGGCCGCGCCTTTCTGTTGCAAGCGTCGCAGAGCCTCCAGATTACGCTGTGCGGCATCACGATCGGCGCGTGCCTTCATCACCTGCGATTCGATGTTCAGCACTTCTTCCCGATTGCCTCCACTCTCGATAGCGCTGGTATTGGCCTGCGCACCGCGTACCTGGGATAAAGCTCTCGCTGCCTGGCTTCTGGCCTCTGCGTCATTCAATTGCAGGAGTAGCTGTCCCTTCTTTACGTGATCGCCTTCCTTTGCCAGCACCTTTTTTATGGTGGTGCCGATAGGAGAATGCGCCTCAAAATTTTGTACAGGTTCGATCTTTCCATTGGTAGAAATTAAACTGCGAATGGTGCCGCGCTCGGCCTTGGCGGCCCGTACCGTCACACTGTCGTCGCGCGACATAAAGGACGCAAGCAGGATGACCGCCACAATGATTCCCACTCCCCAAATGATCCAGGGACGCCGGGAAAAAAAGCCGGTATTGTTTACGGTAGATGCCATTCCAGTTTGTACTGAATAATCTATCACTTGCCGCCGTTGCGGCCGGGAAAAGCGATTACCTATTTAGATGCCGCAGCCTGCCAAAAAATCGCAAATCCTTGCAGTCTTTGACCGTGCTCCTGGGCTGGTTACAATGGGGATATGCCTAATCGGCAACGCTATACCACAGAACACGCCGAGGCGGGTCTGGATGCTAAGTTTCCGGAGATCGAGACTTGGCCAAACCAATTTCCCGGCTACGAAATCGTAGTGGACGACCCGGAGTTCACCTCTGTCTGTCCCAAGACCGGACTGCCCGACTTCGGTGTACTTACGATCCGCTACATGCCTGACCAACATTGTTTGGAACTGAGATCACTCAAGGAATACTTGCAGTCCTACCGCAATCTGGGGATCTTTCAGGAAAACATCGTTAACCAGGTGTTGGAAGACGTAGTGCGCTGGGCTCGTCCTGTTTGGGCCGAGGTGAAAGGAGAATTCCGCCCCCGTGGCGGAATCTCAACCGTGGTGACAGCGCGGTGGCCCAGGCCCAAGGCTAGCAAAAACGGAAAATGATATAGTCCCACGCCATCGTGGCAAATGTTCGTCTTTACCCTCGAACCGCGCTTGTCCTGCTCACCGCGCTCAACCTGCTCAACTACATTGACCGCTCCGTCCTGTTCGCGGTGCAGCCGCTGGTGCAGGCCGAATTTCATCTTACGAACGCCCAGGTCGCATATCTCACCAGCGCCTTCCTTCTGTTTTACATGGTCGCTGCACCATTTACTGGTCCACTTGCCGACCGCTATTCACGCAAGTTGATTATCGCGATCGGTGCATTCTTTTGGAGTGGACTTACTCTCCTAACCGCCGTTACTCATAGCTATCAAGCACTGTTGGTCCGCCATACCCTCGTCGGTATCGGAGAAGCCAGCTTCGTCACCATTGCGCCGACTTTTGTGGCTGACCTCTTTCCTGAAGAGAAGCGCGGGCGTATTCTGGGCGTCTTCTATCTCGCGATTCCCGTGGGCACCGCGCTGGGTTATGTGCTGGGCGGCAATCTTGGGACACGCTTCGGCTGGCGATTCCCCTTCTACATCGCAGCGTTTCCCGGGTTCCTGCTTGCGCTGATGATGCTGTTCATCCCCGAACCGCCTCGTGGCCAATTCGATTCTGTGAAAGAGACCGCCGAGCGCGGAACCATCCGGGGCCTTACCAGAAACCCTGCTTTTTGGACTACAACCCTGGGCATGGCCATGATGACCTTCGCTCTTGGCGGTATCCAGGTGTGGATGCCGACGTTCCTCTCCACTATGCGTGGATTCTCCTTGAAGGCTGCTAATCAGCTTTTTGGTGGAATCATTGTGTTGGATGGAACGCTCGCCTCGTTGGCCGGCGGGTGGTTGGGAGACCGCTTTCTTCGAGATACAAAAGGATCCTATTACATGGTGTCAGCGATCAGCATGGCCCTCGGCGTGCCAGTGATGATCATTGCCCTCTTCGCCAAGGGACCGGCAATGGTGCCTGGAATTCTAGTCGCCGCGTTTCTTCTCTTGCTCAACACAGCCCCCCTCAACGCGGCTCTGATCAATTCTGTTGGCGCTCATATTCGCTCCACGGCCATTGCGGTCAACATTTTCATTATTCATCTCTTGGGGGACGTACCTTCCCCAGCCGTGATGGGATGGATCGCTGACCGGCGTTCGCTGCAAGTCGCCTTTATTTGTCCAGTCGTCGCCATGGCGGTCTCTTCTGCCATACTCTTTTACGGCATGCGTTTTGCTCCCGAGGTGCGAGTCCGAAAATCCCCTGGCGCAGTTGGGGCCGAGGCGGGATGAGCTATTTCCATTGGATTGCAGGCAGCATCCTGTCTATTGCGTGGCTGTCGCGTCTAGTTGGCGCAGCGCTAGGGATGCCGAAAATCCCCGATATTTCCCGCCCCGAATGGGATCGCAATCCAGTCCGTCCCACCGGCAATCCTCGAGTCAGCATCATTGTTCCCGCTTGCAATGAAGAAGAAGCCATAGAACAGGCCCTCACTCGCCTGCTCGATATCGCTTACGACAACTACGAAATCATCGCGGTGAACGATCGTTCCACCGATCGCACGGGTGAGATGTTGGATCGCATCGCCGCCAATGCCAAAGACCAAGGGAGGATGAAAGTCATCCACATTGCAACGTTGCCTTCCGGCTGGCTAGGCAAAACCCATGCCATGTGGACCGCAGCGCGACAGGCCGGCGGGGAATGGCTGTTATTCACCGATGCCGACGTGCTTTTCAAGCCAGACGCGCTGCGTCGTGCTCTGGCTTACGCGGAAGCTGAAGCAGCCGACCATGTCGTGCTGTTTCCCCGCATGATCATGAAGAGTCCAGGCGAAAAAATGATGATCGCTTTCTTTCAAACTCTGTTTGTCTTCGGACATCGCCCCTGGAAGGTGGCTGATCCAGACACTCGCGATCACATGGGAGTGGGCGCATTCAATATGGTTCGTCGCCGGGTATACGAAGCCGTCGGCACCTATCAAGCACTGCGCTTTGAAGTGGTCGATGACATGAAGTTGGGCAAAGTCGTGAAAAATGCCGGCTATCGTCAGCGCAACGTTTTCGGTGGGGATTTGATTTCCATTCGCTGGGCAAAGGGCGCCATGGGCGTCGTACGCAACTTGACCAAGAATTTCTTTGCCATCATGTCATTTCAATGGCCGCGAGCGCTGTCAACGTGTTTTGCTCTGGCATTTCTGAATCTCATGCCCTTCATCGGAGTGGGACTGGCGCACGGATGGGAGCGCCTACCCTACGCCGTGGCGCTGTTAACTATATTTTTGATTTATGTTGGCATGTCGTGGAAGTCTCCAGTGCCGCCGTACTATTTTCTGCTACATCCGATTAGTACAACACTGTTCGTCTATACTATGCTTCGCTCCATGACGCTCACCCTATGGCGTGGCGGCGTAGTCTGGCGCGGCACAAAATATTCATTGGCAGAGCTAAGGAAGGGAATGGTGTAGATGGCACTTACTGCTCTGTGCCCATTGGATCGATTTGTTCTTCTGTCTGGCCAGGCGCGCTCTGACGTTTCTTCTTGGTTTTCCGCCCAGTCTTTGGATGACTGAATTTCCCCGCACTATAACGGCCCTTTTTTTCTACGTCATAACCCTTGGGCAAAGGCGGGATTTGCCCAGCATCCCCAGTCAATTGTCCGGCGCGTTCCAGAACTATCTCCGCCCGACCGTCATACTCCTTGACCAGCCCATGGATCTCAACCATCTTGCCTTGCAATTGACGTACGTCCCCGACGTGCTTGAGGTCGCTGGGGAACACCACCACGGTGAAGGGACACACCAGGTAATCCTCGCAGAAATCAAAAAAGGTGACTCCCCGATTGCCTTCTTTGACCCTCAGCACCTTGCCGCTGACACATCGAGTTTCACTTATGTGTTTTTTGGCTTCCCAAAAATAGCGATGCAATCTGCGATGGAAATAGCGGGGAAGAGGAGTGCACACGATCAGGGTTGGAAGGGCGGACGGAACCCACACAAGCTCTCATTGTAAAACGTGCAATTCGAGGCGCAACGGAAACAGCGAGGAGAGAAATGGAAATTATTCCCGAAATGGAGAAGGGAAGTGGGGCCAGTCTCAGACCGGCCCACGCGGGAAGAATCTCAAGAACTTAGTTAAATGATTTGACGGCGGCCGCTTCGTCGTCCTTCACGTCGAAAACGGTATAGAGTTTGGTGATCTGAAGCAGATCGTGGACCTTTTTGGTCAGATTCAGCAGCTTGAGTTCGCCTCCCTGGTTGCGCACGGTGGTGAACGCGCTAACCAGTTCACCAATGCCTGAGCTGTCGATGTAATTGACTTCTCCAAGATTGAGCAGAATTTTTTTCCGCCCCTTGGAAAGCAATTCACGAACCGTATCGCGCAGGGTGACGCTGCCCTCGCCCAACGTGATACGGCCACTGCAATCTACGATGCTCACACCATCCACCTGCCGATTACTGATTTTCATGCTCACGGAGAAGCCTCCTTGCCGCCCACGGCTGGACCGTGGACGTGCTTGATAAGTTTGATTTCAGTGCCTGAATGCGAAGGATGAATATGTACCTCGTCCATAAACGAGCGGATGAGAAAAATACCCCGCCCGGACGTTTTTAAAAGATTCTCCGGGGCCAGCGGATCGGGAATCTTGCTCATGTCCAGCCCCTTACCCTGATCAGAAATGGTAATCACCAGATCGCGCGGGGTGCTCTCAAAATCCAGCTTTACTTTCTTCCCCGGATCGTAGGCATTGCCGTGCAGTACGGCATTGATTGCAGCTTCGCGCACTGCCATCGAGATCCGCATGACCTCATCTTCCTCAAAACCCGCCTCCGCCGCGATGCGCGTGGCTGTTTGCTCTGCGTTATCGACGGTCTCCAGCGTCGAATCCAGCGTGTAGGAGACCCGTTGTTTGGTCATGGCGAAGATTTTATGAATAAACTTGCCGACCCCAAATCCGATCCATTCGTCCTCATTGGCTCTAGCGGGGAAACCGCATGGCTAGTGAATCCGGTAGTTTGCCCTTCCCCTAGGCAAATGTCAACGCATGGACTGAGATAGGCGGGGTTGGGCAGGCGCTTCTGTGGCCACGACTACGATTAGACACCATCGTTAACAAAAACCCTCAAACTGTCTGGATTACCATTCGACACTTCAGTATTCTCAGGGCGATGGCGATGCTCGCACTCACCGAATTGCTGGGCGAACCGGTTTTCGACCTTGGGGGCAGCCGCTGCGGGCGCGTTCGCGAGCTGGCTTTGGCTCCCCAGGAAGATCACGCTCGCATCGCTGTGATCATCGTTCGAACCAAGACTGGCGACCGCTTACTGCCTTTTAGCTCTGTAACGTCCGTCAATGGCGGCATTCGGGCCGCCACCTCTTCCGCCGAATGGTTGCTGGGAGAGAGTGGGGAAGGCTTGCTCCTGTTGAGCCGTGACCTGCTTGATCAGCAGGTGATCGATGTTTTTGGACGAAAAGTCGTTCGTGTTAACGACGTGGATCTGCACCACGAGTCGGTCGCCAACCGTCCAGTGCTGAAAGTAGGTTCTGTGGACGTAGGTCCACGGGGCGCGGTTCGAAGGTTGCTGAAGGGGGTCGTGCCCCTTCCCGCCTTACGGGCCCTGTTGCGGAAAATCCCGCCACGCACGATTCCCTGGGAGTTCGTCGATCTGATCGAAACTGATCCCGCCCGGCGCGTAAAGCTCAAGATCTCACACGAGCGTTTAGCCCGGCTTCACCCCGCTGACATTGCCGATATCGTCGAAAACCTGGCCCCCGATGAGCGCGAAGCTGTCTTCGAAACTCTAGACGAGGGCGTGGCCGCCGAGGCGTTGGAAGAAGTTGACCCGAAGGTGAAAAAAGCGATTGTCGAATCCCTTGATTCCGATCGCGCGGCCGAGATTGTTGAAGAGATGGAACCCGATGCCGCCGCTGACTTGCTGGCCGACCTCCCCGAGGAGCGCACCTCGGAAATCCTGCTCGAGATGAAGCCGGAAGAGCGCCGGGAAATGGTCGAGCTCCTTGAGTTCGGCGAAAAGACCGCTGCCGGGCGTATGAATACGGAGTACCTGGCGGTCAACCAGGACGCCACGGTACATGACGCCATCGAAACATTGCGCCGCTTTGAAGGTGGCGTTGAAACAGTGAGCACGATCTACCTGGTGGACGAAGAGGGACGGCTGACAGGCGCAGTGCCCTTAGCCAAGCTGGTTTTAGCTCGTCCCGAAACGCCGTTAAAATCACTTACGCAGGAACCTCTGATCTTCACCAACTCAAACGCGAAGGAAAAAGACTTCGCGGAGTTGTTCGACAAATACAACTTGCTCACCCTCCCCGTAGTGGATGACAACAAGAAGCTCACCGGAGTCATCACTTCTGACGACATCATCAGTCTGCTGCGGGCGAAGCTGTAGGAAACTGGCAATCAGCAATCAGCACTCAGCATTCAGCCAATACGGACTCTTTCCAGTTTGCCCTTAATATCGCCCAGGCAGTTCTCCAAATCAGCACCTGCCCCTAATGGCTGAAGGCTGACTGCTTAGTGCTGATTGCTTTCTTCTGTTCAGATCCCTCAACTGCATTTATTCTGATGCGTCACTCGTGATGCGAATGAGATTTCTCCGGCGTTGGAAGACCCGTGCGCTGATTTTTTTTGCCGTAGTCGGTCCCGGGTTCATTACGGCAAATGTCGACAACGACGCCAATGGCATCTGGACGTATTCGTCCGCAGGCGCCCAGTTCGGTCACATGCTCCTATGGACCATGATCCCGACCACATTGGCGTTGATCGTGATTCAGGAGATCGCGGCCCGTATGGGTGCTGTTACCGGCAAGGGACTTAGTGACCTCATCCGCGAAGAGTTTGGGTTCCGAATCACGTTCTTCATGATGATCGGGGTCCTGATCATCAATTTCGGCAACGTAGTGGGAGAGTTCGCGGGTATCGCCGGCAGTCTCGAGCTGTTCGGGCTTTCCAAGTACATCACGGTTCCAATCTGCGCATTCATCGTGTGGATAATCGTGCTCAAGGGCCAATACAAGACCGTGGAAAAGGTTTTCCTGGTCGCTTCTTTCTTTTATGTGACTTATATCTTCGCCGGTATCCTGGCGAAACCAGCCTGGATCGACGCGCTCGTCTCCACGGTTAAGCCACCTCCCCGCGAAATGTTTCGCCAGCCGAGCTATCTGTATATGGTGATCGCCGTGGTGGGGACCACGATCGCTCCCTGGATGCAGTTTTATCTGCAAGCTTCTATCGTTGAAAAAGGTGTGACCCGGCGCCAGTACAAAACGTCCCGATTGGATGTGATCACCGGCTGCATCTTTACTGACATCGTGGCCTGGTTCATCATCGTAGCCTGCGCCGCCACCTTG
>Ga0137415_10006620_pt1 | contig 11485 bp, 13 predicted proteins | sample CZODoug3_1_1_16f_FD_183082 | JGI IMG/M metagenome (GOLD analysis project Ga0137415, IMG submission 183082) | Vadose zone soil fungal communities from Angelo Coast Range Reserve, California, USA - CZODoug3_1_1_16fungal (Hybrid Assembly) | ecosystem: Environmental > Terrestrial > Soil > Vadose...
ATTCCGTCGAGCACGGAGGCCTCGAGCCGGGATTGCGCCGGGAGCGCGTCCGCGAGAAGCAGCAGCAGCGCGAGCAGCACCCCACCAGCCTAGCGGAAGGGGCGAGGCGGGCGCGAGATTTCGTTCGTCCCAGGCGACGCCGGCGCAGGAAGTGGTTGCGCTCCTCCGTTCGTCTGCGACAGAATTGTCCTTGGCGTGGCGCTTGCCTGGCATTAGTCACCTTGCTGGAGGCATTTCATGCGGCTCGGTTTCGGCGAGATCCTCGTGGTCCTGGCGCTTGCGCTGCTGTTCTTCGGGCCGTCGAAGCTTCCGCAGCTTGGCGCCAGCCTCGGTCAGGCCATCAAGGGCTTCAAGAAGGGGCTCAACGAGGTCGAGGAGCCCGAGGGGGAAAAGAAGCTTCCGCCGGCGCCGTAGAGCGGGGCCACCGCTCCGTATTACAACATGGCTGGATGTCGTTGCGGGTCCAGCTGGTGCTCCTCTTCACCGCGGTCCTCGCCGCCACGCTGCTCGTCGCCAGCGCGCTCGGCCTGCGCATCGCGCAGCGGTCCGTCGAGGAGGAGATCCGCAAGCGCACCGCCGAGCTGGCGAGCGCCACCACTCTCGCCATGAAGCACGCGGGGAACGACGACGATCAGATCTCGGAAGAGCTGGCGGCGACCGTCCGGACCCATCGGGGAATCCTGCGTGCGGAAGTGGCGCGGCAGGCGGCCCTGGGGATCGACGCCGACTTCACCGCGGCCCGTATCGAGGCGGGCGGCATCGTCTTCACCCGCTGGCGCGGTCCGGCCACGCGGCTCGCCGGCGAAGTGATCGACGATCCGGAGTCCGGCCGAGCGCTGCGGCTGGTCGCCCCGTTCAACGATGCACGGGGCGCCAAGGCGCGCCTGGTGCTGCTGGCATCGTTGGCGGAGGCGGAGCACCTGGTCGCCGCCGAGCGCAAGGCCTTGCTGCAGGTGGCGATGGGCGCATCCGTCTTCCTCGTCGTGGCATTCTGGATCCTGCTCGGGCGGATCCTCATCCGCCGCGTCTCCGCCCTGCAGCTCACGATGCGCGCGGTGGAGGGTGGACTGCTCGACGTGCACGCTCCGGGACCTCGGGAGGGAGGCGACGAGCTGGCGTATCTCGCCCGCGGGTTCAACCGCATGCTCGCGCAGATCCGCGGGTTCAACGCCGAGCTGACGAAGAAGATCGAGGAGGCGACCGCCGAGCTGACGAAGAAGAACCGGGACCTCGAGGAGCTGAATGAGCTGCTCGTCGCCGCCCGCCGCGATCTCACCTCCCAGAAACGCCTCGCCGCGCTCGGACAGCTCGCCGGCACCATCGCGCACGAGTTGGGGAACCCCCTGAACGCATTGAGCGGTCATCTGCAGCTGCTGGCGCGGCGGCCCGATCTTGCGGAGCCGGCGCGTTCCCAGGTGGCGGTGCTGCAGGGAGAGGTGACGCGGATGACCCAGATCATCCGTCGTTTCCTCGATCAGACGCGCGGGTTCACGCCGGCGGCGGAGACGGTGGAGCTCGCTCCGCTGGTGGACGAGGCGCTCGATCTCACCCTGGGAATGGAGGCGCGGCAGCGGATCCAGATCGCCCGCGAAGTCGACGGCGTCGCCGTGCGGACGGATCCGGGGCTCGTAAGGCACCTGCTCACCAACCTGGTTGCGAACGCGGTCGACGCCATGCCGAACGGCGGACGCCTGGAGGTCCAGGCGCGCAGCGAAGGACGCGACGTGGTCTTGCGGGTCAGCGACACCGGCACCGGGATGGCGCCCGACGTGAAGCGCCACATCTTCGAAGCGTTCTACACCACCAAGCCGGACGGAAAGGGCACCGGGCTCGGACTCGCCATCTGCAAGGAGATCGCGCGAGCGCTGCGCGGCCGCATCGACGTGGAGAGCGAGCCCGGCAAGGGCTCTGCGTTCACCGTCCGCTTTCCGGAGGCGGACGCGCACGCGGCCTGAGCGTCCGCTATCCTTTTCCCATGCACGAACCCGCGCGCATCCTGGTGGTGGACGACGACGGCGCCTCGCGCTCGCTGATGGCCCAGATCCTCGGGGAGGACGGGCACGGCGTCCTCGCCTGCGCCGATGGCGCCGATGCGGTCGAGCGGCTCGAGCGCGACGGCGAGTTCGACGTGGTCGTCAGCGACATCCGCATGCGGGACGTAGACGGCCTGGAGGTGCTCGACTGGGTCCACAAGCATGCGCCGGAGACGCCGGTGCTGCTTGTCACTGCGTTCGGGAACATCGACGGCGCGGTCGAGGCGATCCGCCGCGGCGCCTACGACTACATCTCCAAGCCGTACGACGTGAACGCGATCAAGCTGGTGGTGGACCGGGCGCTACGGCACCGGCGGCTGGCCACCGAGAACCGGCGGCTCAAGCGGGAGATCCGCGAGAAGTACGCGCTCGCGAACGTGGTGGGCCGCAGCGAGAGCATGCTTCAGGTCTACAAGACCGCCGCGCGCGTGGCGCTCACCGATGCGACGGTGCTGGTGGTGGGAGAGAGCGGCACTGGCAAGGAACTGGTCGCGCGCGCCATCCACTCCAGCAGCGCGCGGGCAGCGGGAGCGTTCATCGCCGTCGACTGTGGCGCCATCGCGGAAGGGGTGCTCGAGAGCGAGCTGTTCGGGCATGCGCGCGGCAGCTTCACCGGAGCGACCGGGACCCGCCGGGGGCTGTTCGAGGAAGCGACCGGCGGGACGGTCTTCCTCGACGAGGTCGGAGACATCGGCGCTCGCATCCAGGGTCAGCTCCTGCGCGTGCTCCAGGAAGGGGAGATCCGCCGGGTGGGCGAGAGCGCTCCCATCCGGGTGGACACGCGGGTGGTCGCCGCTACCAACAAGGACCTCGCCGAGGCGGTGAAGGCGGGGAAGTTCCGCGAGGACCTCTTCTACCGCCTGAACGTCGTCACCATCCGCATCCCTCCTCTGCGGGAACGTCGCGAGGACATCCCGCTGCTCGCCGAGCACTTCGCCGCCAGGCACGCCGGGGAGCGCGGCGCTTCGCTCACCACCGAGGCACGGGAGGCGCTCCTCCTTTGGGACTGGCCCGGAAACGTGCGCGAGCTGGAGAACGCGGTCGCGCGCGCGTTGGCGCTGAACCCGGGTGGAACCATCCTGCCCGAAGACCTCCCCGAGGCGGTTCGCGAGCGTTGGCGGCCGCAGCGCGGCATGCCGGCGAAAGCCGTCTCCACTTTGGTGGCGGTTCCCGCCGCGGCCTTGGCGGATCCGCTGATCGCGGATCACCCCACCCTGGATGAGCTCAGCCGGCGCTACGCGGAGCGGGTGCTGCGCGAGGCAGGCGGGAACAAGACCCGCGCGGCGGAGGCGCTGGGCATCGATCGGAAAACCCTTTCCCGCCTGTTGCGCGAGGAGTAGTCGATTCCTGTTCTCCTGGCCGACAGTTCGGCAATTTTGTAGGCCATTCGTGTCGGCTCCCCGATAAGGGCTGGCGGTACGACAAACGCCCACCTCAGTGATCCCGGGTATTTGGCTTCCGGTGCAAAGGTGGCAGGCTGCATGCAAGGAAGCATAGGCGTGACTGACCGGAGGCCCCACATGAACGGATACCCCCGCGAGCAGAAGGAGCGGCTCCAGCGGATCCAGCTCATCGGCCGCGTCCAACTCGCCTACGAGCAGCTCAAGGACACGATGCAGCGCTATCGCGACGACTCCCCACGGGCCCGCTCAGCCATCGCCGCCGCCAAGCGGCGGCTCGCGCTCCTGAACCGCGCGCTCGCCATCATCGCGCTGGAGGCCGCGCAGCAGCCAGCGTGAAAGACCGCACGGCTGCGGCGGCATCGTACAGCTCGGTGAAAGGGGTGCACGCCAGGTCGTGCGCCCGGCAGTAGCGGTGCAGGTAGCTGTCTTCGCGAGCGAACGACCGGTCCGCGAACTGAACCAGGCAGCGGTCCGCGAATCCGTCGCCGATTCCGATCACGTACTTCGCCCCGGTCCGCCGGGCTTCCGCGACCGCCACGCGCTTGCACGAGCCGCACACGTCGCAGCCCGCCGCGCGTGATTCCGCGTCGGTCGGGTAGCTCACGCGCATGCCCTCTGGCGAGAATTCCGCCACGTTCGCGGTGATGCGCAGGTGCTCGCGCAGATCCGCGGGCAGATGCGCGGTGACCACCGCTTCGACGTACTGTCGCAATCCGCCCGAGGCGAGGAAGAACGGCGCGCCCCGATCGCGTGCGGCGCCCACCAACTCGACGAAACCGGGCCGCAGCTTCGCCGCCTTCAGCGCAAACGCGACCACCTCTGCTTCCGGAGCGCGGACGGGCGTGTAGATGTTCTGGATGATCGCCCGGGTGGTGAGCTTGCCCTCGAGAAAGAGCTTCTTCTGCAGCGCGAGGTAATCCGCTCCGCAGAAGTGCCGGCTGATCTCGTCGCCGATGTCGAGGACCGTCGCCGTCCCGTCGAAGTCGCACACCACCGCCAGATCGGTCACGCCGCGCTTGTAAGCAGGGGTACGGGGCAGGCGCAAGCGCGGCCGTGTGAACGCTCGGCCGCTCCCTGCAGGGATTCGATGGGTAGCGCTGCGCTACACTCCAGAGCGTGAACCTGACCGATGCCGAACTGTTCCAGGAGGCCGCGCGCAGGAGCGCGGCCAGGGAACCGTTCGTGCTCTGCACGGTGACGGCGACCGCCCGCTCCGCACCGCGCGACGCGGGCGCGAAGATGATCGTGTCGGTGGATGGAGCGATCAGTGGAAGCGTCGGCGGCGGACCCCTCGAGGCCCTCGTGATCCAGGAAGCCGTCCAGCTTCTCGAGGGGGATTCAGGCTCCTGCGAGCGGAGGTACGCCCTCACGACCGCCGGCGACGCCGCCGAGCCGATTCCGCCGGGCGGCGCGATCCCCGACGAGCTGGGAATGAAGTGCGGGGGAGAAGTGACGGTATTCCTCGACGTGCTCCGTCCGGCGCCGCGCCTGCTCTTGTACGGCGCCGGCCATGTCGGAGAGAGGGTGGCGAACATCGCCGCGGAGATCGGCCTCGACGCGACCGTCGTCGACGACCGCGAGAAGTTCGCCACGCGCGAGCGCTTTCCGCGGGCCGGCGACGTGCGCTGCGCTGATCTATCGCAGGACCCGCTCGGGGGCCTTTCGCCGGGGCCATCCGATTTCGTGGTCATCCTCACCCGCTGCCACGCCCTCGACGAAGCGGTGCTCGAGGCAAGCCTTCGCACCCCCGCGCGGTACATCGGGTTGATCGGCAGCCGGCGCAAGATCGCGCTGATCCTCCGCAGCATCGGCCGGCGGCTCGGCCGCGATCCGCGCGACGATCCGCGGCTGCACGCGCCCATCGGGCTGAGGCTCGGCGACAAGACGCCGGGCGAGATCGCAATCTCCATCCTCGCCGAGATCCTGCTGCTCAAGAGCAAGGGGGTGCTCGCCCACGCGCGCTTGCCCCCCAAGGACGCCGTCCGCGTACGTGCCCGAGAGCACGCCTGATTCCCTTTTTGACAACTGCACGCATGTTCACTTAGGGTGAGCGGCGATGCCCGACGAGACCGCTCTCGCCCAGCAGGAGCCGGTGCAGCCTGCGGTGCGCAGGTACGCCCTGAAGACAGCCGCGCCTGCGCGCAAAGGCCTGGTCGATTACGACCGGGATCTCTCAGACGAGCAGCGCGCGGTGGCGCTCTGCGATGCGTGTCCCACGCTGGTGATCGCCGGCGCCGGCTCCGGCAAGACGCGCGCGCTGACGTATCGCGTGGCGCACCTGCTCGAGACCGGAACGCCGCCTTCGAGCATCCTGCTGCTGACGTTCACCAACAAGGCGGCGCGGGAGATGATGGCGCGCGTCGGCCAACTCTGCCGGGTGGAGACGCGCAGGATGTGGGGCGGCACGTTCCACCACGTCGCGCATGGGCTCCTGCGCGAGCACGCCTCGCGGCTCGAATACGCCGATCGCTTCGGGCTGCTCGATCGCGAGGACGCGAAGGAGGTGATGGCGAGCGCCACCGCCGATCTCGGATACGGCGTCGGACAGCGCCGGTTTCCCCGGCCCGACGCTCTGATCGATCTGTACTCGACCGCCGTGAACACGCAGCGGCCGCTGGCGGAGGTGATCGCGGCGGCGGCGCCGCAGTTCGTCGCGCTGGAAGAGGAGATCCTGCGCGTCGCCCGGCGCTTCGCCGAGCGCAAGGCGCAGATGAACGCGATGGATTTCGACGACCTGCTCCTGAACTGGAAGCGGCTGCTCGTCGAGGTACCGGCCGCGCGCGAGAGCATCTGTCGGCGCTTTTCCGCAGTGCTGGTCGACGAGTACCAGGACACCAACCGACTGCAGGGCGAGATCGTCGACGCCACCGCGGCGCCACACGGGAACGTGCTGGTCGTCGGCGACGATGCGCAGAGCATCTACGCCTTCCGCGGGGCGCACTTCGAGAACATCCTCAGGTTCCCCGAGCGCTATCCGCGCTGCCAGCAGCTGCGTCTGATCACGAACTACCGGAGCACGCCGCCCATCCTGGCCCTGGCAAACGCGTCCATCTCCTGCAACCGCAGGCAGTTCCAGAAGGAGCTGCGCGCGCACCGCGAAGGAGGGGTGTTGCCGGCGCTGGTGCCGCTGCGCGACGTGCATCAGCAGGCGGAGTTCGTCGCCCAGCGCATCCTCGAGCTGCGCGAGGAAGGCATCGGGCTGCGCGAGATGGCGGTGCTCTACCGGGCGCACACGCACTCGATGGAGCTGCAGATGGAGCTGGCGCGGCGCGGGATTCCCTTCCTGGTTCGCGCCGGCGTGCGCTTCTTCGAGCAGGCGCACATCAAGGACGTGCTCGCGCACCTCAAGTTCATCCAGAACCCGCAGGACGAGCTCTCGTTCAAGCGCGTCGTCAAGCTGGTGCCCGGGATCGGCGCCGCGAGCGCGGACGGGCTCTGGGCGCAGGTGGAGCAGTGGCTGCGCATGGGCCGCGACCCCCGCACGCACCTCGACTCGCTCACGCTGGTGCCGCCCAAAGCGCGCCCAGGCCTGCGCGCCCTCGGCGGCGCCCTGCAGACGCTGGTGGCGATGCGCTCGCCGCCGAGCGAGATGATCCGCTGCCTCCTGGACGAGGGCGGCTATGGCGAGGCGCTGAAGCAGCGGTACGCCAACGCGCAGGCCCGCCATGACGACGTCCTGCAGCTGGCGGACTACGCGCTGCAGGCGGAATCGCTGGAGCAGCTCCTCGCGGACCTGACCCTGCTCGATTCACTGGAGGCCGAAGACGTCGTCGAAGGCGCGGAGCCCGACGAGAAGATCACCCTCTCCAGCGTGCACCAGGCGAAGGGCCTGGAGTGGCGCGCCGTGTTCCTCATCTGGCTCGCCGACGGGCGCTTTCCCAGCGCGCCCGCGCTGCGCGCACCGGACGGAGAAGAAGAAGAGCGGCGCCTGTTCTACGTCGCGGTCACGCGTGCCAAGGACGAGCTGTACCTGACGTATCCGATGATGCAGGAGGAGCGCGACCAGGCGCGGCTGCTCTTGCGTCCGAGCCGGTTCCTCGACGAGCTGCCCGCGGCCCCGCCGCCATACGAGAAGTGGAGCATCGAACTGGCGCCGCAGCACGAATTGCTCGAAGAGTAGGCCATGGAAGGGGCTCCCCGGCAGGGGCTCGGATCTTTCTTCCGCGCCCTGAAGGACTTCGTTGTCCTTGGGCAATCGCCGGAGCCGATTTTCGCGAACCTGGATCGGTTCTTCTCCATGGTCACCCGCGGCATCACGTTCTCCTGGCAGCCCGGCGAGAAGTGCGGCGCGGTCCTCACCCGGTTCGACGGCGAGGGCAACCCGGGGCCGTCTTCCATGTGCTGCGCGGCACGCGGCTGTTCGCCTACGAACTGTCGGGAACGGTGGGAGAGGTAGGGATGCCGCAGGTGGTGGAATCGACGCCCGCGGGTGTAAGTGTGCGTTATGACGTTCGTTGGCACTAGGGGGGTTTTGTTGCGTCGCGGATGCGGTGCGCCGTAGCATCGGGTGAGTTTCATGCCCGCCGATAAGCCCATCCTGCTCGGCATCGATCTGGGCACCACAAACACGTGCGTCGCGTACGTGCGCAACAAGGTCGCGCGGGTAGTGCCGAGCGACAAGGGCTCGCTCATCCTACCCAGCGTGGTGGCGATGAGCGACAAAGGCGCTCTGCTGGTCGGCAACGTCGCCAAGGACCAGATGGTGGTCAACCCGCGCAACACCATCTATGGCGCCAAGCGCTTGATCGGCCGCCAGTACAACTCGAAGGTCGTGCAGGACATCAAGCACTACTTCTCGTACGAGATCGTCGAAGGCCCGAACGGCGAGGCCGCGGTGGTGCTGGCAGGGAAGGTGTACTCGCTCCCGCAGATCAGCGCCTTCGTGCTCCAGCACTGCAAGCGCGTGGCCGAAGCGACGCTCGGGCAGGAGATCACGGAAGCGATCATCTCGGTTCCCGCCTACTACAACGACAACCAGCGCAACGCGGTGAAGGAAGCCGGCCTTCTCGCCGGCTTCAACGTGAAGCGGATCGTGAACGAGCCGACCGCCGCGGCGCTCGCGTACGGGCTCAACCGCGGGTTCGACCACAAGGTCCTCGTCTACGACCTGGGCGGCGGCACGTTCGACGTCTCGGTCCTGCAGCTCCACGGCAACGTGATGGAAGTGCTGGCGACCGGCGGCGACACCTTCCTCGGCGGCGTCGACTTCGACAATCGCATCATCGACTACGTCCTCGAGGAGTTCCGCACGCAGACGAAGATCGATCTGACGCAGTCGCCGATCGCCATGCAGCGGATCAAGAACGGCGCCGAGGCGGCGAAGATCGACCTCTCGCTGCTCAGCAACGTGGTGATCGAGCTCCCCTACGTCTCCGAGCGCAAGGGCAAGCCGGTGGACCTGCGCATCCCGCTCTCGCGGGAGCGGATCAACGCGCTGGTGATGGACCTGGTCGACAAGTCGTTCCAGATCGTGGAGCGCGTGCTCGGCGAGAAGAACCTGAACCGCGGCGACATCCAGGAAGTGCTGCTGGTCGGCGGACAGACCCGCATGCCCCTCGTGCAGGGCAAGGCGCACCAGTTCTTCGGCAAGCCGCCGCGCAAGGGCGTCCATCCGGACGAATCGGTGGCGCTCGGCGCCGCGCTGCTCGCGGAGTCGATGCAGGAGATCGACTCGGTCACGCTGGTCGACGCCTTGAGCATGCCGATCGGGTTTGCCATGCCCGGCGGGCGCTTCCGCAAGGTGATCGAGAAGAACATCCAGATCCCTTCGAAGAGCAGCTTCCGCCTGCCGCCGGCGCGCGACGGCAGGGGGCTCGAGCTCGACATCTTCCAGGGCGACAGCGACCGCATCATCGACAACGAGTACCTCGGCACCCTCAAGTTTCCGGCGGAGGTGGCGGGGCAGCGGGTGAACTTCATCCTCGACGAGGAGTGCCTGTTGCACGTCACCATCGAGAGCGCCAACGGCGACACCCGCGAGCTCACGCTGGCGACGAAGGACACGCCCGAGGCGCTCAAGGTCGCCTGGCAGGAAGAGGCCGAGCGCCGCCGCATCGCCGCCGAACGCCAGGCGCTGACTCCCGAGGAGCAATCGCGCGGCTTGTTCGCGTCGATCCGCAAAGTCTTCGGCGGTCAATGAAGTCGGCGCGGCTCGACGCCGTCCGCGCGGCCCCGACCGAATTCGTGTAAACAGCCTGCCCATGGCTCCCAAGACGCTGCGCGAGCGCGCCGCCGAACTCGGCATGAAGGCGATGGGCAAGCTCTTCGAAGATCCGCGGCGCGCGGAGGCGATCGCGGCGGCGATCGGCGGGCTGCAGCGGGCGAAGCAGGCGCTCGACGAGGCGCAGGAGAGAGCGCTGCGCGCGGCGGGGCTGGTGACCCGGGAGGATTTCAAGGGGGCCGGGAAGAGGATCTCGGCGCTGAAGCGGCGCGTGCGGGAGCTGTCGGAGGAGCTGGATCAGTTGATCCACCAGCAGCAGCAGAAGAAATAGCGGAGGCGCAGATGCGCTGGACGGGGTTGATCGTCGCGATCGCGTGCACGCATTCGCAGCCGCCTCCGCCACCGCTCGCGGTTCCCGCGGAGAAGGCGGCGGGTCCGGCGGCCCCGGAGGATGCGGGAATGGATGCGGGTACCTCGCCGCCGGATGCGGGCGCGCCGCGAGCCCAGACAAGCCTTGACGTCGAAGGCGCGGCGTGCGAATTGGACCGCCCCGCTGCGGGGCGCTTAGCTCAGCGGTAGAGCACTGCCTTCACACGCCACCGGCGACGGTGCGCGAATCCGGGTCCTGCTGGAGTTTGAAGGCGATCTGGGCCTGCTGCCGAGCGCGCCGGAGTACCGGCGTAGTGCCCGTCCTGCATCCGGCAGCATGGCGTACCCTGATTCTGCACGTCGGCGGCTCGCGCTTATTGGTACGCTTCGGACGGAGGATTGGAATGCCGCAGTGGAACCGCGAATCCGTGTGCAACAGCTCGAAGCCGCTGGCCTGAAAGTCGTCGGCGAGAAGAAGATCGACCACGGCGTGCAGTTCACGCTCGTTGAAGGCGCCATCATCTGCGCGTTCAACACCGGCAAAGTGGTCGTGCAGGGCCGCAAGGGCGAGGAGCGGGACAAAGCGCAGGAGCTGTTCGGCGGCGGTGCGCCAGCGCGTGCTCCCGACGCTCCGGCCGCCACGAAGACGGGCGCCGCATCCACAGGAGAGCGGAAAGTATTCATCATGTACGGGCATGATGTGGCTTCCCGCGAAGCTCTTGAACTGCTCCTACTCCGGCTCGGATTCGTGCCGATCATTCTGAGCAACATGGTCCCGGACGGCAAGACCATCATCGAGGCTCTGATCGAGCACTCTGAAGTTCCCTGCGCGATCGCGCTGCTCACGCCGGACGACGTGGGCTACCCCATCGGGAAAGAGAACTTGAGAAAGTCGCGCGCGCGCCAAAACGTCGTCCTGGAGTTGGGCATGTTCCTCTCGAAGTTGGGCCGCGAGAAGGTCATCATTCTGCACAAAGGCGACTTGGAGCTGCCCTCGGACATCAACGGGCTGATCTACCTCGCGTACAAGATGGACGTGAGAGAAGTGAAGGCGAAGCTCGCGGCCGCGCTCCAGAAGATCGGCTTCAACATCGACATCGGCAAGCTGTCGGCAGAGTGAAGCCGCGAGTGATCATTTACTGCGACGGGGCCTGCTCGCCCAACCCCGGCGTCGGCGGGTGGGGGGTGCTGCTGCTGTCCCCAAAACACGGCGTGGAGAAGGAGCTGTCGGGGGCCGAGTTGAACAGCACGAATAACCGGATGGAGTTGACGGCGGCGATCAAGGGGCTCGAAGCGCTCAAGTTCCCCTCCGACGTGGAGGTTTTCACGGACTCCGAGTACCTCAAGAATGCGTTCACCGAGAGGTGGCTTGCGAAGTGGGCGGCGAACGGATGGAAGACGGCGGAGAAGAAGCCGGTCTCGAACGCGGACCTGTGGAAGCGACTAGTGCATCGCCGTTGATATAGAATCAAAGACTATGATAGCTCGTCTGATGCATGATCGGACGGGTGAACGAAATC
>Ga0137415_10006621_pt1 | contig 11485 bp, 11 predicted proteins | sample CZODoug3_1_1_16f_FD_183082 | JGI IMG/M metagenome (GOLD analysis project Ga0137415, IMG submission 183082) | Vadose zone soil fungal communities from Angelo Coast Range Reserve, California, USA - CZODoug3_1_1_16fungal (Hybrid Assembly) | ecosystem: Environmental > Terrestrial > Soil > Vadose...
CGGCGCATAGTGCACGGTTTGCCCCACGGATCCCAAGGCGCGATTGAGCGCATGGGCCAGCGCATGCACGCTCGCCGGCTGCCGCGCTCCCACGACGATCACGGCCCGCCCGCGATTCGCCGAGAGATCCTTCGCCACGACCTTGATCCACTTCTCCGGAATCGCGGCCCCATCGGTCTGACCGAGCGCCCCAGCGACCGCGCCCAAATCGACGCCCTGCCCGCCGAGTTCTTTGGCCAAAAGGCGCGCGTACCGCTCGATGTCCGCCGAGGGAAGGCGCAGGCGGTGGTCGGCGTTGGAGCCCGTGAGGCTATGGGTCGATTCCACCACGTAAAGGCGGCTCATGGTGTCGCCCGGCGAGTGAACACGACGCCCGTCGCCAAACGAGTGGCTCGCGCGTACGGTGCCCGGCTCCGTCTCGAGAAAGTCCGACTCGAGCGAAACAATCACCTTGGCCCGCCCGTAGTCGTAAAGTGTGTTCACCGGCTGGCCAAACGCGATGCGCGCGCCCTCGCGCGTATTGCTGTTGTCGACCGCGCCGTAGGTATGAAAGCGCGCTTGCGGAAAACGCTCGCGAACGGCCTCGCGCAGACGAATGAACGTCGGCGAGTTGGTCGGCTGCGCGAGCACGCGCAGGCGCGCCCCTTGGTCGCCTTCATGCGCCTTCAAGGTCGATGAAAAATACGTCTCGAACTGCTCCCACTTCGCGCCGGCACCGGCATTGAGCGGCGTGGTCGAGCGGTCGGGATCGTACAGATCCCAAATCGCAGCCTGCGCGATGAGGTCCGTTCCGCCGTGGCTCGACGGATGCTCCGGATTGCCCTCGATCTTGGTCGGCCGCCCTTCGTGGCTCTCCACGAGCACGCCCAGCGCTTCGCCATGCCGATGGAGCACCGAGGCATAGTGATTCGGAATGCCCGGAATCACCTGCTCGGGGGCGCGCGTGTAAGGAACGAGCTTCTCCACCGGCCGCCGAACGCACGCCTCGAGACCGAAGAGCGCGGTGGCTGCGGTGCCGAACTTGAGGAAGTTTCGTCGATCGACGGAGAAGACCGGTTCGACGTCCTTTTCTTTTTCGACGGCACCCGCGAGGCTGAACGGAAATTCGGCTTCCTTCATCGATTGAAGGTGATCGGCAGAGTTCTTTTCCTCGAGACTCTTCCAGAAAACTTTGGCGCCCGAAGCCTCGGCGTCTTGGAACGTGTACGGCTTGCGTTTCATCGATGGCACCCTGAGCAGTGCTTGGGGGGATTCACTTGGGGTGGTTGCCAGCCCGGGGGGGCCATGTCGGGCCGCCAATCCATGTTGGTGATTTGGTCTTTCGGCCGGAGATTCGGCGACGGGTCGCGGTGGCATTCGAGGCACCAGCCCATGCTGATCGGCTTGTCGAGGCGGACCGTTTCCATCTCGTCGATGCGACCGTGGCAGGTCACGCATCCGACACCGGCCGCGAGGTGCGCACTATGATCGAAGTACGAGTGCTCCGGCAGCTTGTGGACCTTGATCCACTCGATGGGCTTTCCGGTCTCCCAACTCGCGCGCACCGGCGCCAGGCGTGCGCTGTCGGTCTTCACCACCGCGTGGCAGCCCATGCAGGTCTGCGTCGCTGGAATCATCGCGTGCGCAGATCGCTCGATGTTTGCATGGCAATAACGGCAATCGATGCCGAGTTGCCCTGCGTGCAACTTGTGGCTGTAGGGAACCGGTTGCAGCGGCGCATAGCCGACCTGCAGATTTTTCGGTGAGAAGTAGTACCAGAAGATGAACGTCACCCCCACGAGCGCGCCGACCACACCGACGGCCGCGACGAGGGGGAGCTTATTGAGAGACCTGGGAAAGATTTGCATTCGCGTGGGCCTACGGAAACAGGCGGAGGCAGCGGCGACAAAGCTCGGGAACCCCGGAACCTGTCGCGGGCAAGTTGCGGCGTCCTTATAGGAGACGGAGCCCATGCCGCACAAGGCCAGACCGCACGTGGTGGTATTATTCGTGAGAAATACGATGGGGCCGGCGGTGCGGACGACGAGTCCCTCTAGACACGCGCGTCCGCCGCGAGGGCGACGAACAAGAGGACGAGATACGCGATCGAATAAAAGAAGAGCGATCGCGCCCAACGGTTGCCCGCGCGTTCGCGCAAGCCGTAGGAGGCCCAGCCGAGAAATCCGCAGCCGAGTAAAAACGACGTCACGAGGTACGCGCGGCCGGCGATGCCGAGCGGGAAGATCAACAGTGTGGACGCGACCAGCGCCCCGGTGTGGCTGATGATGCTTTGCTTGGTGGCCGTGATCCCGAGCACGTTGGGCATCACGTGCAAGCCGGCGCGCGCGTAGTCTTCTTTGCGAAAGAGTGCGATCGCCAAAAAGTGCGGAATCTGCCAGAAAAATAGGATCGCGAAGAGCGCCAGGCCACCCGGATCGCAATGCGCCGTCGAGGCAGTCCACCCCATGAGGGGCGGAATGGCACCGGGCACCGCACCCACGAAGAGCGCTACGTGCGAGCGCTGCTTTAGAGGCGTGTATCCCAGTACGTAACTGACATTGGCCAACACGCCGAGAAGCGCCGTCACCGCATTGACGCCGATCGCCAAAATCGGCACGGAGACGACCGACAGGGCGACACCGAACCAAAGGGCCGTCTTTGCCGACATGCGCCCCGCGGGAAGGGGGCGCTTGTGCGTGCGGACCATCTTGGCGTCGATCTCGCGCTCCAAATACATATTGAGGGCATTGGCGCCGGACACGATGAGGCCCGTGCCCACCAGCATCATCACCAACGTGACGGCCGATACGTGCGGCGGCGCGAGGCACATCCCGCCTGCCGCAGTAATGAGCACCATCGCGGTGATGCGCGGTTTGGTCAGAGCAACAAAATCCGCCATGCTCCCGTAGCGCGGACGAGCCGTATCGCTGGCATCGAGAGGCTTCGTTTCGGCGACAGAAAAAGACGGATTCATGGGAAGGACGCGGGAACCCGCCTTTGGCGGCGTCGGACCTGAGCGTGCGCTCGCCGTAATAGGCAAGTAGGGAAGTGACGTCAAGGAAGGTATGGCCGCTTGTGGATGCGCTTTAGTTTTTTTTACCAGTTGCCGGCAAGTTTGCGGAATATTGCCCTTGAGTGCGCAATCGCGCAAAACGCGCGCGACAGTTCGCGAACGTGGCGCGAGCGGCCATCTCTCACGACGCAACGCGCGTAAAACACGCCATCCTGCCCCCGTGCACGGTACCGCGTGGCACGCACAATCTGCAGCTCGCTTCGCGACCATTCACGAATTAACGTGGATCTCCTATGATCCAAATCACTGCAAGTACGCGATTGGGCGCAGATTCTGCGGAGGTTGAGAGCGCCTGAAATTCGCGCGGACGCTCGCGATCGCTACAACGGTCGCGAAATGCCACAAGCATTCCGATTGTTGGGTACGGAGAACAGCCACCTCGTCGCCGGCACGCACTCTGCACTGGCGTCTGGGTGGACCCTACCAGCAGTCAGATTCAGATGGAGTGATGTCATGCCTAGCAATGAGACGAACCCTGCAACCAAGAAGCGCGGCTTTGGAAGTATGGATCCGGAGCGTCAGCGCCAAATCGCACGCCAGGGGGGAAAGGCTGCGCACGAACGTGGGAGCGCCCACGAATTCACCAGCGACGAAGCTCGCGCAGCCGGTCGAAAAGGGGGGGTCGCGGTGAGTGCGAATCGCGCTCATATGGCCGAAATCGGCCGGCGTGGGGGCGAAGCCCGCGGCGCGGGACACCGTCGCCGTATGGAAGAAGCACGTCGCCAGAGCGAGGGAAAGCTCAAGGCGGCGCAGCCTGTCGACGGCGAAGCCTCGATTCATGAGGACGAAGAGGCCCCGCCGAAGACCGAGCCCGAGCGTGCGACCCAAGAAGGCGAATCCCATCGCCGCGCCTCGTAGGCGTCGAGATCGCGACGCGCGCGCTCGTCCGCCAGAGGTGTGACACGCAGCGCGTCGCGATGCTCAATCGTCTGCGATCGTTCTGTTTGGTTTCGAATTGGGCGTCAGACATCTGATGCCACCGGCCACGAATGGCCACGCCACGAAATCCAGATATACGGATGTCCATGCCGACGTTTTCGTGGTGGATTCTGTGCAGTTTCTTTGGGCCGGCTTCGCGGCGGGCCGGCCAAGGGCGCGTCTACCAAAGGCGCGTCCAGATGATTTGCTTCGCCGCTTAGATTCCGCGTGCTCGCGGGACGCGCCGCGCGTGCGCGAGAGCGGCTTGATGAAGTTTCGCCGCGGTTTCTGCTTGTCGAGCGATTGCGCTCGAAGAGGCGGACGTGTGCATTGCCGGCGGCGTGGGAGTCGATGCGGCTCGCCACCGTTGGACCGCGCGCCGTGGGGCCTCACGCCTACGGGCCGGCATCCATGCTTCGGCGCGATGGACGCGATGGAAGGGTTGCGAGAAGATTTAACCGCCAAGACGCCAGGGTCGCCAGCAGAAGACCAAACAACTAAAGTTGGGGAATGAGGGCTCGCTTGGCGGCCCTGGCGTCCTGGCGGTTTCTCTTTCTCTCTCTTCCCCGAGCGAACCTGTCGATTCGCCCCCGTGCCCAACGCATTAGAGAGAGTCCCGAACCGTTGTTTGGGCGGATCTTTCGGCTGCGAATGCGCTACGCATGAGCCGTTAGAGGGGGCCGGATCAAAATGCGACGAGCGAAGCATCATCATATTGTTTCGTTCCGCGGAGGCTGATAGGGTCCCCCCGCATGCGAGCCAGCACTCTCACGGTTATCGCCGCTGTTGCGGCACTTGCGTTGGGGATTTCGGCCTGCGGTGGCGACGAGACCCCGCCCCCCAAGACCCAGGAGGAGGCTGTGCCCGCAGCGCCGCCTCCCCCGCCTGCTCCTGAGCCGGTAGCGGCCACGCCGCCGCCTCCTCCGGAGCCCCCTCCCCCTCCTCCCCCGCCTCCGGCAGTCAATGTCGTGGCACTCAAGATCACGCCGGCGAAAGCTGGCAAGGTCAAATCGATCGAGGTCTCGAGCGACGGATCCATCACCGCGGACGGAAAGCCCGTCGGCAAGGTGTCCGGCGACGGCGTTGCCGATGCCTCGGGAACTTCCCTCTTGTCGGTCGGTTCGGACGGATCGGTCACCGGTGGCAATGCCCCGGCGGGCGCGAAGTTCGGTTCGAGCGACGAACTCTCGAGCGACGACGGCTCGAAGCTCACCGTCAATGATGACGGGACCATCACCCACCAGAAGCCGAAGGCCAAGAAGGCCGACACGGTGGGCAAGGTCGACGGCGCAAGCTCGTCGGGCAAGCGCGAAGCGGCCCTCGTGGCGCTCGCATGGCTCCTTGGCAAGCCGCCGGCAGCAGCAGCTGCTCACGCGGGTGGCGAGGGCAAGGCTCACTCCAAGGGCGACAAGCCCAAGAAGTAAGCCCGTCGCGCAGCCGTCGCCGAAAGGCGGGGCTCAAACTCACAACTCCTTTATGTGGGGCAACGATTGGATCGTTGCCCCATTTGCATTTTGTGCCCTGGAGTAAAGAGAACGGCCGGGTCCCGAAGACTTGTGGGCTTGTAGAGTTTGTCGAGACGCGTCAACCTTCCAGCCATGATGTCGATCGCGGACGAGCCCAGGGATGGTCACGAGGTGCGACGGATCGCGCTCGATTCGGGCGTGACCCTCTCGGTAAGCACACGAGGCAAAGGTCCGCCCGTGCTCCTGCTCCATGGCTTTCCGCAGAGCGCGTATGCGTGGCGGAAACATCTTCCGGCGCTGGCGAATGCTGGCTTTCGCGCGATTGCACCGGATATGCGTGGATATGGCCGCTCGGATCGGCCGAGCGCCGTGTCCGACTACGCGGGCAAGCATCTCGTGGCCGATGTCGCGTCGCTGGTGCGCACGCTCGGGTACGAGAAGGTTCACTTGGTGGGGCACGATTGGGGCGCGGTGGTCGCGTTTTGCGTGGCGGCCGTGCGTCCAACGCTGGTCGATCGGTTGGTGATCCTCAATGGGCCGCACCCGAATGTGTACGTGCGCGAGCTTCTGCGAAGTCCGCGGCAGGGCCTGCGCTCTTGGTACACCTTCTTGTTTCAGCTCCCGTTTCTGCCGGAGCGTGTGCTCGCACGAAAAGGGACCATCGAGCGTATGTTCCGCATCTACGGTCCCGGCGTTCTGACCGACGAGGAGGTCGAGACCTACGCGACCGCCGTGCGCGAGCCGGGTGCCGCCCGCGCGATGGTCAACTACTACCGAGCGGCGGCGCGCGAATACCGGCGTCTCCCGGCCATCTCGTGTCCAACGTTGGTGCTCTGGGGCGAAAAGGATCTCGCCCTCGGGACATCCTTGATCGACGGGATGCACGCGCATGTCGCCGACCTCACGGTGCGTCGCTTTCCCAACGTGTCCCACTGGATCGTCGAAGAGAAACCCGACGAGGTGTGCGACGAGATCGTGCGCTTCCTTCGTCCCGCGTAGAGCACATTCGTGCCTCGAAGCGGAAACGCTGAAACCTGTTCGAAACATTCGCGATCGTACATCGGTCGGTCATGATCGCGGAAACGACGAGCGCAGGGGATACGGCGTGGCTGCTCGTGAGCTCGGCGCTGGTTCTGTTGATGACTCCTGCGCTCGCGCTGTTCTACGGCGGAATGGTGCGGCGAAAAAACGTGCTCTCCACGCTGATGCATTCGCTCGCGGCCCTGCCAGTGCTGAGCGTGGTCTGGGTCCTCTACGGCTATTCGCTGGCCTTCGGGCCCACCCACGGTGGCGTCATTGGGGGGCTCGATTTCATCGGCCTGCGGGGCACAGTCGGCACCGTGCACGACACCGTGCCCACCTATGCGTTCGTGGCGTTTCAAATGATGTTCGCCGTGATCACACCCGCGCTCATCTCGGGCGCCGTCGCCGAACGCATGAAGTTCTCGGCGTATCTCGTGTTCGTGATCGCTTGGTCGACCTTCGTCTACGTGCCCGTCGCACATTGGGTCTGGGGCACCGGTGGTTGGCTCTTCGAGCTGCACGCGCTCGACTTTGCCGGTGGAACCGTGGTGCACCTCACCGCGGGTGCTTCGGCCCTGGTCTGCGCGCTGGTGCTCGGCCCTCGTTTGAAATATCCCCAAGAGCGCCCGCCGCCCCACAACTTGACCATGACCCTGACCGGCGCAGGATTGCTCTGGTTCGGATGGTTCGGCTTCAACGCGGGGAGCGCGCTCAAGTCGACGCCCCTGGCGGCCCTTGCATTCATCACCACGCACCTGGGCGCTGCCGGCGGTGCGCTCGGCTGGCTCTTCATCGAGTGGTGGCATCGCGGCAAGCCCACCGCGCTCGGCGTGGCGTCCGGTTTGGTCGCGGGTCTCGTGGCCATCACGCCGGCGGCGGGGTTCGTGGCGCCGTGGGCGGCCATCGTCATCGGGGTGATCGCGGGGCTGGTCTGTTACGCCGGGGTACTTGCAAAGTACAAGTATGGCTACGACGACTCGCTGGACGCGTTCGGCGTTCATGGCGTGGGCGGCTTCACGGGGGCGCTGCTCACGGGTGTGTTTGCGCAGCTCGCCTACAATGCCGATGGCGCCGACGGGCTCGTCACCGGAAATGTGCACCCGGTTTTGATTCAGCTCGTGGCGTGTCTAGCATCGGGACTCTATGCAGGAGCAGCCACGTGGGTGATCCTCAAGGTGATCGATCGCGCGATGGGGCTGCGCGTTGCGGCCGCTGACGAGCGCGAGGGTCTCGACTCCACGCAACACGGTGAAGACGCGTACGCTGGGTGAGATCGCACTCCGCGAAACAGAAGAGAGCAGCTCTACGTACTCGACTGCAGCACAAATCAAGTTTGCCCCACTCCAAAGCAGAGACACAAACGGCTGACACACCGTAAGTTGGCGACAAGCTTGATCAATGGCACACTGTGCGTGCGGGCAGCGCCCCGGAAGACAGAAACGCAACAGCGTGCCCAGCATCGAACGGGTAAGCCATGACACAAACCATCCCGAACGGAACGCAAGCGTCTCTCCCAGTCCGGAGCGATCCGGTGCAGGGGCGGATTCTCATCATCGACGACGATCGCAGCATGTGCGAAATCCTCGACAGCGCGCTCCGTCGTCGCGACTTCGAAGTTGCGTGGCGCACCGCGCCCGACGAAGGCCTTCGCTTGCTCGGCGATCAAGACTTCGACGTGGTGGTGACCGATCTGAACATGCAGGGCATGAGCGGTGTGGACCTTTGCCGCCAGATCGCCGAGAACCGAGAGGACATTCCGGTGGTGGTCATGACCGCCTTCGGAAGCATGGAGACCGCCGTCGCCGCCATTCGCGCGGGGGCCTACGACTTCGTGACCAAGCCTTTCGAGATGGACGACATCGCGCTGACCTTGGAGCGCGCGCTGCGGCATCGCGCGTTGCGCGAAGAAGTGAAGCGCCTGCGGCGCGCGGTCGACGACTCGAGCATGTTCGATGACATCATCGGCCAGAGCTCGGCGATGGAGAAGGCTTACGACCTGCTCGATCGCGTGGCCGACAGCGACACCACCGTTCTCATCACCGGCGAGAGCGGCACCGGAAAAGAGCTGGTCGCGCGCGCGCTCCACAAGCGCAGTCCGCGCAGTCGCGGGCCCTTCGTGGCCATCAACTGCGCGGCCATGCCCGAGACTTTGCTCGAGAGCGAACTGTTTGGCCACACGCGTGGCGCTTTCACGGATGCGCGGCAGGCGCGTCCGGGGCTCTTCGTGAAGGCCCAGGGCGGTACGCTGTTTCTCGACGAGATCGGCGAGATGCCCATGGGCATGCAGGCCAAGTTGCTGCGCGCGTTACAAGAGCGCACCGTCAGGCCTGTGGGCGGAGACGTCGAGGTGCCTTTCGATGCGCGCCTCGTGGCGGCTACGAATCGCGATTTGGAGACCGAGGTCGAGGAAAAGCGATTTCGCGAGGACCTCTTTTATCGAATCAACGTGGTGCGCATCAACGTCCCGCCGCTGCGTTCGCGCGGGAGCGACGTGCTGTTGCTCGCGCAGCATTTCATCGAGCGGTATTCGGCGCAGGGGCGCTCCAAGGTCAAAGGGATGTCGAGCGGGGCTGCGGACAAGCTCCTCAGTTACCCGTGGCCGGGCAACGTGCGCGAGCTGCAAAACTGCGTCGAGCGGGCCGTGGCTTTGGCGCGTTACGACCAGATCGGGGTCGACGATTTGCCCGAGAAAATCCGCGATTTCAAGTCGTCGCGCGTGATCGTCGAGACCGAGGATCCGTCGGAGCTTCTGCCGATGGACGAGGTCGAGCGGCGCTACATCCTGCGCGTGCTCGAGGCGGTCGGCGGCAACAAGACCATGGCTGCGCAGGTGCTCGGTTTCGATCGTCGCACGCTCTATCGCAAGCTCGAACGGTGCGGGGTGGCCGAGGGGAAAAAGGAAGCGCGAGAATAGACGTGGCGATTCGCCACAACCGTTCCCAAAAAGCCCCGCCCGATTGCCGAGAAAAATACGGAGCAGAAGAACAGATGCCCGCTCCGCCCGCGTACCTGCGTCTGTGCTCAGTATTCGTGTTTCCGGCACGTGGACTGCATTGGCTAGCGCGCCATGGCCGCATCATCGAGATTTCCGCGGCGCTCGCTCGATTCTCGGACCGCGGCGGGTCACAAGTCGGCCGCCGCGAGCGGCGGACCTTCGAGTTACAAGTCGGCCGCCGCAAGCGGCGGACCTTCGAGTTACAAGTCGGCCGCCGCAAGCGGCGGATCTTCGGCTGCTCCAAAACGGGCCATCATCGCCGACGATGATGCGGATCACCGGCGCTTGCTTGCCAGCGTGATTCGGCGCGCGGGCTTCGAGGTGCTCGAGGCTGAAAATGGCGAGGAGCTGCTCGATATGTACGACGGGCGCAATCCGCCCGATGTCATCGTGACCGATCTCATGATGCCTCGGGTGTCAGGATTTGGTGTGCTCGAAAAGCTGCGCGATCTGGAATCGAATGTTCCCATCGTGCTCGTCAGCGCCGTCGGCGACGACAACATGGATATCCTCGCGCGCGACTTGGGGGCCGCGGCGATGATGCACAAGCCCTTCGATTTCGCGGTCCTCCGGGATCTCGTGGTTCGTATTGCTTCACACGAAAATGGCACAAGCGCTGCAACGCATGGCTAAAAACGGCACGTCTCTCGACAGCTCATGATGCATCTCGCGAGCGACCGGAACGGAGTCCGACGATGAATCCGACAAGCGACGGAACGAATAACGACGCGGCGATGAAGACGCCGCTGGGGGCCAGAACGCCGAATGCGTCGATGGCCTCGCGCGAGGGCGATGCGCCACGCGCGCAGCCATCGGACCCGGACGATCGCGCCGACGTGGTCGACACACCGGCGCTGGTCTCGGTGCTGAACGGCCTCATCGAAGTCGTACTCGATGGCGCGCGCATGTTCTCGCTCGCCGCGGGCGACGTGCTCGACGCCGATTACAAAGCGCTCTTCGCGCAGCACGCGCAGGAGCGAAACCACTTTGCTCGGGAGCTGCAAGCTTTGGTCGTCGCGCTCGGCGCCAATCCGCAAAATCGCGGCACCCTCGAGGGCGCGCTCCTTCAAGCGTGGATGGATGTGAAGTCCGCCGTCGCCGTGCGGGAAGACTACGCGGTGCTCCGCGAGGTGGAGCGCGCCGAGCAGAATGCACGAAAGCGATATGCGCGCGCCCTCACGCTCGACCTCGGTGGCGACGTGAAAGCCCTCGTAGAGCGGCAATATTCGGCCGTGAGCCGCTCGCATGACCGCGTTCGCGCGTTGCGCACGAAGCATGCACTTCGATCATAGGTCGGGACTCGTCCCCTCGGTCCAGCGCCCTCCGCCAGGAAGGCGTCGACGATGCCGGCGAACGAAAGGAGCCAATCATGAGGTTTGCAAAAGTGATGAAAGCCATGTCGGCCGTGCGTCGTGTGGACGGCGATGATCTGCTCGAGCGTCTCGGACTGGAGCGCCGGCGGAGCATGTTCGAGCGAGTGATGACCCTGGTCGGAATTTTTGGCGCGGGCCTCGTCGTGGGCGCGGGTGTCAGTTTGCTTGCCAGCCCCGTGGCGCCGGCCGATGTGCGTAAGAAGCTTGGCGATGGTGTGCGGGGCGTGAAGCGAGAGATCCATCAAGGCGTGCAGCACGCCAAACACGAAGTGGCCGAGACCGCCCGCACCCTGGGGCACGCGGCCGATGCGCGCAACGGGGCCCGGCCGACGTGATTTCGTACGGGGCCTGAGAATTCACCACGGAGGCACGGAGAACACGGAGAGGGTGATTGGAAGAAACAAAAAAACTCTCCGTGCCTCCGTGGTGAAATTCTCCTCAGCCGTCCTTTGGGTCAGGCGGACTCGCGCGGCAAGCGGACGATGAAGCGGGCGCCCGTGGTCTGAGGCACCGTGTCTTGTAGATTTTCGGCGCGGACGGTTCCGTGGTGGGCGTCGACGACGCCGCGGACGATGGCGAGTCCAAGGCCGGTGCCGCTCTTGGGGGCATCGAGTCGGGAGAAGCGCTCGAAGATTTTGCCCAGCGCACCTGGAGGAAT
>Ga0137415_10006622_pt1 | contig 11484 bp, 10 predicted proteins | sample CZODoug3_1_1_16f_FD_183082 | JGI IMG/M metagenome (GOLD analysis project Ga0137415, IMG submission 183082) | Vadose zone soil fungal communities from Angelo Coast Range Reserve, California, USA - CZODoug3_1_1_16fungal (Hybrid Assembly) | ecosystem: Environmental > Terrestrial > Soil > Vadose...
GGACTTCGTCACGACGATTCGCATGAACCGGCCGCCGGTGAATGCCCTGGTGCCCGAGCTCCAGGAGGAGCTGATCGAGGCGCTCAACCGCGTCAAAGACGACGACGCCACCCGCGTCGTGTTACTCACCAGTGCGATCGACCGATATTTCATGGCCGGCGCGGATATCAAATCCATGGGCGGCGACGGCGGGTTCGATCGCGAGAATCCGGCGACGCTGGAGCGGGTCGCGCAGATGTCCCGCCGCAGCCAGGCTGCGTTCACGGAAATCGAGCATTTCCCCAAGCCCCTGATCGCCGCCATCAACGGGCACGCGCTGGGCGGCGGCTGCGAGCTGGCGCTCGCTTGCGACTACCGGCTGATGATCGACGACTCACGCTCGACGATCGGCCAGACCGAAACCAGCCTGGGGCTGATCCCGGGCGCCGGTGGCACCCAGCGGCTGCCCCGCCTCGTTGGCCGGACTCGCGCGACCGAGATGATCTTCGAGTCGATCCGGCTCAAGGCACCGGAGGCGGCCGCCATCGGGCTCATCAATGCGGCGCTCCCCGCCGATGGCTTCCAGGAGGCCGCGCTCGAGCGCGCCCAGCGGCTCGCCCAGGCGGCGCCGATCGCCCTGCGCCTGGCCAAAGAGGCTCTGCTGGCCGGGCTGGAGCGACCTCCAGGTAAAGGCTACGAGGTCGAGGCCGAGAACTTCGGCAAGGCGGCCATGACGGAGGACGCGATGGTCGGCATCATGTCCTTTGTCAGCAAGCAGAAACCAGACTTCAAAGGAAAGTAAATCTTCGTCCCTGCCAGTAAGCAGGAGTCGGTTCTCGCGTTTTCAAGAGCAGGAATTCTCGAAACCGGGAGGGTTATTTCATGCTTCGATTGATCATGGTTGTGGCCGCGGCGGTCGGGTTGCTGGCCGTGGGCGCCTTATCCGCCGTCGCAGGCAACTCGCACGGAAAAGCCGTCAGCGCGCTCGCCACGAGCACGACGCTCAAGGGTGAAGCCAGGGGCGACGCGATCAGCGCGCTGGCGAGCGCCAGGGGCGAGGCGAAGTCCGACGGAGCGAAGGCCGATGCGAAGGCCGACAAAGCGGCCAGAGTGGCTGCCAGGGCCGCGGAGGCCAGCGAGGCCGAGGACGCCGACGAGGCCGCCGAGACTGACGAGGACGCGCACGGCGATGCGGTGAGCGCCGTCGCAAAGAGCGACGCAACCGCGGCGCATACGACGGGAGATAAGACGGTCAACCATGGTGGTGCCGTGAGCGCCGTCGCCCGCGATCACGACAAGTAGCCGACTCCGTTCCAGAAAGCGGCGGCCATCAGCCGCCGTTTTCTTTTTTCAGCGCAGCGGCGAAAATTGGCGGACGCGGTCGCGGATGGCGCTCATGACAGCCTCGACCCGGTCCGCATCCGGGCCCGATGCGCGCAAGATGAGCTCGCGTGTCTCCGTCTGGGGATAGGATCCCAGCGACACGTCGGGATATTCACGCTCGAGGTCCCGCATGACGTCGTGGAACATGCTCTCCGGGGCCAGGCGGTAGTGCAGCTCGCGGACGGTGTCACCGCGGCTGCCCGTGAGGTACCGGCCCTCGATGTCGTCGTAGACCGAGCGAAGCTCGTGCGGCACGCCTGGTAAGGCAAAGAGATATCGATCCGGCCCCAGGTCGAACGCCAGGCCTGGCGCCATGCCGGCGCCGTTGCGCACCAGGGCCGCACCTTCAGGCAGCATGGCCATCCGCCGGTTGCCGGCGTTCAGTCCCGCGGTGCCGCGGTGCGCGGCCATGTTGCGTAGAAACATCAGGTTCTGCATCTGTGCCCCGACCTCGCGTCGGTAGACCAGTGGCTGCTCGAGCGCGCGTGCCAGTGCGATGTAGGTCCGATCGTCCGGGGTCGGCCCGAGCCCGCCGCAGACGAAGATCCGCGACAGCTCGGCGCGCGCGATGTGATCGTGGATCGCGCCAACGATATCGACATCGACGTCTCCAACGGTCGTGATGATCCGGACGGGGTACCCACACCGGAACAATCGGCCGGCGAGCCAGTTCGAGTTGGTGTCGACCGTGAACCCGCGTAGGATCTCGTTGCCGACGACGATGATGCTGGACTCCGGCACGCGCCCATAATGACAGGGAATGCCCAGATCCGCCTACGAACGCAGCAAGGGCGTTGAAAGCGTCACGTGGCGCGAGTTTCCCCTCGGAAAGGGCATCGCGCTTTCGATCCTCGACGAAACGACAGCGGCCGCGCGTCAGGCGAGGGGCCAGGCGCTGCTCGACGTGCTCGACGAGGCCGCCGGGCTTCCACCCTGCAAGCTGACCGTGGCCGACCGCCCGCAGCGCCACCGCACCCGCGGTGGCAAATTGGAACTGAAGACCTATGGCTACTACCGGATCGCGTGGGAGTCGGCGCCCCAGCGTGGCTCGATCAGGATTTACAATCTGACGGCGATCCGGCAGCAGGTGCTCGCTCCCAAGGTCTTTCTCGAGACGCTGCTTCACGAGTGGGTGCATCATTACGATTTCACCGGGCTGCAGCTCGATCGGTCGCCACATACGTTGGGGTTCTTCGCCCGCATCCGCGACCTGGCCGAAACACTGGGCGTTGGCTTCGTCGCGCCGCCCAAGCGCGAAGTGTCGTCGTCGGCGCCGCCGGACGACGTCACGGTCGCGACCGACCGCCTGCGGCCCGGTGGCGTCCCGCCGCCGAAGTGGATCCGCGACCAGGTGCTTGCGCTCTTCGGTCACTCGGGGCGTAGCCAGGGTTAAAACCCGAACGCTACAATACGGCGGGCGTTCAACCGCCCCTCAGATGGGAAGGGAGAGAAAGTAGCTCTGCTCGTCGCCACGCGCATCGGGGATTCCACGGCTGTCCTGGCCCTCGTCAGCTTGGCGGCGCTGGTCGCGCTGGCATACGGGGGGCTGCTGACCCGCTGGGTCTTGGCCGCCAATGCCGGGAACGAGACCATGGGACGGATCGCGCGCGCCATCCAGGAGGGCGCCGCCGCCTATCTCAACCGGCAGTACAGCGTGATCGCGGTGATCGGCATCGTGCTCGCGCTGGTGATCACGTTTGCCGTCAACTGGGAGACCGGCGTCCTCTACATCGTTGGTGCCGGCTGCTCGGCGCTCGCGGGCTATGTGGGCATGAACCTCTCGGTGCGGGCGAACGTGCGGACCGCGCAGGCGGCCACCCGTGGGCTGGACCCGGCGCTGCAGCTGGCGTTTCGCGGCGGGGCCGTCACCGGACTCTTCGTGGTCGGGCTCGGGCTGCTCGGCGTGGCGGTCTCGTACTGGGTCTTTCAGAAGCCCCAGTCCCTCGTCGGCCTGGCGTTCGGAGCCAGCCTGATCAGCGTCTTCGCCCGCCTGGGCGGCGGCATCTTTACCAAAGCTGCCGATGTCGGCGCCGACCTCGTCGGCAAAGTCGAAGCCGGGATCCCGGAAGACGACCCGCGGAATCCTGCCGTCATCGCCGACAACGTCGGCGACAACGTGGGGGATTGCGCCGGGATGGCGGCGGACCTGTTCGAGACCTATGCCGTGACCGCGATTGCCGCGATGCTCCTGGGCAGCCTGCTGTTCCCCGGAGAAGTCCAGTACGTGCTGTTTCCGTTGATCCTGGGCGCGGTCTCGATCATCGCGACCGTGATCGGCACGCTGTTCGTACGGCTCGGCCGCAGCACCTGGATCATGGGCGCGCTCTACCGGGGCCTCGGCGTCAGCGCCGTGCTGGCACTGGCGGGCTTTCTCCCGGTGACGCTGCTGGCCGGCTTGAATATCAATCTTTTTTGGGCGGCGGTGGTCGGCGTTGTCGTCACGATCGCCCTGGTGGCGATCACTGAGTTCTTCACCAGCGCGGACTTTCCACCGGTCCGGCTGATCGCGCGCGCCTCGACGACCGGTGCCGCGACCAACATCATCGCCGGGCAGGCGATCGGCATGATCAGCACGGCGCTCCCGGTGCTCGTCATCGGCGCGGGCATCCTGGTCTCGTATTCTCTGAACCAGCAGCCCGGCGACAACGGCTTGTACGGCATCGCCATCGCCGCCATGTCGATGCTCTCCATGACCGGCATCATCGTCGCCATCGACGCCTACGGCCCCATCACGGATAATGCCGGCGGCATCGCCGAGATGGCGAAGCTCCCCGAGTCTGTCCGAAACATCACCGATCCCCTCGATGCCGTCGGCAACACGACCAAGGCCGTCACCAAGGGCTACGCGATCGGCTCCGCCGGGCTGGCCGCGCTCGTGCTCTTCTCGTCCTACACGGAAGAAGTCGGGCGTGGCGCGCACCTGGCGTTTGATCTGACAGACCCATTGGTGATCGTGGGGCTATTTTTCGGCGGTATCCTGCCGTTCCTGTTCGGCTCGCTGAGCATGCTGGCGGTCGGCCGGGCCGCGGGCCAGGTCGTCGTCGAAGTGCGCCGGCAGTTCCGCGAGATCAAGGGCCTGTTGGAAGGCACCGCGCAGCCCGAGTACGCCCGCGCGGTCGATCTCGTGACGCGGGCGGCCCAACGAGAGATGATCGTGCCGGGGCTGATCCCGGTGGTCGCGCCGCTGCTCGTGGGCTTCACGCTCGGGCCGAAGGCGCTTGGCGGCATGCTGATTGGGGCGATCGTGACGGGGATCTTCCTCGCGATCCAGATGACCTCGGGCGGCGGGGCCTGGGACAACGCCAAGAAGTACATCGAGGATGGGCACTTCGGTGGCAAGGGGACGGAGACGCATGCCGCCGCCGTGACCGGCGATACCGTGGGCGATCCGAATAAAGATACGGCCGGGCCGGCGATCAACCCCATGATCAAGGTGGTCAATATCATCGCCATCCTGATCGCTCCCATGGTCGCCGCTCACTCGCTGATTCACTAGTTGTCCATCGCGCCGATTCTTGAATACACTTGAGCCATGGACGAATACATGCTCGAGATCAACGATCTGCGCCGCCGGATCGCGAAGCTGAAGTTCGAGCGCGCTTCGGTCGTCATCATCGAGGAGCTCGAACTTCAGCTTCGGATACTCAAGGCGATTTACGAGTCGGCGTCTGGGCTGTTTTCGGCCGGAGACAAAGACCGCCGGCTGCAGGCCGCCTTTCGCGAGCGCCAGCTGGGAAGCTGGACGTTTGACAATGTCTATTTCTATGTCTACGAGCAGGCCGTTGCCCTCGAGTCTGACGGTCACGACCTGGCGACCTTGATCTGGCACCACGACTACACCGGCCCGCTACTGAGCCCGGTCGCCGCCAAATAAAAAGGGCCTCCAGCGGGAGGCCCTTTGCGCGATATCTCGTTAGCTAGCCGCGTGCTTGCTGTGACCGTTGGCGTGGCCATGGCCATGCGACGCGGTTGAGTCTGTCGAATCGGTCTCCGGCGCCGCCGACTGAGTCGCATCCGGCGTCTCAGTGTCCGTGCTGTCGGTCTTCGTCTTCGGCGTCAGCCGCGCCTGGCACCATGCCTTAATGGTGCTGCTGATCAGCTTGCCGTGCGAATTCTTGGAAATCCGGGCCGTGTTCGCCGCCGGCTGCAGTACCAGGTCCTGGTGCTGCGCGAAGAGCGAGACACACTGGCCCTGATTGTCGAACGTCGCCGGAATTGTGAGCGTCGTCGTCTTGCCGTTCGTCGAGTTGAGCGTCAACGCGCCGGCATCTCCGCTCAGCGTAACGGGCTTCAGAGTCGACACCGGGATGGTGCCGTTGTTGTTCGCGTTCGCGGCATACGCACCGGCGGCGCCCAGCGTGAGCGCGCCAGCCGCGAGACCGGCCGCAATCTTCACCTTCGATGTCAGTCGAAACATGCTTGTTTAGGTCCTCCTTATGTGAATTCGAGACCTGCTTACTAAAACGGCCCGAATACGAGGTCGCGTATGGCAGCGGCCGCGTTTGTTACATCCGAACGGGCGGCGCGTTACCGTTCGATAACGGCCCGTCGCGGCACCCCCGCGTATCCTGAAACGGACCTTGCGCCCCGAGATCGAATCCGAGCTGGCACCTGTGCCACGACTCCCATCGCCGGCCTCGGCCTGGCGCACCCGGTTGTTGCTGCCACTGGCCTTCACCGGCGGGCTGGCGAGCCTGGGCATCGAGTTTGCCGCGGCGCGCTTGCTGGCGCCCTTCTTTGGGCAGTCCTTGTTCATCTGGGGGACGCTGATCGGGCTGATCCTGATTTACCTGACGGTCGGCTACTACGCCGGGGGCCGCCTGGCCGACCGGCGCCCAGACGCGAGACTGCTCTTTCAGTTGGCCGGCGCGGCGGCTCTTCTTACGGCGGCGATTCCGATCGCGTCGCGACCGATACTTTCCCTGGCCCAGACCGGCTTCGCGCAGGTGTCCGTCGGGCTGGTCCTTGGCTCACTGATTTCCGTCATCGTGCTGTTCGCGGCGCCGGTGATCCTGCTCGGCATGGTCTCGCCCTTCGTGATCCGGCTTCGCATCCGGCAGCTCGAAACCGCCGGCAACGCGGCAGGCGCTGTCTATGCCCTCTCCACGCTGGGTAGCATCCTCGGGACATTCCTGCCGGTGTTCTGGTTGATCCCGACGTACGGGACGCGGCCGACGATTTTCATCCTGGCGTTTCTCCTGGGCGCGATCTCGACCGCCGGGCTCTACGAGCCGGGCCGGCGCCGCTTGTACTTATTGATCCCGGTTGTGATCGTGGCCCTGGCGCTGCTGTCCGGAGGGGCGATCCGGGGCGCGGCCTACGGGGTGCGCGTGTATGAAACCGAATCGGCCTATAACTACATCCAGGTTATTCGCACGGGCACCGAGACCCAGTTGCTCCTCGACGAAGGCTCGGCGGTGCACTCGATCTACGACCCCACGAGTCTATATACCCATGGCTACTGGGACGATGCCCTGCTGGCGCCGTACTTCGGCTCGGGCCAGGCTCCGGGACGGGTCGCGCTGGTCGGGCTTGCCGGCGGCACCGTCGCCCGGCAGTTCACGGCGATCGACGGACCAATGCCCATCGACGGCGTCGAGATCGATCCGAAGATCGTCGAGGTCGGCCGGCGTTACTTCGATATGACCGAGCCGAATTTGCATGTCATCGTTGCCGACGGCCGCTACTGGATGGCGACCGAGGCCGGACAATACGACGTCATCCTGGTCGATGCCTATCGCCAGCCCTACATCCCGTTTTATCTAACGACGCGCGAGTTCTTCGAGAGCGCGAAGGCGCACCTGAAGCCTGACGGTGTCCTTGCGATCAACGTCGGCCGGACGCCGACGGACAATCGCCTCGTCGAGGCCCTCAGCGGGACGCTCAATGCCGTGTTTCCCAACGTCTTCGTGCTCGACTCCAATCGGCGGTTTACGAACAGCGTGATCTATGCAACGTCAAGCCCGGCGACCGTCGATCAATTCATCGCACGCGCCGGCGCCGAGACGAATCCCAAGCTGCAGCCGATCGCCGCCGAGGCGCTGCAGACCGGCGGCGTCCGGCAAGTTCGCGCCAACGGCATCGTGTTCACCGACGACCTGGCGCCGGTCGAGCGCCTGATCGACGACATCATCCTCAGCTATATACGAAGCTCCGGGTAAACTTGTCCTGATGGCTGTCACCCAACTCTCAGAAGAAACGGTCCTGAAGGCGCTGTCCACGGTCCAGGATCCCGAGCTTCACCGGCCGATGATGGAGCTCAAGATGATCCAGGACGTGGCCGTCGTCGATGCCGGAACGATCGGGATGCGCGTCGTGCTGACGACGCCGGCGTGCCCATTGAAGAACAAGATCCACGACGACATCGACGCGGCGCTGGCGACCCTCCCTGGCTCGCCGAAGGCGGAGATCAAGTGGGACGCGCAGGTCTCCCGCACCGGCGGCGTGCCGCAGAAGCAACAGGTGCCGGGGGTCAAGAATATTCTCTCCGTCGGCGCCGGGAAGGGTGGCGTCGGCAAGTCAACCTGCGCGGTGAATATTGCGCTGGCCCTGTCGCAGCTCGGCGCGCGCGTGGGCGTGCTCGATGCCGACGTCTACGGCCCCAACGTGCCGATTCTTCTGGGCGCCGAACACGAGAAGCCCTATGCCGAGAACGAGAAGATCATCCCCATCCAGCGCTATGGCCTGAAGATCATCTCGATCGCCTTCTTTATCGAGCCCGACAAGCCGGCGATCTGGCGCGGGCCGATGCTCTCCGGCGCCGTCAGGCAGTTTCTGTTTGACGTCAACTGGGGCGAGCTGGACTATCTGGTCGTCGACCTGCCGCCCGGGACGGGCGACGTGCAACTGACCATGTCGCAGAGCATCCCGATGACCGGGGCGGTCGTCGTCTCGACGCCCCAGGATGTCTCGACCGCCGACGTCGGCCGCGCGATCCAGATGTTCAATACGCTCAAAGTCCCAAACCTGGGCCTCGTCGAGAACATGAGCTATTTCGTCTGTCCGCACTGCGGCCAGCGCGACGATATTTTCGGCCACGGCGGAGCGAAGGCCCTGGCGGAGCGGATGACGATCCCATTCCTGGGCGAGATTCCCCTCGATCGGCGCATCCGCGAGGGTGGCGGCCCCGGCGTGCCATTGATGGTCCACGAGCCGGACTCGCCACTGGCTGCCGTGTTTCGCGACGTGGCCTCGCACCTTGCGGCCCAGGTCAGCATTCGGAACTTCAAGCAGGCGAGCGTCATTCCGTTACGGACGATCTAGATATATAGTTCGTAGTCGTTGAGCCCTCGACGGCGCCTGGTTGCGGTCTGTGGTGAGTCAGACCCCCAGACGCCACTTAAGGATCTGGCCTTCGAGTTGGGCCGCGGCATTGCGGAGCGTCACGCCGTGCTCATTTGCGGCGGGCTCACCGGCGTCATGGAGCACGCGGCTCGCGGCGCACAGGCGGCGGGCGGCTTGACGATCGGGCTCCTGCCCGGCGAAGACGTTCACGACGCGAACGCCTATATCGATATTGCAATTGCCACCGGTCTTGGGCATGCCCGCAACGCGATCCTCGCCCGCACGGCAGATGGCGTCGTGGCTCTCGGTGGCGGCCTGGGCACACTGTCTGAGATCGCCCTCGCGCTGCGCAACCGGCGGCCGACGATCGGCATCAAGACCTGGCGCTTCGACCGGCAGGATCGCACCGAGCCGGAGCTGCCCGTCGCAGACAACCCGGCTGCAGCGTTGGACTGGCTCTTCGCCCAGATGGGCCGCGCCTCGTGAGCGCGCAGCACCAGCTCGATCAACGCGCTCGATCCGGATTCCGCCAGGCCTTTGGTTATCCGCCCGGCGCCGTGGCCGTCGCGCCCGGACGGATCAATCTCATCGGCGAGCATACGGACTATAACGAGGGCTTCGTCCTGCCGGCCGCCATCGACCGGCACATCGGCGTCGCGCTTCGGCTGCGGCGCGACGCTCGCATCGCCCTGCGCAGCGATCGATACCAGGCGAACGTCGAGTTCGACGCTTTGCCCACGCGCCGGCAGGGCAACTGGACGGACTATCTCATTGGCATTGCCCGCGAGATCGATCACAGATACGATCCGGGGCAGGGCTTCGATGCGTTCGTCGCCTCGGACATTCCGGTTGGATCGGGACTGAGCTCGTCGGGCGCGCTCGACGTCGCCGGCGCCGTTGCCATGCTGGCCGCGCGCGGGATCGAGATGCCCGCCCTGGCCACGGCGCAGCTCTGCCAGGCCGCCGAGAACGGCTTCGTCGGCGCGCATACCGGGATCATGGATCCATTCACGGCACTCAAGGCGCGAGGCGGCAATGCCATCCTGCTGGATTGCCGGTCGATGCGCGACGAGCAGGTGCCCCTTCCAGATGGGCGCTTCGCCTGGCTCCTCGCCGACAGCCGGGTGCGCCACGAGCTGGCCACGTCGGCCTACAACGAGCGACGCCGCGAGTGTGAGGCTGCCGCCGCCGCCCTCGGTCTGCGCAGCCTGCGAGATGCCACGGTGGCCGACCTGCCGCGAATCGGAAACCCGGTTGAGCGGCGCCGCGCCCAGCACGTCGTCACAGAAAATTCCCGCGTCCTGCAGGCGGCCGACGCGCTTCGCCGGCGCTCGCCGCGCGGCCTCGGTCCGCTCCTCTATGCATCTCATGAGAGCCTGCGGCTCGATTTCGCGGTAAGCTGCCGGGAGCTTGACTGCCTCGTGGAGCTCGCCGCAGGGATGCCCCAGGTGATCGGCGCGCGAATGATGGGCGGCGGTTTCGGCGGCTGCGTCCTGGTGCTGCTCGAGGCCGGCGCCATCGATGATGTCGAGCAGCACCTCGCCGACGGGTACGCTGACGAATTCCATAAGTCGCCTGAGTTTTATCGCGTCCGTTCTGTGGACGGTGTCATGCCCGAGAGGACAACCTGATGCCGCTGAATGATTGCCTGTCGTTGTTTCCGGCCCAGGCACTGAACCGCCAGGAGTTGAACGCGGGTTGGCGCATGGCCATCGCCACACTGGGCGAAGGGGAAGACCGCGGCTTTTCCAGGATGGACTTCGACGATGACGCCTGGGCGCCGGTGGCGGTGCCACGCCTGCATGGCGCAACCAGCGGCAGTGAGGCGATCTGGTACCGAGTGCGCTTCCCGCGGCCCCGTCACCGGCAACGGACGCTGGTCCGGTTCGAGGGCGCGTTCCTGGTGGCCAACGTCTGGCTCAACGGCCGATTGCTGGGAAGCCACTACGGGTACTTCGCGCCGTTTAGCTTCGATATCTCGTCGTTCTTACTCGAAGAGAACGTGCTGGCCGTCTGCATCGAGGCGCCGGTCGAGACCGACCTGGCGGCAAAGCGCCACCTGATGGGCCTATTTAACGATTCCGACGCCAAGCCATATCCGAGCCGCGAGCTGGGCCGCCTTGGTGAGTCGTACGTCTGGCACGTTCCGATGGGACTTTGGCGCCCAGTACTGCTCGAGCAGGTCGGTCACGTCGTCGCCGAATGGGTCCACTGTGAGCCTCGCGTCGAGCAGGGCGATCTCGCGCGGCTCGCATTACGCATCCGGCTGCGCAACCTCGATGGCCGGATCATGACCGGCGAGTTGGGCATCCGGATCGCCGGGCAGAACTTCGAGATCGCCTCGCCGCTGGAGATGCGCCGCGCCTTTCGCCTCAATGGCCATGACGTCCAGGACGTCCTCGTCGAGCTCGCGTTGCCCGACCCCCAGCTCTGGTACCCGTGGGCGCAGGGCGAGCCGGCACTCTATCGCGCCGAGCTGGAAATCACCGCCGACGAGCGACGCAGCGCCAGCCTGCGAGAAACGTTCGGCATCCGTGATGTCGGTCTTCAAACGCGGGCTGAAGGATGGACCTTCGCCGTCAACGGCCGGCCGATGTTCATGCGCGGCGCGAATTACTGTTCAGAATTTTTTCTCGATGCGGCCGGCGACGAGCTATTGAAATCCGACCTGGAGCTGGCGCAACAGGCCAACATGGACATGTTGCGCGTCAACGCGCACGTCGAGTCATCGGCGCTGTACGATGCGGCCGATCAGGCCGGGCTCGTGATCTGGCAGGACATGCCCATGATCGCCTCCTATGTGCATCGAGCCGACGCCCGGTCGCTCGCGTTCTTCCG
>Ga0137415_10006623_pt1 | contig 11484 bp, 10 predicted proteins | sample CZODoug3_1_1_16f_FD_183082 | JGI IMG/M metagenome (GOLD analysis project Ga0137415, IMG submission 183082) | Vadose zone soil fungal communities from Angelo Coast Range Reserve, California, USA - CZODoug3_1_1_16fungal (Hybrid Assembly) | ecosystem: Environmental > Terrestrial > Soil > Vadose...
TACCGCCAAGCTTGGTGTGGTCCCAACTGGCAATTCTGTATGGCGTAATTTTGAGGACGACCCGTTTTGGAGCGCTCGAGACGGCACCCGAAGGGACTGCTGCGGTCGCAGACTCACCGGCCAGACGCATCGTTTCCTTAACAGCCTGGGGGTCCTCGATTACTTCGCAATGCCCACGAATCATGATCCCGCGGAAGTCGGCGTAGCGTTCGCCGCCCTCGACCATCACGCCGACCTTCGGATTACGCCGAACGTTGACCACCTTCTGCGCCTTGCCGTAGGAGGTCATGTAGATCACGCCATCTTTGTAGCGATACCCCATCGCCACGACGTGTGGGAAGCCTTCCTTATCGATCGTAGCGAGCGCGGCCTTGTGCGGTTGGCTGAGAAACGAGGCCTGTTCTTCCGGGGTAAATTGAATCTCATCTCGTCGGCTCATCGGTTGTCCTCTCTTTGCCGTCATGGGTGGCGAGCGATCGCCTGCCTACCCCGCCAAGACGCGTATTGGTAAAGCTTTTCGCCCTGGGGCAGGCGGGGAGACGAGGCTCTGCGCCTGACCGTTCGAACTAAAGACGAACTCGCTGGGTCCGCCAAAGAGACTCGCAACGCTACGGCAAGCACGCCACGAACATGTGTGGTCCGTCAAACCCGCCAGCACGTACATATCGCAGATCACCTCGAGCAGGTTAATCACGGCTGGATCGTCGCTGAGTGCCTCGCATTATCTGCGTGCGTATCGCAGGAGCCCATTCGCACATTATCTCATGAGCGCACGCCTATATCTTCGGATTCCAAATGCCTCGTCCCTTTTTCCTGCCGGGGCGATCGGGGGTTGCGACTCAATTCACTCTGAGCGCCTCGCGCACGGCTTCTCCGATCGGTGCAGCGGATTCCCTCCGGCGTTTACGCATCGAACTACACGGCAGGATTGCCGCTCCCCATCCGACCAATCCGAACATTGCCGACAGCCCAAAACCAAACCTCTATCGGTTCGCCTGCGTCGCGTTTTGGTAATCCGTCCCCGGAGTGCCTTGATCCGGCGCGAGTGGCTGCGCAGGAATATCGAAGATTGCCGTCCGGTTAGCCTGGGCTTCGAGCGGCATCTCTCGCACGGCAGTGCCATTCTGCGCGACTACCGCTGGCGCACCTGCCATTCCGAGGATCGCGATTGCAGTGCCCACAAGTGCGAGCTTTGCCGGATCGTTCGACACCACTGACCTCTTCCCCGACGGACCACGCTGGCGGGCCGCGAATTTTCCAGTTCTGTTGTGCGAATAAGAAGCGTTCGCTTGCCTAGAGACGACTGTCGGGAGAGCGGGGATTTAAGGGAGGCCGGCCGATTTTATCGGTATGGACGACGGACCCGTGCGGCTTCAACGGGCCAACAGCATGATCAGATAGGGCGTGATCTCCACGATCGAGCCATGCTGGGTACCGACCACGGCATGAAGAGCCTCGATCGGACGGCCGAGGTCGAACACGCCGGTGATGCGCCGTCCGGCGAGCGAACGGTCGCGCAACACGATAACGCCGTCGTAGTGCCGGCCGAGTTCGTCGACGACATCGGCCAGGGTGGCGCCATCGACCACGAGGCGACGCTCGCGCCAGGCTGCCACGTCCTCCGGCGCGACCTCCCGCGTCGCGACGCGACCGCTCGCACGATCAACGTCAAGCTGCTGCCCCCGGGTCAGTGTGGCGGCAGGGCGGCGGCCGCGATCGAGAGCCACTTCCACGGTGCCGGACTGGACGGCCACCGAAACCGTGTCCGCAGAGGACCGCACCGCAAATGCGGTGCCGGTGACCGTGACCGTCACGTCGCCGACGATCACCACGAAGGGACGATCGCGCGCCGCAACGACCTCGAAGAGGGCCTGCCCGGACAGCAGCCGCACGTCGCGGCGGGCCGGGCCGTAGCGCACGGCGATGGCGCTGCCAGCATCGAGATGGACGGTGCTGCCGTCCTCCAGCGTGAGGTCCCGCAGCTCGGCGACTCCGGTGAGATGGTCGGCCGCAAGGCGAAGCTGAAGCGCGGGCAGGAACACCAGCGCAAGACATGTCGCCAGCGCGACGGCAGCGAGACCGACATTGCGCCACACACGACTGCCGCGCCGGGCGGCCAGGCGGTGCGCCGTTGCGGCAGGCTTTGCCGAAGCGCCGCCCCTCACCTGCTCGGCATAGTTCAGCGGCAGCATGCCAGCCACGCGCCACATGCGCTCGACGCTGCGATAGGCGTTGCGGTGCGCCTCGCTCTCAGCAAGCCAAGCGTCGCGGGCGGCACGCATGGCTGAATCGCCGGGAGCGGCCTGGACGCGCATCAACCAGTCGAAGGCCTCGGCGCGCACCGGGTCCTCCGCGTTCGCATGATCTGTCACCGACGACTAAGACGGCCTGAGCGGCGATTATTTAAGGGGCGCACCGGCGATACCTGGCGAATTCAGTCGCCCTGCTCATCAAGTTTCCGCGAGCCGCGCAGGACGGCCTCCTTCACCAGTTGATGGACACGGACAACGGACACGCCGAGGCGGGCGGCCACGTCCTGGAGCGGGCGGCCCTCCAGACGAACCATGTTGAAGGCGATGCGCGTGCGCTCGGGCAATTCCGCCAGCGCCTCGGCGACCACTCTTAACTCGTCGCGATAGAGAAGAACGTCCTCGGCCGACGGCGTCTCATGAGGCAGCGCGGCAAGGCGGTCGGTGTAGGGCGACGCCGGCGCCTCGAGCGACGAACGCTTGGCCCAGTCCAGCGCCAGATTGCGGACGATTCGGTAGAAGTAGCCGACGGGCTGCGTAATCGGCTCGCCCCGGCGTCCGTCCCTGTCCGCTGCGCTGAAGCGAATGTAGGCTTCCTGCACCACATCCTCGGCATGCGCCCTATCGCCGATGATGCCGCTGGCGTAATTCACCAGCGCGCCGCGATGCGCCATGTAGACGGCAAGGATTGCCTTTCCCTGACTCACGCCGCCGAGCCGCCTTTCCATCAAATGCGAATGATTCGCAATTGAAGTTATAGGCGGCATAGACCCTCGCGGCAACCCTCACGGCGGACTATGCCGCGAGCAGGACGCTCTGCTCGCGCTCAAGTACCCGCTTCACGGCCGGCCGCGCCAGCATGCGGTCCTTCCAGGCCGTGTAGTTCTCGAGCTCGGTCATCGGCAGGCCGATGCGCTTGCCCCAGCCGTAGAAAACCAGGGCGTAGCCGTCGACGACGCTGAACTGCTCGCCCAGGATCCATTGCTTGCCGGCCAGGAGACCGTCGATCTCCTTGAGGTTGGCGTGGAAGTTCTCGCGGCCCGTCGCCTTGAGGTGCTCGTGCACCGAGGTATCCGTGGCGAAGCGCTCCGGCCGGCCGATATGGGTGAAGTTCGGATGCACGGTGTTGGAGAACCATGCCATCAGAGAGATCGCCCGCGCCCTCTGGACAGGATCCTTTGGCATGAGCTGCGGCGCGTACTTGGCGGCGACGTAGTCCAGGATCGCCGTATTCTCGACGATCGTGCCGTCGTCGATCACCAGCGCCGGCACCCGGCCGCGCGGATTGATCTTGAGATACTCCGGCGTTCTTTGCTCGTTGTTGGCGAACGATATCGGCTGCAATTCGAACTTGGCGCCGCTTTCCTCGAGGCCGATATGCGAGGCTGTCGAGCAGACGCCGGGCGCGTAATAGAGCTTCAGCATTCTCTTCTCCTCAGGAAATCCTTCCCTCCCCCGTCATACGGGAGGCGAATGAAGGAGTCGCTCTGGTCAAAGCGGCCGGCCGCTGCCGTTAGGACGTCCGCGATGCAGGAACTCGCGGCCGATCTTGACCCGCTTCTGGCCGTCATATTCGACAATGTCGGCGGTGGCGTAGGTCTCCGTCCAATTCGAGGGCAGGAACGAGCCCGAGCCGACCACGTCGATCGGCGACTTGGCCTCGGCCATGACCCGGCATTTGGCCGGGCCGAAGCCCGACGAGGCCACGATCTTCACCTTGTCGAAGCCCGCGCGGTCGAGCTCGGCGCGCAGATGGAAGATCGCCGCCGCCGACACGCCGGTGCCGACGAGAAAGCGCAATTCCTCTTCGCTGCGATAGCCGCGGATCGATTCGGGCGAGAAACGTTCCAGCACGGCGTAGGACGACGCTGGATCGAGCCCTTCGATGTAGCGGCCGCCGGTGGTGTCGAGGCGCAGCGACAGCATTCCCTTGGTGGCGAGGTCCGGAAAGCGCCGGCAGACCTCCAGCGAGTCCGAGATCTCCCGGGCGAAATAATCGACCAGCACGGTCATCGCCTCGCCGGGAAAAGTCTCGTGGTACATCTCCGCGGCGCGCAGCGTCGAACCGGCGTAGCCGATCAGGGCGTGCGGCATGGTGCCGAGCCCCTGGTCGCGGCCGAAGAAATGCGCGGTGGCGTGCGTGGCGTTGCCGATGAAGCCCAGCGCGCCCACCTTGCGCTTGGCGCGCGCCGAGCCGACCGAGGCGGCATAGGCCATCATCTCGGCCATCTCCTGGCCCGCGCAATGACGCGCATCCATGGCGAGGAAGGCCGACTTGGGCATGTCTGCGCACATCGTCCAGGCGTTGTAGGCCGCCACGCAGGCCGGTCCCAGCTTCTGCAGGAAGATCGTCTCGAGATCGACGAGATGGAAGAACGAGCCGGTGATGTACATCATCGGCTCGCCGGCGCCGACCCACTTGCCCTCGCCGTAGCGCAGGTCGAGCTCGACCGCGGTGTTACGCGAGCGCCCGAGCTCCTCGAGCCACTCCAGCGCCAGCCGTGGCGCGAATACCACGGGACGGCGCATGAAGATCGCGTAGGTCACGCGGCTGTCACCAAACTGGCCGATCACCTGCTTCGTTCGATTGAAGTAGTGATCGGTGTAGCGCTCGATCTCAGCGTCGTTCGGATGCGTCATCGCCCTCCCCAAGGTCCTGCGCCTGGTCCGCCGTGTCGCCTAGACCGTCGGCCGCGCCCTAGCGACCGACAGGCGCTCCGCCTTGAGCTGCTCGGCAAGCAGGAAGGCAAGCTCGAGCGCCTGGCTGGCGTTGAGCCTGGGATCGCACTGCGTCTCGTAGCGCTCGACGAGGTTGTCGACGGTGATGTCGACGGCGCCGCCGACGCACTCGGTCACTTCCTGCCCCGTCATCTCGAAATGCACGCCGCCGGGATGGGTGCCCTCGGCGCGATGAACGACGAAGAAGTCCTTCACCTCGCTCAGGATGGCGTCGAAATAGCGGGTCTTCTTGCCGTTGGACGTGGTCACGGTGTTGCCGTGCATGGGATCGCACGACCACACGACCGAGCGGCCGGCACGCTTCACGGCACGCACCAGCGCCGGCAGCTTGTCGGCCACCTTGTCGGCGCCCATGCGGCAAATGATGACGATGCGGCCGGGCTCGTTGGCCGGGTTCAGCGTGTCGATCAGGCGCAACACGTCGTCGCTCGAGAGTGTCGGCCCCGCCTTGAAACCCAGCGGATTACGCACGCCGCGCAGGAACTCAACATGGGCGCCGTCGGGCTGGCGCGTGCGGTCGCCGATCCACACCAGGTGAGCCGAGCAGTCGTACCAGTCGCCCGAGGTCGAATCGACTCGCGTCAGCGCCTCCTCGTAGGGCAGCAGCAGCGCCTCGTGGCTGGTGAAGAAGTCGGTCTCGGCGATCTGCGGCGTGGTCGCCGAGTTGAGCCCGCACGCCGCCATGAAATTCAGCGTCTCGTCGAGCCGCGCGGCGAGGTCGTGATAACGCTCTGACGCCGGCGAGTTGCGCACGAAGTCGAGGTTCCAGCGGTTGACCTCGTGCAGGTCGGCGTAGCCGCCCTGGGCGAAGGCGCGCAGCAGGTTGAGCGTCGCGGCCGACTGGTTGTAGGCCTGCACCATGCGCTCCGGATCGGGCCGGCGTGCCTCGGCGGTGAACTCGAAGCCGTTGACGTTGTCGCCGCGATAGGACGGCAGCTCGACGCCGTCGATCTTCTCGACGTTGGACGAGCGCGGCTTGGCGAACTGGCCGGCCATGCGGCCGACCTTCACCACCGGCACGCCGGCGCCGTAGGTCAGCACGACGGCCATCTGCAGCAGCACGCGGAAGGTGTCGCGGATGTTGTTGGCGGTGAAGTCGACGAAGCTCTCGGCGCAGTCGCCGCCCTGCAGCAGGAAGGCGTCGCCCGCCGCCACCTTGGCCAGCGCCGTCTTGAGCTTGCGCGCCTCGCCGGCAAACACCAGGGGCGGATAGCGGCGCAGCCGCGTCTCGGCGCCGGCCAGAGCGGCGGCGTCGGAATAGACCGGCATCTGCTGGACCGGCCGGCTGCGCCAGCTGGTCGGCGTCCAGTCGGCGGCGCTCGAACTGCGGGACTGCGCTTTGGCACCCGCGCGGGACGGGCCCTGAATCGCCGTCATCTTCTCCTCCTAAGCCCCCATCGGACGAATTCTGGCGGACGAATATTGGCTGTCCGGCCGTCGGGGTGGGTGAACCTATACGTGCTGTGGATAAAACGCCAGCAGGCCGCAACCTGTTCTCTAGTCGGCTGCCTTGCGGCTGGGCGCGGGCTCGACCCGCGCCGTCCGCATGGTGACGAACTCCTCGCCGGCCGTGGGGTGAATGCCCACGGTGGCGTCGAACTGGGCCTTGGTGGCCCCGGCTTTCACGGCAACCGCCAGGCCCTGGATCAGCTCGGCCGCATCGTCGCCCACCATGTGCACGCCGACCACCTTGTCGGTCGCGGCCTCGACGATCAGCTTCATGAAGGTGCGCTGGTGGCGGCCCGACACGGTGTACTTCATCGGCCGGAAGGCGGCGGTGAAGACGCGGATCTCGCCCAGGGTGAGCGTGGCCTCCTCCTCCGTCAGCCCGACATTGGCGAGCTCGGGCTGGCAGAACACCGCCGACGGCACGTCGCGATGGTCGGGCTTGCGCGGCTTGTTGCCGAACTCGGTATCGGCGAAGCAGTGGCCCTCCATGATGGCGACCGGCGTGAGGTTGATGCGGTCGGTGACGTCGCCCACCGCCCAGATGTTGGGCGCGGTGGTCTTGGACCATTCGTCGACGGCGATGGCGCCCGCCTTGTCGAGCTGCACGCCTGCCTTCTCGAGCCCGATGCCCGTCGTGTTGGGCGTGCGGCCGGTGGCGTACATCACCACGTCGGTCTCGAACATGCCGCCCAGCAGCGTGCTCACCTGGTAGGGCGCTTTGCCGTCGGGGGCGACGATGCGGCCGATCTGCATCTCCGTGCGCATCCTGATGCCGCTGTCCTTCAGCGACTCGTGCACTGCCGTGCGGCACTCCTCGTCGAAGCCGCGCAGCACGCGGTCGCGGCGCAACACCAGGTCGACGTCGCAGCCCAGGCCGTTGAAGATGCCAGCGAACTCGACGGCGATGTAGCCGCCACCCACGATCGCGATGCGCTTGGGCAGCGGATCGGGCAGATGGAACGCCTCGTTGGAGGTGATGGCGAATTCCTTGCCGGGAATCTCTGGCACCACGGGCCGGCCGCCCGTCGAGACCAGGATCTTCTCCGCGGTGATCGTCTCCTCGCCAACCTGAATGGTGTGGCGGTCCATCAGCCGGCCGCGGCCCATGTGCAGCTTGACGCCTGCGCCTTCGAGCAGCCGGATGTAGACGGCGTTCAGGCGGTCGACTTCCGCCTGGACGTTGTCGCGCAAAATCGCCCACGAATGCGTGGGCTTGGTGGCAGCCCAGCCATAGGCTACAGCATCCTCGAACTCGTGCGCGAACTTGGAGCCGTAGACTAAAAGCTTCTTCGGCACACAGCCGCGGATCACGCAGGTGCCGCCGACCCTATAGTCCTCGCAGATGCCGACGCGCGCACCGTGGCCTGCCGTGATGCGCGAAGCGCGCACGCCGCCCGAACCGGCACCGATGACGAAAAGATCATAATCATAGGGCATGTGGATAACCTGAGAACAAAACCTCAACACGGCCATATTTCGGTCGCGGGGCAGACTATATCGGTGCTTAGACGGCCGGGTAAGGGAAATGGCGCGTGTTTTTCCATCTCCTGATACAACTTTAAGGATATGCTCCCATGCTGAAGTTCCTCTCTCTGTCCGCTGCCGCCCTGCTCCTGGTCGCCGGCCCCGCGCTGGCCGCGCCCGACGACCTGCCCGCCCCGGCCGAAAAAGGCGGCCGCGCGCCCAGTGGACTGATGCGCTACGACACCAACAAGGACGGCATGGTCGACCGCGCCGAATGGAAGGCCGGCCAGGAGGCGCGCTTCAGGCGGCTCGACACCAACGGCGACGGCAAGCTCACCCAGGACGAGCTGTTCGCCCGCACGCCCGCTATCGGCAACAGCGTGCTGCCCACCGACCGCCAGGCGCAGCGGCAATCGACTTATTTCCAGCTTCTCGACGCCGACAAGGACGGCGTGGTCACGCTCGCGGAATTCATGGCCCAGGCCGATCGCAACTTCGCGCGTTGCGATATCAACAAGGACGGTCGCATCGACACCGCCGAATGCCGCCAGGCGCTGCAGCGCACCCGGGCGGAACGCTGACGCCCTCCCCGCTTCGCGGGGGCGGCATGACCTTCGTCTTCCTCCTCCCCCGTCATACGGAGGAGGAGGAAGGGGAAGGGGAAGGGGAAGGCCACACCGACGATCATGCCAAGAAGATGATCTGAAATAGAGAGACGCCTCGTCTGCAGCTACCTGCGGGCACCCCCGTATGACGGAGGAATGACCTCCCTCAAAGCCGGGGGGTCAGGTGCTCTCCGCCGCCATGATGTCGCCGAACAGTCCCCAGCTGTCATCCTTGAAGCGGGAGAGCTGGACGGCCTGGATCGGATAGAAGTCGGTCGGGCTGGTGCTGACATTGATGCCGGGCAGCAGCAGCGGAATGCGGACCTTCTGGAAGTTGGCGGCCTGCTTCATGACGTTGTCGCGCGTGAGGTCGTCGCCGCACTTCGTCAAGGTCTCGCGCATCATGGTGCCGACGGCATAGGCGAAGATGTAATTGCCGTCGGCCTGATTGGCCTGCGGCATGTACTTGGTCATGTACTCGCGCCACATCTTCATCTCGGCGTCGTTGTCCCACTGGTGGTCGGTGGGGTCCTTCAGATACGCCGCCGTGAGGATGCCCTGGCTGTTGTCATAGCCCGCCGGCTTCATGACCGACGCGACCGAGGCCGAGACGTTGTTGAGGTACTGGGCCGGCTTCCAGCCGATCTCGGCTGCCTTGCGGATCGACTGCGCAGCGAACTTCGGCGTCGAGATGTTGAAGTACACGTTGGCGCCGGAGTCCTTCATCTGGATGACCTGAGAATCGACCGTAGGATCGGTCACCTCGTAGGTCACATGCTTGACGATCTTGGCGGGATCTCCGATGCCCTCCTTGAAGCCTTCGAAGTAGTCCTTGCCGTAGTCGTCGTTCTGCATCAGCACCGCGACCTTGGCGTCCTTGACGTTGGTCAGCGCGTGCTTGGCATAGATCACGCCTTCGGTATGGTAGTCGGGTTGGAAACCCATCGTCCACGGGAACTCCTTGGGCTTGCCCCACTTCGACGCGCCGGTCGACACGAAGAGGTGCGGCACCTTCTTCTGGTTGACGTATTTGTGGATCGCCGTGTTGGTCGGTGTGCCCAGTGTGTTGAACAGGCAGAGCACCTTGTCCTGCTCGACGAGCTGGCGCGTCACCTCGACCGACTTGGGCGGCGAATAGCCGTCGTCGAGCGTAATGGAGGTGATCTTGCGGCCGTTGATGCCGCCGGTGTCGTTGACCATTTTCCAGAAGATCTGGTGGGCTTGGCCGATCACGCCATAGGCCGAGGCCGGACCGCTGTAGGGGCAGAAGTGACCGATCTTGATTTCCTTGTCGGTCGCCCCGTCGTCGTACTTCTTTTGAGCGAACGCCGAACGCGACGCCGCGAGCAAAGCGGCGCCCGACGCACCGCCTACGAAACCGCGCCTATTGGTAATCAACGCTCCCTCCTTGGTTAGAACTTGTGCCGCAAGATCACTCCAAAATCCCGCCTTGAAAAGGACAAACGGCCAAGAAAAAGGCCGCCGAACCCGGCGGCCTCGTCTCTCCGTGTGCAAGCCGGATCAGGTGCTTTCGGCGTGCATGACATCGCCGAACAGGTCCCAGGTTTCGCCCTTGAAGCGCGAGAGTTGGACTGCCTGGATCGGATAGTAATCGGTCGGGCTGGTGCTGACGGTGATACCCGGCAGCACCAGCGGCACCCTGAGCTTCTGGTGGTTGGCTGCCTGCTTCATCAAGTTCTCGTGGGTGAGGTTGTCACCGCACTTCTTCAGCGTCTCGTGCATCAGGAACGAGACCGCATAGGCGAACACATTCGACGCATCGGTGAGGTTGCCGGATGGGTTGGACTTGGCCATCCATGACTTCCACATTTTCATGTCGTCATTGGTATCCCACTGCTTGTCGGTGGGATCCATCAGGTATTGCGCCGTCAACACGCCCTGCCCGTTTTCGAAACCGGCGGGCTTCATGGTCGAAGCGACGCTGGACGAAACGTTGTTCAGATACTGGACCGGCTTCCAGTTGAGGTCGCCCGCCTTGCGCATGGCCTGGGCCGCGAACTTCGGAATCGCGATGTTGAAGAAGACGTTGGCGCCGGAGTCCTTGAGCTGGATGATCTGAGATTCCACCGTCGGATCGGTCGTTTCGTAGCTCACATGCTTGACGATGCGGCCGACCTCCTTGCCGAGGCCCTCCTTGAAGCCTTCGTAGTAGTCCTTGCCATAGTCGTCGTTCTGCATCAGCACGCCGATCTTGGCGTCCTTGACGTTGGCCAGAATGTGCTTGGCGTAGATAACCGCTTCCGTGTGGTAGTCGGGCTGGAAGCCGATCGTCCACGGGAACTCCTTGGGGTTGCCCCACTTCGACGCGCCGGTGGCGACGAAGAGCATCGGCACCTTTTTCTGGTTCATGTACTTGTGGATGGCCGTGTTGGTCGGCGTGCCGAGTGTATTGAAAGTGCAAAGCACCTTGTCCTGCTCGACGAGCTGGCGAACCAATTCGACCGTCTTGGGCGGGCTGTAGCCGTCGTCCAAGGAGATGAAGTTGATCTTGCGACCGTTGATGCCGCCGGCCTCATTGACGCTCTTCCAGTACGCCTGGATCGTCTTGCCGATCACGCCATAGGCCGACGCCGGGCCGCTGTATGGATTCGTGTGGCCGATCTTGATTTCGCTGTCGCTCGCACCGTCGGAATATTTCTTCTGGGCAAACGCCCCGCCCGATGCCGACAATACGGCAGCGCTCGAAACGCCTCCGAGAAAAGTGCGCCTATTGGTCTTCAACGTGCCCTCCTGTGGTTTTTTGTTATGCAAGAGGGTCGCCTGATTCACGGTGCGTGAAAAGAGAAAAAACCGCCTGGCGGTATACAAGATTTCAATGTTGCGGCGCGAAAGCACCCAAAGATAGAGGCCGCCGGGGTTGCCGGCGGCCTTTGCGTTATCCAGCTTTTGGCGTCAGGTACTCTCGGCGTGCATGACGTCGCCGAATAGGTCCCAGGTCTCGCCCTTGAAGCGCTGAA
>Ga0137415_10006624_pt1 | contig 11483 bp, 11 predicted proteins | sample CZODoug3_1_1_16f_FD_183082 | JGI IMG/M metagenome (GOLD analysis project Ga0137415, IMG submission 183082) | Vadose zone soil fungal communities from Angelo Coast Range Reserve, California, USA - CZODoug3_1_1_16fungal (Hybrid Assembly) | ecosystem: Environmental > Terrestrial > Soil > Vadose...
TTAGCCCCAGAATCTCTACCAGAGCGGAAAGCGTGAGCGGGCCATCGAATTCGCGGACGGCGCCGTTGATTTGGAGTTTCATCCGGATTGCTTCAGGTAGCGAAGGGGAACCGCTTCACTGCTCCAATTTGCGCAACTGGAACTTTCGGGTTGCCGTCCGCCCCTCGTAATGGGCCTGGACCAGCACAGAAGAATCCGGCAACAAAGATTCGTCCGCCTCAATCTTAATTTCGACACCGCCGCCCGCGTCAGTCACCGCTTGGGTATAAAACGGCGCCGCGTCCGGCCGCGCAAAGCGGAATGTCAGGCGAGCGCCGGCCGCAGCCGAGCCCGCTTCGGTGACCCGCAACTGCATAGTTAAACTGCGATCCGCGTGTACCGAGGACGCATTCAGCCATTGCACGTCGAGCTCCTTCACGGAGGAGAGGCTCTCCGGCTCCACATGGTCCAATGCGTGATCCAAGTTCCCTTCCCGAATCGCATCCAACACTTGGCGATGCTGATCGCGCAGCAGCTGTTCCTTTTGTGAATCGCCGAACTGCGCCTGGGACGCCGACGCGGCATATGAAATGGCCTTTTTCCCCACGCAACGGCCGCGCACGAAGACCTGCGTCTGCAACAAAAGCTCACCTTCGCGGGCTTCGCTTTGCACGTGGTAAATGGTCTCACCGTGCTTTACGTCAGTATTGAAGCCGAAAATCATAAGAGACTCGTAATTGCGCAATCGGGTAATTGTGTAACTCGAAGCCCATCACCCCCGGCTTCGAGCGCTGCGGATTAGACAATTGCGGTCGCGCAACTCGCCCATTATCTGCTCGCCCGCTTCCCTTGACACTCGTGACTTCAACCACCTAATCTAGAACGTTTAGATAACGCTTGGCGCGAATTATATATAGCCTCTCCTATGCCCGACAATTACTTCGCACGCTACCTCCCTATTCTCATTCATATTCTGCTGGCGGGCGGGATTGCGGGCGCTATTGTGACGCTTTCCTGGCTGATTGGGCAGCGGAAACCAACTCGCGCCAAACTGGCCCCCTATGAGTGCGGCATGACCCCGGTTGGGGACTCCCGCCAGCGCTTTTCTGTGAAATTCTACCTGGTCGCCATGTTGTTTATTCTCTTTGATGTAGAGGCTGTCTTTCTTTATCCCTGGGCGGTGATTTTGCGCGACCTGAAGGCGGCGGGCCAAGGAAGGTTTGGCCTGGCGGAGATGATGATCTACATCGCCATCGTCCTGGTGGGCTTCTTCTACATCTGGAAAAAAGGTGCGCTGGAATGGGGCAAGGCCGAGCGAGGAGATCTATAAATGCCCTTGTCTGCGGCCATCACAAATCTCGAAGAACTGAAGAGTCATCCCGCACTGGCTCTGCTGCTGGCCTGGAATCCGTCAGCCATCGCAGCCGTGAAGTACGACCACGATGAAATGACAATCTATGTCGACCCCGGCCTGCTCCGCGAGGCCTGTGCGATCCTGAAAGATGATTCCCAGTGCGAATTCAACTTTCTCTCCGACATCACCTGCGTGGACTGGTATCCGGCCGAGCCCAGGTTTGAAGTCGTCTATCACCTGCTTTCAATTGCTAAGAAGGAACGCCTGCGTCTGAAAGTGCGGCTTGATAGCTCCAGTCCGGTCGTAGAGTCGGTGACCGCAGTATGGCCGGGAGCAAACTACTTTGAGCGCGAGGTCTTTGACCTGTTCGGCGTTCGCTTCAGCGGGCATCCATACTTGCGGCGGCTCCTGATGCCCGAGGATTGGGAAGGCCATCCCCTCCGCAAAGACTATCCCGTGGAGGGGTATCGCTAGGCTTATGGCGCACCTCACGCCAACTCCCGTTCTAGAGCCTGATCAGGATCGCACCATGATCCTGAATATGGGTCCGCAACATCCTTCGACCCACGGCGTGCTTCGCCTGATCCTCGAGATCGATGGCGAGAACGTAGTCCGCATGATGCCTGACATCGGCTATCTTCACACCGGAATCGAAAAGACTTGCGAAGCCAAGTTCTACCAGCAGGTGGTGCCGCTGACCGACCGCATCGATTACCTCTGTCCCCTGACCAACAATCTTTGCTACGTGCTGGCGGTGGAAAAGCTTCTGGGGCTGGAAATTCCGCCGAAAGCACAGTGGTTGCGGGTGCTGCTCAACGAGTTGACGCGCATCAACTCGCACCTGGTCTGGCTAGGAACGCACGCACTCGACATCGGCGCCATGACGGTATTCCTCTATTGCTTCCGCGAGCGCGAAGATATCTTGCGGATTTTCGAGATGGTTAGCGGCCAACGCATGATGACGTCGTACTTCCGCGTTGGTGGCATCGCGCTCGAGCCGCCCCTGGGCTTTCTTGATCGCGTCAGAGATTTTGCCAGCCGCTTTCCCGCAAAAGTAGATGAATACGAAAACCTGCTGACTGGAAACCCCATCTGGGGTATGCGGACCAAGGGCGTGGCCACGATCACCGCGGAAGATGCCATCGCCCTTGGCGCCAGCGGCCCAACTTTACGCGCCAGTGGCGTGGACATCGATCTCCGTCGCGACATGCCCTACTCTGGCTACGAGAATTTCCAGTTCAATGTGCCGGTAGCAACCGAGGGTGACGTCTTCGCGCGTTACATGTGTCGCGTACGGGAAATGCGCGAATCAATCGCTATCGTGAAGCAGGCCGCCGACGGCATGCCCGAAGGACCGATCAAAGCCAATGCTCCCAAGGTGGTGCTGCCGGACCGCGAAAAGATGAAGACGGAAATGGAAGCCCTCATCTACCACTTCAAGATCATCACCGAAGGCTTTGCCGTGCCGGCCGGCGAAGTTTATCAAGCAGTCGAGTCACCTCGCGGGGAAATGGGCTACTACGTTGTCAGCGATGGAACCGCCAAGCCCTACCGGGTGCACATGCGTGCGGCATGCTTAGCGAATCTGCAGACCCTGCCGAAGATGTGTGAGGGAAGGCTGCTGGCCGACGTCGTGGCCGCGATTGGATCAATCGACATTGTTCTGGGAGAGATTGACCGGTGAAATTCTCCGAAGAGTTTGAGCAGAGATTCGCCGAGATGGTGGCGCACTATCCGACGAAACGATCGGCGCTGGTTCCGACGCTTCTCTATGCCCAGGACGAAATTGGATTCCTCAGCGATGAGGTGATTGCCGAAATCGCGGTGCGTCTCGACTTAACCCAACTCGAAGTTCGAAATGTAATCAGCTATTACTCGATGCTGACCACTCAGCCCCGCGGGAAGTTCAACGTGCAGGTCTGCACCAACATTAGTTGCATGGTGCGCGGTGGCGAGGAGATTCTTGAACATTGCTCGAAGAACCTCGGTATAGGACACAAAGGAACCACCCCCGACGGCTTGTTTTCCCTGGAAGAAGTGGAATGCATTGGTGCATGCAGTTGGGCACCGGCGGCGCAAGTGAATTACGATTTTCACGAAAACCTCACACCCGACAAGATAGATAGGGTACTCGAGGCATACAGGAAGAGCGGGAAACAGTAAGAATTTTTGATGGTCGATGGTTGATGGAAACCGTTGGCTAGCACTTTTGTTCAACCATCAAAAACGCAACCACACACATTTCTCCATGGCTGACCTAGTCTCCCATCCCGACGAGGTAAAAGTCGTCTCCCGGCGCTTCGGCCTGGGTGCGACTGACCTCGGCCGCTATCTCGAACTGGACGGTTACAAAGCCGTCGAGAAGGCGCTCGCCATGGAGCCCGATGCCATCATCAACGAAGTGAAGAATTCCGCCCTGCGCGGACGCGGCGGCGCGGGATTTTCCACGGGAATGAAATGGTCGTTCGTCCCCAAACAGTCAGCCAAGCCGAAGTACGTTCTTTGCAATGGCGACGAAAGCGAGCCAGGTACCTGCAAAGATCGTCTGATCTTTGAGCATGATCCGCATGCGGTGATTGAAGGAGTGGTGATCGGCGGTTTGGCGGTGGGCGCGCGCAGCGGATACATCTATATTCGCGGCGAATATCGTTACCTCTCCGTCATCATGCAGAAGGCGCTCCGCGACGCCTATGCCAAAGGGTTCCTCGGCGAGAATATCTTCGGCAGCGGTCGTGACTTCGACGTCTATTGGCACGGCGGCGCAGGAGCCTACGAAGTCGGAGAAGAATCCGCGCTCATGGAATCGCTCGAAGGGAAGCGCGGCATTCCCCGCATCCGGCCTCCCTTCCCTGCCGTGGTTGGTCTGTGGGGCGGTCCGACAGTCATTAATAATGCCGAAACACTGGCCAACGTGCCTCACATTATCCTGGGTGGTGCGGACTGGTACGCCAAGCTTGGCACCCCTAAAAATGGCGGCACGCGCTTGTTCTGCCTCAGTGGCAACATTGCCAAACCGGGAGTCTACGAGCTCCCCATGGGCTATAACCTCAAGAAAATGCTGTACCAGGTGGGAGGCGGGATGCCCAACGGACGCAAACTAAAGGCGGTGGTGCCCGGTGGAAGCTCTTGTCCCTGCCTCACTGCCGATGAAATTGATGTGAGCATGGACTTCGATTCCGTGATGAAAGCTGGATCGATGCTCGGTTCTGGCGGGGTTGTCGTAATCGACGACCAGCAATGCATCGTGAAGTTCGCTCTGCGCACCATGAAGTTTTACCGGCATGAGAGCTGCGGGTGGTGTATCCCGTGTCGCGAAGGTACCGACTGGCTGGAGAAAACGCTCATTCGTTTTCACGCTGGCGGCGGCTTGAAGAAAGACATCGACAACATGCAATACTTGTCGGAGAACATGCTGGGTCGGACATTTTGCCCGTTAGGCGATGCCGCGGCGATGCCAACCATCGCATTCATAAAAAAGTTCCGCAAGGAATTTGAAGATCATTTAGAAGGCAGACCGTGCCCGTATGAACCAGAGGGCGCGGTCGAACGGCTACCGGTGCTGAGCCATTGATGGCAAGGGCTGAGTGAATCCATCGCTCAAACAACATGGCTGACGTAACATTTACGGTCGACGGCAAGAAACTCACGGCTCCCGCCGGGACGCTGCTCATTGAAGCCTGCAAGAGCGTTGGCATCGAAGTGCCATCATTCTGCTACTACCCTAATCTTTCTTTGCAGGGCGCTTGCCGCATGTGCCTGGTGAAGGTTGAGAAGATGCCGAAGCTTCAGACCGCCTGCACTACGGCGGTCAGCGAAGGCATGGTCGTAGTTTCTGACAACGAAGAAGTCAGGCAGGCGCGCAAGGCCATGGTCGAGATGCTGCTCGGAAATCATCCTCTGGATTGTCCGGTTTGCGACGCCGGCGGCGAGTGCGAACTCCAGGACATGACATTTTCGTATGGCGCCGCCGAGTCGAAGTTCATGGAGGCCAAGAACCATAAGGACGAGCAGCAGTGGTCTCCGGTGGTTTTCTTCGATCGTCCGCGCTGCATTCTCTGTTACCGCTGTGTCCGGGTATGCGGCGAAGCCATGGACGTTTGGGCGTTGGGTGTGCAGAACCGCGGCGTGAACTCAATCATTGCTCCCAATAAAGAAGACCATCTCGAATGCGAAGAATGCGGCATGTGTATCGATATTTGTCCGGTGGGAGCACTGACGTCGGGCGCCTACCGCTATAAAACGCGCCCCTGGGAAATGAAGCACGTGGGCACAATTTGCACGCACTGTGGAGACGGATGTAAGACGACTTTGGGCGTGCGCCGTTCCGATACTGGCCTGGAAATCGTGCGTGGAGACAATCGCGACAAGAGCGGCATCAACGGCGACTTCCTGTGCATTAAAGGCCGCTACGCCTTCGATTTCGCCAACCACGAAGAGCGGCTCACTGAGCCCCTCATCCGCAGGAACGGTAAGTTGACTCCCTCGACCTGGGAAGAAGCCTTTGAGCTCATCGGGAAAAAGTTCGCCGACGTTCGCGACCGGGATGGCGGGCAGGCCATTGCTGTGATCGGCTCAACCCGCACGACCAATGAAGAATCCTACCTGCTTTCAAAGTTTGCGCGCGCCGTGCTCAAGACCAATAATATTGATCACCACCGCACCGCCGACTTCCCTGCCCTGGCGGCGGCACTGCGAGCGAAGCCCGATGCCACCGCCAGCATGGCCGAGGTCTTCACTGCTCCTGCCATTCTGCTGATTGGGAATGATCCTACAGAGCGCCACCCGTTGCTGGCGTGGCAGATTCGCAACAATGTCCGCCTACATCGCGCACGCCTTTATGTAATTAACTCACACCTCATCAAGCTGCGACGGCAAGCCACCGGGTTCCTCGAGATTCCCTCTGGGGCAGAGGGGCAGGTCGTGGAATTCCTTTCTGGAAATGACGATGCGGCGGGGAATCTCGTAAGTTCGGGGACGAGCCGCGATGCCTTGAAAGCCCTTCGAGACAAGCTGCGCGGCGAACCAAACCTGGTTGTTATTGTCGACTCAGAGGTTCGCGGTCCCGCTCTTGCCAGCCTGGTAAAGTTCGGCAGCGCAATTCCCGGAGCGAAGTTCGTGTGCCTGGCCGACTACGCCAACTCGCGAGGCGCTGCCGACATGGGGCTGTATCCCGACCTGCTGCCTGGCTATCATTCACCAACCGGGCATAGCCAGTTCCACACAGACTGGGGAGAAGTCCCACAGGGGGTTGGCCTCGATCTGGTTGCCATGATCGACCAAGCTAAGGCCGGACACTTGGGCGCGGTTTACATCGTTGGGTCCAATCCGGTGGGGCGACTCAAGATTGATCCGTTCGCATTCTCCAAAGCCTTCGTCGTGGTGCAGGACATGTTCCTAACCGAAACGGCCATCATGGCCGACGTCGTACTGCCCGCGGCCAATGCCTATGAGAAGTCGGGAACGTTCACCAACACCTGCGGCGACGTTCAACTGTTAAAGAAAGCGGGCGAAGTCGCTGGAACAAAATCGGACTTCGAAATGATTGTCCGGATCGCCGACGCCATGGGATTCAATGTGCGAAAGTTAGTTCCTTTCGGAGGCGGCACCCGCGCCGACATGGGACAGTCACGCGGGGCGCAATCGGGCGAGGCAGACCGGCATGCAGTCTGGCTCGAGGCGCACGGCCTGGAACCGAAGCTGAGTCCGTTTGATCCGATGGCAATTCTCGATGAGATCCAGCGGCTGGTTCCTGGTTATGACGTGTCGCGCATGAACCTGTTAGCCGGAAACAGCCAGCACACATCGCTGGCCGGCAGCGGAACGGGAGCGGCACAGCGTGACCAGTCCATCGTGCCGGCCAACGACAGTTTGTTCACTTCGGGGACATTGGGGAGATACTCGAGCACCTTGAAGTCAGTGATGGAAAGCCATCAGCAAAAGACCACGGAAGAGGTCGCCGCAGATTAGATATTGTCTTCGACGCGGCACACCTGATGGGGGCTCGTAACGGACCGGAAGGTTCAGCACGAAATTTGACAAATGTTCCACGCCGAACGTCTGTGGAAAAGGGATAGCAATCGTTGAGCATCGGCACCTTCATTCTCGTCTCCGTGATTAAGTCCGCGCTCACCCTCTTTGTACTGCTCACGGCGGTCGCCTACACAGTATGGTTAGAGCGAAAAGTCGTGGGACACATGCAGAATCGCTGGGGACCGACGCGGGTCGGGCCATTTGGGTTGCTTCAACCGGCAGCAGACGGTATCAAGTTTCTTTTCAAAGAAGATCTCACGCCTCCCCACGTCTACAAGCCTTTGTACATCGCTGCCCCGGTTCTGGCTGTGGTGTTTGCACTGACCTCGATTTCGGTAATTCCGATCGGGAACTGGATCACGATTGCTGGCGTGCACACTCCGTTGCAGATTACCGATGTGAACATTGCGCTGTTGATGATTCTGGGCGTCACCTCGATGGGCGTTTACGGGGTTGCGCTGGCAGGTTGGTCGTCCAACAATAAATACTCTTTACTGGGTGGGCTGCGCGCCAGCGCGCAAATGGTGAGCTACGAAATTTCGCTCGGGCTGTCGCTGGTGGGCGTTCTCATCATGTCCGGAAGTTTTAGTCTTCGCGCGATAGTGGATGCCCAAGGGGGAACATTCTGGGGATTCATCCCCCGTTGGAACATTTTCCAAGGGCAGATCATTGGATTCCTGGTCTACCTTGTCGCCGCCTACGCAGAAACCAATCGTATCCCTTTTGACTTGCCCGAGGCTGAGACGGAGCTGGTGGCGGGATATCACACGGAATACAGCGCCATGAAATTTGCCATGTTCTTCATGGCTGAGTACGCCAATATGATCACGGTTGCCTGCCTAGCGACTCTTTTGTTCTTCGGAGGATGGCATGGCCCGATTGGCGGACCGCCGGTTTTGCAGGCGCTGCTTCCGGTGTTTTGGTTTGTGGCGAAAGTCTTTGTATTCCTCTTCATCTATATATGGGTACGGGGTACATTGCCACGCTTCCGTTACGACCAACTCATGGCGTTCGGATGGAAGTTCCTGTTGCCGATGGCAATTGCCAATGTGGTGGCGACGGCTGTGGCAGTGGCATGGTAAAGGAAGGGAAGTTCTCAGCTCTCGGTTTTCGGTTCTGCGCTCGAGTGGGGTAAACGCTCGCGCTGGGAACCTGCATCATTTACTGAAGACCGAGAAGGGAGAACCGAGAACTGATTTCATGAGTCTGCATCTGATCTTATTCCTGACTTTCGGGGCGGTTTGCGTGGCGGGAGCGGTGAACCTGCTGGCGCAGCGGCATCCCATCAATAGCGCCCTTTCCCTGATCGCGGTTATGGGCGCTCTGGCGGGAGAGTACCTGCTGCTGGGCGCTGAGTTCGTGGCTGCGATCCAGCTGATCGTCTATGCCGGCGCGATTATGGTGCTGTTCGTCTTCACCATCATGCTGCTGAACGCGGGGGAAGAGGAACGGACCAAAGGCAGTCGCGTGGCGATTCTGCTGGGCGTGCCAGGCATGGTGATCGGAGGCACTCTGGTGGCTTGGGTGTTGCTGCGCCACTCTGGGACGGGGTCTGCTCCGGTCGGCGCATTGCTGGGAGATCCCAAGACGATCGGCCAATTGCTTTTCCACGAATTCCTTTTGCCCTTTGAGGTCACATCCATTTTGATATTGATCGCAATCATGGGGGCGGTAGTGCTGGCGAGCAAGCCCGAAGCCACGCAGAACCGGAAGGCACGCTGATGGTCCCGCTTTCTTATTACTTGCTGCTGAGCAGCATCTTATTCGCCTGCGGTGTCGCCGGATTCCTGATCAAGCGGAACATCATCACTATTTTTATGTCGATTGAGCTCATGCTCAACGGCGTAAATCTTTCCTTCGTGGCTTTCGCCGCTCACTGGCATCGATTGAGTGGCCAGGTCTTCGTGTTTTTTGTGATGGTGGTGGCAGCGGCGGAAGCGGCGGTCGGACTTGCCATCATTATCTCCGTGTACCGCACGCGCGAGACCTTGAACGTGGACCAGGTGAACCTGCTCAAGCTATGACGCCGAACCTGAATCTCTGGCTCATTCCGATTTTGCCACTGGCCGGGGCCGCCATTAATGGGCTGTGGGGCCGCCGCTCATCGCGGCAGGCGGTGACGGCGGTTGCCCTGGTCTTCTCGGGCGCCGCTTTCGCCATGGCCCTCTGGGTGGCCGCACGCTTCTGGTCCATCCCTCTGCCCTATCAGGAGTTTCTGGCGCACTGGATTCGCTCGGGAACTTTCACGGTGGACTTCGCCTTCTACCTCGATCAACTGTCGCTGGTCATGTTGCTCGTGGTCACCGGCGTGGGCTTCCTGATTCACATCTATTCGGTCGGCTACATGGGGGACGACCCCAGCTATTACCGCTTTTTCGCCTTCCTGAACCTGTTCATGTTTTTCATGCTGACGCTTGTGTTGGCCAACAACTACCTCGTGATGTTCATCGGTTGGGAAGGAGTGGGACTGGCATCCTATCTGCTGATCGGGTTCTGGTTTACAAAAGACTCGGCGGCGTCGGCGGGAAAGAAAGCGTTCATCGTAAATCGCATTGGCGACTTTGGATTTCTCATTGGCTTATTTCTGTTGATCCAACATTTTGGGTCGTTGACCTTTCAGCAAGTGTTTCACAGCATAGCGCCGATGAGCCCCGAAACGGCGGGAGCAGGCGTTCTCACCGCCGTCGGACTGCTCCTGATGGTAGGAGCTTGTGGCAAGTCGGCGCAGATTCCTCTGTATGTGTGGCTTCCGGATGCAATGGAAGGCCCGACTCCGGTTTCCGCGCTTATTCACGCAGCCACGATGGTAACGGCCGGGGTGTACATGGTGGCCCGCTCGCATGTCATTTTCGAACGCGCTCCAATGGCCCTTACCGTCGTGGCGGTCATTGGTACGCTGACTGCATTTTTCGCCGCGACCATCGGCGTCGCACAAACCGATATCAAGAAAGTGCTCGCGTATTCCACCGTCTCGCAGCTCGGTTATATGTTCATGGCGTGCGGCGTTGGAGCGTTCTCGGCAGGCATTTTTCACCTGATGACACATGCCTTCTTCAAGGGCTTACTGTTCCTGGCCGCCGGTTCGGTGATTCACGCGGTGGGCGGCGAGCAGGACATGCGAAAGATGGGCGGCTTGCGTACCAAAATCCCGGTTACGTTCTGGACTATGACAGCAGGGACGCTGGCGATCGCGGGGATCCCTGGGCTGGCTGGTTTCTTCAGCAAAGACGAAATTTTGTGGAGGGTGTATCAGGCGAGCTGGATCTACTGGGTGGTCGGCATCGTCACCGCGTTTCTTACCTCTTTTTACATGTTCCGGCTGTGGTTCCTGACGTTCTTCGGTGAATATCGTGGCGATGCCGATGGGACCGCCGGCGAGCACGGCCACGCAGCGCAGGACGCAGATCGAAGGCACGGTCATGCTGCGATTCATGAGAGCCCGCCCGTCATGCTCGCGCCCCTGGTCATTCTGGCAATCCTCTCCGGGGTTGGAGGATATGTCGGAGTACCCGGCTCGCTTGGCGGCGGTAATCGCTTCGACAGATTTCTCGACCCTGTGTTTCGCTCTACCACGCCAGCGTTGAATACGCAGCATAATCCGGGCGAAACCAACCCTCCGGAACAACAGACCGAGGGTCCTGAGCCGCAAACCAGCCACGCCACTGAACTCGTTTTTACTGGAATCTCGGTTGTAGCGGCACTGCTCGGTTTCGGACTGGCATGGACGTTTTACTATCGCGATCCTCAACTTCCCGAGAGGGTCGCGACCGATTTGGATGGTCTTTATGACGCCGTCGTTCACAAATATTACATCGACGAGCTTTATGGCGAAGTTTTCGTCAAGCCCCTGGTCGAGGGTTCGACCCGCATTCTATGGCAAGGCGTCGATCAAAACTTGATTGACGGCACGGTGAACAATAGCGCCGATGCTGCGCGCCATGTTTCCGACGAAACCCGGCACATGCAGTCCGGCAATTTGCGCTCTTACGCCGGTTGGATCGCGGCGGGCTCTGCCGCGATCATCGCCTTCATGATCTGGATGGGAGTGGGGCAGTGAGCACCGACAATTTCAGCTCATCCATCCTGACGCTGGTGACCTTCACGCCGCTGCTTGGCGGGT
>Ga0137415_10006625_pt1 | contig 11481 bp, 4 predicted proteins | sample CZODoug3_1_1_16f_FD_183082 | JGI IMG/M metagenome (GOLD analysis project Ga0137415, IMG submission 183082) | Vadose zone soil fungal communities from Angelo Coast Range Reserve, California, USA - CZODoug3_1_1_16fungal (Hybrid Assembly) | ecosystem: Environmental > Terrestrial > Soil > Vadose...
ATCTCCCAGGTAGTCTCTGCTGATGCCGTGGTGTTTCCGCTGGAGCAAGCCGCGGTCGCCCCGAAGATCAGCGCGCCTATCAAAAAATTCTATGTGCAGCGCGGCACGCACGTTAAGAAAGGACAATTGCTTGCTGAATTGGAGAACAAAGACCTGTCAGCTGCGGCGGAGTCCAGCAAAGGCGACTTCGAACAAGCTGACGCCAGCTACGTGACCATCGTTGGCGCCAGTCTCCCTCAGCAGATTCAAAAGGCGGAACTCGACGCCGTCGCCGCGAAGTCGAGCTTCGAAGCGCAACAAAAAGTCTACGAGAGCCGCAAGGAATTGTTTCAGCAAGGAGCCATTCCACGCAGGGACATGGACGCTGCCGAAGTCGCTTTTCTGCAGGCCCGTAGCCAGAACGAGCAGGCGCAGAAGCAACTCGCCGACTTGCAGCGCGTTGGAAAACAGCAGACGCTCAAGTCCGCCGAAGGCTCTCGCATGTCGGCAGAAGCTCGCATGAGGGGCGCCCAAGCCATGCTTAGCTATTCGAGAATCACTAGTCCCATTGATGGCGTGGTCACCGATCGCCCGCTTTACGAAGGAGATCCCGCCACCGCCAATCAGCCGATCCTCACGGTGATGAACATATCCCGTCTCATAGCCAAGGCCCACGTTCCGCAATCGGAAGCCGCGCTTCTGAAAGCAGGCAACTCCGCGGAACTGAGAATTCCCGGCCTCGATGAACCCATCAAAGGCCGCGTCAGCTTGGTCAGCCCAGCTCTCGATCCCGGCAGCACCACGATTGAAGTTTGGGTGGAAGCTTCCAAGCCGGACCCGGCGCTGAAACCCGGCATGAGTGTGCAACTCTCCATGACCGCAAAAACTCTGAATGACGCCATTGTTGTCCCCACTGCCGCCGTATTCAAAAACGCGGAAGGAGCCGATTATGTCCTCCTCGCCGGCTCGGATGAAAAGGCTCATCAAAAGACTGTTCGGCTGGGAATTCGCAATTCAGATCTCACGCAAATTGCCAGTGGCGTTAATCCTGGAGATCCCGTCATCACCACAGGTGGCTACGCTGTTCCCGATGGCACGCAAATCAAGATTGAGAAGCCAGGCGCTGAGGAAAAGGAAACCGCTCACAAAGACGAGAAAGACGCGGGGAAAGGCGAAGCGGCCGGCAAAGACGACCAGGTTAAGAAGCCCAACAAAGCCAGCGAAAAGGCAGCGCCCCCGAAGAAGGCTGCTCCGAAGGGCACGGAGTAACTTCGCATGGATTCTCCTCCCATTGTGAGCAGTGCCGGGGCGGCAGGTAAGCGGAACAATTCATCCACGCCCTGGTTCCATCGGCTCTCGAGTCCCATCTTGTTCCTGACCATCAGCTTGGCGCTTGTGGGAGGCTATCTCGCCCTTACCATCCCCGTTTCCGTATTTCCGAATACTGACTTCCCGCGGATCGTTGTGGGAGTGGACAACGGGGTTATGCCCATCGACCAGATGCTGGTCACCATCACGCGTCCCATCGAAGAAGCTGTAAACAGCGTGCCGGGCCTGAAGAAGGTTACTTCTGTCACCAGTCGCGGTTCCGCGGAGGTCGATCTGTTCTTCGACTGGAACTCCGACATGATTTTGACGCTGCAGCGCGTAGACGCGGTCGTCGCTCGTTTGCAGGCGGACCTTCCTCCTACAGCCAAAGTGGAAACGCACCGCATGACCTTTGCAATCTTTCCCATCATTGGCTACAGCCTGACGTCCGACATTGTGCCGCCGAACAAGTTGTGGGAGATCGCCACCTACGATCTTAAGCCGCGCCTCAACCGGCTGGACGGCGTCGCGACCGTCATCATACAGGGCGGCCGCGTTCCCGAATTTCAAGTGACACCGGATCCCGCGCGGCTCCTTGCTGCGGGGATCACCGTCCCGGACATTTTGGAAGCCATCAAGCGGACGAATCTCATTGATTCGCCTGGCTTGATCGAGCACAGTCACCAGCTCGTTTTGGGCCTCATTAGTGGGCAGGTGCGCACTCCGGAACAGATCGCGCAAATCGTTGTCAAAAGTTCCTCGGCGGGCATTCCTATTCGTCTGGGCGACATCGCAAAAATAGCGCCGTCGGTCGCCCCCGTCTATACCATGGTGACCGCCAACGGCAAACCTGCTGTACTCCTCAACGTGAATCGCCAGCCCGAGAGCAACACCCTGGATGTGGCAAACGAAGTTCACGCGCTCATCCAGCAACTCACCCCGAGTTTGCCCCCCGGAGTTCATCTCGAGCCCTTTTACGATCAATCCACCATCGTCCACGACTCCATCGCCAGCGTCCGCGATGCCGTGCTCATCGGCATTTTGCTCTCTTCGGTCATCCTTGTGTTGTTCCTGCGCGATTGGGGAACTTCGCTGGTGGCCGGGTTGGTCATACCGATCACTCTGCTCGTCACCTTCATCGTTTTGAAAATGACCAATCAGAGTTTCAATCTGATGACTTTGGGCGGCCTCGCCGCCGCCGTCGGTTTGGTTATCGACGATGCCATCGTGGTCCTCGAAAATATTGTCCTGCACCGCGATGCCGGGCAGGGCCGCTTCCAGGCCATCCAGAGCGCCCTGCGTGAACTAACTATTCCGCTCATCGGCTCGACCATTACCCCCATTGTCGTCTTTCTTCCCCTTATCTCCATTACCGGAGTCACCGGGACTTTTTTTCGCGCCCTCGCCGTCACCATGACCGTTTCTTTGGCCACTTCGCTCATTCTGGCCTTGTCTTGGACGCCCACCCTCAGTCAGTACCTGGTTCGCCGCAAAGAAGCTCCCGGCGCTGTGGCTGACTCCGCTGGTCCGGATATGTCCGCTCTCCTCGCCGCAGAAGAAGCGCATCTCTCCGGTTTTTTCGGTCGCATCGTGGACTTTTACGCGCGCACGATGCGCGCCATTTTGAAGCGGCCTTGGGTGCTGGCCGCCAGCTCGGTCTTGGTCGTCGCTCTTTCCTTCCTGTGCTACAAATTTCTCGGCACCGACTTCCTCCCCGCCATGGACGAAGGAGGATTCATTCTTGACTACTTCACGCCACCGGGTAGCTCCCTCACCGAGTCCAATCGCATCCTGCTGCACATTGAGGAAATTCTCAAGTCCACCCCCGAAGTCGAGAACACTTCCCGCCGCACCGGCTTGCAACTGGGGATGGTCGCGGTCACGGAGGCCAACAACGGGGATTTCACCGTCAGGTTGAAGAAGAATCGCAAGCGCGACATCGACGACATCATCGCGGACATCCGCGGCGAGATCGAATCGACCGAACCCGGCACCAAAGTCGAGTTCATTCAGCTCCTGCAGGACATGATCGGCGACTTGACCAGCGCCCCAGAGCCTGTCGTCATCAAGCTTTTTTCCCAGGACGGCAAGCTCCTCAATGAAACCGCCCCGCGCGTCGCCGATGCCCTCGATAAAATCAAGATCGGCTCGAACTCCCACCCCGTCGTGGACGTTCTGAATGGCGTCGAAAATACCATCAGCGGTCCAGCCGTAACCTACCAGGTGAATCCTACGATTGCCGCGCGCGCGGGCTTCACTCCCGAGGAAGTCGCCGTCAACGCCGCGGCGGTTCTGGAAGGCGAGCCTGCTGCAACCCCGGTGATTCTCAATGACCGCGCCTACACCGTTCGCGTTCGCTTTCCCGAACAAAACCGCTCCTCGCTCGACAGCATGAGCAATGCTTTGTTGACAAGCTCTACGGGACGCACCGCCACGCTCGGCTCACTGGCCACCCTCAGCATGGACCCCGGTCAGACGGAAATCCGCCGCGAGAACTTGCAGCGCCTCGTGCAAGTCACCGGGCGCTTCGAGGGTGTGGACCTGGGCACCGGCATTGCCGCGGTGCAGAAAACCGTCGGCAATTTGCACTTGCCTTCGTCCATCCGCGTCGAATATGGCGGCCTCTATGCCGAAGAACAGAAATCATCCGGTGATTTGCTGATGGTATTATTTTTGGCGCTCCTGCTCCTGTTTGCTGTCTTGCTTTTCGAATTTCGCACTTTCTCCGCGCCTACCGCGATTCTGGCCTCCGCCTTGCTCTCCAGCTTTGGCGGCTTTTTAGCGCTGCTGATCACCAATACCTCCTTCAATGTCGCTTCTCGCATGGGCATGATCATGGTCATCGGCATCGTGGCCAAGAATGGCATTCTTCTCTTGGACGCCGAGCACCGCTTCCGCGAACTCGGCTTCTCCGCGGAAGAAGCTATGATCCAGGCCGGCCGCCGCCGCCTGCGCCCCATTGCCATGACCGCGCTGGCCACCATCGCAGGCATGCTGCCTCTGGCTTTCGGTATCGGTGCCGGTTCCGCCATGCTCAAGCCTCTTGCCATCGCCGTCGTCGGTGGCATCCTCAGCTCGATGGTTCTTTCTCTCATCTTTACGCCCGCGATTCATTACTATCTGCGCCCCAGAACCGTCGCCCAGGAATAATCCAGGCTTCTGAAAACTTGTTGGCGAACGTGATTCTCGCGGCCCGGCAGCGAATCCTGAGTTTCTTCGTTTTACATCCTTCTCATCCCCCTTTCATCTGCGAGTCATAAATCTCACGTTAACTCGTCTTCGCCGCGCTTTCGGGGTGTACTTGGAAATCTGATCGCTGAAATCCCCTGTCGAAGGTGAACTTTGCAGACAGTTCGCCCCATGACCGTGAGTTCTTTGCAATTCAAATTTGAAGGAGTCTCCATGCGAAGATTTTGCACTTTTCTGTTCGTTCTAGCCTGCTCGCTCTCGCTTATCTCAGTTGCCCATGCACAGACGGGGAAAGGCACAGTCGCCGGAACCGTAAAGGATTCTGGCAATTCCGCCCTCCCTGGCGCGCTGGTCGACCTTCTGCCGCTGGGTAGAAAAGTGGTTACAGACGACCATGGGCAATTCCGAATCACCGACGTGCCCGCCGGAGAATATACCCTCAGCGTTTCCTACGTGGGGTTGGCCGTCTCCAACACGCCCGTCGTAGTCGAGGCCGGTAAGGAATTCACCGCGAATCCTGTCTTGCAGGTTGCTTCGCAGAGCGATCAAGTCGTCGTCAGCGCCGAGCGCTTGCAGGGTGAAGCGGAAGCCATCAATATCGAGCGCACCGCCGAAAACATCGTGCAAGTGCTCCCCGAAAGAGTCATCGCCAGCCTTCCGAATACCAATATCGCCGACGCCGTCGGCCGCGTCCCGAGCGTTTCATTGGAACGCGACGAAGGCGAAGGCAAGTACGTCCAGATCCGCGGCACCGAACCGCGTCTGAGCAGCGTCACCGTTAACGGCGTCAACCTGCCTTCTCCGGAAGGAGCGGTCCGCAACATCAAGTTGGACGCTGTCCCCGCCGATTTGGTCGAGCGCATCGAAGTGTTCAAGACGCTTTCCGCCAACCAGGACGCCGACGGCGTCGGCGGCACCGTCAATCTGGTGACTCGGACCGCCGGGGAAAGGCCCACTTATGCCTTGGGAGGCACGGGAGGATACAATCCCATTCAAAATGGTTACGGACGAGGCGGGTTTTACGGAACCCTTGGCAAGCGCTTCGGCACCAGCAAAAAACTCGGCTTCTTGCTCAACGGCTCCTTCGATAAGACCAATCGCGGTATCGACGACCTCGAGCCCTCCCAGACCGTCCTTCAAGATGCGTCGGGCAATAACTTCGCTGTATCCAACGGCGTAGATGAACGCTCTTACAACTACTACCGGACGCGCTATGGCTTCTCCACCGGCATCGACTACAACATAAAGCCGGGGACCAACGTCTACGCCAAGGGGCTCTTTGCCGACTTTCACGATTACGGCGAAACCTGGGTTTACACGCCGAACCCGGGGAACACCATTAAGTCCGTGAACGGCTCTCAGTTCACATTTGACAATGCTTTGGATTGCCAGACAGTCAATCAGGCCGCTGATGTTACAAGCCCTGGCAGTAATCCCTGCTCGCCCGGTTTTTACCAATACCGCCACTACGTCCGCCGGCCCGACCAGCAGGTCTACAGCTTCTTGACAGGGGCGCGGCACGACCTTTCAACCACTTTGATCACCTATGAGTTCGCCGCTTCCCGTTCACATAACATCGGCGGCCAGGATTTTGAGACCACGAACTTTGCCGCACCAACAGCAAGCTACGACAACGCTGGAAATCTACTGCCGGGATCAACCGGCGCGGACCTCGCCCTGAGTCTCCAGAATCCTTTCAAACCCAAATTCACAGCGCTGGATGGCACCAATCTTTACGATCCTACGCAGTATCTGATATCGAGCAGTTCGATTACCAGCTATATCGCCCAACAGCTCAATTTCCAGGGCGCGGCTTCTCTCGCTCGGCGCTATAACGCACACTCCCATCTCGGAACTTTCGAGCTCGGAGTCAAGATACGGAACTCCCATTCGATACAACACCAAAACGACCAGATTTACGGCAATAGTAGCAGCAACGTCACCCTCTCATCCGTCTTGGGCACTTATACCAATCCCACCTATTACGACAACTTTTTCCGGATCGGCACACAATCGTATGGGCCAGCCTCTAATTACAACCTGATTGCGCAGGCCCTTCAAGCGGGCATCACCGCCGGCCAGTTCTCGCTGGATCAAACAACAAGCGCGCGTCGTTCCAACGGTGCTTTCTATGATGCCAATGAACGCATTTATGCTGGCTACCTGCAGAATGTGATTTCCTTCGGCAAATTGCGGCTGCAAAGCGGCGTTCGCTTTGATGCTGCCGACACCGGCTTCACCGCAAACCAGTTCACCGCACAAAACCCGGGCAGCCCAACGAAGGTCTTCCAAAGCACCGGTTACTTCAATGCCTTGCCCAGCGTGCAAGCGCAATATCTAATCGAGAAGAACACCAACCTGCGCGCCAACTTCAGCCAGGGCATGGCCCGGCCAAACATCGGCGACCTGGTGCCTACCACCATTGTGGACCCCAATGCCACTCCCAGACCCGGTTTGGTGCAGCAGGGAAATCCCAACCTAAAGCCCACCAAAGCTACCAACTACGATCTTTTGGTTGAACATTTCTTCCAGCCGCTTGGCATTCTGCAAGCCGGGTTTTTTTACAAGCAACTGGCGAATCCCATCTACCCAACCACTTCCACGATTCCGGCGGGGCAGCCCAATGCAGGACTGTTCCTTCAGCAATCGATCAACGGACCTAACGCCCATATCACCGGCTTCGAGGCCGCCTGGGAACAGCGATTTTCTTTCCTCCCCGGCATGTTGAACGGTTTCGGCGTTGCCGCGAACTACAGCTACATCTCATCCCGGGTCACGTTCCCGGCAGGATTCAACGGTGGACGCGCCGATCACCCCTCCTTGCAGCGCCAGGCGCCTAACACCTGGAACTTCAACCTGACATACGACAAGTCCCGGTTCTCGGGGCGCTTTGCTATCAGCCATAACGACGCCAACATCGCGGCCTACAATTTCCAGGCAAACTCCACCCCCAACGATCCGATCCTTGGGTTGAAAGGACCTACTGGCGATAACTACTTCTATGCCCACACGCAGTTCGACGTTCAAGGAAGTTTTCGAATACACAAGGGCTTGCAATTCATCGCCTCAGGCCTGAACCTCAGCAACGAAGTATTCGGTTTCTACAACGGCAGCCCGATTTACCCTGTTCAGCGCGAATTCTATAAGCCCACTGTTTCCTTTGGCTTCCGCTGGACATCCTCAGGTGAGTAAGGACCCAAGACTGGTACGTGTTTCAGGATGCAGACGCAAAGGAGACATCATGCGAAGACTTTACAGTTTCCTGCTCGGTCTAGCCGGTTCGATCGCACTCATCCCCGTTGCCCAGGCGCAGTCGGGAAAAGGTTCGATCGCCGGCCGCGTCACGGATAGTTCGAGCGGCGCCCTGGTTGGCGCCCAGGTTACCGTCCAGCCCATGGGAGTCAGCGTCGTTTCCGACGCTCGTGGTCAGTTCTTCATCAACGACCTTGAGCCTGGACGCTATACCGTCACGATCACCTACGTCGGTTTCGGGGCCTTCACGCAAACATTGAACGTCGCTGCCGGCCACGCCGCGAACGTCGATGCGAAGCTAGCGGTGGAGTCACAGAACCTACAAGTTTTGGTCACCGCCGAGCGTGCCTCCGGTGAAGCGGAGGAGGTTAACCGCGAGATCACAGCCGATAACATCGTTCAGGTATTGTCTTCGGACGTGATTCGCAGCTTGCCCAACGCCAACATGGCCGATGCCCTCGGGCGCTTGCCCAGCGTGACCATTGAACGCGACGAAGGCGAAGGCAAGTACGTGCAGGTTCGCGGCACCGAGCCTCGGCTCACAAACACTACGATTGACGGTATCAACGTTCCTTCTCCGGAGTCTGGCGTTCGCCAGATCAAGTTTGACGCCATTCCCGCGGATATCGTCGAGTCGGTCGAAATCAACAAAACTTTGCAAGCTAACATGGATGGCGACGGAATCGGCGGCTCCATAAATTTAGTCACCAAGACGGCTGGCGAGCGCCCCACAATCAACGTGAGTGGGATGGGCGGATACACCCCCATCGCAAATGGTCGTCGACTCGTTGAAACAACCGGTACTGTCGGACAGCGCTTCGGTGCCAACAAGCGCTTCGGAGCTCTCCTCGGTGGTTCGTATGACTGGAATGGCCGCGGCATTGACGATACCGAACCCGTTCCCGATATCGCCAACCTTGGATCTTCCTCGCAAGCACGCCATTTCGATAAAGCAGACATCCGTGAATATACATACTACCGCAGCCGTTGGGGCTTGGCAGGAAGCGCAGACTACAAGCCGTCAGACGGCTCGACCCTCTACATTCGCGGCCTTTACTCCGATTTTCACAACTACGGCGACCGCTGGGTCTACACGTTGGTCGATAACACGCCCGGTCTTACTTTGGGTGGGACAAACGGCTGTTCAGGGGTGACACCGCCCAACCCTTGCGCCGGTTTGCCCTCTTCCAACTCTCAACAGCGCCGGCCGGATTACGCCATTGGGAGTCTGGTGCTCGGCGGTAAGCACGTGCTCACGACAACCTGGTATACCTGGGATCTTTCCGCCTCTCGTTCCAGCCAGGTGGGCCAAGTAGGGAACAACAACGCTTCCTTCTCCGCCACCGGCCTGTCATCCAGCAACTGCCAAAATACCCCCAGCACTACCAACATCTACATCCCCCAGTGGTCGCCCGCCTGTTTTACCGAAGCCTACAACCCCGCGAATTTCACTCTGGACACTAACAACGGCGTCAGCATTAACAGAGGGATGACTGCGCAACTAAATCTGCAGGCCACCGGCGCTATGGCCAAGCGTTATCATCTCGGTTCCCGCCTTGCCACCATCGAAATCGGCGGGAAGTTCCGCAACGCTCACAAATTCGACAACGAGTTCGTTCTCACCTGGCTCCCCAAGTCGCCAACGATTTCGATGACTCAGTTTGCCAATAAATTTACCAACAACAACTACTATGGGGGCGCCTACAAACTGGGGCCGAACCCGTCATTTCCAGACATTTTTGCTTTCGTGCAGGCTAATCCGGGTCAATTCACTGCGTCGAGCGACGCGGGCGGAAATTCTGCCAACTTTGATTTGATAGAAAAGGTTTCTGCCGGCTACCTCATGAACACCCTGGATATTTCCTCTCGCTGGCGCCTGGTAGCCGGTGTCCGTTTCGAGGGCACTAATCTGGATACATCCAGCTTTCAAACCGTTAGCAATTGCAGTGTAGCTGTTCCCGCCAATGGGACTTGTCCTCCCCAGGACGTCCTGCCTCCCACATCCGGCTTCGTGAAAGCAAACGGGTCCTATGTGAAGGTTCTCCCGAGTGCTTCCCTGCGTTATGCATTGACTAGCAACACCAATTTGCGCGTGGCTTACGCCCGCGGGCTCTCGCGTCCCAACCCGCAAGACATCGCTCAGGCTCAGACTATTGACAGAACGGTGAACCCCAACGTCGTTTCTCTCGGCAACCCCAATCTTAAGCCGGAGGCCGCCGACAACGTAGATGTCCTGGTCGAGCATTCCATAAACCCCTTCGGATTGATTACCGCCGGGTACTTCTACAAGAACCTCGTCAACCCCATCGTTACCCATGAGTGCGGTAAGCCCAACCCTTGCCCGGCGCCTTTCACTGGAGAGATCGTTACGCAGCCGCTCAACGCGGGCAGCGCTTGGATCAATGGTTTTGAAGCCGCATACCTACAGCACTTGACCTTTCTACCGGGCATGTTCAGTGGCCTCGGGATTTCCGCAAATTATGGCTATACAGCCTCGCGTGCGTCTTTGGGACCCGATTTCCAGCGCACCGACCATCCTCGCTTGGTCCGCAACGCTCCCCATACTTGGAATATCAGCCCAACTTACGACCGCGGCCGTGTGTCCATGCGCGTCGGCTTGTCATATAACGCTGCGAATATCGCTGGTTACGGGTTCACCGACGGCGCTTATGGCGGCATAACCGGCCCGTTGGGCGACAACTACTTTTACGCACACCTCCAGTTCGATGCCCAGGGTAGCGTGCGAATGGGCCACGGCCTGTCATTCGTTATGTATGGACTTAACATCAACAACGAGGTCTTCGGCTTTTACAACGGGAGCCCTCAATACATGGTCCAGCGCGAATTCTACCAGCCGACCATCGCCGCAGGTATGCGCTGGTCTCCCCTGCATGAAAAATAACCACGCACGCGTTGCCGTGGTGGAGCGTTCCTTCTGCCTTCGCCACGGCCGCCATCTGACGCGGCCACAATTGCCTTGCCCACCCCCAGTTTTTAGTTGCCGCTGAGTGGATGTAGCCTGCCGCTTTGTGTTGGGTTAAAGGACACCGCTTTGGAAGAAAATCCTTGCAATGCATGTGTGTTATATGGCACACATACGATATGAGAGCTAAAGCTGATCGAGTGAGTGACGTGGAGCGCTGGTTTCGTGAGCAGCTCGCCCCCTTGTGGCCGGTGGCTCTGGGTTCTCTCAGCCTGCGGCGGAGCCCCTGCATACGACCCCACTGCCACACTTGCGAGACCGGAGAACAACATGTCAGCTACGTCCTCTATGGTCGCCACCAGGGCCGACGCTTTGCCGTCTACGTTCCCGATCGCTTAGCGCCGGAAGTTCGCAAGGCCTTAGAGAACGGCCGACGACTCCAAGAATTGCTCTATGAGACTGGACAGCGTTACCTCCTTGCTCTCAAGCAGTCGAAGACCAGCAAGCGTTGAGGCCCAAGAGGGCCCTCTACTGGCGCTGTTGGATGCGGCGGTATCTAAGGCTTTCTCTGCTCTGTGCCGTCCGGTGCAGAAGAACCTGGCGGTTTTGACGGTGGCCTTTCTGCGGGTGCTCGGAGCGGTACGCAGCGGGCACGGCCAACTCTCTCTGGCCGCCCTGTTTCGGGTGCTGCCGACGCCCGGTACCCCGCATGCGCGCGAGAAACGTCTGCACCGTTTCCTGCGCAATCCTCGCCTGGACCCGCGTAGCGTCACCGACGGATTGGCTCGGCTCATTTTTGGTTCCCGTGGTCGGGGACTCTGGCCGATTCT
>Ga0137415_10006626_pt1 | contig 11481 bp, 12 predicted proteins | sample CZODoug3_1_1_16f_FD_183082 | JGI IMG/M metagenome (GOLD analysis project Ga0137415, IMG submission 183082) | Vadose zone soil fungal communities from Angelo Coast Range Reserve, California, USA - CZODoug3_1_1_16fungal (Hybrid Assembly) | ecosystem: Environmental > Terrestrial > Soil > Vadose...
CGCCTCCATCATGTCGAAGCGGTCGTTCTTGAGCGTGTAGAGGAACAGCGGGGCGTGGCCGGCCGAGAGCAATTCCACGGTGGGGCTGTCGGCACCGAAAATTGCCGCTACGAAGGTGATGAAGCGGCCTTCTCGTACATCCGCTGCGACGGCGGAATTGATCTCTTCCATAGCCTTAAGAAACGAATCCTGGTTGCGAAAATTTGTGCGGGCGTAGGCACGGCAGACCGAGGCGAGCAGGGCGGGGCCGATGCCGTGGCCGGTTACGTCCGCCAAGGCGGTGACGAACTTGCCGTTGGGAAGCGGCTGCCAGTCATAGTAATCACCGCCGGTTTCATCGGCAGGTTGATTCCAGGCGGCGATGTCCCATCCGGCGACCTGTGGCATGGAGGGTGGCAAAAGCGATTGCTGGATGGAGCGCGCAACGTCGAGATCGTGCTGCAGGTGCTCCATCTGGCGGCGCGTTTCCGCTTCACGAAGCGCGGCCTCTACCTGGGTGCGGAATTCGTGAGCAACAACGGCAGCCGTAACTCCCACAACAATCAGACTGATGGCGTAGGTGATTACATTTTTCTGCGGCGAGTAGAGGGAATGATCCATGCTGTGTTGCAGGGGCCGCCAGCCTAGATGGTATGCGGCGGCTAGATAACTGCCTGCGGCGAGAAATCCGCAGAGCACGCTAAGAGGCGGGTCCAGCCGCAAAATGGTGAGCATCAGCAGAAGGAAATAGATGAGGAAGGATGGATTGGCGAGCGGGCGATAGCCGGGTTGGATGACGGAACTTGCGGCGCTGGCGATACTGACGGCGGGGAGGGCGATCTCCAGAAAGATATTCACGAACCAGAAGCCCCGAGCCATGGGTTTTGATTGCTGGATTGCTCGATGAAGCATGCGGAGAGTTATCAATTCGATGGCGCCGAGGACGCCGATCAGCGAGAGGAACATATACAGCGTGGCGATATTGTCCGGTGTGGGCGCGAGGACTGTGCGAGTGCCGCGGAGAACGAGAATGAACGCCAGCAAGGCGAGGAGAAGATAAATTCGCAGGCGTTCGCTTTGCCGCAGTGCTTGTTGAAATGCGGGCGATTGGCTGTGCAGCTCGCTCATGGGTCCTCAGGAGAGCCGGTTCGAATGTCACACCCGTGCGTGGCATTCTCGCGGAGAACCCGCTTAAACACAAGATTCAGGGAATTGGGGAGTGGGTCAGTTTCCGATTGGCGCAGCGTTAATCAGGCAGTACGTCACATTCAATCAGTCATGCCGGCTACCTACCCGTACTCCTCCTCCTTAATAATCCGCCCGCAGATTCGGGGCTTTACCTTATGCCGAATCCCCGGAGGCTTGCACCCTTTACTTACAGAAGGAGGCCCTCCGATGATGAGAGCTAACTCAGGTGTTGCGGACAAAGCCACAGATCGAATCCTTGAACTCTCGGTCGATGCGCACATACGAAGACGGGGGACGGTTAGGGATTCCATGAAACCAAAATCGATCAGTGATTGGTATCGCATTCTGCGAGTGCACTACCGATTCAGCAGGATTCAGTCGATTCGATTCGCGTTGTGGTTACACGCAGGTGTCTAAAGCTGTTGGGCCGACATCTACGAAGCGCCATGAAATAGCCCGCTTCACCCTGAACACAACCGTCACGGCTGCGGGTGGAGCCAACTCCTCATAAATCGGATTACGTGACTAATTAGTTGCCGGTGGGAATGATCCCCGCGTTTTCTACCATAAGTACAACCGCGCGCCGAGGAGCTCGCGTGCGGTGCATGACACCTTTGGGAACGACAAAACCCTGTCTCGGGTCGAGGCTTACAAGCCGATCTTCGAGATCGATCAAAAGTTGACCCTCAATGACGTAAAAAAACTCGTCGTCATCATCGTGTTTGTGCCAATGGTATTCACCGCAGAATACCCCCAACCGCACGACTGAGCCATTCACCTGGCAGAGCGTCTGGTTGTACCACTGAAATTTGCAATCATCGGAAAGCTGCTTTTCTTCCACGATTTCCAACGGCTTGTAGTAAATATTCAAGCGAGTTTCATAAGGGTAAGGCTGTGTATCGCTCATTCCAGAACCCCCAAATCTTCGTACGCGATGATATTTCTCGACAAAAAGTTCATCCACATTCCGAGTCCGAACGAGACTCCCTTTATTTTAAGAGTAAGCGATAGAAGCGGGAGTGGTAGAGGCAATATGGACCGTTTAACCATGGATGCCGCTGGCGAGTCGCAATCATGTTGGGACTAGCGGGGATTGTAGGGTGTGGGCGACGGTTTAACGAACCCAGCCGGGATCGCCGCCGGCCTTACGCACTGTATCTTCCAGGTCGGCCACTTGCTGCTTGAGCGATTCGACCTCGGCCTTTTTTGCATCCACCTTGGCGGTCTTTTCGTTGATGTCGCCACGGTTGTACTGCTGCATCAAGGCTTTCTGCGGATCAGGGTAATACTGCACCTGGTCCTTACTTAGCTCGCGCTGCAAAACATCCAGTTCTTGTTCGGCCGTGGCCAGTTTGGCGCGCAGCTTCCGGGCACGCTTGCGCCAATACGCTTCGGTTTTGGGATCGTCCTCGGGGTCGGTGGTCTTTTGCGCCGACTGGTCGCCCGCTTTCGCTTGCGTTGCATTCTTGTTCGTTGCGTCAGCAGATGCGGGAGCGGGAGGAGGCGCGGAGGACGGAATGTCGTCATTAGTGAAAACTTTTTTCGGTTTGGGTGTGGTCTTTTGCTCCGCGCGAGCTTTGCGCGCGGCGTCGGCTACGGGATCGCCGGTGGGTGCCTGAGTGGAATCCTGTTGTGCGGGCGCTGTGAACGCCGCCACGCCGAGAATGGCAGACAGGGCGGATATTCGAAAAAGAGCCGAGGAATGCATGGTTACCTTCCTCCACTGGAGCAGCCAGGGAGCTCCCAAGAGTTTGAAGCTGGACAACAAGGATTATTGTAACGCTTTGTGGGGCGGCGGGGACCTGTCGTATGCCAAAGGTTAACGGGGCCGGGCCGGCGAGTTACTGGTTCACGAGAGAGAGCAGCCATGGGAGAGAGTAGATCACTGCCAGGGCGCCAATTCCCAGAAAGGTTCCCAGGGGGAGTTGGTATTGCGAAGCGATCGCCAAGCGAATGGCCGAGACGCTGCCCAATCCGCGTTTTGCGGCGCGTTCCGCCACAGCCCGCTTCCAACCAACCAGGTACAGGATGCCAATCCACAACAGGCCGATTACGCTGCCGAGAAGGGTGCCGAGAAGGATTGTGAGGAACGCTCCGCGAGGACCCAGGAACGAGCCGACCATGGCCATCATTTTGACGTCGCCCATGCCCATGCCTTCCTGCTTGCGGACGAGTTTGTAGACCGCGGCTGCGCCCCAGAGGAGCATGCTCCCGACCAGCGCGCCTAGAACGGCGTTCATCACATTGAAGAAAAGATCTGATTGAAGGTGAAAATTGTGGAAGCCGAGCAGGTAGAAAAGAGTCCCGGCCGAGGTGTCCGAGATGGGAACACGGAAGGCAAACACCAGGCCCATCGCCAGGCCAGGGAAATTGATGAGATCGGGAAGGAGCCGCACGCGAAGATCGGTGACCACGAGAACGATAATCAGGCAGGAGAAAATCAGCCATTTGAGGGTTAGAAGGCTGAGGCCGTATTCGTAATAAGTGAGGACGAAGATCAGCCCTGTGGCGAATTCGACGAGCGGGTACATCGGCGAGATGGGCAAGCCGCAGTTACGGCATTTGCCGCGCAAAATCAGCCAGCTGAAGACGGGAATGTTGTCATACGGCTTGATCGGATTAAGGCAGCGTGGGCACCGGGAGCCTGGCGAAACGATGGAGACGCCTTCCGGAATGCGCGAGATGCAAACATTCAGGAAGCTGCCGATGACGATGCCGAAGAGAAAAAAGAAGAGCGGGATCACAGTTTCGACTTTGCCACAGACGGAGAAGAGGCTCAACGCGGGGTGGGCGGGGCGTGTCGCATGGCTAACGGTTGGAGGCGATTTGCGATGATGTTTTGAGGTTGCGAATGTTGAGAGGCGCGACGCCGTTTGGGGAGGAGCAGCGTGTCCGCTAAACTGGAAGTCTATGGCGATGAGCAGGTATGAGCATTGGATACGCCGCTATGAGCATCGGCGTTGGACGACCGATGACAACCGGATGGTGCGGCCGTTTGAATGGGGATTGGAGCATATCGGAGGAAATTCCGAATGCGCGGATCCGAAAGCGTTCGTGAGGGAATACGCAGGCGAGGTGATTGAGAAGAGCGCAGAGTGGTATGGCGCGGAAGACGTGCAGGATTACCGGTTGGATCGGGAAAATGTGCTTACGTTCACAAGTCCGGTGGAATCGCCGTGGCCGGAAAACAATGTGGTGCATGGGCAATTTTTCCCGGCGCGGAAGCATGGGCCGGCGGTGCTGGTGTTGCCGAATTGGAATGCCAAGTGGCATGGGCAGGTGGCTCTTTGCCACTGGCTGCAGCGGATGGGGATTTCGGCGATGAAGATGAGTTTGCCATACCACGACCGGCGGATGGCCAAGGGGCACGAGCGCGCGGACCAGTTGGTGGGGCCGAACATCGGGCTGACGCTGGCGGCGAATCGGCAGGCGGTGAAGGATTCGCGCGCTTGCCTCAGCTGGCTGGAGCAGCAGGGCTATACGAGGTTGGGAATTTTGGGGACTAGCATCGGCTCATCGGTGGGATACATTACGTTGGTGCACGACAAGCGGGTACGGGCTGGTGGATTTTTTCACGTGTCGACTTATTTTGCCGACGTGGTGAGCAAGGGCATGACCACGAATCACGTTTGGGAAGCGTTGCGCCATGAAGTGACTGTGGACGAGTTGCGCGATTTCTGGGCGCCGGTTAGCCCGATGCCGTATGTGGAGCGGGGCTTGGGTGCGGATCGGAATACGTTTATGGTGTACGGCAAGTATGACCCGACGTTTTTGCCGGAATTGACTCACGAAATGCTGGGTGCGCTGCGGAAGAGTGGAGCCGAACCGCGGACGCTGGAGCTTCCAGTGGGGCACTACTCGCTGGAGTTGGCGCCGTTCAGCTACATTGCCGGCTGGCGGATGTTTACGTATTTCTTGGAAGCGCTGGCATAAATCGAAGAGGAAGAATTAACGCAGAGGGCGCTGAGGTAAGAGCGCAGAGAGCGCTGAGAAATCGTGGGAGAGAAAACCCCGTGGAGCAGTGGTTGACACGGATTCAGTGTAGCACTAGAATCGTGTTATGAAGACGAAACTACGAAATATTACCATCACTTTGGAAGAGGAAGTCGCCCATTGGGCGCGTATCGAAGCCGCGCGCAAGGATACCAGTGTTTCTGGCTATCTGGCAGGAGTGTTGAAGAAGCAGATGAATGAAGAAGGAGAGTACGAGTTAGCAAAGAAGCGCGCCCTCAAACGGAAGCCCTTCTTGAGATCGGACGGGAAGTATCTCTCCCGCGAGGAGGCCCATGAGCGGTCTCGTCTTCGTTGATACGAATGTTCTTTTGTACGCCGTGGATGAATCGGACCGAAAAAAGCAAGAAAGTGCGCGATTGTGGCGCGAGTGGCTCTGGGAGACCCATCGCGGCCGGCTAAGTTTTCAGGTGTTGCAAGAATTTTATTCCAATGTGCACCGCAAGTGGCCGAAGGCCAAGGCGGCTGCACGCCAGGAAATCAAGGATTTATTGAGATGGCAGCCAGTTTCAACAAACGGCGCACTTTTGCAGTCGGCTTGGCAGTTGCAGGACCGTTTCGGCTTCTCGTTCTGGGACTCACTGATTGTTGCGGCTGCCAAAACGAGTCTCTGCGGATTCCTGTTGAGTGAGGACTTCCAGACAGGCCTAAGTATTGATGGACTGTTAATTGTCAACCCTTTTGCTACCAACCCTGATCAGATTTGATGAAAGACACTTTAAGGATTCGCACAATAGTAGTGCTAGGATTTTCAATGAAGGATTCTGGCGATGGTGCCTTGGGCGACTAGGGTGGCGATGGCGTTGATGTCGGGGGCGAGAGGGCGGTCGGCGGTGACTTTTGGAGAGGCGGCGCGGACGGCGTCGTAGGCTTTTTTCGCGAGTGCGCCGGTTTGCAGCGGAGCGAGCAGGTCGATGCCTTGGCAGGCGCAGAGAAGTTCGATGGCGAGGATGTGGCGCAAATTGTGGAGCATGCGTTCGAGGCGGCGGGCGCCGCTCATGCCCATGCTGACGTAGTCTTCCTGATTACCGGAAGTGGAAATCGAATCGACGGAATGCGGTGTGGCGAGCGCGCGATTTTCGCTGGTGAGCGCGGCGGCAGTAACCTGCGCGATCATGAAGCCGGAGTTGAGGCCGGGATCGGGCGTTAAGAATGCGGGAAGCATGCTGGTGAGCGGATTGGTCATCTGCTCGACGCGGCGCTCGGCAATGCCCCCTAGCGTGGCGATGGCGATCGCGACTTGATCCGCGGCCATGGCGAGCGGCTGGCCGTGGAAATTTCCGCCGCTGACGATATCTCCCTCGCCGTTTGCTTTTACAAACACCAAAGGATTGTCTGTGGCACTATTCAGTTCAACCAACGCCATTTCGCGTGCTTGCACCAGAGAGTCGCGGACGGCGCCGTGGACTTGCGGCGTGCAGCGAAGGCTGTAGGCGTCTTGTACGCGAGTATCTTTGTCGGGCGCGCGGTGAGACTCGCGGATCTGGCTGCCTTCGTTGAGGTGCGCCAGGTTGCGCGCGGTTTTTCCGGCTCCTGCGTAAGCGCGGGCGTGCATGATGCGGGCATCGAAGGCGCCGGGGCTGCCGCGCAACGCGTCTAGCGAAAGAGAAGCGGCGACGTCCGCGGTGTCTGCCAAGGAATCGGCTTCGAGGAGCGCGAGGCTTAGCAGGGCGAGCATGCCTTGTGTGCCGTTCAGCAGCGACAAACCTTCTTTAGCTTCCAGCGCCACGGGAACGATACCGGCACGCTTCATGGCTTCGGCGCCTGGGAGCTTTTCGTGTTTCAGATGGGCTTCACCCTCGCCGATGACCACTTGCGCGAGGTGTGCCAGCGGTGCCAGGTCGCCCGATGCGCCAACCGACCCCTGCGAGGGAATCACGGGATGTACGCCTGCATTCAACATCGAGCAGAGCGTTTCCACAACGACTGGGCGTATACCGCTTAGGCCTTTGGCGAGCGCGTTGGCACGGAGAAGCATCATCGCGCGAACTTCGGGTGTGGAGAGCGGAGTGCCGACGCCGCAGACGTGGGAGCGCACGAGATTGATCTGCAACTGGCGAACTTGCTCGGCAGAGATGCGCACGGAGGCGAGTTTCCCGAAGCCCGTGTTGATGCCGTACGCGGTTTCGTTCGCTGCGACGAGGCGATCGACTACCGCGCGGGAGGCTTTCATGCGGGTCACCGCGGCGGGCGCGAGCGAGACTGCCTCATTGCGTAATGCCACCGCGTAAAGTTGGTCAAACGTCAGGTCATTGCCTGTGAGGACGACGCTCATGCGTGGCTCCGCGACGCGTTTGGGGCAACAAGCTTGAGGAAGGCTTGCTTATATTTATCGGGGAAGTGCTTCACTTGCCCGGCGCGGTTGCAGGCAACGTGAATGGTGTGGCCCGTGGCCAGCAGCTTGTTGTCGCTTTGGCGAAAAAGTTCGTAGCCGAATTTCAGTGTGCGATTCTTTGCTTCCAGGATGCTGGTGCGAACGGTGAGGAGTTCATCGTAGCGCGCGGGATGATGATAGCGGCAATGCACGTCGGCGACGACGATGAAGGTGTCGTCTTCGATTTCCATGAGCTTGTAATCGAAGCCGAGGGCGCGCATCAGTTCGACGCGGCCGACTTCGAACCAGATCAGGTAGTTCGAGTGATACACCACGCCCATCTGGTCGGTTTCGGCATAGCGCACCCGCACGGTGACATCGTGATGAGTAAGCATGAGGACAGGGAATAGTATGCCGGAAGAGAGGCCGAGAGTCGAAATGCCGAATGGGAGTCTACAGCCGACAGCCTACAGCTGACAGCTAAGTTCGGCGAGCGGGGGGCGGCGATTTATAGTACAGTACCGTAGCGCGTGAGTACTATGCTTCACTACAGCAAACTTCTTGTCTGGCAGCGCAGTCACAAACTAGTCTTGGAGGTGTATCGCGCGTCACAGTCGTTTCCGGACGCCGAGCGTTACGGCCTTACCTCTCAACTTCGGCGCGCCGCGCTCTCCGTTCCGACGAATATTGCGGAAGGCTCAAAAAGACTCACGGCTAAAGAATATGCGCGCTTTCTGAATATCGCCGAAGGCTCGCTCTCAGAAACACAATATTTGATCCTGGTTGGTCGGGACCTGGGTTATATCCCCAAGGAATTGGCCAAGCGGTATCTGGGGGAAACATCGGAATTGCTGCGGATGCTTCACGGGCTGCGCGAAAAGATCCAGGGTGGCGACTGAACAACCTACTGCCACCCTGTTGTTAGCTGTCGGCTGTAGACTGTTAGCTTTCCGCTACTGCTTTTCGGTGCCGTCTTGCCAGATGGGTTTGCGTTTTTCGAGGAAGCTGGCTACGCCTTCCTTGAAGTCGGGTGTGTGGCGAATGTGGGCGTTTTCGAGGACGGCGCGTTCGAGCTCGGCATCGAGGCTGTCGGCGGCGGCCGAAACCAGCAATCGCTTGGCGCGGGTGATGCTGCTGGGGCTTGCGGCGATCAGGACTTCGGCCAGTTCGTTGACGCGTTCCATCAATTCATCGGAGGGAACGATTTCGTTGACGAGGCCGAGTTCTTTAGCTTCGGGGCCGTCCACCAACCTGCCTGTGAGCAGCAGGTCACGGGCGCGCTTTTCACCGATCTGGCGCGTCAGGAATACGGAAACGATGGCGGGCAGGAAACCGATTTTTACCTCGGTGTAGCCGAACTTTGCTTCCGGGACGGCGATGGTGAAATCGCAAAGTGTGGCGATGCCGCAGCCTCCGGCGAGAGCGTGGCCGTTCACGGCGGCGATCATGGGCTTCGGAAAGCTCCAGATGCGGCGAAACATTTTGGCCATGCGGCGCGAATCTTCCTGATTTTCGGATGGCGATTGCGTGGCGATGGCTTGCAGCAGGGCCAGGTCCATTCCCGCGCAGAATGCTTTGCCGGCGCCGGTGAGGACCACGACTCGGGCGTGGGTTTTCTCCACCTCGTCGAGGGCTGACTGTAGATCGGCGATCATCTGGGTGTTGATGGAGTTGCGCTTGTCGGGACGGTTCAGGGTGATGGTGGCGACGTGTTCGGAAGATTCCAGCAACAGCGTTTCATAGGGCATTGAGAGAACCCCTCCGATGGTTATATCGTTTGCTAATTTTTTGAAAAATGCAAACGGGGAAGAGAAGGATTCAACACAGAGCGCTCAGAGGTTGAGCACCCTTCGCTTCGCTCAGGGCAGGCAGAGCACACAGAGAAGGGCACAGCGAGGAATCGCTGTGCAACAAACCGCGGAACGCTTGCCGGCTGGAAGCCGGCGCTACCTTCATCTGGCCGCTACTCGGCGTGCATGTATTTGGCGCGGATGTCGTTTGTCAGCGCTAGCGCTTTGGCGATTTGGGTGGAGCTGAAATTGTGGGTGACGCCGAGTTTTGCCAGGGCGGCGAGGACGGATTCGGTGGGGATGTTGCCGACGAGGCTATCACCGGCGAAGGGGCAGCCGCCGAGGCCGGTTAGCGCGGAATCGAAGCGGCGGCAGCCTGCGGCGTAGGCGGCGTTGATTTTTTCTTCGGCGGTGTCGGGGCGAGAGTGCAGGTGGACTCCGAGTTCAACGCCGGCGACGTGGTCTTTCACTTGGGCGTAGACGCTGTGGATGAGGTCGGGCGTGGCAGTGCCGACGGTGTCCGCGAGCGAAACCGTGGTGATGCGGATTTCCTTCAGCCAGTCCAGTGTGTCTTGGACGATTTCGGGTCCCCAGGGTTCTTCGTAGGGGTTGCCGAAGGCCATCGAGATGTAGATGACGAGATCCTTGTTGGCTTTCTTGGTTTCGCGCTTGAGTGTTTCGACCAATGCGCGCGATTCGGCGCGGGTCATGTTGGCGTTGGCGCGGCGGAAATAGGCGGAGATGGAATATGGATAGCCGATGGTGGAGACGCCCGGGGTGGCCAGGGCGCGCTCGAGTCCTTTTTCGTTGACGACGATGCCGATGATTTCGGGAAGTGTGGCGCCGTCGGGAAGGGAATCGAGCAGGCGGGCCATCACCTCTTCGCTATTGGACATTTGCTTGACGTGTTTGGGAGAGACGAAGCTGACGGCGTCAATGTGTTGGAACCCTGCGGCGACGAGTTCTCGCAGGTAGTTCACTTTGATTTCGCTGGGGATCATTTCCGGGAGGCCCTGCCAGGCATCGCGCGGGCATTCGATTAGCTTTACGGTGTCGGTCATTTAGCGGGTTTTGTCCTGTTTTTTGTCGGCGATTGCGGAAAGCAAGAAGGCGAAGAAGAAAAGCATTCCGAGAATTCCAAATCCACCGAGAATTTTATTGTACGCGATGCTGGTTCCCAGTGCATTTTCCAGCTGCACATGTCGGATGGATACAAGATATAAGTTATAGAACATCCCGATAATTAAACCGAGAGCGGCGATCCCAGACGCGGTGGACATGGCGATCAGCAACAATCGAGAACGACGGCTCATCAGGTCTGCAGGACGCCGGTTTTGAATTCAGGGAGGTGCGTGTTCAGGGAGGCGGCGTTGAGGGCCCAGATCAGGGCGTCGCGAGTGTGGGCTGGGTCGATGATGGCGTCGAGCCAGAGGCGGGCGGCGGCGTAGCGCGGGTCGGTCTGGTGGTCGTAGGTGGACTTGACGGAGTCGAGGAGTTCTTTTTTAGCTTTTTCATCTACCTTTTTGCCTTCGCGTTCGAGTTGCTTGAGTTTGATTTCGGCCAGCGTGTTTGCTGCTGCGTCGCCGCTCATCACCGCGAATTTGGCGGTGGGCCAGGCGAACATGAAGCGCGGATCGTAGGCTTTGCCGCACATGGCGTAGTTTCCGGCGCCGAAGCTGCCGCCGAGGATGACCGTGATTTTGGGAACTACGCTGTTGGCGACGGCATTGACCATTTTGGCGCCGGCGCGGATGATGCCGCTCCATTCGGCGTCTTTGCCAACCATGAAGCCGTTGACGTCGTGAAGGAAAATCAGGGGTATGCGGTTCTGGTTGCAATCGAGGATGAAGCGCGCGGCTTTCTCGGCGGACTCGGTGTAAATCACGCCGCCGAACTCCACCCGCTTTTGTCCCTGGTGGTCAGTGCTGTGCGCGTGCACTTTCTGGTTGGCGACAATTCCGATGGCGAAGCCTCCCATGCGGGCATATCCGCAGATCAGCGTCTTGCCATACTCTGGCTTGTACTCTTCGAACTTGCTGGCGTCCACCAGGCGCGCGATGATTTCTTTCATGTCGTACGGGCGCGCGGCTGAAGACTCGTAGATGCCGTAGATTTCCTCTCCCGCCAGGGCGGGCGCTACCGGCTTCTTGCGGTCCCAGGGAGATTGCCGCCGGTATCCCCACTTTTCGATGATCGATC
>Ga0137415_10006627_pt1 | contig 11479 bp, 10 predicted proteins | sample CZODoug3_1_1_16f_FD_183082 | JGI IMG/M metagenome (GOLD analysis project Ga0137415, IMG submission 183082) | Vadose zone soil fungal communities from Angelo Coast Range Reserve, California, USA - CZODoug3_1_1_16fungal (Hybrid Assembly) | ecosystem: Environmental > Terrestrial > Soil > Vadose...
GCGCACAGTTTATGGCAAAGACCTGGAATGTTTGATTGTCAACGTTCCGAACCCAGCACGCGATATCGCCGGTTTCGCCGTCCCAGGAACTGACTACAGGGTTGCGATAGGTGGCGAGACGAGTTTGGCCGGCAGGAAACTGCTCCAGCCCGCCGAGTGAGAGCCACGACTCATAGCCGATCTTCTTTTCGCGAATCACGGGCGAAAGCAAGTAGCGCACGATCGGCACGGCTAAAGCAGCTCCGACGATTCCGTTAAGAAACAACCCCAGTTTCACGAGCGCCGCTCGTCTGGACATTCCGTTTTCTGCGCTCATCGATATCCTCCGCTAGCCCGGTCCGTGGAAGAACTTGGGTACGGTTGGCCCGGGAATTGTGGCCGTTGGCTCGAGAGCCACGCCAACACATCAGAGATGTCTTGCGCCGACATAGGTCGACCCTCGACGTCGCCGCGCCAGTCTGGTGCCCCCAGCTCGGGTCGGCCTGCAATCACGATCGTGCGAAGTTGCTGGTTACTTGTCAGAGCCAGGTACGAGCTGTCTACAATCGAGCTCGCCTTGCTTCCTCCGCGGCCGCCTGCTCCATGACAAGAGGAGCAGTATGTTCGATATGCTTCGGCGCCGTGTTGCGCATCGCCAGGAGCCGACGCTGCATAGGGCGGCGGAGTCGCATCGCGGAGCGCATTGGGCTTCGCCCAGGATCGGATTCCGTGCACAATCGCGTCGATCTGTTTGTCGGTGAGCATTCCACCCGCACTCCGCGCAAAAGCGGGCATCGGAGTGCCCGCCACTCCGTTCGCGGCGGTGTGACGAATCACGGCATCGTCAGCAATGGCGAGAAAAACCGGATTCGCCAGAGACATAGCTGCTCCGCCACTGCCTTCGACGCCATGGCATCCTGCGCAGTTCTGTCCATAAAGCTGGTCGAAGTCGGCAACTTCAGTCGGCGGCACCACCTCCGAGTCGGCTCGAGGGACGCCGCGGGAACTGCTGCAGGCTGCACACACCAGGAACGCAAGGATCGCGAGTGCAACGAGAATGGCTCGATGCTTCATTGCCGATCACTGTCTCCGTTCCCTTCGTCTATCGCTCCCGGCGCTTCAATCCCGGCGCGCACCGCGAACGGCAGGTATTGCCACGTACGTACGCGCTGTTGCCTGGAAACTATCGTGCCGGCGACGATGCCGAATCCGATCTGGGAAATGACGAACCAGAGCCAGTCAATCCGCTGGTTGAGCAGCGGATCCAGCGCTTCGAGCATGCTATGGATCAGACCAGACCAGAGAATTGGAGCGATCACACCTCCGAGCAAAACCGGGTGGCGAGGAAACATCGGAAGCGTCGCACCATAGAGAAGCCCAACCAGCAAAGAACAGACAAGGTGGAGGATCGTAGCAATGATGAACGCGTCCCAATGAAAGGGAGCGATTTGCGCGACGGTCGTTCTTGCCGGAAAGAATCCCGCAGCCAAAAGGTTGATCGGATACCAGATGCCGTGGCCGCTGATAATTCCATAAAGAATGGCAAGAACGGCCATGGCTACACTCCCTGCCAAACCGCCTTTGACACCCGCCGAAATCGGATAGATCTCGAGAGGCAGTCGCGCCCGGCGCAGTTCCTGCGTCATCCATTCGACCCGAGCGACAAGCGGGCGGCGGGTAGCTGCAGTTGGCACTTTCTCCTCTACCGGCACGGACTCGTGCTTTTCGTGCGGCAGAACATCGTGAAACCAGCCGACAAAACCAGCAATCGTCAAGATTGTGCCCAGAATGCTGACTGAGGCGCTGGTGACCAATCCCGCAAACACCAATGTGAGTCCGAAAGCCAGGATGATCGGCCATGCCGTCGGAGCGGGCAGTTCGATCGTGCGCGGCGCCTGCTCTCCCGCGTCTAGGTTAAGCATTTCCGATCCCATCTTTCAGTTCCTCCTTTTATCGTCCAATCACGTAAACGACCGTAAAAACCACAATCCACACGGCATCCACGAAGTGCCAGTACAGCGACAAGACGTCAACACGTTCAGCGTGCTCTGGTCTCACGTTTCCCAGAAACGTGAACACCATAACCATGAAGAGTGCTACAAGCCCTACAACGACGTGAAAGCCGTGCAATCCGACCAGCGAGTAATAGGTTGTTCCGAACAGGTTCGTGCTGATCGTCAATCCCTCTCGGTAAATCAGCCGGTGCCACTCGGTGGCGGTCCCATACAAGAAAGCGGCGCCCAGTGCGATGGTGGCGAGCCACAAGATTCCAAAACTTCGAACACTACCCCGGCGAAGTGATTTTGCAGCCAGATGAATCGTGAGACTGCTGGAAAGCAAACAGATCGTGAAAAAAAACGGGACACTGAGAACGTCCTTTGGCATGGGGCCCGTCAGACTCTTGCCGACATAGAAGAGGTACGCCACCACAAAGATTGTGAAGATCGCAGCCTCGGCGGCGATCAGGCCGAACATCCCGACCTGCCCGCGAGCGGGACGATCACACTCAAGTGTCTGTTCGGCTACCGGCACAGAAATCGCATTCATCGCATTTTCCCCACTATTCGTACTTCCAGTCTGGATCGTCCGCGTGCTTCAGATCCCAGAGCGGGCGGCGGCTCTGGACGGTCGGGATGGTATAGAAGTTGTATGCAGGGGGCGGCGAATTCGTGGACCATTCGAGTGTCCAGGCATCCCACGGATCGCTTCCAGCGGCTTTGCCCCGGAAATAGGACCAGAGCAAGTTTCCCAGGAAGACCAAAATCCCGGCAGCCTGGAAGAAAACTCCGATGGTCACAATGAGGTTCCACGTGTCCCAACCGCGCCCCGGTTCGTACGTGTAAATCCTTCGCGGCATGCCCAGCAATCCCGGGATATGCATGAAGTCGAAGGTCAGGTGGAAGCCGATTAAGAAAAGCCAGAAATGCAGCTTACCGAGCGTCTCGCTGTACATCTTGCCCAACATCTTCGGGAACCAGTAGTAAAAGGCCCCGAAAAGAGCGAAGAAAATGGCGCCGGCAAGCATGTAATGAAAATGCGCGACCACGAAATATGAATTTCCCAAGTGCCAATTGAAAGGTGCGACACTCAACATGACTCCAGTGAGGCCGGCCGCCAAGAATTGGAAGAGAAAGGCAATGCAAAACAGCATGGGAGTCTTGAACTCAATCTTTCCTCCCCACATGGTCGCCAGCCAGTTGAAGATCTTGATGCCGGTCGGGACCGCAATGGTCATGGTCGAGATCACGAAAAAGGTATTGGCAGCTGAGCTCATACCCACGGTAAACATGTGATGCGCCCATACACTCATGCTGATGAACCCGATCGCGACCGTGGCCCCCACCATCACCGAATAACCGAAGATCGGCTTGCGGGAAAACACCGGGATGATTTCTGAGGCGAAGGCGAAGGCTGGGAGGACAAGGACATAGACTTCGGGATGTCCGAAAACCCAGAAGAAATGCATCCAGATCACCGCTGAACCTCCAGCCTGGGTGTCGAAGAAATGTCCGCCAAGGTAACGATCGACCAGCAGCATGATCTGAGCCGCGGTCAGCGGACTGACCGCAAGTATCACCAAGCCGGCCATTACGAGGTTGAGCCAAGCGAACAACGGCATTTTGGCTAACGTCATGCCCGGGCAGCGCATGCAGAGCACGGTAGCGATGATGTTGATCGCCGTGCCGATGCTGCCAAAACCAGAGACCAGCAGAGCCAGAGTCCAGAAGTCCGTACTGTGCCCAACCGAAAACGTCCGCGAAGTCAACGGTGCGTAGGCGAACCACCCAACGTCGGGAGCGTTACCCGCTCCATAGAGCCCGTTGGCTCCAAGCAAGCTGAAATAGAGAAGGAATCCACCAAAAGCAGTCATCCAGAAACTGAAAGCATTCAGACGCGGAAAAGCCATGTCCCGCGCACCAATCATCAGTGGAATCAGATAGTTAGCAAATCCGAACAGGACAGGCATGGTCACGAAGAAAATCATGGTCGTTCCATGCATCGTGAACAGTCGGTTGAAGACCTGGGGCGAAACAAAATCGTTGTGCGGACGGATGAGTTGAATTCGGATAACGGTCGCTTCGATCCCCGCGATCAAGAGAAACACCAGGGCATAAATGATGTACAGAATGCCCAGCCGCTTGTGGTCAACGGTCGTAACCCATTCGTGCAGCCTGGCAACCATAGGACGAGTCGCTAATTCCGCTTCCGGCAGTGCGATGGCATCAGTCGACATCGGGCGATCTCCTCAAGGTCTTTAACCAGGCGCTCAACGCAGCGTCTCCAAATAGGCTGTCAATGCGTCTAGTTCCTGCTCGGTCAACTCCATCGCCGGCATTAAGGATCCGGGCTTGATCGCGTCAGGATTTAAAATCCATTGCCGGAGGTTTTCTGGCGTGTTCTTCGCCGCACCCGCTGCGATGGTGTCTCGGCTCATCAGGTGGGTGAGGTCCGGACCGAATCGCCCGTTGGCCACCGTGCCGGACACGGTGTGGCAGTTGATGCACGCAGTCGTCTCGAATATCCGTTGTCCCGGAGAAACAGCGTTACTTGGAAACGCCGGCTGGCGTTGTTGTTGAATCCAGCGGTCAAATTCATCCCTCGACTGGACATAAACACGCAGCAGCATCTTGGCGTGTTGTGTGCCGCAATATTGCGCACACTGACCCAGGTAAAGGCCCGTCTCGTGCGGATCGATCCACATACTGTTCGGGTGGTTGGGAATCAGATCAGTCTTACCCGCCAGCCTTGGGACCCAAAAACTGTGGTCAGTATCGGCGGAAAGCAGCTTAATGAACGTCGGGGTCGGATGGACCGGGTCACTCACGGGCACATGCAGTTCATTTGCCGTGACTACGCCCAGACTTGGATAACGATACTCCCACCAGAACTGGTGGCCGATCGCTGTAACCGCGATCGCGTTGCTGGGCGCCGATGCTTTCTGAACGATGGCAATCACTCGGGCTGTTGCCATGAACAATGCGACGATGATGAGAATCGGAATGATGGTCCATGCCAATTCCACCTGATTGCTGCCGTACACCTGAGGAGGTTCGCGCCCATCGTCATTCTTTCTTTTCCTGAACTTCACGATGGAGTAAAGCAGCAAGGTGAAGACGACTAAGAAAATTGCTCCTGTGACCGCGAGTACAAACAGAGACAGTCCGAAGATCGATTTGGCTGGAGTCGACGCGGGAGCAAAGATATTCGTCGGGCTAAAGGGCGACGTGGGATCTGCGAAAGCTGCCGCTGAACAGCAGACACAAACGAGAATCTGCGAACCGGGAACACACCAGTTGTTTGAGCCATGCGATCGCAATTGGTCTCCCTAGAATCGGCTTTGAGGAGTAGCAGCCCGACCCTCACCCTAAGATTCTTCATCAATGCCTTACACACCGCACCCCATGAGTTGCCAACCTGCTTCTCACCGAGTTAGGACTTATGTCTTGGAGTCCTGGAATCTAGTGTCGAAATCAATCTCTGAGCTGATACTGGGACAGCGACATGACCAGACAGCACGATCTCCCGTGCTGGAACTTCCTGTCCGTAAATCTGCTTGTTGGCGCCATTATCAGGACGAATGGTTGATCCCTCGAGTGCGACACCTGCAAACGCGCCGCGGGCACGCGAATAGCTCAAGATGTCCGCACGCAGTGTGGCGTCCGTTTCTGCCGAAGCAGTGCGGCCGACAGGGCCCGCGGCAACCGACGCATCTGCTCCAAGCTTCACTTTGCTGCTGAGAATTCCGCTCGCACCCCGCTCGTTCATTACCAGCAGCACAAAGTCTGTTGCCTCGCCACCTATCTGGAACCCAAAGCTGCCACCCTCGAGAGCCAGCATGGTAGGTGCTCCCCACGATCCCCTGAAATCTTCACCTCTGCGACACGACATCGCACCTCGCCCATAGCTTCCGCCAACAATGAAGGCGGCTTTCAAAACGGACGGAAAGACAACCACACAAGCGGCCTTGTCGAGCAAGTCCTGGGGGATGTCGTCGGGAACATCGAGAATCTCTTTCAACACGGTGCCGCTATTCCTTAAGCGATCTTCGTCTTTCTCCGGGCCAGCTGCGGAAGCTGAAGAGGAGAGAATAGGTAGCACTACGAGCATCAGGCTCATCAAGTACGTAATTGGTTTCTTCATGACGCTTCTCCTTGCGTGGTTTCGAGCGACCTAGGTGAGATTCTGCTATGGCCTCCGCCTAATAACACAAAACAAGAATCTGCCGCCGCCCAAGCCGGCTTGGGCGATTTGTAACCGTTGGCCCTATGCTTCCGCGAGTGGGACATTGACCAAGTGCTCGCTAAGAATCTGCAGTTCATTGTGCTTATCGAATAAAAGATGGATCTCATAAAACGTCGGACCAGCTACCTGCCTGTCAGACTTTTTATACAGTTCGCGAAGCGTAATCGTATCGGCAAGCAACTGATTGAGGCATTCAGTCATTTCCTGTCGCATGGGTTCTTCGAGCTCGAGCGGAAACAGGTGATTGACCGTGCTGTATGCCTGAATTTCTGCAGCGTTTTGGTCAAACCGTGCCTGGGCACTGAGCAGCGTCTGATTGTTAGTTTTCTGCATGATTGACTTCTCCATGCTGGGGAATAAGCATTTAGCCTGCCAAATTGCGCCGGTTGATATCAGCAAGAGGAAGCCGGTGGTTGCCGCCGTAACACCGTGCCCTCCCTGCGAGACGTGTCCGCATTTCGACAAGGGAGGTAGGATCGCCGACACTGCGAGAACAGTCATAAGGGCAGGGGACCCGGGGCTGTACCACGACCGACCTGAATGGACATCGCGGAACCCAAACAATGGAAGAATCTGGGGGAGCTCTTGCGGCTCGTAATGTCGGGAGCAGATGATCGACGTCAACATCAGATCGTCGGCTCATTCAAGAACCGATGTTAGGCAACGCTGATCGTGCAATGTCTCTTGCTGCAGGTCCATCCGTTACCAACTAAAGATGGCGCATTGACTTCGCTGAAAGTATTCGCTCCCAGATCGGACGCCAATCCGTCAGACATTCGCCTTGGCACTTGAACTCTTTGCAGTCCGTTTGTCACAGAAGCTGCATCCTTAAGTGCTGAATGCATTTCCTGTGAGAGGTGGCTGTTTAAATTCGAGTACGTAATGTGGATTACATTAATCGCAACGGAGTTCCGCACCGACTAGCGATGGCGAACTCTCGTCCACGCGGACCGGCAACAATGCAACCAAAGGCGTCCATCTGTTCCCTATCGTGATCACTTCGTCGTTGCCCCTATACCGTGATGTAGCTGTAATGCCCTTCTGTCTGCAGCAGTGCGATCGCTGCCACCATCGCCGCCACGACCAGCACTTCGGGCAGCGTGTGCGCCAGCATCTCCTTCACGATCTCTTCCGGTTGCTGTTTCAGGCTGTTGTGTGCAATCAGGGCTCGCGCCTGCTCCTCGGTCGCCGTATGGCAAGCCAGCAGCTTCACTCCCCGGTGCTGCAGCGCCTGGATGCTCGTATCCTGGTAGAGCGACTCAGGACTGTCCGGGTTTTCTGAGCTGTAGTGCAGCGGGGTCCCGGCCTTGCTCGGATAGAAGGGGTTCTTCACCGCCGGCTCACCCGTTGACGGATCAGTGACCTTCAGCCATGCTCCAATCTGATATTTATTCCATATGAAGTCGTCGTAGTTCAGCATGTTCGCTGGCCCATGCAGCGCAGCAACAATCTTGATCTGTTCTTCCGGTATGCCGAAACCGAAGTGCAGCCCATTCAGCGAGTTTTTGATGTTGTTCAGGAAGCTGCCATTCGCAATCGGGATAATGTCGTACAGCTGCTTGAACTGCGCAGGATTCTTCGCCAGTTGGTTGAATTCGCCTAGTTTCCAGTCCGACTTGGTGTACACGAGCTGCGCTTTTGCCGCTCTGCCTGCGGTTCCCAAGGTTGCGAACGCGGCGACGCTTGTTGCGGCGGCGCTTACAAACGATCTGCGGTTCATTCTGTTCATATCTCCCTTTCAAACAAAAAGGGCTTACATTCTTGTTGAGATCGTGCGCCTGGCCAAAACAGAAATCATAAATTCTTACCCCAGCTGGTTCTTGAGAGCGGCAGCTCTCGAATGCGTTTACCGGTCGCGACAAAAATTGCGTTGCACAGGGCTGGAATAAACGGTGGTACGCCAGGTTCGCCAACGCCCGCCGGAGGTGCGTCGCTTTCCACCAAGTAGACATTAGTCTGGTAAGGAGCTTCGTTGATTCGTGCGACGGGATAGGTATCGAAATTCGATTGTTCAATCACCCCGTTCTTGGCGGTAATCTCTCCACTGCGAGCGACACTGGTTCCAAACACCGCTGCGCCTTCGAACTGGGCGCGCGTGACTTCCGGGTTTGCCACGCGTCCGGCATCGACGACGTAGTCCACCCGTGGAATCTTGATGTCGCCCTGGTCGCTGACTTCGACTTCGACCACTGCGGCGACATACGTCAAGAAACTGCGATGGGCAGCAATGCCAACTCCCGAGCCTTTTCCGAGCTTACGTTTCCCCCAGCCGGATTTCTCGGCAACGATTTCCGTCACCTGCCGCAGGCGACCGGTCTCCCACGGATAGGTACCCAGATCCGCTCCGTAATTTGGGTAGTCTACGCCGCTGAAATTCAGCGTGCGCGGTGGACCGATCAACTCGAGCAGATATTCGAGAGGGTCTCGACCCGCACGATGAGCTAACTCGTCGGTGAAAGTCTGAACGGCAAAGGCGTGGTAAATATTCGCCACTGAACGCAGCCATCCGATCCGCACGTGCGCCGGAGCCGGGCCATTTTCCACGCGAAGATTAGGGATGTCGTAGGGCACATCCGTCCAGCCCTGCTGCAGATGCCCCGGATCACCATAGACGGCGTGGACGTCAAAAGTAGATGTAATGGGAGGAAACACGGATCGCTGCAGCCAGGCCGTGGGTCTTCCCTTTGCGTCTAAGGCGGCCTTCATATACATGGCGGCCACCGCATTGAAGTAATCGAATTTGATGTCATCTTCCCGCGTCCAAACCACTTTTACCGGACGGCCGACTCTCTTCGAGAGAACTGCCGCTTCGGCTACGTAATCAGGCTTGGACTTTCTTCCGAAGCCACCACCAAGAAGCGTCACGTTACAGATGACATCCTCTTTAGCAATTCCCAGCTCCTGCGCGATGATCGCTTGCGCTGCCTGTGGATTCTGTGTAGGAGCCCAGGCCGTGACTTTGCCGTCTTTAAACTCCGCAGTGGCTACCATCGGTTCCATAGGAGCGTGCGCCAGCAAAGGGACGTAATAATCAGCCTCGAAAACCCTGCCGCCGTTCGAAAAGACTGACTCCGCATCGCCTTGATTGCGTACAATTTTCCCCGCATTACGTGCGGTCGCCTGTAGCTCCTTCTTATACTGCTCAGAATCGTAGGTCGCATTTGGCCCGTTGTCCCACTCGATCTTCAGCCTTTTGCGTCCTTGAAAGGCAGCCCAGGTGTTATCGGCGATGACAGCGATGCCGCCTAAGGGTTGAAAAGCGGGCGGTGGTTTGAATGGATCTATGGCAACAGTTTGGTGAACTCCGGCTACTTTTAGTGCCTCGCTATCGTCAACCGACCTAACCTTGCCTCCAATGACCGGCGGATGTTCGATGGAGGCGAACACCATGCCATTCACGCGAACATCCTCGCCGTAGATAGCCCTTCCTGTGCACAACTCCGTCAGGTCGTAGCTGGTCATTCCTTTGCCGATGTAGCGCCACTGATCTGGAGTTTTGAGCCGGATCCCGGCGCTTGGAACCGGCAATTTCGAAGCAGCAGTAGCGAGTTCGCCGTAGCCGAGGCGGCGACTGGTGGGCGGGTGAACGACGGCGTGCAGATCTGTCTGGCACTCAGTCGGAGGCACTCCCCATTTCTGGGCCGCTGCGAGAATGAGCATCAACCGCGCGGTGGCGCCAGCCTGCCGCATGACATCGAAAAAGCTGCGGACGGAATGCGAGCCATCGGTGTTCTGATCACCATAGCGGGGGTCGCCGATGGCCTGATCGATTTTTATTCTTTTCCAATCGGCATCCAGTTCGTCCGCAACTACCATCGGCAGCGTAGTACGAATCACCGTACCCATCTCCGAACGATGCGCCACAATGTACACCGTGCCATCAGTGTCGATTCCTACAAAGGCGTTCGGGTGCAGCGTGGCACGATCGGCATCCGTTCTTCCGGATGCGTGGTCGTGCCGCAGCACCTTGGGCACGTAATAGGCTCCCAAGACGAGCGCCCCTGCTCCTGCCAGTCCTTTTAGGAATCCACGGCGGCTGACGTTGGTGATCGAGCTCATGCGCTTTCCTCCGCGGCAGCTTTTATGGCGGCGCGAATGCGTTGATACGTTCCACAGCGGCAGATATTCGCAGCCATGCCTTCGTCGATATCCTGGTCCGTGGGCTTAGGCTTGTCCTTCAGCAGGGCGATCGCCTGCATAATCTGACCTGACTGGCAGTAGCCGCATTGTGGGACGTTGAACCGCATCCACATCTTTTGCACGGGGTGCAATCCATTAGCGGAGATATCTTCGATGGTCCGAATCTCGGCTCCTGCGAGGGAACTCATGGGAGTAATGCAGGCGCGAAGTGCTTCACCATTCTTGTGGACAGTACAAGCGCCGCATAGCGCGATACCGCAACCAAACTTGGTTCCCGTTAACGCCAAGATGTCGCGCAAGTACCAAAGCAGTGGCATCTCGGGATCGCCATCGAAGCTATGAGCCACGCCGTTAACCTTTAGTTGAATCATGTTGTCCCTCTACACTTCAATCGTCATCGGACCGAGTGAGTGACTTCAACTCCTGCGACTTCTTCCATTCGACGCAGGACAGCCGAGAAATCTTGCTCTTCCCCCAGTACCAGCTGATCTGCATTAACACGAAATGAGGCTTCCGTTGCAGGCATGGGTACATTCTCTCTAGCCGCCGTCTTCAGGATCAGCTGGAAGTCTTTGTTCATCAGGCGCAGGGGAAACTGAGGGCTGTAGTCGTTGCGCTCTATTCTCGCCAACTTCCCGACATGCGCCGGGGCGACTACTGCCGTGTGCGATAAGACTTCGAGCAATAGCTTGCGATTGAGACCGGCGCTCTCACCCAGGACCACAGCCTCAGCGATCGCCTGCATGCCGACGCCGAGGAGCGTGTTGACCACCAGCTTCATGGTTGTGCCAGCGCCGGGAGGTCCGAGGTGGAAGTACTGACGCGCGATCGCATCGAATATCGGTTGCGCAGCCTGAAACAGTTCCGCATTGCCGCCGGCCAGTAACGTCAGAGTGCCTTCTTCTGCCGCAGGAGTGCTGCCCGAGATCGCAACGTCCATCACATCGATACCCAGTTTCGCAGCCTGATTGTGCAGTTCCCGTGAGCTTTCGGGAGAGATCGTGCTCATCTCGAGCACAACGGTTCCCGGCCGCGCTGCAGCGAAGGCCCCCTCAGGACCCGCATAGACGTTTTGCACGACTTCATCGTCAGTTAAACAGGAAAGAATCACATCGGC
>Ga0137415_10006628_pt1 | contig 11479 bp, 10 predicted proteins | sample CZODoug3_1_1_16f_FD_183082 | JGI IMG/M metagenome (GOLD analysis project Ga0137415, IMG submission 183082) | Vadose zone soil fungal communities from Angelo Coast Range Reserve, California, USA - CZODoug3_1_1_16fungal (Hybrid Assembly) | ecosystem: Environmental > Terrestrial > Soil > Vadose...
CGCCAGCATGAGCGGACGACCCGCGCGGATCGCGAAGTGCAGGTTCGCGTTCGCAAGCTCACCGTTGGCCGCGAACGTACGACGCATTACGTCGCGTTGTCCCGCACAAGTGCGCCTACGTCGTGAGCGGCGCCGTCACCTCCCGAATGTCGATCTGGGACATGAGGGTTCGATGCACCGGACACTTGTGCGCCACCTCCATCAGCTTGCGCTCCTGCTCCGTCGTCAGCGCGCCCGTGAGCTGAACCTCGGTATTGATTCGATCGAGCATGGTATCGTCCCGGACCATGCAGTCGGCGCAGTCCCTGGCGTAGATCCGTGAGTGAGTCAGGCGGATAGCGACGGTCTCGAGCGGCCAGTTTCTCGTTCGCGCATAGAGCGCGATGGTCATGGACATGCAGGCACCGAGGGCGGCCATGAGGAGATCGTAAGGACCAGGTCCGCGGTCCGCGCCACCTGCGCCGACAGGCTCATCCGCGACCAGATGATGACGACCGGCCGTGATCTCCTGCACAAACCCTTGCGCACCACCCCGAACGACAACCACACCCTCTGCTTCTGCCATCGGACGCCTCCTTAGGGGACTCGCTCCGCGAGCCACGCGCGCGCGATGTCCGTGATGTCCTTATGCTCCACATCGGCCAATGCGTTCAGCCGTCGCATCTCCGCGTCTGATATCTTGCCGCCCAGCTCCGCCAGCGCTGCCGCAACCGCGGGATATTTCTCGAGCGTCGCCGCCCGGACAACCGGGGCCGCCTGGTACGGCGGGAAGTAGCCGCGATCGTCGCTCAACGCAACCAGATCGAGCGCGGCGATCTGCCCGTCGGTCGAGTTCCCGGCGATGACATCCACGCGTCGGTCGGCCAGCGCGCGGTACGTGAGTCCCAGGTCCATGGCGGTCGGCGGCTGCGAGAAGGTCAGGGCATAAACCTTGGCGAGGCCCGCGAACCCGTCGGCTCGCTCCAGGAACTCGTAGCCGAATCCCGCCTTCCAGCGCGGTGCCACGCGCGCGAGATCGGCAATCGACCGCAATCCGTAGCGCTCCGCATCGGCGCGTCGCACCAGGATCGCGAACGTATTGTTGAAGCCCAGCGGGGCGGTCCAGCGCAGTTTGAAATCGCGTGCATACACCGCGGCAACGTAGCGATAGACGCTGTCCGGATTTGCGATCGGCGGCTGCTTCAGGATGGCCGTAAACGCCGTGCCCGTGTACTCGACGTACAGGTCGATATCGCCCGCCGTGATCGCGCGATGACAGACGAACGTCCCCCCCAAATGCAACCGTCGCTCCACCGGCAGCGACGTGCGCCGCTCGATTTGCTGCGCCACGATTTCCGACAACAGATCGGACTCGGTGAAGTTCTTCGAGCCGACGACGACGCGATCCCGTCGGGTGCACGCAGCGAACAGGATGACCAGCAACACCAGCGATCGCGTCACCGCGGCCGCCAGACGAGCCTGCGCTCCGCGAGTCCGAGCAGTGCGTCGGCGAGCAGTGCGAGCAGCGCGGCGGGAATGGCGCCCGCGAGGATCAGGGTGTCGTCCACCGTCGCCACGCCGCGGAAAATGTAGACGCCGAGCCCGCCCGCTCCGATCGCCGCGGCGATCGTCGCGATCCCCACACTCACCACCGTGGCGATGCGCACGCCGGCGAGGATGACGCCGGCGGCGAGCGGCAGCTCGACGAGCCGCAGCAGCTCACCGTCGGTCATGCCCATCCCTCGACCCGCCTCGCGCACCGCAGGGTCAACGCCCGCAATCCCCGCGTAGGTGTTGCGGACGATGGGGAGGAGCGCGTAGACGACGAGCGCGGTGATAGCGGTCCACGCGCCGATCCCGAAGACCGGAATCAGGAGCCCGAAGATCGCGAGACTGGGGATGGTCTGGAAGACATTCGCGAAGCCGAGCACCGGCCGGCGCCAGGCTGGACGGCGGGCCACGAGGACACCGAGGGGCAGACCGATCAGCGTGGCGACAGCGGTGGAAATCGCGACGAGGCCGATGTGCTGCCTCAGGAGCAGCCATACTTCGTCTGCGTGACGGCCGTAAAACTCGAACAGCCTCACGCGGCCTCCATGAATTTGCGGACCTCGGGCAGCGTGCTGGCGCGAAACTCGTCCGGCGTTCCGAGAAACGCCAGCCGTCCGGCGTCGAGCAGCCCGATGCGCGTGCCGAGCAACAACCCCTCACGCACATCGTGCGTGACGAGGACCATCGCTTTCCCGAGCGTGCCTTCGAGCGCGCGGAATTCGCGCTGGAGCTCCAGGCGCGTGATGGGGTCGAGCGCGCCGAATGGCTCGTCGAGGAGCAGCAGCGGTGGATCGAGGGCCAGGGCGCGGGCGATGCCGACGCGCTGGCGCTGACCGCCGGAGAGTTGATGCGGGAAGCGCGCGGCGAAGGTATCGGGGTCGAGTCCCACGAGCGCGAGGAGCTCGCGCACGCGACGCTCGATGCGATCCGCGGGCCACTGCTCGAGCCGCGGCAACAGTCCGACGTTGGCGGCGACGGAAAAGTGGGGGAAGAGTCCCACGTCCTGAATCACGTAGCCGATGCGGCGCCGCAGTGCAGTCGCACGGGCCCCCGCCGCGGGCTCGCCCGCGATCTGCACGGCGCCGCCCGTCGGCGTGAGTAGGCGGTTCACGAGCTTCAGGGTCGTCGTCTTCCCGGAGCCACTGCGGCCGAGCAGGACCAGTGTCTCACCGGCTCCCACGGCGAAGGAGATCCCATCGACCAGGGGTCTCCCGTTTGCGGGGAGGTGATAGCGCAAGTCCTTTACATCCAGCACCATGGCCACCGAGCGCCTAATCTACTTATGTTGTTCCAACCATGACTCAGCCGCTCGGCATGTCGGACTTCTTCGCCCTCGAGGCGGGGGAGTATCTCGACCGGCTCGATGCCCTGCTCCAGCCCCCGGCCCCGCCGGCGGCCGAGGAGTTGGTACGGCTGGCGCGCGCGTTGCGCGGCAGCGCGCTGATGGCGAGCCAGCAGGGGATCGCGCGCGCGGCGATGGGGCTCGAGGCGCTCGCGCGCGGCGTGCGCGAGGGCCGGCGCCCCTGGGACGCGGCGACGACGCAGATCGCGATTCGTGCGGTCGATGATCTCAAGATCTTCGTGCGCAAGGCAGCGAGCTGGAGCGACGCCGATACGGCCAAGGCAGAGGCGTTGGCGAGCCAGCTCGAGCAGCTCGGCGGGCGTCCCTCGGCCCAGGTCCGAGCGGCGGAGGCGATGGGCCTCGACGCGGGCGCGCGCGCCTTCGTCGCGCGCGAGGGCGCCGCGATTGCCAGCGCGCTCGACCGCGCCGGCCGGGCGATGCGCGCCAATCCGATGGCGCATGATCCGCTGCAGCAGGTCCTGAAGGCGCTGCAGCCGCTCCGCGGCCTCGCCGCACTCACCGATCTCCCCCCGCTGCCGGATCTCCTCGAAGGAATCGAGCAAGCGATCGGCGAGATCGGCCGGACCGGTGGCGCACCACCCGCCGGCGTCGGTGACACGATCGCCGAGCTGTTCCAGATGGCGGCGACGTCGATCGCGCACGCGGCCCGTGAAGTCGCCGAGCGCGGCCGGCCCGATCCGGAAAGCGCGGAGTTCCGCAAGTTCGCGGGGCTGCTGGTGCACTTCATGGACAGCGAGCCCGACGTCGTCTCCATCGAGACCGTGGCAACGATCGTTCGACGCGGCACGCCGCCGGGCGGCGAAAGTGCCAGGCCAGCGACGCTCGGCCGTCTCGAGCTGGTGAGCCACGGGGAGCATCTGCGACAGGCCGCCGACTCGCTGGAACGGGCGCCCAGCGCGACCCAACGCGAGCTGCGCGCGCATACGTTGGCCAGCACGTTCCGCGGGCTCGCGTCTGCCGGCGGTGGGCCCGTCGCCGAGCGCGTCGCCGAGTTCGCGCAGGCGGCGCGCGAGGCCGTGACGAGCGGGATCGCCGTGAACCAGCCCGCGCTCTTCGCGGCTGAGGTGCGCAAGGCGGGAGAGATTCTCTCCGCATCCGGAACGAGCGATGAAACGGCGATCGCCGCGGCGCTGGCGGGCGTCACGCTCGCAGTGCGCCGGCTCGGCAGCGCCGCGCCCGCGGCCGCGCCGGCGCCAAAGCCTCCCGCGCCTCCACCGCCGCCCGGACCTCAGGCGCGCGCGCCATCGATCGGCGCGGAGTCATCGACCGACCTGGCGGGCACGTGGACGCGATATCAACAGATGGTCGCGACGGGCGTGGGACCGGCGTCGCTCGAGGAGTTGATCGCCGGCACCCCGGGTCATGGGCCCGGAGTTAGTCGAGCAAATGGAGAGCCCGTCGACATCAAGACTCTGCTCTACAAGGGCGCCAGTGCCCGTCACCGCGCGCTGGAGTTGCGCGAGGCGGCCAAGCGCGCGAGCGGCGACAGCCTGCGCGCGATCATCGACGAAGTCTGCGACCTCGTTGTCCTCGCCATCGAACCCGAGTAAGAAAAACCGCTGGAGGGGAGCCTGGCTGATCGGGCTCGTCATCAGCGTCGCCCTCCTGGCGTGGGTGTTGTCCAAGAGCCACCCCGACAAAGTCTGGGAGTACGCCAAGCACGCCAACTGGTGGCTGCTGCTCCTCACGATCGTCGTTGCGACGGTCACCTTCCCGGTGCGTGCCATTCGGTGGCGTCTGATCCTGCGCGATGCAGACGGCCGGCCGTTCCCATGGATGCCGCTGTGGCACGCGACCACGATCGGCTTCATGGCGAACAATCTGCTCCCCGCCCGCGCCGGCGAGTTCGCGCGCGCGTACGTCGCCTCGCGCCAGCTCCCGGTGCGTTTCACGACATCGCTCGGCTCGATCGCCGTGGAGCGAGTGTTCGACGCGCTCGTCATGCTGGGGCTGATGGCGGTCGCGATCGCGGCGCCCTCCTTCCCCGCCCACACCCTTGTCGGTGGTCGGTCACTCTCGGCGATCGCGGCATCGACCGCGCTGCTGTTTGGCGTGCTGCTGGTGATGGCGCTGCTCATCGCAAACCGGCCCGGTCCCTGGTTGGTGCTGGTCGAGCGCGTCTCGCGGCGCGTCCTGCCGGTCCGCGCGGCGGACCGGGTGGTTCGGATCTTCGATGGCATCATCGAAGGGCTGGCGGTGCTCAAGAGTCCCGGGCGATTTGCGGGTGTCGTCCTGTGGTCACTCGTGCTCTGGATCAAGAACGCCGCAGCCTTCGCGATCTGCTTTCGCGCCTTCGGACTCCATGTCCCGCTCGAGGCCGCGCTACTCCTGCAGGGCATCATCGGTTTTGGCGTCGCCATTCCATCGACACCGGGGTACGGCGGCGTCTTCGAAGCGGCGACACTGTTGACCCTGCAGCTGTACGGCGTGGACTCGAGCCTGGCGCTCGCCTACGCGCTGACGTATCACCTCACGACGTTCATCCCCATCACCCTGCTCGGCCTGTGGTCGCTGTCGCGCCTGCACCTGCGGCTGGGTGAGCTGAGCAGTGCCGCGCGCGGGAGCGCCGAGTGAGCGACGCGCGTCGCGTCCTGGCGCACGCCAAGGTCAACCTGTTCCTGCGGATTCTCGCGCGCGAATCATCCGGCTTTCATCAGATCGAAACCGCCTTCGCGCTTCTGGAATTGGCGGACGAGCTCGTCGTGCAGCGCATCGACTCGGGTGTGACCCTCGAGGTGGAGGGACCAGATCTCGGCCCGAGTGACGAGAACCTGGCGGTGCGAGCCGCCCGCATGGTCCTCGATGCGACCGGCAATCGCTTTGGCGTCGCAATCAAGCTCACCAAACGGATTCCGGTACGGGCAGGACTCGGCGGGGGCTCGAGCGATGGGGCCGCGGCCCTGCACGCGGTGAACGCGCTGGCCGGCAACGCCGTGCCGCGTCACGAGCTCCAGCATTTCGCGGCAAAGCTCGGCGCCGATGTCGCCTTTTTCGCCAGCGGCGCGGCGTTTGCACTGGCGTGGGGCCGCGGTGAGCGCCAGTTCCGTATGCCCGCGCCGCCGTCACAACCGGCGCTGGTGGCCATCCCGCCGATTCCGGTAGCGACCCCCGAGGCGTACGCCTGGTGGGACGCGCAGAATCTCTCCCCCGCTTCGCGGGGGCCGGTCACCCTCGATGCGGATGCCCTCAGCACGTGGGGAAGCATTGGGCGGCTCGGCGGCAACGACTTCGAGACGGTGGTATTCGGCAAGCATCCGGAGCTGCGCGCGCTCTACGAGCGGGTCGCCGGAACGGGGCCGGTCTGGGTACGCCTGTGCGGGTCGGGGAGCGCCGTCGCGGCCGTCTATAAGAAGGAGAGGGACCGCGACGACGCGGTAGAGCGGCTGGGCGAAAAACATCAGCGGCTGATCGAGACGACGACCCGGTCAACCGCGAGTGACGGGCCCCAGCCCATCGGGGGTATAGGCTAGTATGCGCCGCCTATTTCTGCCCGGTTTCGTCGTTCTGCTCGTCTCCTGTCATGGCTCGACTGGCCCTGCTCCGATCAATGATCTCGATGCGATACACGTCGCGGTGCGCGTCGAACCGGCAACGGTCGTCGCGGGAACGACGGCGAACGTCGTCCTGACGCTGAAGAACACCGCGGTACGCCCCGTCGAAATCTCGTCCTGTCCGATTTACTTCTGGGTCCAGGGCGCCAACGGACAGATTGTGGGCGGAAGCAATCTGATGTATTGCCTGGCCGGAACGCTGGTCTACCAGCCGCTGCTCCTCAAACCGCTTGAGACCAAGTCGATCACGTTCTCGTGGTTGGCAGGAGAGACGCTGGACATTCCGGCGGGCGCTTACGACGTCTATGGATGGGTGAATGATCCTGCCCACCGCTCGCCGCCGGCGCGGATTACGGTGCAGTCGGCGAACTAGGGCCGAATACCGCGCGGGCCCGCGCGAACGTCTGCAACACTGCGGCCTTTTCATCAGGCGTATTCCACGCCGTGCTCGCCCGCGCTGCGGCCTCGACCCGCTCGATCCATTTCACAAAGAACGCGGCGTCCCCGGCAGAGCGCACCGGTTGGTCGCCGACCCGCACGTAGATGGGGCTCGTCGAAGCAAACGGATAGAGATCGAGCACGGGCATCTCGGCACGATCGCTGTACGCGCGCAACACAAACCAGCCGCTCCCATTTACCGGAACCGACACCGTGTCGTTGGCTGTCAGGCGGCCCGAATCGAGCGCGACCGTCGCGACGATCCTCCCATTCCCAATGATCTCGAAGTGATCGATCGGGACGTTCGATCGCAACCGCACGATCGCCTTCAGCTGATGCATCCCGGCTGGAAGGCGGATCTCGTCACCAATGCCGTGGCCGGCGAGCGAGAACTCGAGCAACGGGGCGTTCGTCACGAACGTCCGTCCCGCCTTGAGTCCCGCAAGCCAGCTCTTGTGATCCAGTTTCGCCCCGGACTGCACGAACACGCGCACCAGCCCGGGCGGTCCACGCAGACTGGCGAAATTGGGAAACGCGTCAGTCCCCGCCGCTGCCGGTAACCGGAATCCGCAGTTCAGCAATCGATACCAGATCTCGGATGTGATGAGGTGATCCGAGTATCCCATGACCTCGAGATAATCCACTTTGCCCAGCGCGACGTCGACCGGAAGCTCGTAGAACAGCGGCGCGGTGGTATCGGCGGGATCGGGCTTCGTGTCGAATGGGTGGACGTAGCCGACGAGCGCGCCTTGCGCATGGCCGAGATCGGCCACGGTCGCGTTCGTGAGCGCGAGACTCGACGCCGCCGTGTTGGGATAGCCGGCGTACTCGGGCAGGAGGTAGTGCGAGCCGAGGCCGAGGAGTCCCAGGTGGCCCCAAACACTGGTGTGGAATTCCTGCGCGTGCCGGAGCAGGAACGTCGGCGTGGACACCGGGTCGGCGTCCGTACGGAAATACGCAATGTCCGGAATCCGCTGCTCTTTGTTCACGATCAGGTTTTCGACGACGTGCAGATCTTCGGCCCCTGCCTGGAACGCGAGATGCGGGGGCGTGTTGCGATAAGCGCCGCCGTAGTTCATGTGCACGTGCACGTCGCCGCTCCACCAGCCGCGCGCGGGAAGATTGTCTAGTCGATTGAGAACGACGCGCCGCGTGGTCGGTATACCCGTCGGCACGTTCACGTCGGCACGAAAAACCTGATACTCCGGTCCATGCCACACCTCGACGTGCACTCGTCCGGCCGGCACCGTGAGCTCAGCGGCGCCAGCCGAGTGGAAATACGAGTACTCGAATTGCCGCTCGGAGCGGTCGAACGCTTCGTCCGCGTGACGCCATGCGTCGTCGGGTGCGTAGCCACGGCCTTCGGCGGTCGTGACCGAGACTCGCGCGGACAGCGGCCGCCCGGCGCGATCGACGACGTCGATGCGCAACGTTCCCACGGGTCCGCGATAATGCCGCTCGCGCGCCGCGATGGGCTGCTTTCGTCCTCCTGGGACGTCGATCACCCACAGCGACGTATTGCCGCTTTCGTTGGAGACAAACGCGATGCGGCTGCCGTCGCGCGACCAGCGCGGCGCGGTGGCGTCGAACTCGCCGTAGGTCAACGGGAAGGGATCCCCGCCCTCGCTCGTCATCAGCCAGAGCTGATGCCACTGCCTGCCGAGATAGGTGCTGTAGATGACGCGCGTACCGTCAGGCGACCAGTCAGGCCGCGCCTTCCACGTCGTCTCTTCGTAGCGCAGCTCGCGCAACGGCGCGCCGGGGCGCGCCTCCATCCGCCAGAACCCGCCGGTGCCGTGGATGTGGCCGCGATTGGAGACGAGGATGATCTCCTTGCCGTCGGGTGACCACACCGGGGAGATGTAGTGATCCCATTTGCTGTAGTAATAGCGCGGCAACTGGCTGTCGTTGTCTTCGGTGAGGCGCACCGGCTCGCCGAAAAGCAGATCCTTCGCCACTGCGTGGCTCAGGATAAAGATGTGCCAGCGCCCGTGGTACAGCGACGAAACGAACGCGATGCGCGATCCATCCGGCGACCAGCGCGGCTCGAGATTCACCGCCCCGTTGGAAGTGAGCGGCGTGACGCTGCCAGATGTCAGGTCGAGCAGCTGCAGCTCGATCGCGTCGTGCGCGTAGCGCGCAAACACGATCGTCCGGCCGTCGGGCGACCAGTCGGGCTGATAGTCATACGAAGGACCCGACGTCAGCTGCGTCGCGGCCGGTGAGCCGATACGTTGGCGCCATAGTGTCCCCTGCATCGAGTAGATCAGCTCGGTCCCGTCCGGGGACCAGGTCGCCGAGCTGGGGCCACTGGTGACCTGGGGGACGTACATCTCGCGCCAGTAGTAGGCGTGGGGGAGGTCGACCTGTTTGAGAACTGGGGTGCGTTGCGCATCCAGACGTAGGGGCGCAGCATGCTGCGCCCCGACGATCACCGCAACGATCAGCGCGACGCGTCGATCCATCGTTCAATCATCGCGCGGAGCAGGGGCAGCGGCACCGCGCCGTTTTCCAGCAGCCGGTCGTGGAAGGCGCGAATATCGAACTTCGCGCGCAGCCGCTGCTCCGCCAGCGCACGGAGCCGCCGGATCTCCAGCCGGCCCAGTCCGTAGGACAAGCCTTGCGCCGGCCAGACGGGATAGCGATCGACCCCCACTTCCGCGCGCAGCAGCGGCACGTGCGTGTGCTCGCGGATGTAGTCGATCGCCTGCGTGCGCGTCCAACCGAACTCGTGGATGCCCGTGTCCACCACCAGCAACGTCGCCGAGAGCGTGATGTCGGCCAGCATGCCGAACCGGGCGGTGTCCGACGAATACAATCCCATCTCGTCCGCGAGCTGCTCGGCGTACTCGGCCCACCCTTCCCCCATTCCCGGCGACCAGAAATAGCGCGCGATGGCGGGAATCGTGTCGCCGCGCTCGAGCGCGATCGTGCCCTGCAGGTGATGGCCGGGAATAGTCTCGTGGAATGAGAGCGGCTCGAGGTCGGCGCGCGACTTGTGCCGCGGGTCGTAAGTCGAGAGGTAGTAGATGCCGGGCCGGCTGCCGTCCTCCGCGGGCGGATTCCACTCGCCGACGCTTTCGCGTTCACGGAATGCCGGGTAGGGCTCGACCACGACGGGCGCTCGTGGCAGCCGGCCAAACCAGCGCGGAATGGCGCCGCGCGCCCGCTCCAGCGCGTCCCGTGCTCGCGCCAGCATTTCCTCACGCGTGCGGAACGTGTAGGCGGTGTCGGTGCGCAAACGCTCGAGCAGCCGTGAAACGTCGCTGGTGCCGAACGCGCGGATCGCGATCCGCTCCATCTCCTCCTCGAGCTGCTCGACGGTCGCGATTCCCAGCCGGTGGACCGAATCCGCCGTAAGCGCAAGACCGGTCGTCGCACGAATGCTGGCGCCATAGCAGTCCGACCCGTGCGGGTTCGCATACACGCCAATCTCCGTGCGCGCGCGTCCCCAATACTCGCCGGCCAGGAAATCCCGGTATGCCCGCATCGCCGGCACGATCTCGCCCTCGATCACCTGCGCGAGCTCGGCACGGAACCCTGGTGTGGAATCGCGGCGCGCGGGGTCGTAGAGCGGCGACTGCTCCGTCGGCGCGGCGAGGAGCGTGTCGATCTCGTTCAGCGCGATTTGTACGTTCCCCCGCGGCGCGGTGTAGCCACGCCGCAATCCTTCACGATGATTCGCCGTCTCGGTCGCGATGTAGGCGGGAATGGCGTGCCAGCGCGCGAGGACCTGGCGTCGTGCGTCCTCCGTACCCACGCCCTGGAGCGCCGCGAGCGACGTAATCGTCGAGAGCCATCCGCCACCGGTGTGCGCCACGCTCCACAGCTCGAAGCGACAGACGCGCGTCGCCACCGAGCCTTCGATGGCGTCGCGCATGATGCCATACGAGACCCACTCCGGCCGCCCCGCCAATCGCTTCGGATCGATCCGTTTGAGCCTTGCGAGCCAGGCATCCTCGCGCTCCTGCCAGCGCGCCAGCGCCGCGGGCGAATTGTCCGGCAGCCGGTCGTGGCGGGTATTCGCCACACCGTCAAGCGTCGCTTCGTCGGGATGCTGCGCGAAATACGCCGTGAGATACGTATCAGCGAGCTGGCGGACGCTGAGCGCCAGTGAATCAGTGTTCGTCTGCAGTAGCAGCGCGAGGGCAAGAATCATGATTTGAGATAGAGCCGTTGCGGGTCCAGGACCTCGCGCAACAACTGCAGCTCGGTCGCAGTGGGTGGCTCCAGGCGATTCAGCTTGGCCCGGGACTCGAGCTTCCAGCCAACACCTGCGCGGACGTCCGTTGCCTCGACCCCCGGATACAGTCCCGCGAGTACGAGGTCGCCGCTCGAATTGTCGCGTTCGAGCACGCCCTTGTCGGTGATGACTTTGGCGACGCGCTGGCCCGGGCTGGTGAGAAAGTCCACCCGCTCGGGAAACGAACGCGGCGAAAGCTTTGCAACGATCAGGATGCGTTGGGCGTGGATCGCGATCTCCGCGGCGCCGCCCGAGCCCGGGAGGCGGACCTTGGGCCGCGCGTACGGCCCGATGACAGTGGTGTTGATGTCGCCGTGGCGATCCACCTGCGCTCCGCCGAGAAAGCCGACCTCG
>Ga0137415_10006629_pt1 | contig 11479 bp, 10 predicted proteins | sample CZODoug3_1_1_16f_FD_183082 | JGI IMG/M metagenome (GOLD analysis project Ga0137415, IMG submission 183082) | Vadose zone soil fungal communities from Angelo Coast Range Reserve, California, USA - CZODoug3_1_1_16fungal (Hybrid Assembly) | ecosystem: Environmental > Terrestrial > Soil > Vadose...
CTTGTTGGTTTTGCCGCCGAGACGGAGAACCATGTCCGAAATGGAATCGAGAAGCTAAAAGCAAAGAATTTGGATCTTATCGTCGTCAATCCCGCAAATGGTCCTGATTCGGCCTTCGACAGCGATATGAATCACGCGACAATCATTGATGCGTCCGGTCAGACGGAAGAAATTCCGCTTGTAAGCAAACACGTCATGGCCGACAAGATTCTGGATCGCGTGGTGGGACTGATTCGCCAGCACACCGCCGACGTGTGGTACTCGACCGATGCCGCCGAGCTGGTTGGGCCGGAGGCGAAGTGTTCGCGAACGCCGTCGGGCACCAGGAAATTTGAGTCCTCTGGCCAGCCATAGGCTCGCTTGGTGAGCTTGACTTCTTCAGCACCAAGTGGCTCGCCATGCGCCGCGGCCGTATCGTGTCGGTGTGGCGAGCCATACCCGATATGGCTATTGAGTATCACCAGCGTCGGTCGCCCTTTCGTCCCGCGAAAGGTCGCCAAGGCCTGTTCGATGTCCGCAATGTCGTTGGCGTCACTAACATGGAGTATACTCCAGCCATAGCCGGTGAAACGAACGGCTACATCTTCGGTGAACGCCAGCCGCGTGCTACCTTCTATCGTGATGTGGTTGTTGTCGTAGATCCAGCACAGGTTATCGAGGCCAAGGTGGCCGGCGAGCGACGCCGCTTCGGAACCAACGCCCTCCATCAAGCAACCGTCCCCACATACGGCATAAATATCGTAGTCGAAGATTGCGAAATTTGGCTTGTTATAGCGCGCCGCGAGCCAGCGCTGGGCAATCGCCATACCGACGCTAGTCGCAATGCCTTGTCCAAGCGGGCCTGTGGTCGTCTCCACGCCGGAGACCAGGTGGTATTCGGGATGCCCTGGCGCGTGACTCCCAAGCTGGCGAAAGCGCCGGATATCGTCGAGGGTGACGGCAGGTCTGCCTAGTGTTTCGTAATCGGCATTCACGGCCTGAGTGCCCGTGAGACAAAGCACCGACCACAGCAGCATCGACGCGTGGCCATTCGACAGCACGAAGCGGTCTCGACCGGGCCAGATCGGATCTTGCGGATCGAACCGCATCACCCGGTTCCAGAGCGTATAGACGAGCGGTGCAAGCGCCATCGGCGTACCGGGATGGCCGGAGTTCGCGGCCTGCACCGCGTCGATCGACAGCGTGCGGATGGTATTGATCGCGAGTTGGTCGAGTTCGGCATCGGTCATGGTTGATTTCCTCCGGCCAGTATGGGCTGTGCGGCGTCGGTGCGGGTTTGGGCAAACAGGATCACAAGCGAGTGCGGCTGAACGCGATACGTTGCCGCTGGCACGACGGGACCGTCTTTTAGCGGACAGACGTCCTCAGGTGGCGCAAGAAACGTGTCGATACATCGCCGCCACGGGTCGTAAGCCTCGGTGAGTGGCGGCAGCTCGAATTCGAGAGGCTCCCAGTAGGCGCTGATGACGACGTACAACAGCAATTGATCCCAGAGTAGGGTGGAGGTTGCGGCGATGGTGTGGGAAGGCTCACTCCAGTCGGGAGAGTTCAGTTTGATTCCATGCCATCGGATCGGCTGTTTGCGCAGTAATTCCTGCAACGTCATATCGAAACGCTCGGCCGGCACAGTCCGGCTCAAACGAAATGCGATCAGCTGTTTGACGAAACGATGGACCTCGGCGTATTTTTCCACCAGTGTCCAGTCGAATGAAAGCAATTCGTCGTCGCGGCAATAGGCATTGTTGTTGCCGCGCTGGGAACTGCGCACCTCATCGCCGGCCAGCAACATCGGCGTGCCAACCGAGAGTAGCGTCAGCGCGATGAGATTCTTCACCTGACGCGTACGCAGCCGCTCAATCTCCGGATCGACGCTCGGTCCCTCGACGCCGCAGTTCCAGCTGAAATTATTGTCCGAGCCGTCGCGGTTTTGCTCGCCGTTGGCCTCGTTATGCTTGGCGTTGTACGAGACCAGATCGTTCAAGGTGAAACCATCGTGACAGGTCACGAAGTTGATGCTTTGCTCCGGCTCTCGGCGCTCCCAGGCGTAGACATCGGGACTGCCGGTGAGCCGGTGGGCCAACGCGCGGACCATGCCGTTGTCGCTCTTGATAAACGAACGAACATCATCGCGGTATTTTCCGTTCCATTCCTTCCAGGCATCCCCGAAAAAGCTGCCGACCTGATAGAGCCCGCCGGCATCCCAGGCTTCCGCGATCAATTTGACGTTGGCGAGGATGGGGTCGGTCTCGATGTCCCAGATCAGCGGGGGCGAAGGCATCGGCCGGCCTTGCTCGTCACGCGACAGGATGGCAGCGAGGTCGAAGCGGAAGCCGTCGATGTGCATCTCTCGCACCCAGTAGCACAGGCTGTCGATGATCATCCGGCGAACGACCGGCTCGTTGGCGTTGAGGGTGTTGCCGGTGCCGGCGTAGTCGGCATAGGTAGCCTTGTCGCTATTGAGAATGTAATAGGTCGCGTTCGCGAGCCCGCGAAAGCAGATGGTCGGGCCATCCGTGCCGCCCTCGGTCGTGTGGTTGAAGACGACGTCGAGAATGACCTCGATGCCGGCGCGGTGCAGCGCTTTCACCAAGTCGCGAAAATCGTCAAGAACTTCGGTGAAGCGGCCCCGCGCACTGTAGCCGGGATGGGGAGCGAACAACGAAACCGGCTGGTAGCCCCAATCGTTGATCAATCCGGCCGGAGCATCCTGTTCGTCAAAGGCGAACACCGGCAGCAGCTCCACCGCAGTCACGCCGAGGTCTTGCAGATACGGAATCTTGCGGATCAGGCCGGCGTAAGTGCCGCGCTCGGCGGGGGCGACGCCGGAGTTCGGATGCCGCGTGAATCGGCCGACATGCATCTCGTAGATGACGGTCCGCTCGAACGGCCGGCATGGTGGTGCATCGTCCTCCCAATCATATGCACCGAGGTCAACCACGACACTCTTGAAGGCGGTGGCGGCATTGTCTCCGGGGCGGCATGCCGCTGCGCGGCTATAGCCGGCGGGTCGTGCGACACATTTTCCATAGGGATCGAGCAGCGTCTTGCTGGCGTCGAAGCGCAGGCCGTTGACGGGGTCGAACAGCCCATGGACGCGGAACGCGTAAAGCTGGCCGGGCGCGATGCCGGGAACAAATACATGCCAGTAGTGATAGGTGCGGTGGGTCCGTGGATCGAGCGCGATTACGGCCGCCGGCCTTGGGTCATCCACGCGGTCGAACAGGCACAGCTCGACGCCCGTGCTATGCTTGGAAAACACGCTGAAATTGGCGCCGCCATCGCGGAGCGTGGAGCCGAGCGGAAAGCTGCGGCCTCGGGCAACGGGGTGGTCCATCTATTTCCCCTGCATCCGTTGCAAGGTGGCGGCCACATCGGCAATGAGCAGCGCGTTGTCCTGAAGAACTGGATCGCCCGCTACGAGCGAGGCGGTATGCTCATCCGCTTCGAGGCCGGCATGAATGAGATCGAGCACCGGTAGCGATCCGGCAATTGCGCACAATTTCGTGGCGTAGGGATCCGCTGCGGAATCTGGCTTGGCGTCCTCAACGGGCATCGCATCACTCCGAGTTACGCCACCGTCGGGTTATGCCAGCCGCCGGGGGGAGCGACATTCTTGTCCACCTCGGGCGGTCCCCAGCTGCCTGGCTCATATTCATGAATGGCGGTTGCCTTCTTCAGGACGGGATCGACAATCCGCCACGCCTCTTCGACATAGTCCTGGCGAGCAAACAGCGTGCGGTCACCGCTCATGGCGTCACCGAGCACCCGCTCGTAAGCATCCATTTCGTTTGCGCCCGGGCGGTGGCTCGCCAGCAATTCCGCCTGTTGGCCGATCTCCTTGTCGTCGGAGTCCATGACGGTGGTTCCGAGAGCGATGGTCATCTCAGGGTTGATGCGGAACCGCAAATGGTTCGGTATCGCGGTGCAATGAGGAAAGATCCGCGGCGCCTCGCGCAAGCGAACGATGATCTCTGTGCAGGTGACGGGCAGTGATTTTCCGGCGCGGATAAAGAACGGTACTCCTTGCCAGCGCCACGAATCGATCTCCAGCCGCAGCGCGGCGAAGGTTTCCACCTGCGAGTTCGGCGCGACGCCAGGCTCTTGCCGATAGCCGCGAAACTGTCCGCGCACCAGGTCCTTCTCCGCAATCGGCGGGATCGATTTCAAGACCTTGACCTTCTCGTCGCGCAGGGATTCGCTGTCGGATCGTGCGGGCGGCTCCATCGCGAGATTGGCCAGTACCTGAAAGAGGTGATTCTGGATGACGTCGCGGATGGTGCCGGTTTGGTCATAAAATGCGCCGCGCCCCTGGACGCCGAAGTTTTCCGCCATCGTGATCTGTACGCTTTTGATAAATCTGCGGTTCCAGAACGATTCCAGAAACGCATTCGCGAATCGGAAGAACACCATGTTGTGCACTGGCCGCTTGCCGAGGTAGTGGTCGATGCGAAAGATGTGATCCTCATCGAATCTGGCAAGCAAAATCCTGTTCAACTCGTGGGCGGAGGCGAGGTCGTGCCCGAACGGCTTCTCGACGATGACGCGGGAGCCGCTGGTGCAGTCGGCCTTCGCGAGTTGTTCGACGACGGGGCCGAACAGCAGCGGGGGGATGGCGAGATAATGCGCCGGCCGCTGCGCCGAACCGAGCTTCTTGCGGATGGCTTCGAACGTCGCAGCATCCGCGTAGTCGCCATCGACATAGCGCAATAGGCCCGACAACTTATCGAACGCCGACTCGTCGAGCCCGCCGTGTTTTTCGAGGCTGTCTCGTGCCCTGGCCCTGAGCTGTTCGAGGGGCCAACCTGCCTTTGCGACGCCAATGACTGGCACGTCGAGGTGACCACGCTTCAGCATGGCCTGCAGCGACGGAAATATCTTCTTGTAGGCAAGATCGCCAGTCGCGCCGAAAAACACCAGGGCGTCGGATCGGGGCTCGCTCATGATGACCCCCGTTTGTCGCCGGCCGCCTTTTCGATGTGCCCGCCGAACTCGTAGCGCATTGCCGACAGCAGCTTGTTCTGGAAATCGGCTTCGCCGCGAGAGCTGAAGCGCTCGTAAAGTGCCGTGGTTAGCACCGGGGCGGGAACCGCCTCGTCGATCGCCGCCGTGATGGTCCAGCGTCCTTCGCCCGAGTCAGACACGCGGCCTGCGAATTTGGCGAGTGCGGGATCTTCGATCAACGCGGTTGCCGTCAGATCGAGCAGCCATGAGGCGACCACGCTGCCGCGCCGCCAAACCTCCGCGATGTCGGGCAGATTAAGGTCGTACTGGTAATGCTCGGGAATACGAAGCGGCGTCGTCTCGGCGTCGACCGCGTGGGTCTTCTTCCCGATGTTCGCCGCGTGCAGAATGCCTAATCCCTCGGCATAGGCGGCCATCAGCCCATACTCGATGCCGTTGTGGACCATCTTGACGAAATGGCCGGCGCCGTTCTGTCCGCAGTGCAGATAGCCTAATTCGGAGGTGCCGGCGGCAGCCTTCTCTCGTCCCGGCGTGCGCGGGATATCGCCGGCGCCGGGGGCCAAGGTCTTGAAGATCGGATCCAGACGCTGCACCGCCTGGTCAGGTCCGCCGATCATCATGCAATAGCCGCGTTCCAGACCCCATACGCCGCCGCTGGTGCCGACATCGACATAGTTGATGCCCTTCTGCGCCAGTTCCTTGGAGCGTCTTATATCGTCGATGTAGTAGGAATTGCCGCCATCGATCAGCGTATCGCCCGCCTCGAGCAGCGGCAGCAGATCGCCGATCGACTTGTCAACCACCGCCGCAGGTACCATCAGCCAGATCGCCCGCGGCTTTTCCAGCTTCTTCGCGAAATCCGCCAGCGAGGTACTGCCCGTTGCCTTCTCCTTAACCAGCTCCTCCACTGCTTTCGCGGACATGTCGAAGACCACGCATTGGTGGCCTTGCCTGACCAGCCGCCGCACCATATTGGCGCCCATCCGGCCTAAACCGATCATTCCTAGTTGCATGGCTGGTTCCTTTCAAAAGGCTGCGGGAAGCTAAGCCGAGGTTACGATGACTTCTCCCTGAATTTGCGGTAGCGGCGGATCAGCGCGTTGGTCGAACTGTCGTGGTCAAACTTAGGCTGAGCTTGATTGGTGAGCTCCGGGATGATGCGTTGCGCCAACACCTTGCCGAGTTCGACGCCCCATTGGTCGAATGAATCGACCTGCCAGATTGCGCCCTGAGTGAAGACGCTGTGCTCGTATAGCGCGACCAGCTTACCGAGCGCCGCGGGCGTCAGCCGCTCCAGCAGAATTGTGTTCGACGGCCGGTTTCCCTCGAACACGCGGTGCGGGACGAGCCAATCGGCCGAGCCCTCTGCCTTTACCTCGTCGGCGGTCTTGCCGAATGCGAGCGCTTCGCCTTGCGCGAAGACGTTTGCGATCAACATGTCGTGTTGCTGGCCGAGTGGGTTGAGCGCGTTCTGAAAGCCGATGAAATCGCAGGGGATGAGACGGGTCCCTTGGTGGATGAGTTGGTAGAAGGAGTGCTGACCGTTGGTCCCAGGCTCGCCCCAATAGAGCGGCCCGGTGTCATAGGTGACATGCGTTCCGTCGAGTGTGACGTGCTTTCCGTTGCTCTCCATCGTCAACTGCTGCAGGTAGGCCGGGAACCGCTTCAGATACTGCTCGTACGGCAGCACAGCGGCGGTCTGCGCGCCAAAGAAATTATTGTACCAAACTGCGAGCAGACCCATCAGCACCGGAAGGTTGCGCTCGAACGGCGCGGTTCGAAAATGGTCGTCCATCTCATGGAAGCCGCCCAGCATCGCGCGAAAATTGTCCGGGCCGATGGCAATCATCGTCGAAAGCCCGATCGCGGAGTCCATGGAATATCGTCCGCCGACCCAATCCCAGAAACCAAACATGTTGGAGGTGTCGATGCCGAACCTTGTCACTTCCCCTGCGTTCGTCGATACCGCGACGAAGTGCTTCGCGACCGACTTCTCGTTGCCTCTAAATCCCTTGAGCAACCAGCTCCGCGCGCTCATTGCGTTGGTCATGGTTTCGAGGGTCGTGAAGGTTTTGGATGAGACAATGAACAGCGTCTCAGCAGGATCGGGGCCGTCAGTTGCCTCCGCGAAGTCGGTGCCGTCGACATTGGAGACGAATCGAAACGTGATCGCGCGGTCGCTGTAATGCTTGAGCGCCTCGTAGGCCATCACAGGCCCCAGATCGGAGCCGCCAATGCCAATGTTGATGACGTTACGAATCCGCTTGCCGGTGTGGCCGTGCCACGCGCCGCTGCGCACCCGGTTGGAGAAGTCGGTCATCCGGTCCAGCACCGCCTGGACCTGAGGCACCACGTTCTCGCCGTCGATGAGGATCGAATTTCCCTTCGGCGCACGCAGCGCGACATGCAGAACGGCCCGCTTCTCGGAAACATTGATCTTCTCGCCGCTGAACATCGCATCGATCCGCCCGCGCAGCCCGGACTGTTCAGCCAGTTGCAACAGCAGACCGAGCGTTTCATCGGAGACACGGTTCTTGGAGTAATCGAGGTAGATTCCCGCCGCCTCGGCCGTCAAACGCTCGCCGCGCTTGATGTCAGCTGCGAAAAACTCCCGCAGATGCAGGCGTTCAACCTTTTGGAAATGCACCGCGAGCGCCTTCCAGGCCGGTAGTTCGGTGAGAGGTGTCGCGGCTGCCGCCACGTCCACGGTTCCTCTCACGCGCAACCGCGCGCGATGCGGGTTGTCTGCGTGAGGGGGCTTCCTCACCGATAGCGGCCCCTCCCACATGCGAAATCCGCCCTCGAATGCGTTCGCGTTATCTCCCAACCGGCACAATGGAGGCAATTCTCTCAGCTTTCCGGCGTTACCGCCGCCGAGCACGACATCGTCGGGCTGGAGCGCTGCGACCAAGCACTCGACTACGTCTTCGACGTGCTTCCGCCACTGCTTTTTGCCGAATTCCTCAAGCGCGCGGGCCCCGACGTAGTCCTCGTAGGTCCGCTTCTTATAGGGGAGATGCGCAAGCTCCATCGGCTGCACGATGCCGTCGACGATCAGCGTCGTGCCGAGCCCGGTCCCGAGACCGAGAAACAACATCTTGCCGCCCCGGTAGCCGCCGAGCGCCTGCATCGCGGCATCGTTGATGACCTTCGCCGGCAATTTGAACGCCGCGGCGAAGTTGAAACCCATCCAGCCCTTTCCCAGGTTGTAAGGTTCAGCCATCGGCCGGTCATGCGCGACCGGGCCCGGATAACCAACCGACACAACTTCATACTTCCAATCGCCGGCGAGTTTTTTGACGCTCGAAACCATCTGCCGGGCCGTCATCGTCGGCCCCGAGTCGATTTCCCGCTTTTCCTTCTCGCCGGTGGCGAGGATTTTGACGTGTGTCCCGCCGACGTCGATGACCAGGATGTTCATTGCACGGCCTTTTGCGGGGATCAGTTCTAGCTTGCCTTCGCGAGTACCTCGCTCTTGGCGGAGATCACACCCATCAATTCATTCCAGGATTTGTCGAACGACTTGGCGCCGTCGTCCTGCAATGTTGCCGCCAGCGCGTCGATGTCGACACCAGCTTTTGCAAACTGCGCCAGTACCTCTTCGCTGTCGCCGCCATCGGCCGGTAACATCTCGCCAACATCGCCGTGATCGGCGAAGGCCTTCACCGTTGCTTCAGGCATGGTGTTAACCGTGAGCGGAGCAGCGAGCGCCTTGATGTACAGGACGTCGGATGCAGCCGGATCCTTGGTTCCCGTGCTCGCCCATAACAGACGCTGTGGCCGGCCTCCCTGGTTGTAAATGCGCCGGCAGCGCGCCGAGCCGACCAACTCGCAGTATGCCTTGTAGGTTCGCTTTGCGACCGCAATACCGAGCCGGTTGTGCAAAGGCGCCGGCACCTTGCTCGCGACGGCTGAATCCCACCGGCTGACGAACAGCGATGCAACGGAGCCGACATTGGGATTAAGGCCGGCGGCAATGCGCCGCTCGATGCCCCGCAGATATGCGTCGGCCGCGGCGATGTAGTGCTCGCGGCTGAACAACAGGGTCACGTTCACGGGCACGCCAGCGAAAATCGACTCCTCGATGGCGGACAAGCCTTCCTTCGTTCCAGGTATCTTGATGAAGAGGTTGGGACGATTCGCCCGGTCATGCAGTTCCCTGGCAGCCGAGGTCGTACTCGCCGGATCGTAAGCAAGAAGTGGCGATACTTCGAGCGACACCCACCCGTCTACGCCATTGGTGCGGTCCCAAACCGGCCGGAACAGGTCGGCGGCCTGCGCCAGGTCTTCGATTGCAAGTCCGAAGAACAGTTTCTCGCCCGACTTTCCTTCCTGGAGCTTGCTGCGGATTGCGGGATCGTAACTGGAGCTGTTCTTGATGGCCTGATCGAAGATCGTCGGGTTCGACGTCAGTCCCGTCAGCGACAGGTCGTCGATGTAGCGTTTCAGGGTGCCGCTGGTCAGGAGGTCGCGGGTGATATTGTCGAGCCAGACGCTTTGGCCAAGCTCATGGAGCTTTTGTGTCGCCTTCATCGCTTCACCTCCGCATGGCTTCAAGTCGAGGGCGTACGGTAATAAGGCTACTCAGATCACAGCCGAGCAGGTCGCCGATTCGATCTACTGTGACGTCCGGTACTGCGAACGAGGCGAGGGCCTCCGCGTCGTGCGCGTATTGTCCCTGTCGAGGAAACACGGTCGTCACGCGGTCGCCCCAGGCGTCTTTGACGGCGGCGAGGATTCGCGGCTTGTCATCCACCAGGACGTAGTGCAGCGCCGGGTAGCGGGCCTCGACATCATCGAGCGCGAGCTCCTTGTGGATGTAGATCAGCACGTGTGAACTCACTGCCTCGGAGAGGCCGGAACGCTCAACCTTGCGCGGCTGAAAGACGACATCGCCGTCGGTGAGAAGGACGGTCGGCCCCCATTTACGCAGTTGTGCGAGCACATCCAGCGATTGCGGATACAGACGCTTGGCGAATGGATAGTCGACCAGGAATGATGACATGGACAACAACTGCATGTCCTGCGGGTGCTCGACGCGGTAGCGCTGCAGCGCGCCAAGATAATCCCGGTAACCCAGCTCGACGAAGAGGTCCTCGAGAATCGCCCAGTACCGATCGCGGCAGGCGGCACCGTAGTCGCGCTCCAGATGGGCCTTGATGTCGGCCTGGATGTGGTCGTTGTCGAGAAGCGTATTGTCGACATCGACCAGGAAGACGATCTGGTTCATCGTACACATCCTTACGCAACTTCTGCACTACGTGGCGCAACTACCAGGGATCAATTACCCACGTGTCGCGCGTCGTTCCACAGTCTGATCGCGGGCTCCAAGGCGTTGTGTTCATAGCCGAGGATGCTGAGGCTCGCTGTCTCGAGCACGAAGTATTTGCCGGCGCCCGCATCAAGCCCTAGCCATCGCGCTGTTAACACACGCAAAAAATGTCCGCTCGAAAACAGCAATATGTTTTCCCCGACCGAGCGAACGCGAGCCACAATGCGGTCGGCGCGGGCTCCGACCTGATCCGGTGATTCACCTCCCGGACAGCCGTCGCGAAACAATTGCCAGTCGGGGCGCTGTTCGTGGATCCCCTTGGTGCGACGACCCTCGTATTCGCCATAGTTCCATTCCAGCAGATCCTTGTCGGTCTCCGCTTTGGCTCCGAAGCCGGCCAGTTCGCAGGTCCGGACCGCTCGCTTCAGTGGGCTGGTGAGCACTTTTGCGAAGGTGATACCCTGCAAGCGTCGACCGAGACTGTGCGCATTGAGCTCGCCCCGTTCTGTAAGGGGCAAGTCGGTAAGGCCGGTGTGTTGGCCTGAGAGGCTCCACGCGGTCTCGCCGTGCCGAGCTAGGTAAACGAGGGGAAGGACACCACTCATGGTCTCGTCCCTTCGGCTTCGCCCTCCCTGCGCAGATGTTCGGAAGAACTCGAAGTGGTATCACGGCGTCGCGCGGCGCACTCGCCTGCTCGTAGCAACTATAAATAATAGAAGGCTAACTCGGGTTCCTGAAAGAAGCAACGCCTAGTCACCTTGAGCTGCCGCATCCAGCAACGGCAGCTATCGGGCGTTCCAGATCAACCCCAATTTTATGTTCGAAGGACTGACGTATTCGTTGTCTGGTCCAAAAATTGTGTCACGGAACTTTACCGCTACGTACTCGAACATTTTTACCTAGTTCGGCCCTAACCCAACAAGCGGTCAGTACTCCCAGACGGCCGCACGTCCGGCGGCAGGAACATGTCGTTCAGCCAGGCCGCCCGCACGGCCGGGTCGGCGTTGTGGGCCAACATCGCGCCTGGCAGCGATAGCACCCCATCGCTGACCACCAGCACGTCAATCTCGCCCACCCGCAGCGCATAGCGCGACGGAACCAATTCGTCGGGCCCCGATCTAACGGGGTGTGAGGTAATGTCTAGGCTCATGTTTGTCTCCTGTTGACCGCCTTACCTTTCGTGTACTTGGGTTGCCGTAACAGTCACTGTGCGGGCACGAGCGCCGGGGCGCCCTTGTCCTTGAT
>Ga0137415_10006630_pt1 | contig 11478 bp, 11 predicted proteins | sample CZODoug3_1_1_16f_FD_183082 | JGI IMG/M metagenome (GOLD analysis project Ga0137415, IMG submission 183082) | Vadose zone soil fungal communities from Angelo Coast Range Reserve, California, USA - CZODoug3_1_1_16fungal (Hybrid Assembly) | ecosystem: Environmental > Terrestrial > Soil > Vadose...
GACGCGTTCTACGGCACCGACGCGATCCCGCACGATCCGAGCGAGGCTGGCCGCGGCTACAACAAGGCGCGCGGCGACAAGGTGATCGCCAAGGCAAAAGCCTTTCTTGATTCCGCCGTGCCGCTTGCGACCGGCAGCCACACCGATGTCGTTTCCTACAGCGTGATCGCCGGCCAACTCGCCGTCAAACTGAAGAGCGGCAATGCGACGGCGCTGAAATCAGCCACGCAATTCGCGGGCTATCAGGGCGACCCGGCGGTGCCGAGCGCGGTGCTTCTGGTCAACAACGGCATGCATATCGAGGTCAGGATCAATCGCAGCCACGTCATCGGCAAGGACGATCCGGCCGGCGTCGCCGACATGATCCTGGAATCGGCGGTCTCCACCATTCTCGACATGGAGGACTCGGTCGCCACCGTCGATGCCGAGGACAAGGTGCTGGTCTATCGCAACACGCTCGGCCTGATGGACGGCACGCTGTCGGCCGATTTCGAAAAGGGCGGCAAGACGCTCACGCGCGCGCTCAATCCGGACCGCGTCTACAAGACGCCGGACGGCAAGGAGCTGAAGCTGCACGGCCGCAGCCTGTTGCTGATGCGCAATGTCGGCCACCACATGTTCACCGACGCCGTGCTCGACGCCAAGGGCGAGGAAATCCCGGAAGGCATTCTGGACGCCGCCGTCGCCGGCCTGCTCGCGATCCACGATCTCAAGGGCAATTCCAAGCTGAAGAACAGCCGCACCGGCTCGGTCTACATCGTCAAGCCGAAGATGCATGGCCCCGACGAGGTGACGCTGACCTGCGATCTGTTCGCCGAGGTCGAGCGGATGCTGGGCTTGCCGGAGAACACGCTGAAGGTCGGCATCATGGACGAGGAGCGCCGCACCACGGTGAACCTCAAGGCCTGCATCCAGAACGCCTCGAAGCGGATCTGCTTCATCAACACCGGCTTCCTCGACCGCACCGGGGACGAGATCCATACCTCGATGGAAGCGGGTCCGATGATCCGCAAGAACGACATGAAGGCGCAGCCCTGGATCAAGGCCTATGAAGACTGGAACGTCGACATGGGCCTGATCGACGGCCTGCCCGGCCATGCCCAGATCGGCAAGGGCATGTGGGCCGCGCCCGACAAGATGGCGGACATGCTGGCGCAGAAGATCGCGCATCCGCAAGCCGGGGCAACCACCGCCTGGGTGCCTTCGCCGACCGCCGCGACGCTGCACGCGCTGCATTATCATCAGGTCAACGTGCAGGCGCGCCAGCAGGAACTGGCCAAGGGCGGCCCGCGCGCCAAACTGTCTGACATCCTCACCATCCCGGTGTCGCAATCGAACTGGGCACCTGACGATGTGAAGCAGGAAATCGACAACAACTGCCAGGGCATCCTCGGTTATGTGGTGCGCTGGATCGATCAGGGGGTCGGCTGCTCCAAAGTGCCCGACATCCATGATGTCGGGCTGATGGAAGACCGCGCCACGCTGCGGATCTCAAGCCAGCATCTGGCGAACTGGCTGCATCAGGGCGTCATCACCAAAGGCCAGGTGATGGAGTCGCTCAAGCGGATGGCGGTTGTGGTGGATGGACAGAATAAAGGCGATCCGTTCTACCGGCCGATGGCGCCCGGTTTCGACGGCGTCGCTTTCAAGGCGGCCTGCGACCTGATCTTCAAGGGACGCGAGCAGCCGAACGGCTACACCGAGTTCATCCTGACGGAGCGGCGCAGGGAAGCCAAGGCGGCCCGCTGATCGTTCAGTGCTGCCGGCGTCTTGAAGTCACGAAGCCGCAATTCCAGCGCATGATCCGCCAAAGTGTGAGCGGTTTGGCGACAAGATCATGCGCTCTCTTTAAATCTGGAGCGCGATCCGGGCGCAAAACCGGTATCCACTTTTGCTGATCGCGCTCCGGGAACGTTTGAATTGCCCGCCCGTTTAAAGCCCATCTCAACTCAAAGGGAGATGACGATGGATTGGAACCGGGTTGAAGGCAACTGGAAGCAGTTCAAGGGCAAGGCCAAGGAGAAGTGGGGCAAACTCACCGACGACGATCTCAACGTGATCGAGGGCCGCCGCGAACAACTCGAAGGCAAGCTGCAGCAGCGCTACGGTTTTGCCAAGGATCAGATCCACAGAGATGTGGACGACTGGTTCAGGACGCTGAAGTAAGCTCACGCCGCTCAGCGACCGAAAAGCCCCGGTATTCGCCGGGGCTTTTTTGTAGGCCAGAGACCTAGAACACCGCGATGTATTTCAGCAGCGAAATCACGCCGAGGATGATCACGACGACACGCGCGATCTGCTTGGCGCGGCCGTCGATCGGCAACAGGTTGATCAGGTAGAGAATGAGAATAACGACCAGAAACGTGATCAGCGCACTGACAAGCATTCGAACCCCTTACACCGTGAGAAAGCGACTTTGGTCCCGCCTCAACGCGCGGCGCGCTTCCGGGTTCCAGCTAAGGAACCGCAGCGGGGCGGTTCAACATCGGCTTGCGGTTCAACCGCTTTGGCGATCCGTGCTGCCAGGCTCCCGTAATACTACCGGCAGAGCGGCTGTCTAAATGTTTACCATTTGTGCCCCAAATGGCTGAACCTTGGGGACTCATTATGCTTAATCGTTTGACCGTATCCGCGCTGCTTAGGGCGGTGATCCTGACGACGGCTTTCTGCGTGGTGCTCGGATTTTCGCTCAACGCCTGGGAGTCCTGGGGGCGCCTGCAGTTGACAAACCGCATCGCGGTGATCGCCGATGCCTCGGCGAACCTGTTCAAGGCCATGCATAATCTGCGGACCGATCGATCCACGACCGTCCGGTTGTTGAATTCCGATCAGCCTGTCGACAGCGATATCGACAAATACCTGCGAGACCTTCGCGATGCGGAAATGCCCGCCATGGGCAACGCGCTCGCGCTGCTCCCGTCCATCGAATTCGCGCAGCAGCAGACGCTGGTGCCTGAGCTGGATCGTCTGTTCAAAACACTGGCAGCGCAGCAAAAGGAATTCTGGGACGAAATGAGCAAGCCGAAGGCCTCCCGCCGTCCGACCCTGCCCAAGGAATACATGGAGACGACGGCCGCATTGCTCGGGACGCTCGACAAATTGTCGGCCATGCTTGCGGCCGCGGTCAACCATCAGGATCCGGTGATCGACCAATTGCTCGCGATCAAACAGATCGCATGGCTGCTCCGCAATACCGCGGGCGAGGCGTCGCTCCTGGTTTCAAACGCGATCACCGCCGGACAGTTGCTGCCGGAAACACACCTGAAATATGTGAAATTTGTCGGCGGCGCCGAGATCGCATGGAATGCACTGGAATTGACCGCCTCGGGAATGCAGTTGCCGCCGGCGCTTTCCGCCGTGATGGCCGCGACCAAGACCGCCTATTTCGAACCGGAATATCTCGCCTTGCGCGATCGCCTGCTGACAACACTGATGGCCGGCGGGAAGCCCGAATTGACGGCAAACCAGTGGACCCCGATCACGGTTGGACGCCTCGGTAGCGCGGTCAAGGTCGCTGAGGCCGCCCTCGACGCGGCCAGGGAACGCACCTCCACGGAGCATTCGGCAGCCCTGCGCTCGCTGGTGGTGCAGCTCGTGCTGCTGGCTTCGGCGCTCGCCTTGACATTCGGCGCCATGATGGCCGTCACCCTCCGCGTCATCAAGCCGCTGCACAACATGCGCGACGCCATGCTGAAAGTGGCCTCGGGCGATCTGGCCGTCGATGCCGGATATGCGCAACGCCAGGACGAGATCGGCGCGCTTGCCGGTTCGCTTGAAACCTTCAAGCAACAGGCTGCGGACAAGATCCGGATTGAAGCGCAGGAGCGTGAACGCAACGCCGGCGCCGCGATACGTCAGCAGGCGATCGAGGCTTACATCAGCGAATTCGAGAGCACGGTACGGCAAACGCTTGACCAATTGAACGACGCTTCCGGTCAGATGAGAAACACCTCGGCGGGCCTGTCGACGGTCTCCCGCCAGACCAACGCGCGCGTCCAGACCGCGGAGAAGGCGTCCGGAGAGGCCTCGCTGAGCGTGGAGAGCGTCGCTTCCGCGTCGGAGGAGTTGAACGCATCGATCAACGATATCAGCCAGCAAGCCGCGCATGCGGCCGGCATCGCCAGCCGCGCGGTCAATCAGGCGCGGCAAACCGACGGAACCGTCCAGGGGCTCGCAAAGACGGCGAGCCGGATCGGCGAAGTGGTCGGCCTGATCAATACCATCGCCTCCCAGACCAACCTTTTGGCGCTCAACGCAACCATCGAGGCGGCGCGCGCCGGCGAAGCCGGCCGCGGCTTTGCCGTAGTGGCGTCCGAGGTCAAGTCGCTGGCCAGCCAGACCGCCAAGGCGACCGAGGATATTTCGGAACAGATTGCCGACATCCAGAAGGTGGCCGGCGAAGCCATCGACGCCATCAAGGGCATCGGCAGCATCATCGGCGAGGTGAATGAGGTCGCAACCGCCATCGCGGCGGCGGTGCAGCAACAGGGCGCCGCCACGCAGGAAATTACCCGCGGCACCCAGATCGCATCGCAAGGCACGAAGAACGTCTCCGACAACATCACCGGCGTCAAAGCCGACGCGGACGCCGCCGCAGCCGCGGCAGACGACGTCAAACTCGCCTCCGAGAAGCTGGAAACCCAGAGTCAGCACCTGGGCAATCAGGTGACCCAGTTCCTGGTAAAAATTCGCGCGGCGTAGAGTCTGATCTACCCCTCGGCGATGGAAGCGTGCTCCCTCCCCCTTTGGGCCTTTGGGAGAGGTGGGACACGCCGCCGGCGCGGCCCGCTACTCCGCCGCGACCACCGGCACGCGCCGATAGTGCGCGCGCACGGTTTCCGAAGCCGGCGAGAAATTCAACGACGCGCCGCGTTTGTCGGCGCCGCGGCCGGCGACCACGAGCCCGTCGCTGCCGGCGACGATGTCCCCCTTGCGAAGCGTCGGATCGTTTTCGATTCTGACCGGGGCCAGACCAACCTGATCCTTGCCGTTGCAGGTGCATCCTGCGACCAGCTCGCTGCGGTAGCGAAACGCATTGGGCAGTTCGGAATAGGGCTTTCCGCTCTCGGTCGCGGCATTGTCGATGCCGCTGCCGTAAACGATACTGGTGTCACTGGCCGGGCAGAAACTGTTGCACGAGGCCGCCCGGCTCTGACCGTCGGATGCCGATATCGGGAAATAGCGCCCGTCGCAGGTGCGCACGCAATAGGCCTGCCCACCGCCGGAATAGCTGGCTCGCGGACGCGGGTCGCCTTGCGGAGCGACGGCGCCGCCCTCGTTGGTAAACGGCAACCGGACGGCAGGGGCCCGCGGTCGGCCGCCTCCGAACGCGCCGAACAGCGCGGAGAGAAAATCCTCGGCTTGCGCGGTCGGAGCCAGTGCCAGCGCGCACAACGCTGTCACTGCGGCGAACGCCGACCGATTGCCTGATGTCCAGCTCATGTTGGCCTCCGGGACGTGGTTGCCACGCTCAGTACAGCGTCGATGTCGAAAGGTTCATCGCCTGGCGACCCGAGGCCGTTGCGATGGGACGCGCCGATGCCGCGCCCGGGCGAACCGTGATCGTTCGCTTCGCTTCCAAACCCTTGGCCTCAAAGCGCGGCGCAGTCTTCGGCAGCACCACCACCCGGGTACCGATGTCGACGCGGCCGAACAGGTCGGCGACGTCTTCATTGGTCAGGCGGATGCAGCCCGAGGAAACGAACTTCCCGATGGTCGAGGGATCGTTGGTGCCGTGAATGCGATACTCGCTGGAGCCGAGATACATCGCGCGCGCGCCGAGCGGATTGCCGGGCCCACCCGCCATGAATCGCGGCAGATAAGGCTGGCGCGCGATCATCTGTGCCGGCGGATGCCAATCCGGCCACTCGGCCTTGTGGCTGATGGTTTGCACGCCGGACCAGGTAAAGCCTTCACGGCCGACGCCGACGCCGTAGCGGATGGCGCGGCCCTGGCCCAGCACGTAGTAGAGCGCGGTGTTGCCGGTATCGATGATGACCGTGCCGGGCGCCTCGCGGGTGTCAAAAGCGATGACGGCGCGCCGCAGCCGCTCGGGCACCACGCGTGACGAGCCGTCGCCTTCATCCGACAGCGCCGGCCGGTCTGGCGCGACCATCATATTGTCCGACGAAAATAAACTTTGCGGCGGGGAGGCGTAACCGAAAACCTGCGCGCTCGCAGCACTTGAGAAAATGGCGGGCGCCAGCAGCAGGGAGCCTGCGAAGATCAACACGCTGGTCGCGCGCGGCGATTGCCTGCGATTGGCTGTGAGGTTGTGTGCCACGTGCCGCCCCGTTCGATGATGCGCACCCACGTCGATGCTTCTCACAACAAACGCGACCGAGGCTCCACAGTTCCGCCGCGGTGCAAATAGACCCGATGCTGTCAAGAAGTCGATATGGAACCCCCGGAGGCCGCGCAGGTTGATGGCAGGTTGATGCCGGCTAGTCCGGATCGTAGCGCGGCATCGCGACCTGGCCACATGCGCCGTAGCGCGGGGAGTACCAGTTGTGCGTGTCCTTCCCAATGATCGTGGGCTTGCCAATGAACCGGCCGGCAAACCCGTTCCCGACAGCAAAGGCGAGCTGCCGCCGGTCATTCGCCGGGCCGAGGTCGTGGCCTTCGCGCTGGTCGCCCTGCTGGTCATCTGCGTCGTCGCCGTCCTCTATGCGGCAAAGGCGTTCTTTCTCCCGGTGGTGACGGCGTTCGTGGTCGGCACCATGCTGTCGCCGGCCGCCGGATTTCTCGAGCGGCATCGCATCCCCCGCGCGGTATCGGCGGTCCTGATCGTGACGGGTGTCGGCGCCGGGGTCGCCTTCATCGTCGGCTTGATCTCTTCCCCCCTGATGGAATGGAGCAACCGCCTGCCGGAGCTCGGATCGCTGCTGAAGGACAAATTGCATATCTTCGACCGGCCGCTGGCGCTGTGGCAGGAGCTGCAGAGCATGCTCGGCGGATCCGACCCGCTCTCGACATTCCAGATGCCGAAATTCGACTGGGTGCAGCCGACGATCGAATTTTTGTCGCCGACCTTCACCGAGTTTCTGCTGTTCTTTGCGACCCTGGTGCTGTTCATCGCGAGCTGGAGAGATCTGCGCCGCGCGCTGATCCTGACGTTCGCCGATCATGCCGCCCGGCTGCGGATGCTGCGGATTCTCAACGAAATCGAGGGGCATCTCGGCGGCTACCTGATCACCGTGACCATGATCAATCTCGGCGTCGGTGCCGCGACCGGCGTTATCTGCGGGATCGCGGGCATGCCCAACCCGGCCGGCCTTGGAGCGCTGGCCGCGACCCTGAACTTCTTTCCGATCATCGGCCCGGTCGCGATGTTCGTGATCCTGACCGTGGTCGGGGTGATCGCCTTCTCGACCATCGGTGGCGGCCTGATCGCGCCGCTGGCTTTTATCGGAGTCGTTTTCATTGAGGGGCATTTTGTCACACCGACCATCATCGGCCGCCGGCTCGAGCTGAACGCGCTGGCGGTCTTTATCGCCCTGGCGTTCTGGACCTGGCTGTGGGGACCGATGGGCGGCTTTCTCTCCTCGCCGCTTTTGATCGTGGCCCTGGTTCTCAAGGATCATCTGATGCCGGCGGATTCACCGCAGTTGCCGCCGGACTGAGTGGGTTCATTCGCGCGTATTCCGCAAAAGTGGATACCGGTTTTGCGATCATAATACGCGCTGGTTGCAGGATGGAACTTCCCGCGCGGCGCGGCGTTTGTGCCGTAGCTAACTTCAGCACCCGGGAGCTTTTGATGTCGAGCACAGATGGCGAAAGCGGAATGCGAAACATGACGGACAAAGCAACCTATGAACGCCTCGAGAAGGATGTAACAGCCGTGAAAAACGATATCTCCGCCTTAACCGACCAGATCACCGACGTGCTCAATTCATTCGCCGGCACCGCCCAGAAGCAGGCACGACGCGGCTACAAGCAGGCCCGCGCCAATGTCGATTCGGCGGTCGACGACATGTCGGAGCGCGGCAGCGCCATGATGGATGCCGCCCAGGACGCCGCCACTTCGCTCGAAGAGTCGCTGGAAGACGTCATTACGCAGCGGCCGCTAGCGACCGTTGGGCTGGCGCTCGGCCTCGGCTTCCTGATCGGCGCGACCTGGCGCAGATAGACTTGGCGCAGATGCAGATAACGACAGGCTGACGACAGGCACTTGGCGCGCGTTCGCCGCCGCGGAGGGATCGGTTGTTTTGATTTGAATGGCGGCGCGTGCCGTCAGTTGTTTCGTCGGCATATTGAACGAGGCTTTCAGATGTTTGCGCGAATGATCGATGACATCAAGGACCAGACCGGCACGGCCTTGCGGCTGACATCCCTGGCGGCGGCGGTGGCAGTGGCCTTGTTCGTCACGACCTCGTTTCTGTGCGCCGCGGCCTTTGTGTTCGTGCTGGAGAAATATGGGCTGATCCAGGCCTGCCTGACCGGGGCCGGTATTTTCTTTGTCGTCACCCTGATCGCGGCCGGCTGCTACATGGTACGCAAGAAACAGGTCAAAGCCCGCGTCGAGGAGACCGCGAAATCGGCGATGCAAACCGCGCTGGCCGATCCCATGCTGGTCGCCGCCGGCATCCAGGTGATCCGCGCCATCGGCATCAAGAAGCTGATCCCGATTCTCGCGGTCGGCGGATTGGCGCTGGGGTTCTTGGCGAGCCGCAATACGACGAGCGACGAAGCGCCTGCGGAATGATGTGGGCGGCATTGCAATTGAGATCGTTACCACCATTGAGATCGTCATCACCGGGCTTGCCCCGGTGATCCATCTTTCTTCGAAAGCGACTCGTTACGAAGATGGATGGATGCCCGGATCAAGTCCGGGCATGACGGATGCGTTTTGTGGCGCACGTTAAGTTAAGAAGTGCTGTGCACTCTAATTCCCTATTCAATTTTCAAACAGCCAAACCGTCATTGCCAACGGCTCGCAATGACGTCTAAACGCAGTTTCGCGATCTCGCGACGCGGTGCGCCCGAGGTTTGCATCTATTTTCCGCCCCATGGAGGGCGTGGGGAATGCCGGGTGCCCACTGCACCCGCGGCCTCGTGTGCACTTGTAGTGGTAGAAAGCACACGAGTAACAACGAGTACACCGGAACACCCGACATTCCCGCACGCAATGGTTTTAACAGCTTATGTCGTGCTCTCCCCGGTGACCGGGCTCTTTTGCCACCGTCATCTCGCGAATATCTGACTCGTCCGCACCCGGTAGGGCCGACTTGCCTTCCACAAGACTTGACGCCAGCATCGGGGCGTCAGGACCACACGATTTTGCCGTCCGCAGCAACATCTCTCGTCCGCACACTCTGTGATCGCTCACAAGTCTTTCGACTCGCCCTGCAACCCCATCGCGCGCAAGACGCTGCCGCGTCCACCGCATCCCGTGCCCTACGTCCGTGACGATCGCGAAACGCCCCTCTGTGTGGGACGGGATGGCCAAAGTTCTAGAGGTGATTGGGGGGTACGAAAACCGAAATATTTTGGCAAACAGGACTGGACTGGTAGCATCAGCTTGATCCGCCTCAACAAATTCGCCGTTGCGCGCAAGCGGCGTAGCGGCAGATACCGTCTGCAACGATCGACAGCGGGGGAAAAGAAAGTCGTTGCAGCACCGCGACTGACGCGAAAGTCCTCGGCGTATGGATCCCGGCTCGCGCTCGCGGAGCCTGTCATCGGGCCGGCCAGAGGCCGGACCCGTTGGCTCACTTGGCCGGGACGACGCCAGGGATGTTGATGTGCAAACTCAAAACGGACTCTCGCCCAGCCCAGCAATGTCCGCCGGCCTTGGGCCCGGTGCCGCCCAGCGGAAGCGTCGGTCTTGTTCCGCGATCGCCACATCGTTGATGCTGGCTTCGCGGCGGCGCATCAGGCCGTGTTCGTCGAACTCCCATTGCTCGTTGCCGTAGGATCGGTGCCACTGTCCGGCATCGTCATGCCATTCATATTGAAAGCGCACCGCGATGTGATTCTCGTGGAACGCCCAGAGATCCTTGATCAGGCGATACTCATGCTCCCTGCTCCATTTGCGGGTGAGGAACTGGGCGATCGCAGCGCGACCTACCAAAAATTCGGAGCGGTTGCGCCAGCGGCTACCTTCCGTATAGGCCAGCGCCACGCGTTCGGGATCGCGCGAATTCCAGGCGTCTTCGGCCATCCGGGCTTTTTGCGCGGCGGTCTCTTTGGTAAATGGCGGGAGCGGCGGACGTGACATGACGGCCTCGGTGTTGGCAGCGACCCCAGGATTTTATCGCCGCTTTCCGACGAGTCGATGGCGAGTTGCCTATCGCCCGATAGCCAGACCTGATCGGCCTTCAGCAACGTCCTCACAAGCGAGCCGACTATCGTACCGGCAATGGCGTGGAACCATCCAAGCTCAAAACCATTACCCCCAGGGAACGCATCAAAGGGTTGAGCCCATGAGCGGTCATTTCACGCGCGATCGTTTGAACCGCTGCATCGTCGGCGCGGTCTCTCTGTTGGTCCTGACCTGTATCCTGATATTCGGTGTCGCGCGACACTTCGTCGCTTAAGGGCATTGCATGAACATGCTCGAAACGATGCTGGGGCGAACCGTGTTTCGGCTCTGGCCCGACTTGCCGAGGGATATTCAGGAGCGGATCTTTGAAGCGCTGCCCTGCGAAGCGGGGGAGCGACGTTCCATCGCGACGTTATTGCACGATCATCACCCCCGAACCGCGCACCCGCCAAGGCCGACGGAATTGGCGTGAATGAACGACGAGCGGTAATTGAGCGCACTGGCGAGTTTCAGCCTGCGGCTGGATACGCCCGATCTCGGCGCGGTGCTCGATCGCGAGGAACCGTTGCCGCATCGCAGCGAGGGTCATTGCGAAATTGTCGCGGGGCACAATTGGACGTTGATTCCTTGAAATGGTGGGACTTAGATGCGCTCCTGGGTGGCTACCCCAAGGAGACAACCATGAACCCAAGAGGAGCCGTTTTTCAGCCCGAACTGATCGAATTGATGAAGGCCGTCCTTGACGATGCCGCGGCAATGCTTCCCGAAGCGAAGCGCACGTCCACGATGAAAGCTGAAATCGCGTCTCACATTCTTGCATGTGCTGCGAAGGGCGAGCGAGATCGGATGGCGCTGAAATTGGCCGCGCTCTCAGCCGTCATAGACTGTACGCACTACTCTCACGATATCTCTCCGGAGCGCCGGGCGGTCTGAGCGCGCGGGGTCTCAGGTTGCGATCCACATGCTTGCATCGCCGCTTTCCGACGGGTAGATGGCGAGTGCCTGTCGCCCGATCGCTAGGCCTGATCGGCCTTCAGCATCGTCCGCAGCGCCTTGGGGATCGGCTGCGCCCGCCCCTCGCTGATGAAGGCGACGCGCACCTGCGCCTTCACCAGCACGACCTCGCCGCGCCGCACCTCCTGCGCCAGCGTGATCGAGGCGCCCTTCACCGCGACCGGCCACGTCACCACGTCGAGCACGTCGTCCATCCGCGC
>Ga0137415_10006631_pt1 | contig 11478 bp, 11 predicted proteins | sample CZODoug3_1_1_16f_FD_183082 | JGI IMG/M metagenome (GOLD analysis project Ga0137415, IMG submission 183082) | Vadose zone soil fungal communities from Angelo Coast Range Reserve, California, USA - CZODoug3_1_1_16fungal (Hybrid Assembly) | ecosystem: Environmental > Terrestrial > Soil > Vadose...
CGACAGGTGAGAGAGGCACGCACTTCTTCCCGGCCATCGCCGCGGGCGATCCCGGGAAGGTCGACGTCGCCTACCTGCGGACGCCGACCATCCTGCCCACGGATCAGTTCGGCAAGGCCGACCCTGGTGGCTGCGCGGGTCCCGGCCCCGCGAACGGAAATCCGACGACCTACCCGCCGGCGTGCAGCTGGAACCTTTTCGCGGCTCAGTCGGTGAACTTGAACCTCGGCCCCGCCGGCGCGACGTGGGCTGTGACGCAGATCACGACGACGCCAATGCATATCGGAGACATCTGCAACCTCGGCATCTTCTGTCTCGCGCCGAGCTCCAACCGCAATTTGCTGGACTTCATCCAGGAAGACCTCGACCAGAAGGGCTGCGCGCACATCGCCTACGCCGATGACAACACAGTCAACCTGCTGCGCGCGGCCAACCAGAGCTCGGGGACGTGCATCCTGACCAAGAAATAGCTCTTTGATTCCACACCGGTGACGCCAGAGGAGCCGAATCCCGGCGCTTGAAGCGCGCCGCTGGATACAAACGAGGCGGTTCTACGCGCCTCCGGTCAGGTTGACCTGGAACTCGATGGTGACCGCGGACTGCACGGTCGTGAAGCCCACGCTCGGCGGGCTGATTCCGAAGTCCGCCATGTTGGTCGAGATCGAGCCCGCGATCTGCGCCGTGCTGCCGGTCACGCGCAGCTGCATCGTGGCCGTCACGTTTTTCGTCACACCGTGGATGGTGAGCTGACCCGGCACTGAGACGGTCACCGTCTGGCCGGATTCAGCGCCTGCCGGCAGTGTCACGCTTTGCGCTGTGAAGACCGCGGTCGGAAATGAGCTGACGTCCAGCGACCGCTGGACGATGCGATCGCGATTGGTCACGTTGTAGCCGGCGACCTGGTCCACGCTCGCGAGGTTGGCGAGCTGCACAGTCACCTTGGCCGACGTCATCTGGTAGCTCGTGCCCGACTGTGTGATGGTGACCTGTCCCGTGACGTCGCTCGTTCGGGCGACCGCTTCGTGGGCGGAGGTCTGGCCGACGAACTGCTCCTTGACCCGGTAGCCGGCCAGCGAACCGGAAGCGATCTGCCAGACTCCCGCCCCGGCCGTCGTGGAGGCCGTAGGAGAAACGTTGCTCGACGCGGATGGGCTTGGGGAGGCGAGGGTCAGCGCCGAGGGGCTCGTGCGCAGACCGGAGAAGAAGTAGGTGTAGGCGCCCGCACCACCGAGCACCACCAGTGCACCCACCGCTGCGATCGAGATCCAGAGTCTTCGTGACATGCTGCTGATCGTCTGGCAGCGTGCTTATCGGCCGATGTGAGGATGCTGGGAGATCGCTGGGACTAGAGTGTCACCCTACTTGTCTTCCTCGCTGATCACCGGATCCTGCGTCAGCTCATCCTCATCGCTATCCGCGTACATGTCGCGGATCTCGGCGCCGTCACTCTCAAAATCGCCCAGGTCGTCGGTCGAGTCTTCCTCGACAAGCTCGCCCGCTCGCCGGGACTCGCGCAGGAGCTGATTGAAAGCTCGCCGCGCGACATCGACGCTGGGATATTCGTAGAACTCGGCGTCAGCCGGGATCACCGCGCCCTCCGTTTCGTCGGTACCGTGGCGCAGGACATAGCTCAGGCCGTTGTCGGGATCCTGCAGCAGCGAGAGATAGCGCTCGCCAGTCAGTCGCACACGACGATCGGCCTGGTCCGCGTTCTCTAGTTCCAGCAGGCGCGCGACGATCTGCTCCTCGCTTCTGTCTTCAGCCACGGCTTCTAGACTAGCCTGATCACGGTGGAGAAGGCCTCACAAGTCTCGCGCTCTCTGCCCGCCGGCACCCTCATCTCGACTCCTGACATCACGCCTGACGAGCTGCAGCTCGCGGTACGGAATCACTCCATGCCGCTCGAGGCGATGCGGTACGACATCACGCCTGTTGGACTTCATTACCTGCTGATCCACTTCGACATTCCCGCGATCGATGCAGGCGACTATGCGCTGAGGGTCGGAGGTCACGTCCGCCGGCCGCTGAGACTCACGCTCGACCAGCTCACGGCGCGACCTTCGACCACGCTGGCCGTGACCCTGGAGTGCGCGGGCAACGGCCGCGCGCGGCTTTCGCCGCGACCGCTCAGTCAGCCCTGGCTCGGCGAAGCGGTGGGCACCGCGGAGTGGACTGGCACATCGCTCCGCGCCGTCCTTGACGAGGCCGGCGTCGAGACGGGAGCTATTGACGTCGTTTTCACCGGAGCCGACCGAGGCGTGCAAGGCGGGATCGATCAGTTCTACGAGCGAAGCCTTTCTCTGGCGGACGCGATGCGTGACGAGGTGCTGCTTGTAAATGCCATGAACGGCCGCCCGCTGCCGCCGCAGCACGGCTTTCCCCTCAGGCTGATCGTGCCGGGCTGGTACGGCATGACTCACGTCAAGTGGCTGCGCTCGATCACCGTGACCGAGCGCTCGTTTGCCGGCTATCAGCAAGCCGCCGCGTACCACTACCGAACCACCGAAGGTGATTCCGGCGTTTCTGTCACGCGCATGCTGCCGCGAGCGCTGATGGTGCCGCCGGGCGTGCCCGACTTCATGTCACGAGTGCGTTTCCTCAAACCCGCGACCGAGGTGATCGAAGGCCGGGCGTGGTCGGGTCTGGCGCCCATCGTCAAAGTCGAGTTCAGCTCTGACGGCGGCCGTTCCTGGTCGGCCGCCGAGCTGGAGGACGCCGTCTCGCCGTATGCCTGGCGGCGGTGGACATATCGCTGGGACGCGACGCGGCCCGGCGACTACGAGCTGTGCGCCCGCGCCACCGACGCGGCCGGGAATGCCCAACCAATCGCGCAGAGATGGAACCTGGAGGGCGTCGAGAACAACGCCGTGCAGCGGGTGCCTGTGGTCGTCCGCGAGCCGGCTGAACAGCAGGCGCCGGCCGACTTGGGCTGATGGCGCGGCAAACCTCATCGCGCGAGGCCGTCGAGCGGCTGCTCCAGGCATGGCATGGAGAGTCCCAGGCGCGCGCGATGTACACGATCCTCGCCGACCGCCTGGGCAGCTCGCGCCACGCTGACATCGTCCGCGCCATCGCGGACGCGGAGGCCTCCCACCGCGAGCGCATCGAGAAGCGTCTCCGAGAGCTGGGCCAGCCGGTGCCGGATCCGTCATCCGTCAAGCTGTCGATCCTGCAGCGGCTGCAGGCCCGGCTCGCGCCGGTCGAGATGGTCATCGAGAGGATGGAGGCGGCCGAAGAGGAGGAGATCTTCGACCGGTACAAGCGGACGACTGGAGATCCCGAAACGGACGCTGTGCTCGAAGGGATCCGGGTCGAGGAAGAGGGCCACTCCCGCTCGCTCGAATCGATGGAGGTTGCGCATCGTGCAAGCGACCCGGCGCCGTCGAGCGTACAGAGCAGACTCAATCGGATTCTCGGTCGCGAATCCTGGCACCGCACGGGCGCCGGTTGGATCTCGGGAGCGATCTACGGAGCCAACGACGGGCTGGCGGCGGTGTTCGGCATCGTCGCGGGTGTGTCCGGGGCGACGGGCGGTTCGAGCTTTGTACTGACCGCGGGCCTCTTCGGCGCCATCGCGTCGGCACTCTCGATGGCGACAGGCGCGTTCCTCGCCGAGCGCTCCGAAGCTGAGGTTGCGGCCGCCAACGTCGAGCGCGAGCGACAGGAGATCGTCGAGCACCCTGAAGAGGAGAAAGAAGAGGTTTCCCTCTTCTATCAGCTGAAGGGAATCGACAAAGAGACCGCGGACCGCCTGGTGGAGCAGCTGGCCGGCAACCCCGATGCGCTGCTCAAGCTGCACGCACCGGAGGAGCTGGGCAACATCGAGACCAGCGGGCGGCCGGTGCAGGCTGCCATCGCGGCCGGCGTGAGCACCTTCATCGGAGCCATGGTGCCGGTGTTTCCATTCTTCTGGCTACGCGGCTCCACTGGGGTCATCACGGCCGCGGTCGTGTCGCTCATCGCGCACTTCCTGGTCGGCGCATCGAAGTCCCTTTTCACGCTGCGGACGTGGTGGTCGGCGGGGCTCGAGATGACGCTCGCGGGCGTGATCGTCGGCGGCATCACCTACGCCATCGGCCTTTTGCTGAAAGTCGGCGGATGAATCTCACTTAGCCCGCGCCGCCTCGAATGTCCACACCGTCGATGAGATGGACGCGATGAGCTGCCAGCCCGCGTCGCCGCCGAGACCATCGGTCATGACCGTCAGCACGTAGGCGCCTTTCGGTCCCGACTTCACCAGTGCGGCGTCATTCTCGACAGCGTCCAATGAACCTGTCTTGTGCACGACCGTGCTTCCGGACCCCACTCCTGCCGGGATTCCCGCTTCGGTCGCGGTGCCGATCAGGAGCGGGTAGAGCCAGGCCTGCGCGGCGGATCCGCCGAGGCTGCCCTTCGCCTCAGCCGCCCACAGCACCGCCAGGTCGTCTGAGGAAGTCGTGTTGTCAATGAAGAAGACCGACTGGGTCGCGCCGGCGGCGGCTGCCCAAGCGTTGAGCGCGTCCGCGCCGCCGAGGTCGCGCACCAACATATGACCGGCGGTGTTGTCCGACTTCAATCCGGCGCGCTGGGCGAGCTCGACGCGAGTGAAGCAAGCGCCCGTCGCATAGTCGTCATACCACCCGTCTTCGTAGTCATCGTCTTGATAGCAGACAAGCCCGTTGGGATCTGTTCTGCCCGCGGCGATGTTCTCGGCCTCCATCATCAGGGCGGCGAGCTTGTATGTGCTCGCCGCGGTGAAGATCTCGCTCCCGTTGAATGACCAGACCAGAGGGGTGGCCGCGCCCAGCTCAATCAAGGTCACGCTTACCGACCCGCCGCTCTCGGCGACCAGCTGCTCGATGGATGCGGTCAGCGTCATAGGGCTTCGAGCCACGATCTCATTCACGGCAAACACGATCTGATGCGTGGCGCTGATGGTCACCGACGCGACAGGCGGGTTGGCCATGGTCAGGCTGCCAGTAGTCGCCCGCACGTTGTTGGCCGTAGGCGCCAGGGCCATGAACGCCACGCCGGCGACGACCACGACACGCGATGCCAGACCCACACGAGACACGGTCTGTCGCACCCCTCGGACGGTCCTGCAAATTGGCTAAGAAATTCCTGTGCGCCGCGTAAGGTTTTTGCAAAGGACGGATCTACAGCGCGGGCAGCTTTTCCACCTCGACGCGGCGGCCGAGCAGCGCTGACATCACCCGGGCTGATGTCGCCGGGTCGCCGCTGGTCCAGAAACGCTCCTGACCCTGCCGGCCCGTTGCCGCCAGATGGCGCTCGGCGAGCACTTTCGCGAGCCGCCGGGCAACGGCCGCGCCCGTCTCGATCAAGGTCACGTTTGGCCCCGCCAGCTGCGTGATGAGCGGCTTGAGAAACACGTAGTGCGTGGAGCCGAGGACGATGGTGTCGGCGCCGGCGTCGAGCAGGGGCCGGATGTAGCCCTCCACCATCCGCTTCAACTCAGGGCCGTCGAGATCGGCCGCCTCGACATGCTCCACCAGGCCCGGCACCGGCTGGATGACGACTCGGACGTCGCTGCCGAATCGATCGAGAAGAGAAGCCAGCCGGTCCGACTCGCTCACCGCGGCCGGCACGATCGCGCCGATGACACGGGTTTTTGAGGCGGCGACAGCCGGCTTGATGCCGGGTTCGATTCCGACCACCGGTACCGTCAGCGTGCCGCGGAGCGCTTCCGCCGATCCCGCGGTACCCGTGTTGGAGCCGATCACGATCGCTTTCACGCCACGCACGACCAGGAATTGGGCGATCTTCAGGCCGCGTTCGCGCACGAACGAGGGCGGCTTGTCCCCCCAGGGCGCGTTCGCCGAGTCCGCCACGTAATAGATGGACTCGGCAGGCAGCGCGGCGCGGATCTCGCGCAGCACGGAGAGGCCGCCGACACCTGAGTCGAAGATGCCGACCGGCGCCTCGCTCACGGGAAAAGGCTAGCGGCCGCCAGCAGCGCGTTTCTTAGTCATGCCGAGGCCCTGGCTGTGGGGCGTGATCCTGGGGTTCTGCGTGGGCGGAGGGGTAGTGCTGCTGAGTTCGCTCAGGTACGGCCTCAGCGCGCCGCTGCTGCTGCTGGGCATCGTGCTCGCCATCGGCTTTGGGGGGCTTGCCCTGGTCGGTGCCTTCGTCCGCAGACGCACACTAGACTGACCTTCTGATGTCGGAAGGTGACCGGGTCGGAATCACGCCCAAAAGCTGGAGCGCCGAGACCGGCGTGGCCGCGCATCATGGGGTGCTTCACCTCGGCAAGCGCTGGTACGTCGTTAGCGCTGAGCTCGATGATCGCGGGCACGCCGAAGGCGTGAGGCTCGACGGTCCGTATCCCGACCACGCCTCGGCCGAAGCACAGGCACGCCGGATGCAAGACAGGCGGGCTGAATAGAGCCACTCGGCCGTCGGTTGTCAGCTCTATGAGACCTGACATCGCGCCTGGCGGACGCTTCCCCGATTACTCGCTGCCCGACCACACCGGCACCCGACGAATGCTGTCCGAGATCCAGGACGGCGACCCGATGATTCTCGTCCTCTCACGCGGAGCCTTCTGCCCGAAAGATCGCCAGCAGCATCGACTGCTCGTCGAGCTCGAGCCCGAGATCCGCGTCGCGTACACGAAGATCGTGACCGTTTCGACCGACAAGCTTCTCGAACTGAACGAGATGCGGACAGGCGTTGGCGCTCACTGGCCGTTCCTCTCCGACTCGGAGCGCACGATCCAGAAGGAACTCGACATTCAGGAATACACCGACCCCATGCACAACCCGATGATCCCGCACACATTCGTGCTCGAACCGGGGCTGGTCATCTATTCGGTCTACAACGGCTACTGGTACTGGGGCCGCCCGGGACCCGAGGATCTGAGGCACGACCTGCGCGAGGTCACCAAGAAGATTCGAACCGACTGGGACCTGGACAAGCCGGAGCTGCGGGAGGCCTGGGCGCGGGGCGACAAGAAGTCGTTCTGGCCTTATGGCAAGTCGCTCAAAGAGGTCTTCGCCAAGAGCGCTTAACCTGACGTGATGCGGGTCGCGGCGCTGGCGGACATCCATGGCAACCTGCCCGCCCTCGAGGCGGTGCTCGAAGAGGTGGCACGCGAAAAACCTGACCTCATCGTGTTCTGCGGCGACGTCGCGTCAGGTCCGATGCCCGCGGAGACGATTGAGCTCCTAAAGACAATTCCGCGGGCTCGTTTCGTGAGCGGCAACGCCGATCGCGGCCTGGTCGAGGAGTTCGACGCGAAGCCGCACACTGCGTTGCCAGGTCCGTTCGCGGACTGGAGCGCGAAGCAGATCAGTCCCAGACAGCGCGACTTTCTCGGGGCTTTCGAGAAGACGGTCGCCGTCGACGCCGTCGATGGAATCGGCCGGGTCCTCTTCTGCCACGCGTCGCCGCGCAACGACGTCGACGTGATGACCAGGGAGACGTCGCTCGATCGGATGAGTTTCTTGCTATCCGGGGTCGAAGCGGAAATGGTCGTCGGCGGCCACACCCATATGCAGTTCGACCGCATGGTCGGACGCGTCCGCGTCGTCAACGCCGGAAGCGTGGGCATGCCGTACGGAGAGCCCGGGGCGTACTGGGCGATGCTGGGTCCGGGCCTAACTCTGCGCCGCACCGAGTACGACCGCGAGGCGGCCGCTGCGCGCATCCGGGCCAAGGACTGGCCGGGAGCGGACGAGTTCGCGCGCCGGAACGTGCTCAGCGTCCCCTCGGTCGATGAGGCGATGGCCTTCATGCGCACTCTGGAGGCAAAGCAGGCTCAGGCCTAGCGACGGCGGCGGGCGCGCAGCTCCTCGATAGTCTTCTCGGGCGTTTTCTGCTCGCTGGGCGCCGACTTTGCCACCCGTGCGCTGCGCACCCCCGCCACCCGCTCTCGGAGCCGCATCACGGTCGCCTCGGCGGTGATCGCGCGTGCCGGCCTTCGTTTGAACGCCTTTTTCCACGCAGGCACGTCTTCGACACGCAGGATGAGCCGGCGGAGGGCCACGTCGATGGGGAAGAGGATGATCGCCAGCACGAGCAGCAGCTCGTCGAGCGGCTGCACCGCTTGCGTCGCGGGCACGGGCACGTTGTACACCTGCGCGAGGTCGCTGATCACCGTCCCGCCACCCGCGCGCGCGACCGCGCGAAGGCTGTTGAGGTCCGTGCCCAGGTCGCGATACTCCGGCGAATAAGGCACCACGATGCCGAAGGTGTTGGTGTGCTTCACGACGCCGCCCGCGGACTGGGTCACATGCAGGAGATAGCTCCCGACCTGGTCCGTCGGCAGGTCGCCCTCGAACCTGCCAGGTCCCGTGGTAGCCAGCGTCAGCTCGCGGTCCGCGAGGTCTGGAGTCACGGCGCTGACGGTGACGCCGGCGCCTGAGTAGGTTGGCGCCGTGACGAGGATGTGAGTGTGGTCGCCCTGAACCTGGCTCTCGAGCTGGAGCGCGGGGTCGCCGGCCTGCGGCAGCGTGTAGCGCACGACGTCGCCAAAGAATCGATTGGCGCTTGGCCAGCGCACCAGCGCGGCGGTCCATCTGCCCTGCGCATCGCTGGTCCATGCCATCACGCGTCCCAGCCCGTACTCCCAGGTTGCGAGCAGCGGGTCACCCTGCGGGCTCTGCAGGATCACGTCAGCCGCGGCTCGCGGCGTCGTCGCGACGTAGCCGGTCAATGCCGGGAAGGAATTGACCGGCACGCCCGGCAGCGCCTCGAGCAGCGACGAAAGGTGCGGCACGATGGTGCCTTCGACGATCCACGGCTTGAGAGCTTCGTTCGTCTCCTTGAGAAAGATCTGCGGCACGTCGCGGACGCTGTTGCTCTGGTAGAAGCGGCCGTGGCCCCATCCCGCGATCTGGCGCATCAGCCCGGGATCTGTGCCGAAAGATCCAGCCGCCACCGTTGAAACCGTGATGCCCTTCTTGTTGATCGCGGTAACGATGGGCTCGTAGTTGTCCATGGTCGCGTCCCCGTCGCCGAGCAGGATGATGTGCTTGAGGCCGGCCTTGCTCTTGTCGAGCTGCTGCGCGGCCACGTTGAGGTCGGGGCCATAGCTCGGCGGGTCGCCCAGCATCATGCCCGCGATCGTCGCCTTCAACTTGGCCTTGTCCGTGACCTGGGTCAGGGGCACGACCAGGTTGCCGTTCGTCCCGTTCGTGACGCCGACGAAGTCGCGAGTCGTGAGCTGGTCGATGACCGCGTTCGCGGCGCCGCGCACCACCTGGTCGCCATCGGAAGATTCGGTTGTTTCGAGGACCAGCATCACGGCCACCGGTGGCTTCTGCATGTTCTGAGGCAGCTCGATCTGGACTGGCAGGGTCGCCTCGAGCGTCGTGCCCGCGTATCCGCCCGGCCCGTAGCTGTCCGCGCCGCCGATCACGACGAGTCCCGTGCCCAGGTCGCGCGTGGTGGCCTGGAGCAGCGCCATGCCATCGGCGCCGAGGCTTCCAGCCGGGATGTTCACCAGGACGACGGACTGGTAGGCCGCGAGGTCGGCTGCGGTGCGCGGCAGCCCCTGGGGCGCGATGGTCGTGGACAGGATGCCGGTCGAAGCCAGCGCGGCTTCGAAGCTTGCGGCGTCACCTGGCGTCTGCTCGACGAGCAGGACCCGAGGCGGACCGACGACCTGGAGCAGGGCCTCGCCGATGTTGTTTTCGGCGTACGTGTCGAGCGCCGGGTCGATGGTGACCCGCACGCTGTGAAATCCAGTTGCGCCCGGCTTGACAGTCTGCGAGAGGGTCGTCTCGCCCGCGGCGAGCTCAACGTGCGTCGTGTTCAGGAGGGTCCGATCCAGGTACCAGCGCACGGTGGCCGAGGTCGGCGTGTTGCTGACGATGACGGCCTGCGCGGGGGCCTGCTCGCCCAAGTTGATCGTGCCGGGAACGTCCAGCCGATCCACTCGAGCTTCGGCGCCGACCGGCACGGATAGCGCGACTGCGTCGACGCGCACGCCTTCGGCCTTGAGCAGCCGCGCCTCAGCGATGGCGTCGCCCAGGTTGGCGCGACCGTCGCTCACGATGACGATGTGACGCCGGGTGTCGCCGGGGAGGATCGAGCCGGCGAGCTGCAGGGCGGACGCGAGGTCGGTGTAGTTGGGACTTGGCCTGCTCTGAAAGTCTCCGAATTGAGGATCTGTGCCGACGTTCACCTCGACCTGCGGGTCGCGCCCGAAGCTGACCACCCCAGCGCGGTCGCTGCCGTGGCGCTCGGCCAGGATTCGCTTCACGGTCTCGGTCTCCTTGTCCAGCGCGCTCTGGGTGCTCGCGGAGAGGTCGGCGACCACCATCAAGGACTGCTCGGGGGGCGAGGTCTGGAACTCAAAGCCCGCGAGGGCGCCAGTGAGCAGCAAGACGATCAGCACGCGCAGGCCAAGCGAAAGGCGCGCCCTACCGGGCGCAAGCGGCGGCGCAAGGCGCGACCAGATGAAGAAGACGACCACCAGCGCGATGGCGCCCGCTCCGAGGAGGAGCGGACGGGTCAGCTCAAAGCCCACGGTGAAAAGCCAGCCACTCGGCGAGCACGAGCCCAAGGCCGAGCAGCGCGATCCACGGCCAGATCTGAAGAAAGCCGCGGTGGGCCGATTGGGCCGCGGCGGGGACGTGCGCAGCTGGCAGCGTGAGCCGGTCGATTGGGGCCAGCTGCGAAGTCGCGTCAGAGAAGAGGTTCACCGCAAACCAGGAGCGATCAACTTTTCCTGAAGCCGTCTGCTCGACGGTGTAGACGCCCAACAGGTCGGTGTCGCCGAACGTCGCGATCGACCCGGTGGCCAGGGACCGCCGGCTTCCATCCGGTCGCACCACAGCGACCGAGGTTGCGCCGCTCTCGGGGACGATCGTCACGGGCTCGTCGGGATGGAAGCTTCGGCTCGGCACCGACGGTGGGAGCATCCATTCGCTCAGGTTCTGCATCAGGACCGGAAAGCCGATCCGCAACGGAAAGTCCGAATCGTGAATGTCGAAACCCACCAGCACCTGGCGAAACGGCTCCTCGCGCACGAGCACCAGCGGTGTCTGCACGCTCGTGATCAACGCCCTGCCAAATGTGGACGCCGTCAGGTCCTGACTTCTCGCGATGTGCACATCCTGCAGCGAGACGTTGGTGAGCAGGGGGTCGCCCGCATCCGAGGCGCGCACGCGGCCGATGCCGACTGGCGTTCGACCCGCGAGCGGAGTGCCTGCAGGGGGATCGACCATGACGAAGGGCGCGTCGGGAAGCGTCGCTGGAGAGAAACGGTCGAACACCATCATCGCGTATGCGGTTGTGCCGTGATACGCCGCGGGTGCGATGACGTCAAGCTGGAAATCGGTCCGCAGGCGGAGCGCCTGCTCGAGGAAAACGTTTCCCGGCGTGACAAGCAGGACGCGAAACACACGCTGCGCTCGGGCGATCACCGTCACGCTGTCATCGAGCGCGAAGTTGTCCTTCGAGTCGATGCGGGCGGTCACGGTCGTGGCGTTGTCGGGCACCGGCAGTGCGATGTCCTGAGCCTGCGCAGGGCCG
>Ga0137415_10006633_pt1 | contig 11476 bp, 10 predicted proteins | sample CZODoug3_1_1_16f_FD_183082 | JGI IMG/M metagenome (GOLD analysis project Ga0137415, IMG submission 183082) | Vadose zone soil fungal communities from Angelo Coast Range Reserve, California, USA - CZODoug3_1_1_16fungal (Hybrid Assembly) | ecosystem: Environmental > Terrestrial > Soil > Vadose...
CCTCCGGCGAGAAGGTCGCCGCGATCGCGGCGGCCGGCTTCACCTCCGACCACGAGCCGATCACGGCGCGCGAGGTGCTCGAGCGCGCGCGGCAGGGGATCGCGGTCATGCTGCGCGAGTCCTCGCTCCGTCCCGACCTCGCCGGGCTCCTGGACGCGCTGAAGGAGGCGCCCGCCCTCGCCTCGCGCCTCATGCTCACCGCCGACGGGTCGATGCCGGCGTTCCTGCACGCCCACGGCTTCGTGGACCACCTGCTCCGCGTCGCGCTCGCGCGTGGCGTGGCGCCGGTGGACGCCTACCGCATGGCAACGCTCAATCCCGCCACCTACTACGGCCTCGACGGGGACCTGGGCGGTATCGCGCCCGGGCGCTACGCCGACATCTGCCTGCTCGAGGATCTCGCCGAGCCGCGGCCCGCGGCGGTCGTCGCGCGGGGCACGCTCGCCGCCGAGCGCGGGCGGCTCCTGGCGCGCCTGCCGGAGCCGCCGTGGCAGCGCGTGTTCGCGTCGCCCGAGGCGCGGCTGACGGTGAAATGGCGGGCGCGCGCCGCGGACTTCGAGCTTCCGCCGCGGGATCGCTATCCCGTGATCCGCCTCGTCAGCGCCGTCATCAGCCGACTCGAGGAGCGCACGCTCGCGCCGGGTGACCTCCACGCCGCGCTCGTGGACCGCGGGGGACGCTGGGTCGCGCCCGGGGTCGTCGCGGGCTTCGCCGAGCGGCTCGATGGCCTCGCGGGGACGCTCACGACCGACTTCAACATCCTGGTCCTCGGGCGGAGCCCGGAGGCGATGGCCCGCGCGGTGAATCGTCTCCTCGACGTCCACGGCGGGATCGTCCTGGTCGAGGGGAACGAGGTGGTCTACGAGCTCGCGCTGCCGCTCGGTGGGATCATGACGCGGGGCTCGGTCGAGGAGGCCGCCCTCTGGGAGGAGGAGTTCCGTCGGGCGCTCGTGACGCGCGGCTACCCCCACCACGACCCGTTGTTCACCTGCTTCTTCCTCGCGGCCGACTTCCTGCCCGCCGTGCGGCTCTCGCCGCGCGGGGTCTGGGACGTGAAGCGAGGCCGGGTGCTCCTGCCGTCGCGCCGCCGCGCCAGTGCGGGGTGAGGGCCGTCGACGGCCGAGCCGGGCAGTGAGGTTGCTCGAAAACGCACCACGGCGCCGGCGGCGGCTCGCGGCGGGCGTGCTCGCGGCCGCCGCCACGCTCGCCATCGTCGCCTTTCCGCTCCGCGGCACGTGGTGGGGCGGGTGGATCCTCGCGATCGCCGAGGCCGGCATCGTGGGCGGCCTGGCCGACTGGTTCGCGGTCACCGCGATCTTCCGCCGCCCGCTCGGGCTGCCGATCCCCCACACCGGACTGATCCCCGCCAACTGGGAGCTCATGGCCGAGCGCGTCGGCACGATGGTGGGCAGTCGCGTCCTCACACGCGAGTACGTGACGCAAGAAATCGCGCGCGTGGACGTCGCCGGGCTCATCGCCCGCGCGGCGGAGCGTCTCACGCGCCGCGATCTGGACTGGGCCACGCGCGCGCTCGCCCGCTGGCTCGCCGGCGAGCTCTCGCCCCAGACGGCCGCCGAGGGCGTCGCGCGCCTGCGCGACACGCTGCTCAAGCGCCCGGCGGCCCCGGTCCTCGCGGGCGCGCTCGACGTGGCGCATCGCCACGGCTGGGACGAACGGGCCATCGTCGCGCTCGCCCGGGCGCTCGGTGAAGCGCTCGAGCGGCCCGCGTTCCGGGAGGTGGTGGGTGAGGTCGTGGACGACGTGCTCGCGCGCTACCGCGAGCGGATGAGCGCGTATCCCCGCTTCTGGATGGGCGTGGCGAGTCTCCTCGGCCTGATCGACCGGGAGCGCGTCGTCGCCGCGCTCCACGCCGGGCTCCGGCAGGTCGCCGACGACCCGACGCACCCGGTCCGAGAGCGCTTGCGCGAGGCGGCCGCGGCCCTGCCCGAGCGGCTGCGCGCCGACGTCGCGCTGGCCGCCCGGGTCGAGGCGGCCAAGCGCGAGTTGCTCTCGACGCCCGGCGCCGTGCGGGTGCTCGAGGACGCGGCGGCCGCGCTCCACCGGGCGCTCGTGGCCGACCTCGCCCGCGAGCGCTCGGACGTGGTCGCCTGGGTCGCCGAGCGCCTCGAGCGCGCCCGGCACGCGCTCGCGGACGACGCCGCCCTCCGGGGCGAGATCGACCGGTGGGCGAAGGCCCGGGTGCTCGAGGCCGTCGAGCGGAACCACGGCCGGCTGGCAGAGTTCATCGAGAAGGGCGTCCTCGCCCTCGGGCCCGAGGGCGCCGTGCGCCTGATCGAGGAGCACGCCGGCGACGACCTCCAGTTCATCCGGGTCAACGGCACCGTGGTGGGCGGGCTCGCGGGCGGCCTCCTCTACGCGGTCCACCTGCTGATCCGGCTGCTCGGGTGAGGGACGAGCCAGTTTCGCGCGCCGGCATTGTCGGTAGGGGCGTTTTCACGTAAACTCTGCGCGCCAATCGCTCAATTTTCCGGGAGGTCGTCGATGACACACCACCGCGTCGTCGCGGTTCTCGCTGCGCTTCTCCTCGTCGCTGTTGCCTTCGCCACCCCGGCGACGAGTCAGGCGCCCCAGACGCCAAAGTCGGGCGGCGTCCTGAACCTCACCCAGCGCGAGGACCTGCCGCAGGGCTTCGCCATCCACGAGACCCAAACCAGCTCGACGGTCTGGCCCTCGATGCCCTGCCTCAACAACCTCGTCGTGTACGACCCGGCGAAGAAGACCGAGAGCCTGGACACGATCATCGGCGACCTCGCCGAGAAGTGGTCGTGGCAGGACAATTACCGTAACCTCGTCTTCTTCCTCCGCAAGGGTGTGAAGTGGCACGACGGCCAGCCCTTCACGTCGAAGGACGTCAAGTTCACCTTCGACATGGTCCGCGAGGCCCCCGACGCCCCCGCCAAGCTTCGGATCAACCCGCGCAAGGACTGGTACGCGAACGTCGAGGCGATCGAGACGCCTGATCCATCCACGGCGGTCTTCCGCCTCAAGAAGCCGCAGCCGTCCATTCTGATGATGCTGGCCTCGGGCTACAGCCCCGTCTACGCCGCCCACGTGCCTCCCGCGAGCTACCGGACCGGGTGCGTCGGCACGGGGCCGTTCAAGCTCAAGGAGTGGCGGAAGGGTGAGTTCGTCGAGTACGTGAAGAACCCCGACTATTGGTACAAGGGCCGGCCGTACCTCGACGGGCTCCGCTACATCGTCATCGCCGAGCGCGGGACGCGGACGGCGGCGCTCCAGGCGGGCAAGGTGGACCTGGCGTTCCCGGGCGAGACGTCGAAGACGACCGCCGAGGAGCTCAAGCGCGCGGTGCCCCAGCTCGTCGTGACGCCCGTCAGCGAGAACGTCAACAACAACATCATCATGAACATCCAGAAGCCGCCCTTCGACAACCTCAAGGTGCGGCTCGCGGTGAGCCACGCGATCGACCGGCGCGCCCTCGTCCAGGCGGTTTACCAGGGCGGCGGGATCATCGGCGTCTCGATGGCGCCGCGGCCCGTCGGGTTCTGGGGACTCGGCGAGAAGGAGATCGCGACGCTGCCGGGCTACGGCAAGCCCGCGGACGAGAAGGCCAAGGCCAAGGCCCTCCTGGCCGAGGTCGGCGTCTCGCCGGAGAAGCCGCTCAAGGTCGAGATGGTCACGCGCGCGATCGCGATCTACGTGGACATGGCCTCGTTCGTCATCAACGAGCTGAAGCAGATCGGCATCGAGGCGACGCTCAAGCAGATCGAGACCGCGCAGTGGCACGCCATGGCGGTCCGGGGAGAATACCAGATCGGCGCGAACCTGACCGGCCTCGGCGCCGACGATCCCGACGGCAACTTCTACGAGAACTACGCCTGCGGCTCGCCGCGCAACTACACGCACTACTGCAGCGAGCCGGTCATGAAGATGATCGACGCGCAGTCACAGGAGATCGACCCGAAGAAGCGCGTCGCGATGGTCGCCGCGATCCAGAAGAAGCTCGAGGAGGACGCCGCGCGGCCGATCCTCTCGTGGCGCCTCGACTACTTCACCTACTCGCCGCACGTGCACGGGTTCGTCCCGCACAACAACGTCTACAACAACGGCCGGATGCAGGACGTCTGGATCGACAGATAAGACCCGGGCGTTGACACGGGCGTGAAGACCTATATCGCGCAGCGGCTCGGCGTCGGCATCCTGACGCTGCTCGGCATGTCGCTCGTCATCTTCGCGCTCCTGCGACTCGCCCCCGGCGACATCGTGGACATCCTGTTCTCGACCGCCGGGTACGTGAGCCCCTCCGAGAAGGAGGCGATCATGAAGGAGCTGGGCATGGATCGGCCCTACTGGGTCCAGTACGCGGACTGGCTCCGGCAGATCGTCACCTTCGACCTCGGCAAGTCCTACCGCTACGACCTCCCCGCGTGGCAGATCATCCGGCCGCTCCTGCCGGTGACGATCGAGCTGGCGGCGCTCTCGATCCTCGTCGCGGTGCTGCTCGGCGTGCCGACGGGCGTGATCAGCGCGATCCGCCAGGACACCGCGCTCGACTACGCGCTGCGCGTCGTGAGCCTCGGGGGGCTGTCGATGCCCGCGTTCTGGCTCGGGATGGTCATCATTCTCGCGCTCGTCTCTTGGCTCCGGTGGATCCCGCCGCTCACCTACGTCTCGCCGATGGAAGACCTCAAGCTCCACGCGGTGCAGTTCCTGTTGCCGGCGCTCGCCGTGGGCTATCGCTCCTCGGCGCTCATCATGCGCATCACGCGCTCGGCGCTGCTCGAGGTGCTTCGCGAGGACTACATCCGCACCGCGTGGGCGAAGGGGCAGACCGGGCGCGTGGTCATCTGGCGCCACGCCCTCAAGAACGCGATGCTGCCGGTGATCACCGTGATCGGGATCGAGTTCGCCTTCCTCATCGGGGGCCTCGTCGTCACCGAGCGGGTATTCAACCTCCCCGGGGTGGCCCGCTTCCTCGTGGACGCGATCCTCTGGCGGGACTACCCGATCGTCCAGAACCTGGTCATGTTCATCGCGATCGTCGTGATTCTGGCGAACCTCGCCGTGGACATGCTGTACGGCGTGCTGGACCCGCGCGTGCGCTATGGCGGTTAGGCCCGCCGAGCTCGCCGTCGGCGCCGAGCTCCGCCCGCGCGCGGGCGCGTGGACGGCCCTCGGGCGCTTCTTCAGGAAGAAACCACTCGGCGCCGCGGGCGGCGTGCTCGTGCTGGTGATGGTGCTGACCGCCCTTTTCGCCGATTTCATTCAGACCCACGACCCGATCGCGACCGACGCCGCCTACACGCTCGGGCCGCCCAGCGCGGAGCACTTGTTCGGGACCGACCATCTCGGGCGTGACATCTACTCGCGGATCGTGCACGGAGCGCGCGTCTCGCTCATCGTCGGCCTCGCTTCGACGCTGCTCGGCTCGGTGCTCGGCGGGATCATCGGCCTCCTGTCCGGCTACGTCGGTGGCAAGACCGATCTCATCGCACAGCGCGTCCTCGACATCCTCCAGGGGCTCCCGCTGCTCGTGCTCGCGATGGTCGTCTCGGCCGCGCTCGGTCCGGCGATCCAGAACGTCATCATCGCGATCTCGGTCCCGATCATCCCGCGGGCGGCCCGCGTGATCCGGTCGAGCGTGCTCTCGATCCGCGAGATGCAGTACGTCGAGGCGGCGCGCGCGCTCGGCGTCCGCCATCTCCGCATCGCCTTCCGCCACATCCTGCCCAACACGATGGGACCGTTCATCGTGCTCTGCACGGCCCAGCTCGGCAGCGCGATCCTCGTCGAGGCGACGCTCTCGTTCCTGAGTCTGGGCGTGCCGGAGCCTTATCCCTCATGGGGGCGGATGCTCTCGGTTTCCGCGACCGAGTACGCGCAGAAGGCGCCGCACCTCGTGCTCTTCCCCGGCATCGCGATCAGCCTCGCGGTGTTCGGCTCGAACCTCCTCGGCGACGCCCTCCGCGACGTCCTGGACCCCCGCCTCCGAGGCGCGTGAACACGGCTGACGATGCGCGAGCGGCGAAGCAATCCCGAGATAGCGGCGGGGCACGGGCGTGGCGAAGCGGTGGTCGGGCGCAGACGCGGCGTGTGAGCCTGAGCGTGCGTGAGATAGGGGCGGGGCACGGGCGTGGCGATAGCCCGGTTGCCCGTGCCCTGTGAGAAAGGACTGAGCATGTCAGACGAGCGGCTCTGCTGGACTCCTGCGACCGAGCTCGCGGCGCTGATCCGGAGGAAGAAGGTCTCGCCGGTCGAGGTTCTGGACGCCGTCCTCGACCGCATCGAGCGGATCAACCCGAAGCTCAACGCCTTCGTCACACTGACCGCCGACCAGGCGCGTCGCGAGGCGAAGGGAGCCGAGCGCGCCCTCGGGAAGAGGAGCGCGAAGCTCGGTCCGCTCCACGGCGTGCCCTTTTCGGTGAAGGACCTCGTGATCACCAAGGGGGTGCGCACGACCTTCGGCACGCCGCTCTACCGCGACAACGTGCCGGCCGAGGACGCGCCGATGGTCGAGCGCCTGAAAGTGGCGGGCGCGATCATGCTCGGCAAGACGAACACACCGACCTTCGGCTGGATCGGCGCGACGCACAACCTCCTCTTCGGGCCGACGCGCAACCCCTGGAACCTCGGGCGCACGCCGGGTGGGTCGAGCGGGGGCGCTTCGGCCGCCGCCGCGGCCGGCCTCGGCGCGCTTCACATCGGCACCGACGGCGGGGGCTCGATCCGGATCCCCGCCTCGTTCGCGGGCGTCTACGGCCTCAAGGCCTCGTTCGGGCGCATCCCCGTGTACCCGGCGAGCGGCGCGTGGAGCCTCTCGCACATCGGCCCGATGACGCGCACCGTCGCCGACGCCGCGCTCATGCTGCAGGTCACGGCGGGGCCGGACGAGCGCGACCAGAACTCGCTGCCGGCGGCCCGCGTGGACTACGTGAAGGCGCTCGCGGGGGGAGTGAAGGGCCTGCGCGTTGCGTGGAGCGAGGACCTGGGCTTCGCCGATGCCGTGGACCCGGAGGTGCGCGACCTCTGCGCGAAGGCCGGGCACGCGTTCCGCGAACTCGGCTGCCGCGTCGAGGCCGTCGACACAGGCTGGCCCTCGCCGCGCGACTGCTGGAGCGAGATCTTCTGCGGCGGCATCGCCACGCGCATGGCGCCTTACCTCGACCGCAAGAGCGAGATCGATCCCGGGCTGTACCGGATTATCGAGACTACGCTCAAGAATCCGCCGACGAGATACGTGCAAGCCTGGTTCGACCGGCTCGTATGGTGGGAGCATCCGCGCCGGCTCTTCGAGAAGTACGACCTGCTCCTCACGCCGACGATCGCCTGTCCCCCCTTCGCGGTGGGGCTCGACAACCCGACGGAGATCGCGGGGAAGCCCGTGCCACCGTACGGCTGGATCCCGTTCACGTTCCCGTTCAACATGACCGGCCAACCCGCGGCCTCGGTGCCATGCGGTTTCACCAAGGACGGCCTGCCGGTGGGTCTGCAGATCGTCGGCCGTCGGTTCGACGACACCACCGTCCTGCGCGCCTCGGCGGCGTTCGAGCGCGTGCGGCCCTGGGCTCGGCACCGCCCGCCGCTCGGCTAGGAGGAGGCCATCATGGAGCGGCTCTTGTTCATCGTGGCGCAGGAGCGGCGCGACCTCTACGAGGCTCTGCGCACGGTGCTCGCGAGCGAAAAGGGTGTGGAAGTGATCCTGGATCGCCGCGTGGTCAAGCGGCGTCACCGCGAAGAGCCTCCGGCGGCCGAGCGACGGCGGTTCGGCCGGCGCGGCCGGTCGCCTGAGGAGGCCGAAATCCACGCGCGAGGCTGGACCGTCGTCCGACTGTCCTGAGGCCTTCGGGATCCGTCATGAATCGTGGACATTGACGCGACTGCCTTCGGCGGCGACGCTGCCCGCATGAACCTCGCTGAACTCCTCGTTTCCCTCGTTCTGCTGGGCCTCACCCTCGCCGGTCTCTTCACCTGCCTCGACCACGTCCAGCGTGCCTACGCCATCGGGGTGGCGCGCGTCGAGTCCCAGCAGAGCGCGCGCGTCGCGCTCGAACGCCTGACGCGCGAGATCAGGGGCGCGGGTGCAGGCGGCGACGCCTTCGACGCGATCTCTGTCGCGGAGCCGGAGCGGATCGTACTCCACGCCGACCTCGACGGCGATGGGGCGGCGACCGGCGACGGCGAGACGATCGCGTGGCATCTGGCCGAGACGGTGCTGCGCCGCGACGCGGGCGGTGGAGCCCAGCCGGTTGTCGAGGGCGTCCGGAGCCTCCGCCTCGAATACCTCGATGCCATAGGCGGGCCCACGAGCGTGCCCGCCGAGGTGAGGGCCGTCGTGATCACGCTGACGACCGAGGGAGCGCGAGCAGGTGCCGGCGGCGCGACGACACTTACGACTCGGGTGGGCCTCCGCAACCGGTAGGTGAACGACGGGCGCGCCCGGTACGATAAAATCGGACTCGGAGCCAATGAAGCCACGACGCGTCCCGCCCCGTTCCGCACTCTTGACGATGATCCTCGCGGGCGTCATCGCCTGCACGACCGTGCCCGTCACGGGCCGGCGCCAGCTCCTCCTCCTCTCGGAGGGCGAGGAGCTCCAGATGGGGCTCAGCGCGTACCAGGAAGTGCTGAAGAAGGCCCGTCTCTCCTCCGATCCCGCTGCCACAGAGCAGGTCAGGCGAGTCGGCCGGCGCATCGCCGCGGCGACCGGTCGCACGGACTACCAGTGGGAGTGGAGCCTCCTCGAGGACAAGCAAGCGAACGCCTTCTGCCTGCCCGGGGGCAAGGTGGCGGTTTACACCGGGATTCTCCCCATCACACGGGACGACGCGGGGCTCGCAGCCGTCCTCGGCCACGAGACTGCTCACGCGATCGCCCGTCACGGGGGCGAGCGTGTGAGCCAGGGCCTTCTCGTGCAGGTGGGACTCGCCGCCACCCAGGTGGCCCTCGCGCGGAGCGACCCGGCGATGGTCCAGCAGGTGACGGCGCTCCTCGGCGCGGGCACGACCGTGGGGCTGCTCTTGCCGTGGAGTCGTACTCAGGAGTCGGAGGCCGACCACCTGGGCCTGATCTTCATGGCGAAGGCTGGCTACGACCCCCACGCGGCGCGGGACCTCTGGGTGAGAATGGCCGAGGCCGCCAAGGGCTCCGCCCGCCCGCCCGAGTTTCTCTCGACTCACCCGGCAGAGGAGACTCGGATCAGGCAAATCGAGGGCTGGCTCCCGGAGGCCCTGCAGTACTACCAGCCACGCTGACCGGCGCTCGCGGACCCCTCTAACCCCAATCAGGTGGGTCTGAGTGGGGGAGTTCCACTACCCGTCGTCCAACCCCCGTATGGCCGGAATCATTCGAAAAATCATGGATTTTTCCTTGACACGCCCTCTCAAGTGACGCTAACCTCGGCGACTAAGTGGGAGAAAGTGGGATGAAGTGGAGCCACAAACCCACATTACAGACATGTTTAGAGGGCGCTATCAGCATGCGATCGATCCGAAAGGGCGTTTGAGCGTGCCCGCAAAGTTCCGGGACGTGCTCGCGCAGTATGACGGCCACCTCGTCGTCGTGCCGGACGGCGCGTGTCTGGAAGTGCATCCGCTCCAGGAGTGGCAACGAATGGAGGCGAAGCTCCGCGACCAGTCGCAGTTCAGCGCCGAGGTACGCGAGATCAGCCGACTCTATTTCTCGCGCGCGAAGGACGTGACGCTCGACGCGGTGGGACGGATTCTGCTGCCTCCCGATGTGCGGCAGGAAGCCGGTCTCGAGAAGGACGTCACGCTCGTCGGCGGCGGGCTGCCGAAGTTCGAGGTCTGGGATCGCGCGCGCTTCGAGGAATACGAGCGGGCGGGGCAGTCGAAGCTGCCGTCGCTCTTCGACAAGCTGGCAAGTTTGGGAGTGTAGCGGTTCACGTTCCGGTACTCGCGGACGAGGTCGCGTTTCTGCTGCGACCTCGGGAAGGAGGATGGATGATCGACGGGACGGTGGGCATGGGCGGGCACGCTGAGGCGCTCCTCGCGTCGAGCGCGCCCGACGTCTTCCTGCTCGGGCTCGACCTGGATCCCGAGGCGCTCGCGCGCGCCCGCGCGCGCCTCGCGCCCTTCGGCGAGCGCGTCCGCCTCACGCGCGAAAGTTTCCGCGACCTCAAGCGCGCCGCCGCTGCACACGGGGTCGATCGCGCGCGCGCGATCCTCCTCGACCTCGGCGTGTCGTCGTACCAGCTCGAGGAATCGGTGCGCGGGTTCTCCTTTCTCCGTGAGGAGGAGCCCCTCGACATGCGGCTCGACCCGACGCGGGGCGAGACGGCCGCCGCCCTCGTGAACCGTCTCCCGGAGCGCGAACTCGCGCAGATTCTCTTCGAGTACGGCGAGGAGCGGCACGCGCGACGCATCGCCCGCACGATCGTCCAGCGCCGCCCGCTGGCGACGACCGGCGACCTCGTCGCCGCGATCAAGCGCGCGGTGCCGCGGCGCGCTTGGTCCACCCGTATCCACGTCGCGACGCGCACCTTCCAGGCGCTACGCATGGCCGTCAACGACGAGCCGGGCGCCCTCCGCCAGGCCCTCGACGAGGCGCCCGGGCTGCTCGCCGCCGGCGGCAGGCTCGGGGTCATCTCCTTCCACTCGGGCGAAGACCGCATCGTGAAGCGCACGTTCCGAGCTCTGGGGTCGGCGGGCTTCGCCGAGCTCGAGCCGTCGCCACTCGTGCCCAAGGACGACGAGGTGCGGGCGAACCCCCGCGCCAGGAGCGCGAAGCTTCGCGTGCTGGAGCGGCTCCCGTGAACAAAACACAGCGACTCTTCCGCGAACAGGATCGACGCGCGCGGCGCGTTCTGGTCGCCGCGCTCGCGGGTTCGGCACTCCTCGCGGGTGGCGCCCTCGCCGTGGTCGGCGCCCGCGTGCAGCAGGTCCATCTGGCCTATCGGCTCGACGCGCTCCGCGGCCAGCGGGACGCCTTGCGGCGTTCGAAGAACGCGAAGGTCCTCCTCCGGACCTGCGAGGTCATCCTTCAGAAGGATCCCGCCGATGCGGGCACCTGGACCGCGCGGGGCGAGGCCCATCAGGCGCTGAGCCAACCGGAAGAGGCGCTCACCGCCTACGACACGGTCCTCCGGCTCGATCCGCGAAACGCGGATGCGGCGTCCCACAAAGCGGCCCTCCTGTTCTCCCTCGGGCGCTACGCCGATTCCGTGAAGGCGTTCGATGTCGCGATCGAAGCGAACCCCGCGTCCGCCAACCTCTGGTACGAGAAGGGCCGCGCGCACTATCGGCTCAATGCGTTCGCGGAGGCGATCGACTGTCTCGATCGGGCGACGCGCTACGCGCCCGAGGACGTGAAAGGATGGTACCTCTTCGGCCTCGCCCTCGAAGGGGAGAAGCGGTACGAAGGCGCCGTGGCCGCGTTCGACCACACGCTGGCGCTCGAAGCGGATCACGCGAAGGCGTGGCTCGGGAAAGGGACCGCGCTGCACTGGCTCAAGCGATACGAGGAGGCTGCGGCGGCGTAC
>Ga0137415_10006634_pt1 | contig 11476 bp, 9 predicted proteins | sample CZODoug3_1_1_16f_FD_183082 | JGI IMG/M metagenome (GOLD analysis project Ga0137415, IMG submission 183082) | Vadose zone soil fungal communities from Angelo Coast Range Reserve, California, USA - CZODoug3_1_1_16fungal (Hybrid Assembly) | ecosystem: Environmental > Terrestrial > Soil > Vadose...
CCGTGTGACCAGCACGAACGCCATTGAATTCAGCCCCGGCCCCGATGCCAGGGAGCAAGACCCTCAGCCCAATGCCAGGGAGCAAGACCCTCAGCCCAACAGCAGGGAGCAGTAAGCGGTGAGCCTTCGGATCGCGCGCGGTGAGGCGAGGCACTTCGGTGTTACCGTCTTCCGCGTGCGATCCGCGGGATCAAAGTGACCATGCCCCTGAACGACTATCGGCTGATCAGCCTCGCGCACGTGAATGATCCCGCCACGACCAGTGTGTTCCCAGGCGATCCATCGTTTTCTCTGACGACCGTGGCCTCCGTGGCGGAGGATGGCTTCTATCTGCAGTATGTGCAGCAGGGGGAGCACACGGGCACCCACTGGGGTGCCCCGGTGCATTTTCACCCCGACGAAGCCGCCGCGGACGAATTGGAACCTGGCGATCTATTCTTGCCCGCGGTCAAAGTGGATTTCCGCTCGCGGGCCGAAGCGGATGCTGATGCTGCCGTCACCGTCGCAGATCTGGAAGCGTGGGTGGCGCAGCACGGTCCCATGCCCGATGAAGCGGCAGTGATTTTGTGGACGGGATGGGAGTCACGCTGGGGCAGCCCCACATTCGCCAATGCCGACGGCGAAGGCCGCATGCACCATCCGGGCTTTGGTGTCGCGGCGGTCGAGTGGCTCCTGGCGAGGGGAGTGCTCGGCCGGCGCGGTGCCCTCGGAACGGACACGTTCAGTCCGGACGTGGGCACCGACGCAACCTATGCCGTGTCGAAGTTGCTTTACCGGGAACACCGAATCAGTTTGGAGATTCTCGCCCATCTCGCGGAGCTGCCAGTGAAGGGATCGCATGTCCTCGCGGGCGGTCCGATCCATCGGCGTGGCTCCGGTGCGACGGCGACCGTGTTCGCGTTCTTACCGGTTGCAAGTCGGTCGCGGCAGAGCCGCGAACCTCCGGTTGCAAGTCGGTCGCGGCAGAGCCGCGAACCTCCGGTTGCAAGTCGGTCGCGGCAGAGCCGCGAACCTCCGGCCGGGTAAACTACCGCGCGAATCGGAACCAGTTGATATTGACGAAATCGCCGCCCGGGCCAGTGAAGGTGATAAAGACCGAGTGCCGACCCGTGGCCGCGCCGCTGAGCGTGCTGGTCACGCTGACCCAGTTCTGCCACCCGCCGGTACCGGACACCGGTGTGCTGGCGATGATCGGGCCGGTGACGCTGTCGAGGCGATACTGGATGGTCCCACTATTGGCCGCGGAGGCGAGCCGCGTCGTGACCGTGGCAGCCGTCGGCGTGCCGAAATCGACATTCGTGTAGCCGATGGAATCACCTGGGGCGATGAAGCCGACATCCTGACCACCGCCGGTATCCGTCGTCGCCTCGGTCTGGACCCCCGACTGGCTGTCGAACGACTCGCCCTCGATCATGTTGTAGGGGTTGCGCCCGGTGCCATAGGTGAGTCCGAAGCCAAACGGAAAGAGCGCGGGCTTTCCATCGCCGTCGTTGATCGGCTGCTGACTCGCCGATTGCATCCACGTCGACGGAAGCTTTCCGGTCGGCGCGAAGTCGCCATACAGAACGTCGGCCACACCGGCGCCCTCGGTGCCGGGGAGCCACGCAGCGATCAGGCCGTTCCAGTTCGACAGCTCCGCGCCGATGTCGAGCGGCCTGCCGGAGACCAGCACCACCACCACGGGTACGCCGCTGTTTCGCAGCGTGGTGATCGTCCCCAGGTCGGTGGAGTCCAGGCTGAGGGAGTTGGGCCGGTCACCGGCGCCCTCGGCGTAGGGGTTCTCTCCGACGACGGCGATGGCCACCTTGAACGAGCTGTCGATGCCCGAGCCGCTCGCGTTGAAGGTGACGGTGGTGCCGCTGCCGGCGCCGTTGCGGATGCCTTGCAGGATGGTAGTCCCGGTGGTGGTGTTGCCGCTGCTGCCCTGCCAGGAGATGGTCCAGCCGCCGGTCTGGAGGCCGATGTTGTCGGCGCTCTTGCCGGCGACGAAGATCTTATTGTTGGTCTTGGCGATGGGCAGGACACCCGTGTTCTTCAGCAGGACCTGCGATTCGCGGACGGCTTGGCGGGCGATGGTGCGGTGCGCGGCGCTGCCGATCGTGCCGGTGAAGCTGCGGTCGGTCAGCGGCTTCTCGAACAAGCCGAGCTCGAATTTCTTGGTCAGGATCCGGCGGTTGGCGTCGTCGATGCGCGACATCGGCACCCGGCCCGCCTGCACCTCGGAACGCAGCGTCGAGATGAAGTTCTGCCAGGCCGTCGGCACCATCACCATGTCGATGCCGGCGTTGATCGCCTGGGTCACTTCGGCGGCGGTGAAGCCGGACTGTCCGTCGATCTGGTCGATGCCGTTGAAGTCGGAGACGACGAATCCGCTGAAGCCCAGCTCGTTCTTGAGCAGAGAGGTAATGAGGAATTGGTTGCCGTGGTCCTTGACCCCGTTCCAACTGCTGTAGCTGATCATCACCGATCCGACGCCGCGCGCGACGGCCTCGCGGAACGGCGGCAAGTGAATCGCCCGCAGGTCGGCCTCGCTGATCTGTGTGTTGCCTTGGTCGGTGCCGTTGGTGGTGCCGCCATCGCCAATGAAGTGCTTGGCCGTGGCCATGATCGAACCGGACGCGCTGAGCGAGCTGCCCTGGAGGCCGGTGATGAGCGCCGCCATCTGCACCGGGAGATCGGGCTTCTCGCCGAAGGACTCGTAGGTGCGGCCCCAGCGGTCGTTCCGCGCGACACAGAGACAGGGCGCGAAATCCCAGTCGATACCGGTGCCGGAAACCTCCTCGGCCACGGCGCGGCCAATCTGCTGCACCAGCGCCTGATCGCGGGTCGCGCCCAGGCCGATGTTGTGCGGGAACATCGTCGCGCCGAAGACGTTGTTGTGTCCGTGCACCGCATCGATGCCATAGAGGATAGGGATTCCGAGGCGGCTGGCGATGGCCGCGTTCTGGAAGCTGTCGTACATGTTTGCCCAGCTGGTGGGGTTGTTCGGGGAGGGCGCCGAGCCACCGCCGGACAGGATGGATCCGAGCGAGAAGCTCGTGACGTTCGCGTTGCTGACCGAAGCCCGTTCGGCTTGGGTCATCTGACCGATCTTCTCGTCCAGCGTCATATTCGCCATCAACTGGCTGACGCGGGTCGCTACCGGCAGCGACGGATCCGGATAGGGCAGGTGGGCGAAAGGAGTAATAACGGCACTCGAACCCTCCGCCACGTCTTCATGTCCGCGTGACTCGTCGTCCGTGCTCACCGCACAGGCGACGCCAAAAACCGCAATCCAACCCGCGATGACGACGTTCGGTATCGTTTGGCTCATTGTATCCCCCTCAGCGCGATGATTGCAGCGCCCGATGATTGCGGCGAATGATGATCGACGTCATTAATCGAGTCAAGGATGTTTTTGTCCACCCGCGTGGTTCCAATCAGCAGGTCAACGTCGCATCCTGCTGGACGAAAATAACGTACAAAGGATTGCAAGACCATGACCATGAGAATCAGCGCCCCGGCACTCTCGCTGTTTGCCGAAACCTTGTTGAGGAAAGCCGGGCTGACGCAGGACAAGGCTGCAGTGGTCGCCGAGATCCTCCTCGAGGGCGATTTGCTGGGGCATTCGACGCACGGCTTGCAGTTGCTCGCCGCCTATCTCCAAGAGATTACCGAAGGGCGGATGACCAAAGACGGAGAACCGGAGGTGATGTCCGAACGGGACGGTGCCCTCCTTTGGGATGGTCGATATCTCCCTGGTCCGTGGCTGGTCGTGCGCGCCATGGATGCGCTTTTCGAGAAACTGAAAACGCAGGGAAGCGCCACGGCAGTGATACGCAGGTCCCATCATATGGGCGCACTCACGGCCTACATGAAGCGCGCGACGGATCGCGGATTCGTGCTCGTGCTCACGTGTTCGGATCCGTCGGTGACATCGGTGGCGCCGCATGGCGCGACGACGGGTATCTACACGCCCAATCCGATCGCTGCCGGATTCCCAACCAGCGAGGGACCCGTCTGGATCGACATTTCGGTTTCCACGACGACCAACGGGATGATCGGGCGCCTCAATCGCACCGGCGGCAAGCTTCCTGGCAAGTGGCTGATCGACGAGCAGGGACAGGCCACCGACGATCCGGCGGTGATGGGCGCAGGGCGCAAGGGCGCGATCCTGCCGCTCGGGGGCATGGATCTCGGCTACAAGGGCTTCGCGCTCGGATTGCTCGTGGAAGCCCTTACCTCCGGTTTGAGCGGGTTTGGCCGCGCAGACGGTGAACCGCGATGGAGTGCGTCTGCGTTCCTTCTGGCGCTGGATCCCGATGCCTTCGGCGGCCGCGCGGCGTTCGAGCGCGAAACGGGGTGGCTTGCGCATGCCTGCCGCACGGCACCGCCGCGGCCGGGGAGTACGGGCACGCGCATGCCGGGCGAACGGGCCAACGCGTTGCGCGAGGAGCAATTGCGGCTCGGGGTGGCGTTGCATCACGAAATACTGGCGACGCTCGCGCCTTGGGCCGAGCGATTCGGAGTTCCTCTGCCCAAGGCGACGCCGACGTGAGTGGCGGTATTGGGATTAGGGCACATTCCATTTTTGATTCGCCGCGCCCGAGCAATCCCAGATTTGCAGGCGGGTGCCATTGGCGGAGTTGCTGCCGGTGACGTCGAGGCATCGGTTGGACGCCGGGTTGACGAGGTCGTGGGCGGAGGTCACCGTCCAGTTCTGCGCGCCCGTGCCATTGCAATCGAAGAGTTGCACGGTGGTGCCGTTGGCCGTGCCCGCGCTGGTGATGTCGAGGCATTTGCCGAGCGCGCGGATCGTGCCGTCGGAGGCGTGTTGCCATTGTTGCGCGCCGCTGCCGTTGCAGTCGAAGAGCTGCACCGCGGTGCCGTTGGCGCTGTTCGCGCCCGCCACGTCGACGCACTTGCTCGCGAGTCCCGTGATCTGTCCCGTGGCCCCGGTGACGCCGCCGCCGCCGGTGCTGCTGGTGGTCACGTGCACGTAGTCGACCACGAGCTGCTGCGGAAAGACCGTGCTGCTATTGGGATCGCCCGGGAAGTCGCCGCCGACGGCAAGGTTTACGAGAACGTAAAAAGGATGATCGAAGACCCAGCGATTGCCATTCAGATCGTTCGGCGTCCGCGTCTCGTAAATGGTGCCGTCGACCGACCATTGGACTTGGTTCGGCGACCAATCGATCGCGAAAATATGAAAGCCGTCGGGGAATTGCTGCCCGTTGGGAAGCGTGAAGGGCGCACCGATGCCGCCGGCGCCGGAGTAGCCCGGCCCGTGGAAGGTGCCATGGACGGTGCCCGGCTCGCGGCCGATGTTTTCCATGATGTCGATCTCGCCGCAGGTGGGCCAGCCGGCGCTGCCGATGTCGTTGCCCAGCATCCAGAACGCCGGCCACATCCCCTGGCCGCGCGGAATCTTCATGCGCGTCTCGAAGTGACCGTACCTCTGCGTGAATGTGGCGGAGGTCGATAGGCGCGCCGACGTGTATTGACAGGTGCCATACCAGCATTGGAAATTCGAAGGGTTGTCCTTGCGGGCGGTGATCACCAGATTCCCATTGCCGTCGAGCGCCGCGTTGTGGGTGCCCGAGGTGTAGAACTCACGCTCGTGGTTGTTGACGTTGTCACCGGTCTCGAAGTGCCATTTGCTGGTGTCGATACCACTGCCGGCCGCTCCATTGAAGTCGTCGGAGAAGCTCGTCGCGAAGGGGGTCACATCCGTGCTCCCGGCCGAGCTCACGGCGGTGACGGCGATCAGCATTCCTCCCACTGCAACCGTGATGAACACCGTGCGTCGCGTTCGATTCGTTCGATCCATCATCGCGGGCTCTCTTTCGTTCAGGTGCAGCGTCAATGATGATGCTCATCATGCATCGCATGTGCCGCGACCGGCTCCTCCCTCGTTTTTTGCATGCATCGCCCCTGCGCGTGCCACCATCCGACCGCACGAGACGATCGCTGCGATCAGGGTGAGATGATCGGCGTGATCATGCTCACGGAGACAATGAAGGATGTCGAATTGACCATCATCCCCTTGACCATCATCCATGAATCCATGGCGTCGATCGATAACTCCTCTAGGCTCAGGATTGACCGCGGCGCCAGCGCCTGCGCAGGAAGAGCATCAGCGCGAAGACGCCCGCGGAGCCCGCGGCCGCCGGCCGCTCACCCGGCGGCATCGCGCAGCCGCCGGATGACGAGCTACCCATGCCCATGTCGCCGTTCCCGCTCCCACCTGGTGCGCCCGCGCCTCCGTTGCCGCTCCCACCTGGTGCGCCCGCGCCTCCGTCGCCGTCCTGCACCGGGCTTCCGCCACCGTCTTGCACCGGGCCTGCGTCGACCGGCTCGCCTTGAATCGAAATATCCGCGCAGTGGTGATAAAAGCATCCACCGGGCTGGTTGAGCCCGTGCTCCGACATGAACTCGATGACCTGCAGCGTGCATTTCGTGCACGTCACGTTCGATGGTAGCCGGACCTGCATGGTCTGCGGACCGCTGAAGGCCGCGCTGTGCTCGAGCAGCCCGTCGCCGAGAACGGGAAAGACCGCCGGATTCTCGACCTTCGCCGTGCCGCACGCCTGATCGCCAGCGTCCACCTCGGGCTCCTTCGGAAACTCGCTGCGGTCATGAACGGCGAGCGCCACCCGGTAGTGACCCGGGTGAGGAATGACCTCGCGGATCTGGATGGTGATCATCTCGCCCGGTCGAAACGCGGTGATGGTACCGGTGGGCGTTCCGCCGCCCTCGTTGCCGCACGGGCCGAGCTTTTCCGGAAGGCCGTTCGGGTCTTGCGACATCCATGACGCGGGGGACATCAGGACGAAGTGCGCCTGTGCAACGACGGGGATGAGCAAGACGGCGCAGGCAACGGCGCACGTTGCGTTGGTGGTGTGAAATCGAAGCATGGAGTCCCTCCTTTTCGCCTTAATGCTTGTACGGCGAAAAGGCGAATCGGTAACGCGCAGTGGCATCCTGGCATCGCGTTCAGCTTTGCAGCGCAGGCGCGCGGGTGCCATCATTCGCGGCGTGCATAGTTGCAAGACGTTCGCATCTTGTCCCCTGCCGCTCACTCCTCGAGGGGCGGCGGACGGAAAAGGCCGAGCTGCGCCATGAGCTCCACGCTATTTTCGTAAGCCCAGGCTCGAATCACCTTGCCGTTCTCGAGCCGGAAGACATCGACCCGGTGGAGGTGTACCGGCTTTTTCGTCGCCGCGATGGGCCCGAGCTCGCCCGTTTGTGTCCCCGTGAAGCTCGTCTCCTGAATCACGTAATCGCCGGCGGCGAAGTGGGTGGTGATCGCGCTTTTCCCATCTGGGAATGCCCGGATGAAGCCCTCGAACGACGCCTTGGCGGCTCCCTTCCCCTTCAAGGGCTCGACCTTGTTGTACTCGTCCCACTCGAAATCGTCCGTGAGCGGCGCGAGAAAGTCGGCTTCCCGCTTCGACGCGATCGCGCCGTTCAGCGCCCCGGCGATCGCGAGGTTCTCGTCCTCGCCCCGGGTCCCTTTCGCGATGAGCACTTCGGTCGATGCCGCGGGCGCGGGAACCGGGCGGGCCCCACCCCCGGCCAAATGAATCTGCGCGAGCACGGTATTCAGATCAAGATAGCAATTTTCCCGCGAGATGCGGCCATCGTGATCATAGGCGACGAGCATGAGCCCAACGGCGCCCGCTGGCTCGCCGCGCGCCGTTCCGCGCCACCCATATTCGAGCGCGGCCACTTCCCTCTCGACCCAGATGCGGCTCAACCAGAATTTGGATTCTTCGAATGCATCGAAAAATTGCCGCGCATTCAGCTCGATCTCTGCGCGGCCCCGGGCGCGACCCTCGTGAATCCACGAGCCCGGAATCGTGATCACCGCATCTTCTGCGTAGACCGCGGCGACCGCCTTGGCATCGTGCGCGTTAATGGCATCGACGAGCCTCCCGTTCGTCGCAGTTTCCAGGTTGCGCAGGCTGTCCGTCGGAGGAGTTGAGGAAGGCACCGCGTCTCGTTGCCCGCCGCACGCGCCTGCGACAAACGCGAAGATCAGCGGGGTGTATCCGTTTTCTATTGCTCGTATCGCTCGCATCACGGTGATTTCCGACTTGCCTCTCTCGATTCGCTCCACAACCAGACCGCGACCGTCGCATACAGGACCACGACGACAGGGAAATAGATGTGTCCGACGAGCACCCGCAGGCCGTGAAAGCCATACGCGAGCAGGCGGCCGCTCAGCCGCGCGGCATTGAGCGTCCAGGCGAGGGCTACGAGGCGGGTCAAGCGCCGTTCATCGCTCCACAACGCGAGCGCGAAGCACCCCGACGCGATACACAACATGACAATCGGTGGGAAATAGAGCGCTTCGGTGATTCGATTCCATTGCGCGGCCCGCTCCAAGATCTGCGCTTGGACCGCGGCGACCTGGGTCACCTCGTATTCGCGCGTCCATTGCAAACGAACGACGAACAAGTCGATGCTCCGCTGCGCCAGCTCGAAGCCGATGACGAGCAGGGTGCACGCGAATCCAACCAGCGACGCCGCGGGCGCGCGCCGCGCGCGGTTGAGCGCGATGGCCGCGGTCAGCGTCAGCAAGAGCAAGAGCCTGAATAGACCCGATGCAGCCAGGACGCCGTCCACGGGTCGATATTGAATGAGCGTCTCTCGGGTCGCCGGTGCAGGCATGGCCAAGGAGAGCACCTGCTCGATCCCTTGGACGAGCACGGTGAGCCCCGCGCAGAGCGCGCCGACGAGGGAGAGACGCGCGCGCGATCGCTCGAAGGGCTCGCGCGTAGCCATCGGATCGTGCATACGATCATGGATGGGGTCTGCGCACGTGCGGCGCTGTCAGAATCTTGCTCGCGCTTGCGCCCGAACTCAAGGGAAGATTTCGAGACTGCGCTGTGGTGAATTGGTACCTCGATCTCTTGCAAAAGAAGGCAGAGCAGGAAACGGCCACCTTACGCGTGAGTATGGCGGTAACGGCAAGGCCCGAAGCAAGTAACGTAGCGTTGGCCGGGCTCCCGTTGGGAGGCGCGTATTTTTGATGACCTCGCGTTCGCGTTGCGCATTGGGGAGATGACTGGCTGCGCGACCGCGAGCACTTCGAGGCACACATCGCACGCGTGACGGGTCTCCCAAGTGCAGCGCACACCTGACCCTCCGAAATGCAAGGGTAAAGAACGGCATGGCTGCGCTGGACAGTCGATGAGCGTGGCTCCACGCTTCGCCGCGCGTGCGGGACGCACCGGGAGGGCAGGGGAGCCATGAAGCCATCGATAGTGAAGCTAGCTTTTGCCGTCTTCGCGCTCGCCGGGTGCACGACCGATACCGGGAGTACCGCTCGCACCGGTCACAGCGAACAACGGATGACCGCCGCTCACACGCAGGTGGTCGAGGCCACCATCGCGGACCTTCAGCATGCCTTCTGCGCGGAGGACCTGACCCCCGAGCAGCTCGTTCGCATCTATCTGGCGCGAATCGCTGCGTACGATCAAAGCGGCCCGCGGCTCCACGCCTACATGCACGTGAACGAACACGCCATCGAGGCCGCGCGCGCATTGAGAACCGAAGGCTGCGACGACCGCCGCGTCGAAGACGAAGACGCGGACGCAGACGAGCGACGAAGGCCCTTGATCGGCGTGCCAGTCATCCTCAAGGACAACATCGATACGCGCGATATGCCAACGACAGCTGGCTCGATCGCGCTGGGACGATCGGTACCGCCGAGCGACGCCTTCATCACCCGGAAGCTGCGCCGCGCGGGCGCGATCATCCTCGGGAAGGCGACGCTCACGGAGTTCGCCAACTTCATCAGCAGCAACATGCCGACCGGCTACAGTTCGCAGCTACGCCTGCAGCTCTTCGAGAGCAGCGGCGACCTGGCGCGGGTTGGTTATGGCTTCAATCCGTACGATCCCAGGACCGATCCCAGGACGGGATTCGATGACGGCCGTCCGGTGCTTGCGACGGGTGGATCCAGCTCCGGTCCGGCCATCGCAGTGGCCGCGAACCTCGCGACGGTCGGGGTCGGGACCGAAACGTCCGGATCGATCCTCAGCCCGGCGACGCAAAATCTCCTCGTCGGGATCAAGCCGACCGTCGGCCTCGTGAGTCGTACCGGGATTGTGCCGATCACCCATGACCAAGATACGGCGGGCCCCCTGGCGCGCACGGTGACGGACGCCGCCAAGCTGCTCGGGGTGCTGGCAGGCTACGATCCCGGCGATCCCGCCACGGCCGCATGCCTCACGCGTGGCCGGTGCTTTCGCGATTACACGCGGTTCTTGAGAAAGGACGCGCTTCGCGGAGCGCGCATCGCTGTTCCGCACTTTGGCTACTGGACCGACGTCGCTCACAACGTCAACCTCAGCGTGGAGCAGCAGCGGCTCATGAACGACGCCATCGAGACCTTGCGTGCCGCGGGTGCCATCGTGGAGGATTTTCATGAGATTCCCACGCAGCAAGAGCTCTTCGATTTTCCCGGCTGCGGCGCGTTGCCGATTCCGCCGGTCTGCTCGACAGTGCTGCTCTATGGCTTCAAGCGGGATCTCAATGCCTATTTGGCCAACCTCGGTCCCGGCGCTCCCGTGCGCGCGCTGGCAGACGTCATCGCATTCAACGACACCTTCGCGATCAACGGTGTGCAGGTGGGGCTCAAGTATGGTCAGGCCCTCGCCCTCGCCGCCCAGTCGCTCGACACGTCGCCGGGCTCCAGCGACACGAGGCGCTACCTGGGCGATCGCGCGAAGGATCTCGACATCGCCAAAACGCGCGGGCTCGACGTGGTCTTCAAAGAGTTCGACGCAGTGCTTTTTCCAGCCAATCGCGGCGCCAATATCGCGGCGCGCGCGGGATATCCCAGCATCGTCGTACCAGCAGGGTTCGTCCCGAATCCAGCCGTACCTCCGCCGCCGCTGTCACCTCCAGCGCCGTTCCCCGACGGTTTCGACCCCAAAGACGCGCCTTACGGCGTGACGTTCTCTGGCCCCGCGTTCAGCGAGCCGAAATTGATCGGATTTGCCTACGCCTATGAACAAGCCACGCATCACCGCCAACCACCCGCGAGCACGCCGGCGTTGCCCGCCGAAACCGAGTGAGCGCGCGCTCCATTGGATGGCGGTCTCGTGCCGCTACATGGTCTTGAACACGGCGACGCCGGCATTGTCGAAACCGTTGGCCGCGCACGTACCACAACCAGCCGGCGCCGCGCCGGCCGATATCGGCATGAAAACGTAACCCGTTGCCGGATCCACGGCGACCGAGTGCGCGTTGTTGCCCGTGGGGAGCCGCGCCAGGACGCTTCGCGCTGCTGCGTCGATGACTGTCAGGACCGGGGTGCACGGTGACGCAGCGCTACAGGCTCCGCCCGTCGCGGCATTACCCGATGCGGTCCAGCGGCTGGACGCGTTGTAGTAGCGATTCGACGTCGGATCGTACTCGATCTGGTCTCCTCCACCGGCGTTCAGGGATACCAGCAAGGCCCCAGTGGCTCGATTGAAGATCT
>Ga0137415_10006635_pt1 | contig 11475 bp, 11 predicted proteins | sample CZODoug3_1_1_16f_FD_183082 | JGI IMG/M metagenome (GOLD analysis project Ga0137415, IMG submission 183082) | Vadose zone soil fungal communities from Angelo Coast Range Reserve, California, USA - CZODoug3_1_1_16fungal (Hybrid Assembly) | ecosystem: Environmental > Terrestrial > Soil > Vadose...
CGCGCGCCAAAACGATCGGCGGTCCAGCCGCTCGCCGGAATAAATACCGCCAGCGACAGCAGATACGAGGTGATGGCAAGTTTCAGCGTCAGGGGGCTCGCGCCAATATCCGCCGCGATCGCCGGCAGCGAGGTGGCGATCACGGTCGAATCCATGTTCTCCATGAACAGGGCTGTGGCCACGATGAGCGGGATCAGGCGTTCTTTGTTCATCGAGAATCGGGAGAGCGGCAGGAAACAGGCGGGAGGAGGGCTGTAACACCGCATTGCCGCGGAGGCCAATGCGGAACGGCGCGCGACTATTCCGGTGTATCGCATTATGCGATTTCATACTTGATTTGCGAATCGCATTATGCGATAGTGAGTGGATGAAAGAGATCGAGTTTACGTCCGCCGCCATCCGCCATCCGCCATCCGCCAATGGCGTAAACTTACGGCGACTACGCGCGCGCAGATCGACCTCAAATTGAAGGGCATTCGCTAAAGCCGGCGTCGGCGATGTGAAAGCGCTCATAGGTGCTTCCGGAATGCGGTTGCGCTCCTGTGACTGGCGCGTCTTGTTCACGATCAAGGTTCACGATCAAGGCCAATACCATCACAATCCACGCGGTCGGACACCGCCGCGATATTTACGACTGAGAGGACACCATGGCAAAAGCCGGCACCGTAAAAAGCAATGTCCAGTTCATCCACACTCCCGGTGGCGACGATCTCGCCGTGCTGCCGCGCGTTGAGTATGATCGGCTGGTCGGTCTCGCCGCCGAGGCGCAGGAAGATGCCGCCGCGAGCCGGATCATCCGCAATTCCACACGCGCCCTCAAGGAAGGCCGCGAAGTCGTGCTGCCAAAAGCCGTGGCTGATCGCCTCGCAAATGGCGACAACGTGGTGCGCGTCATCCGCGAATGGCGTGACATGATTCAAGACGAGTTGGCTGTAGCGGTCGGTATCAGCCAGAACTACCTATCCGAGATCGAAACTGGCCGGCGCAAAGGGCCGGCCGAGTTGCAGAAGAAATTCGCCCGTGCGCTGGGCGTGCCGATCGACCTTCTGATCGAATAAGATCAGGCAACTCACGATGTTAGTCGCGTTTTAACCGCGGCGCTGACTAGCTCGGCTATTGCCTAAGCTGGGAAACCGCCTAAATCCTGCGTGACGCCGCCGCCGGAGATCCTGTCATGATCTATGTCTTGTCAGCCCTGCTGCCGCCGCTTGGGTTGTTACTGAACGGACAGCCATTTTCGGCGATTTTCAATCTGTTCCTGATCGTCTTTTGCGTGATTTTCGGGCTGTTTTTTCACATCCTGCTGCTGGTGCCGTCGGCGCATGCCGTGATCGCGGTTCACATGAAACGGGAACAGCGCAGGCACCAGGAGGTGGTGGAGGCGATCCGTCAGCACGGCCCGCCAGCGGGTTATCCGCGCTGAAGCGGCGGAAACCGGGTTATCCGCGCTGAAGCGGCGGAAACCGGTTATCCGCGCTGACGCGGCGGAAACCGGGTTATCCGCGCTGACGCGGCGGAAACCGGGTTATCCGCGCTGACGCGGGAGCGCGCCGGCCAGCTTACGAAAAGCCTGTGCATGGCTGGCAAACGCTTTGATTTGGCAGCCCGCCATGCTATCGACCACCGCCAACCCTACCGATGGGCTCCGATTCGACGGCGATACCAATAGTGTCGCCGAAGGACCTGTTCATCCCCTTAGGTCATATCGCGGCGAACGGGCCGCCGAATGGAGTTGGTAATGGCGCTGGTGCAAGGACTTCAGGGGATCCGCGAAGCCTATACGTTCGACGACGTGCTTCTCAAACCCGGCCTCTCGGATATCCTGCCTTCGGAGGCCGATATCCGCTCCCACGTCACGCGCGCCATCCCGCTCAATATTCCGATTATCGCCTCCGCGATGGATACCGTCACCGAGGCGCGGATGGCGATCGCGATGGCGCAGGCGGGCGGTGTCGGCGTCATCCACCGCAATTTCGACGTCGACGGTCAGGCCGCCCAGGTGCGGCAGGTCAAGAAGTTCGAATCCGGAATGGTGGTCAATCCCTTGACCATCGGTCCCGACGCGATGCTGTCGGACGCATTGGCCCTGATGAGCGATCACGGCTTTTCCGGCATTCCGGTGGTCACGGGCGCGGCCAAGGGCGTGCCCGGAAAGCTGGTCGGCATTCTCACCAACCGCGATGTGCGGTTCGCAACCGATCCGCGCCAGAAAATCTCTGAATTGATGACGCACGAGAATCTCGTGACGGTGCGCGAAGGCGTCAGCCAGGACGAAGCGAAGCGGATGCTGCACAAGCACCGCATCGAAAAACTATTGGTGGTTGACGAGCAGTACCGCTGCGTTGGTTTGATTACCGTGAAGGACATGGAAAAGGCGGTCGCGCATCCATTGGCCTGCAAGGATGCGCAGGGCAGGCTGCGCGTCGCCGCCGCGACCACCGTCGGCGAGGACGGCTTCGAGCGTACCGAGCGGCTGATCGACGCCGGGGTCGACCTGATCGTGGTGGATACCGCGCACGGCCATTCCTCGCGGGTGCTCGCCGCCGTCAACCGCATCAAGCGGCTCTCCAATGCCGTGCAGGTCATCGCCGGCAATATCGCCACCATGGAGGGTGCGCAGGCGCTGATCGATGCCGGTGCGGACGCGATCAAGGTCGGTATCGGGCCCGGTTCGATCTGCACCACCCGCATCGTCGCCGGCGTCGGCGTGCCGCAACTGACCGCGATCATGGATGCGGTCGAAGCCGCCAAGAAAGCCAACGTACCGGTGATCGCCGATGGCGGCATCAAATATTCCGGCGATCTCGCGAAAGCTCTGGCCGCCGGCGCCGACATCGCCATGGTCGGCTCCTTGCTTGCCGGCACCGACGAGACCCCCGGCGAAGTGTTCCTGTGGCAGGGCCGTTCCTACAAGGCCTATCGCGGAATGGGCTCTGTGGGGGCGATGGCGCGCGGTTCCGCCGACCGTTACTTTCAGCAGGACATCAAGGACACGCTGAAGCTGGTGCCGGAGGGCATCGAGGGTCAGGTGCCCTACAAGGGCCCGGTCGCAAACGTCATGCATCAGCTTGCCGGCGGCCTGCGCGCGGCGATGGGATATGTCGGCGCGAGAAACCTTGCCGAGTTCCATGAGAAGGCGCAATTCGTGCGCATCACCGGAGCGGGCCTGCGCGAGAGCCATGTCCACGACGTGACGATCACGCGCGAAAGCCCGAATTACCCCGGCGGGGCATAGAGCGTTTTCAAGCGAAAGGCTGCCCCGGACTTGATCCGGGATGGAGACCGGTTTCGCGTCGAGAAAACGCGTCAAATCAAGAATCTAGCGCCCCGTTTTCGATTCGATCGGAATGGGACTCTGGTTCAGCAGGGCTAAATTGACCACCACAAGGCTGGCGAAACAAGGTATTGTTCGCCCACGGATTGCCGCGCTGCGAAGGAATCCGCGCGCGCGAGTGTGCCGCGGTTTTTCAAAAATTCACATCAAGATGATTCAGAAGAGAAGTTGAACATTATGGTCGATTGGTCGGACGACAGGATTGCAGCGCTCTCAGATCAGGATCTGAAGAACCTGCTTGTCAATGCGGAGCGGAAATCCGTCGCCGAGGTCATCGCGCAGTGCAAGGCCGAGATCGAGAAACGCGATGCCGCCAAACCCCGCAAGGCATCGAAGCCACGCACCGAATTGAAGGAATTCGAGCACGACATGGCCGGTCAACTCGCCACCGTCGGCAAGGAGATGGCCGAGAAATACGACCTTTCGGAAGAGACCGCGAAAGCAAATTCGGTGGGCGTGAAAGGCTTCAAGGCGCACAAACTGCTGGACGCCAAGGGCTATGCAAAACTTGGCGGCATGCAGCGCGACGGCTCGGTCGCGGTCGACCGATATATTTCGTATCGGCGCGGCAAGGACATCGTCTCGCTGAGCGTCTTCCTGCTGAAGGATCAGCCGGTCGAATCCCACGAGTTTCATGTGATCGCGCCGCAGGCCCTGCTCGATGGCGCAAAGCCGGTGGCCGAGATTCGTCCGACCGCGACCGAGGCCCAAAAACAATCGGCCGATAGCGGGCTCGCCTTCAAGGATTTGCCGAGTGCGGCGGCGGCGTTCGACGCGGCGCTGGCAAAGATCACAGCCTGAGCTTCGGGCCTGCAACGAGAAACTTAAAACCGTCATTGCGAGCCAACGGGTCGCGCGAATGCGCGCCCGATGACAGGCTCCGCGAAGCAATCCAGCTTTGTGACGAAAGAAAAAAACAGGATTGCTTCGTCGCTTCGCTCCTAGGAAGAAAGTGGGAATCCTTCACGAGCCCCTATCGCCTTGATCCACCACACTTTCATCCATCAGGGTCGGCCCAAGGCCGGTACCCAACTCGCAATGACAAAGAAAAAATCGAGGAAGCAAAACCATGTCCCAATCCGCAAAGCGCGTCGTTCTGGTTTCTCGCCCCGTAGGCGAGCCGAAGGCGTCGGACTTCCGTGTCGAGGATTGCGCACAACCTGTGCCCGGCGAAGGCCAGGTCCTGCTGCGCACCATCTGGCTGTCGCTCGATCCCTATATGCGCGGGCGCATGAGTGACGGCCCGTCCTACGCGGCGCCGGTGCCGATCGGCGGGGTGATGGAGGGCGGCACGGTGTGCGAGGCGATCGCCTCGAACAATCCAGGCTTTGCCAAAGGCGACATCGTGCTTTCCCGCGCCGGCTGGCAGACGCACGCGCTTTCCGACGGCAAGGACCTGCGCAAGGTCGATCCGAGCCTCGGACCGGTCTCGACCGCGGTAGGCGTACTCGGCATGCCCGGCATGACCGCCTATACCGGGCTGCTCGATATCGGCAAGCCGCAAGCCGGCGAAACCGTCGTGGTTGCGGCGGCATCCGGCGCGGTCGGCTCGGCGGTCGGCCAGATCGCCAGGATCAAGGGCGCGCGCGCCGTCGGCATCGCGGGTGGCAAAGACAAATGCGATTACGTCAAAGGCGAACTCGGGTTCGATGATTGCCTCGACCATCGCGATCCCAACTTGGCGGCGAAGCTGAAGGAAGCCTGTCCGAAAGGCATCGACGTCTATTTCGAGAATGTCGGCGGCGCGGTGTTCGAGGCGGTGTTTCCGCTATTGAATGCGTTCGCGCGGATTCCGGTATGCGGCCTGATCGCGCACTACAACGACACCCAGCCGTCCACGCCAAAATGGGCTTCATCCATGATGCGCGCTGTTCTGACCAAGCGCCTGAATATCAGAGGATTTATCGTCAGCGATTTCGCCGCGCGCCATGCGGACTTCCTGCGCGACATGTCGCAATGGGTGCGCGAAGGCAAGGTCAGGCATCGCGAGTTCGTCACCGAGGGTTTGGACAGCGCACCCGGCGCTTTCATGGGGCTTCTGAAGGGCGCCAATTTCGGCAAGCAGCTGGTGCGCGTCGGGCCGGACAAGGCGTGAGCCGGGTGAGGTTATCCTCGAACACCGCTTGCCAGTAATAATCTCTTAAGCAAAGTTGTTCTAGCGTGCCGATGCACGCAGAAAGCATAGTGAATATCCGGTCACGACAGTTTCGTGGACTTCACGATCAGCTGACCCGCGAGCGCAACGTCTCACAAACGCTCCGGTCCCAGCCATGATGAATGCTCCGCATAGTCCCAATCGCAGCCTCGTTCGTATCTTCTGCCTGTCGCTGAGCGGCTTGTTGTTTGTCTACTCGACGATCGCGGTTTATGGCCTTTTTACGCTTGAGAGTATCGACGCGACAGAGCTTGCCATTGGCTCGCTCCGGATTGCACTTGGGCTACTTGCGTTGGGCGTCTTGTTGCGTTGGGACAGGCTCGCCGAGCCGTTGGAACGCCAAATCGGGCTCATGGGAGCTAGCTTCGAGGCCGATTACGCGAATTTGAGTACCAAGACGAAGATCAGATTGATCGTTCTGGTGACGATGCTCAGCCTGCTGCTCGAACTTGTGCTGATCCGCTGGCTGGCATCGATGTTTCCAGTCTATTCCTTCTACAAGAATTTCACGATGCTGGCTTGCTTCCTGGGTCTTGGCGCGGGTTACGCGGTGGCGCAACGGCAACCGTGCGCGCCGGCGATCGTGTTGCCGATGCTCGCGTTGTTCGTCGGGGTCATCACGCTTTTGCGTTACGATACCGGCGCCGCCTACCTGATGTTCTCCGTCGGCTGGCTGAGCACGTTCGACCTGCCGGTTTACTCTCTGCTCGGGGCAAGCTTCATCATCTGCGCATGCATTTGCTATCCGGTAGGCCAGCTTTGCGGCAAGTTGCTGCACAGTTCGAATTCGCTCAAGGCGTATGGTCTCAACCTGGGAGGCAGCATCCTCGGGGTCATCGCGCTGTTCGTGATGAGCCTCTATTGGCTGCCGCCGGTGATCTGGTTCGCCGTGACGGGCGGGATCATGCTGCTCTTCGTGCTTTCGCGCGACAAGTTCCTGCCGGTCGGGATCGCAAGCTTCTGCGTCTTGTTGGCGATCCTGGCCTGGCCCGTACAGCCGGAGACGCAGCGCATCTATTCGCCGTACCAGTTGCTGGAGCGCGCGGCCAAGCCTGACGGGCTGATGCAGATCCTGTCGGGCGGAAGCTACTACCAGAAGGTCTACAATTTTGCGGACAGCAAGCGCGGCCAGGAGTCCGACGCGGATCGTTTTGTTCGCGCCTATTACGAATTCCCCTACAATTTCAAGAAGGCGCCGGAGCGCGTTGCCATCGTCGGTTCAGGCAGCGGCAATGATGTGGCGACCGCGTTGCGGATGGGCGCTGCCCATGTCGATGCAATTGAAATCGATCCCGCCATCGCATTCCTCGGCACCAAGTATCATCCCGAGCGCCCGTATGACGATCCCCGCGTCAATTTATCGGTCAATGATGCGCGAAACTTCTTCCGCACGGCAAACCAGCAATACGATCTGATCGTCTATGGCGTTCTGGATTCGCATACAGCATTGAGCCATGCATCCAACCTGCGCGTGGATTCCTACGTCTATACGCGTGAAGGAATCGCCGAAGCCTTCCGGCTTCTCAAGCCCGACGGCGTGCTTTCGATCTCGTTTACGTTGCTCAACGATGCGCTGGGGTTCAAGCTGTCGAAAATTATCCGCGACCTGCCAGGCGCCGGAAAACCTTTGGCAGTGCGGGTGCTGTACGACTACGCGCGAACGACCGCCTTCATCGCCAAAAAAGGTCCGGCGGTGACGATGCGGGATGCGAATGCTTTCGCATCGATCGGCTTTACGGACGTCTCTGATTATTTTGCGCAACCCTATCCGGAGTCCGCCATTCCAACCGACGATTGGCCGTTCTTCTACATGGTCGAGCGCGCTTATCCGGTCACATACATGATAGCGCTCGGCATGGTTCTCCTTCTCAGCTACGTCTTCGTGCGCAAGACCATCGGCTTTTCCGATCCTATTGACCGCAGTTACTTGCCATTTTTCTTTCTTGGCTCCGGCTTCATGCTGGTGGAGACCAAGGCGATCACCGAGCTCGGATTGCATCTTGGCGGGACCTGGTTCGTCATCGCGGCAGCCATCATGCTGGTGTTGGTCATGGCGTTCCTTGCGAATCTGATCGTGACCCGGACGACGCTCAGGCTGGAGCGGCCTGCCTATCTCGGATTATTCGTCAGCCTGCTGGTTGGTTATGGTCTTGCGACCAGTCACGGCCAATGGCTGTTCGGACCGCCCTTGATGCAGCTGGCGCTGAGCTGCTTCGTTTTGACAATTCCACTGTTCTTTGCCGGGATCATCTTCTCCAGCCTGATCGGCGATGCCAACATCAACATCTCCACGGCGTTTGCCTACAATTTGATGGGCGCCTTGTTCGGCGGCGTGATGGAATACAACTCGATGTATTTCGGGTTTGCATTTCTCTATCTGCTGGCGTTGGGATTTTATTCCCTCGCTTGGGCGTTTTCGTGGAAGTCCGCGTCGCTCATTCGAGCGGGGCAGGGAGCTCCGATCAGTCCCTAGCTCTTCGAAACGCCTGCCGAGAGCCACAGATCGCCATTTCAAGAGCGTTGGGGGCGTTGACTGCCGTTTGCGCTTGGATCCGTGCAGCGCGGCATAGTTGCCGGAATGCATCGCTGCGACAGGCTTGGTTTCAAATGCTCATATTTCAGGCATTCGGCGATTGATATTTCGAGCGGCGCCATGGTACGCAAAATCGTTCGCGTAAAAGGAAATTCTGATGAAGCTCTTGCTCGCAAGCTTTATCTTGCTGCTCGCCGCCGCGGCGTCAGCGCAGTCCGATAACAAGCCGGCAAACGGAACAGAATTGCGCAGCGCGCAAGCAGATCTTGCGAAGACGGACAGCGTGCCGGTGGGGGGGTGCATGCCGATCGGTCTGACCGCGCGGGGTGACCTTGTCTTTCCGATGCAGTGCCGCGAACTCATCGAGCGCGAGCGTGGCCCCATTCGGGAAGAGAAACAGCAAATATCCGAGCCTCGATCTCAATCGGAGCCGTCCGTGAAGATAGCTCCGGCGGAGAAAGTCACTCCGGTAGCGGTGGCGCCGGTAGCGGTGCCGCCGGCAGAGGTGACCCCGGCAGAAAAGGATATTGCAACAACGGGCCAACCTCAGGAGCGGGTTCGCAAAAGATTTTCCAGGGCCGAGCGACGCAAGCAGCAAGGGCCGGCGCCGGTTTCCGATCCACAGACGACCGGAAGCACGACACAGGCGACCGGAAGCTCGTTACGGTGGTTTAGCACGACACGGTAACAAGTCAGCCCGACAGAGATCGCTCTATTCGCGTAGGTACTGGTCGGACGCCTGCAAACGGCGATCGATACTTGCTTTTCGTAATGGCGGACATCGAGCGGATGTGCCGTCCGTTTTGAGTACAGGACCCTAGCTCTTCGAATCCATACCGATCAGCGAATCCAGATCGACGTCGATCTGGCCCGGCGCTCTGACGTGACGGACTTCAAAGCCGTCGGGCTGAAAGCGGTATTCCACCAGCCCGACCTCCTTGGTGCCGATCACCTGCTGCCGTGCGTCCGAAATGATGAAGCCGGCTGATGGCGCCCAGACATGTCTGACGTGTCCAAATGTAAAATCCCGGCGCTGGTGAACATGACCGCTGGCGACCAGCCGCAGATCGACCGAACGCGACATCTCGACGAGGCGGCTCCGTACCGGCATCGGAACGTAGCGTATCGATGTTGCCGGGGTTTCCGGATCGTCGGGTGAATTCAGATAAAGTGGTTTGTGCAGAAATAGCGCTACCGGCTTGCCGTTGGCGCCGGCGAGCTGTGAAACCAGCCACTCGAACTGCTCGGCCTCGCTCGCCAGGCCAGTGTTCATGACAAGCGAATTGAGGCCGATGAAACACCAGCCGGCGGCATCGAAGCGCCAGCGGTCGTCACCGAAGATCGATAGAAAAATCTGCCGATCCCGTTCCGTCGCCGGTTGAGACGGTGTCGGACCAACCTCCGTCGGGTTATCGCCGATGTCGTGATTGCCGGGCAGGTAGCGGCAGGCGACCGGGAGCGCATCGTGCAGCTCGCGGGCCAATTCGAGATCGTCGCGATTGGTCGGACCATCGAATGCGAGGTCGCCGCTGTTGACGACGAGATCGGGGCGCGTCGCGTCGACATACTCGCTCACCCGATGAAAGTTATCGGTCAGCTTCTGATGGCGGCGGGCAAGATGGGTGTCGGAAATCTGGGTCAGGCGAAATTCAGGCATGCAACATTCCTTCCGGCCCGATTATACATTTGCCCGAAGTCGGATCGATGACGATCTCAGTCGTCGTCATCCGCGAAAGCGGATGATCCAGTATTCCAGAGCGTGAGTGACGAAATCGAGAGGCTGCGGCGTGCTGGATACCCCGCTTTCGCGGGGTACGACGACCGCGTATGTGTAGGTGCTCAGAAAACGCGATAGCGGATCGCGAAGGCGTCATTCTGCTCGGTGCGCGTTTCTTCGCCCCCGTTCGGAGCGGCGACGCGATCGGCCAGATGCCACGGCCCGAACTGATCGGAATGGCTTGGACTTGCGGCCAGCCTTAGCTTGAACTGGCACTGGGCCTGACCCGGCAGATTCAGGACCACGACCCGGTCGGCGGTACGAAATTCGAGTGGGACCGAACCCCGGATGATGCTGCGACCGTCGTCATCAACCCCCAGCGCGCCTTGCACCTGGGCCAGGGTCTGGTTTCTGTCGGTGTGCAATTCGACCTGGGTATTGGCCACGGCAGATGCCGCGGCCCTGGGCAGCCGGATTTCGAACTCGACCGCGGGTTTTGACGGGTTGATGCCGAGATAGGCGAGCGCGGCATGCCGCATATCGGAGGCCACGAAGGCGAGAAGCCCAAGCACGGCCGCGGCGGCGAGGCCGTGCTTGAAAATATCGCGGGCGTTGCGATGCCCGCTCCGAAAATAGACCGTCAGGACGATGGCCACCGCCAGGGCTGTTGCAACCCCGGCCAGCCCCGACATCACCATGCCGAGCCAGCCGTCCGGACTGTCGTCGGCGAAAAACCCGGTGCTGTTGGCGACCATTTTGAGAAACGAGGTCATGGAGTCGCCGGGCAGTTCAGTGGCATGGGCCGCGCCCTTCGGGATCGGGGAGGTGAGGTTCATCTCAGCATCTCGTGGTGCGTTGGAGCCAATTCAAGACCGAAATCACTGGAACCGTCGCAAGTTGGTCAGCGGAGCGAGGATTGCGGTTCAACGCAGCCGGCGTGGATTTATTGTCAGGGCGGAGCGTGGTCGCTATAGCGGGGGCTCGCGTGCTGGTCCGAGGGAGAATTCCGATGTCAATTCAAATGGTTTTGCTGCCGGTCTTCGTCCTGGTCGGTCTCACCTTTGCCCTTCTGCTGGGGATGGCCTCGGCGCGTACCCGGGCGCTTACGGGGCGCGAAATCAGCATCAAGGATATCGCTTTGGGACAGCCCAACTGGCCTATCCGGGCCATCCAGATCGGCAATTGCTTCCGCAACCAGTTCGAACTGCCGCTGCTGTTCTACGTCCTGATCGCGCTGGCGCTACCGCTGCGCCATGCCGACCTCGTGATGGTGCTGCTGTCATGGGTATTCGTGGTCACGCGCTTTGTTCATGCCGGAATTTTCGTGACCTCGAATAACGTCCAGCAGCGCTCGCTGGCGTGGTTCGCGGGCGTGCTGATGCTGTTCGCCATGTGGCTCTACTTCGCGCTGAAAACCTTGCTGTTGATCTGAGCGCGCGCCCTCCGTCCTCGAACCGAAAGTCTTGCATGACCCCCGCAGCGCGGCTCTCCGCGGCCATCGAACTGATCGATACCATCGACGCGCAACGCGTTCCGGCGGCGAAAGCGCTAAAGGAGTGGGGCACCGCGCATCGCTATGCCGGCTCAGGCGATCGCGCCGCGATCTCCGGCCTGATCTGGGACGTGCTGCGCCGGCGCGCATCGAGCGCGTGGATCATGGACGACGACACGCCACGTGCCCGTGTGCTGGGCATGCTGAAGGTCTAGCGCGGCTTGGACGTCGACACCATCGGCGC
>Ga0137415_10006636_pt1 | contig 11474 bp, 11 predicted proteins | sample CZODoug3_1_1_16f_FD_183082 | JGI IMG/M metagenome (GOLD analysis project Ga0137415, IMG submission 183082) | Vadose zone soil fungal communities from Angelo Coast Range Reserve, California, USA - CZODoug3_1_1_16fungal (Hybrid Assembly) | ecosystem: Environmental > Terrestrial > Soil > Vadose...
TGGTGATCGAGGCGTACCATCTCTGCATGATGATGCGCGGCGTCGAGAAGCAGAACTCCAAGACGGTCACGAGCGCCCTGCGGGGCGCGCTGCTCCAGGACGCCAAGACTCGGGACGAATTCCTACGGCTGGTGCACGGCGGCCGGGGCCCGGGGTGAGCGACGCTTCCGGCCCGCTCGCCGGGAAGCTCGCGCTCGTCACGGGCGCCTCGCGCGGGATCGGTCTCGCCGTGGCCGAATCGTTGCAGGCCGCGGGCGCGCACGTCGTGCGGCTCGCCCGCAGCCTGGCGGACGGCACGACCGGCCGTCGGACGGACCTGCGCTGTGACGTGACGGATCCCGCGGCCGTGGAGCGCGCCGTCGGCCGCATCTTGAGCGATCGCGGAATCCCGGACATCGTGGTGAACAACGCGGGCATCTTCTTCATCAAGCCGGTCGCGGAGACGACGCCCGACGATTTTGCCCGCACCCTCGCCGTGAATCTCACGGCCCCATTTCTCGTGACGCGAGCCCTGGTCCCACACCTGGTGGGGCGCGGCGCCGGGCACTTCGTCACCATCGGCTCCATCTCCGACCACGTGGCGTTCACGGGCTCTACCGCCTACGCCGCGAGCAAGTTCGGCTTGCGCGGCATGCACGAGGTGCTGCGGGCCGAGCTGTCGCGCACCGGCGTCCGGACGACCATCGTCTCGCCGGGACCGGTGGACACGCCGATCTGGGACCCGATCGACCCCGATGCGCGGCAGGGGTTCACCAAGCGCAGCGCCATGCTGCAGGCGGGTGACGTGGCGGAAGCCGTGCTCTTCGCGGTCACGCGAGCCTCGCGCGTCGACGTCACGGAGATCCGCCTGCTGCCCACGGTTTATTCGCTGAGAGGCTAGATGCAGCACGTCTCCCGTTTCCCGTTTCCCGTCCTCGCGGTGCTCACCACATCGCTGGCCGCACAACAAGCCCTCCCACCGCTGCCCGATACCACCGGCTTCGGCGTGCACGTGCTCGCGCTGGCCCGCGCGCCGGACAATGCGGTCTGGGTCGGCACCTACGGGCAAGGCATCTTCGTCCTGCGGCAGGGAGCAGGAAGCTGGGAGCAGGTGAAGCATTCGAGCGACACGGCCGCTCGCTCCATCTCCTTCGACTTTGTACACGCCTTCGGATTCGGGCCGCACGGGGAAGCCTGGTATGGCTCTGTGGGGAACGGGTGGGGCCTGTCGACGGACGGCGGCAAGACATGGACCAACTGGGCGCTCGGCGAGCTCGGCCCCGAATGGCAGTACGTCACGCCCAACGGCATCGTCACGCGGGGCGATACGGTGTACGTGGCCACGGCCGACGGGATCAAGCTGTCGTGGGATCGCGGCGCGACCTGGGCGGAAATCACCGACTCGACCGGGGCTGCGACGGCGTCCCATCCGTGGGGCCGGCTGGGCAGCCAGTACGTGCTGGCGCTCGCCCGCGGCGCCGACGGCAGCCTGTGGGCCGGCCACCTGCAGGGGCTCGCCCGCTCGACCGACGGCGGCCGTACCTGGACCGAATACCCCACGCCGGTGCGATGCCCTGCTGCGGGGGCCGAGTGCGTGAATCGGGTTCGGGCCCTGGCTCCGGATACCGGGGGTCTCGTATGGGTGGGGACCGAACGCGGCCTGTACCGGCTCGATCCCACGCGCGGCGCGTGGCTCGATAAGCGGGGGCATGCGGCCTGCCCGGTGGCACCGGTGGTGAGAGGATGCCGCGTGGACCTGCCGCCGGTACAGGCACTCGTCCGTGCCGGGCCGTCGCAGGCGTTCGCGGGGACGCGCGACGGGGTGTACGCGGAGGACGGCGACGCGCTCAACGTCTGCGATATGACCCGCAGCGTCGGCGCGCTGCTGCTGCTCGCGCCGGGAGTCTACGCCGCGGGGAGACCCACCGGTGTGGGAACCTGCCGCATCGATCAGCGGCTGACGCTCGTGGGAGTCACGTACCAGGAGCGGCCCGACACGGACTCGCACGGCACGCGACACAGCTGGTTCAGCCGGCCCATCGCCTTGACCGACCAGCCCTACATCGACCAGACGTACCGCTACGGGTCGACCATGGGGGGCAACTTCCAGGAGCATCAAGGCGTCGAGTTCAACAACCCGGACGGGACGCCTGTCCATGCGATCGGCGACGGTGTGGTGGTGTTCGCGGGCCCGGCGGAGCGTGGGGCCAACACCGTGGCCATCCGCCACGACCGAAAGCTCAAAGGGCTCTTCCTCTTCTCCACGTACTACCACAACGCGCGGTTGCTCGTGTCGGTGGGGCAACGCGTCAAGGCGGGCGATGTGATCGCGCTGGTCGGCAACACCGGCCGCGCGACCAACGACCACCTGCATCTGGAGCTCCACGCCGCGCCCGTCGACTCCGTCCCGCTGATCGTGGATCCGAATGAGCGGTATCCGAAGTACACGGTGAACCCGGAGCTCTGGATCCGTCCGTTACCCGGGACGGGGATCGTGGCAGGTCGCGTGTGGGATGCGCAGGGCCGGCCGGCACCGCACGTGCGCGTGTACGGGTTGGTCAAGGCCGAGCCGCAGGAGACGCCGTACTCGTACGCCGAGACGTACGGCGAGCACAATCATCCCGACCCGGATTACCGCGAGCACTTCGCCGTGTCGGATGTCGAGCCCGGCGAGTATACGATCGCGGTGGCGGTGGACGGCCGGCGGATGACGCGCCGCGTGCGCGTCGAAGCGAACCACGTCACGTGGGTGGAGTTCGGCTCGGGTGCACATTGAGCTGACGGAGATGCTCCGCTGCCCGGAGCGGCACGACGAGGGATTCCTCGTACTGTCCACGGGCGAGATGGTCGGGCGCATGGTGCGGTCGGGAGTCCTCGGGTGTCCCAAGTGCGGGCGGGAGTATCGGATCGTCAACGGAGTGGCGCATTTCTCGGGGAGCGGGGAGCGGGGAGCGGGACTCTCCGTCGCACCGTCCGGTACCGCTCCCCGCTCCCCGCTCCCGGTCGATGCCCAGACGCTCCAGGCGCTCCTAGACCTGAGCGGCCCCGGCGGCTACGTCCTGTTGCTCGGCTGCGCCGCGCAGCATGCCGTCGGGCTCGCGGGGCTCATGGGCGGCATCCACTTTGTTGGCGTGAATGCACCGGACGAGATGGAAGAGCTCCCGGTGCTCAGCCTGCTCGCCTGCGAGACCATGATTCCACTGCGACAGACGGTGGCGCGGGCGGTCGTCGTCGGGTCGGACCGCGTCGGCGCCGATTGGCTTGCCGAGGCGCGGCGGGTGCTGCTCCCGGGACGGCGGCTGGTGATCGAGAGCGAGCAGGTCGCCGCGCCGTCCGGGCTCACCCGGTTGGCTCTGGGGCACGGCCTGTTCGTGGGGGAGCGGCGCTGATCAGCCTTCGACGGCAGCCGCGGTGGGGTCGGCCTCCGCGTACACTCGATCGATCAGGTCCTTGTAGTTCTTCTCGACCTGACGGCGCTTGACCTTGAGGGACGGGGTGAGCTCGCCGGACTCGATCGTGAAGTCCCGCTCGATCAGGACGATCTTCTTCGGCATCTCGAATTTGGCGAGGTCGCGCAGGCCCCCCATCACCTCGCGCTCCATCTTGGCCTGGACGTCGGCCAGCCGGATCAGCTCCGCCCGCGACGCGTAGGTCAGGTTCCGCTCCTTGGCCCACCGCTCGAGCTGATCATAGTTGGCCACGACCAGGATGATCGGGAACTTGCGTTGGTCGCCGAGCACCACGGCGCTGGCCACGAATTTGTTCAGCCGCACCGTGTTCTCGATCGGTTGCGGCGCGACGTACTTGCCGCCCGCCGTCTTCAGCAGATCCTTCTTGCGATCGGTGATCTTGAGGTAGCCGTCGGCGTCGAACTCGCCGATGTCGCCCGTGTGGAACCACCCCTCCGCATCGATGGCCTCGCGGGTCTCCGCCGGCTTGTTGTAGTAGCCCTGCATGATGTTCGCGCCTTTGGCGAGGATCTCGCCGTCGGCGGCGATCTTGATCTGGACCCCCGGGATCGACTGCCCGACCGTGCCGAACTTCGGCCGCGCGAGCGGATTCAAGGTCAGCACGGGCGACGTTTCCGTCAGCCCGTACCCCTCGATGACCGGGAGCCCGGCACTGTAGAAGAACCTCCCGATCTCGGCCGAGAGCGGCGCGCCGCCCGAGACGAACAGCTTGATCCGGCCACCGGTGCGCGCCCGCAACTTCGCGAACACCAGGCGGTCCGCGATCGCATGCGTGACCTTGAGCCCAAGCGGCACGGCGAGGCCGGCCAGGCGATACGCCGCCCACCGCTCGCCGACGCGCTTCGCCCACTGGAAAATGCGACGCTTCGCGGCGCCGCCCGTCATCGCGTTCTCGAGCACGCGGGCATACACCTTCTCGTACACGCGGGGCACCGCGGCGACGACCGTCGGCCGTACCTCCTGGAGGTTTTGTGCGAATGCGTCCACGGACTCGGCGTAGTTGATGGTCACGCCCACGTGCAGGAAGTAATAGTCCACCATCCGCTCGAGGATGTGCGACAGCGGCAGGAGGGCGAGACAGCTGTCGTCCTCGCTGACGCGGATCGTGCTCACCGAGGCGCGCACGTTGGAGCAGATGTTGTCGTGGGTCAGCATCACTCCCTTGGGCTGGCCGGTCGTCCCCGAGGTGTAGATCAGCGTCGCGAGGTCGCCCGGCCGGACGCCGAGCGCTTCCTCTTTGAAGCGGGGATGCTTGGCGGCGGCCGCCCGGCCGCGCGCCTCGAGCTCGGCGAGGGTGAGCACCCCGTCGCCCCCGGCGCCCGCATCGAACACGATCACGAGGCGGAGCGACGGCAACCCGCTCTTCACGGCGCGGATCTTCTCCACCTGGGCCGCCGTCGAGCAGACCACCGCCGCCGCGCCCGCGTCGCGCAGGATGTACTCCACCTGATTGGCGGGGAGAGTCGGGTAGATAGGCACGTCGGTGGTGCGCGCACACAGGCACGCGTAGTCGGTCAGGGCCCACTCGAGGCGCGTTTCCGCGAGGATCGCGACCTTCTCGCCCGCTGCGAGCCCGAGCTCACGCAGGCCGAGCGACAGCGCCTGCACGCGCGCCGCGGCTTCTCGATGCGTGACGTCGCGCCACGCGCCGTCGAGCTTGTGGCGGAACGCCGCGGCATGGTTCCCGTATCGCTCCACGGCGTCGAACAGCAGCTCGGTCAGCGTACGGGCGCTCATGGTCGGAACCTCACGACAAAAGTGACCGGCGAGCCCGGCACCGGAGTGCCGACCGCGCGGCGGGCGCTCGCCGTCACCACGACGCTGTCCGGCAACGGTCCTCGCAGCCGCACTTTCACGAAAGCGATGCCGGAGCTTGCGGTCGCGACCGTGTCGGTAGTAACGCCGGTCCGGGTCGTGTCGCTCGTGACGAGACCGACCGACCCCCCAGTTCCCGAATAGGTGATCGCGTATACGACCGGACGGCCAGCGAGAGGCACCGGCAGCGAATCGCCACCCGTCGACGACTTCACCGTGTCTGCGAGCTCGACCTGGAGGGAGTCGGACAGGGAGTCGGTCGCCATGACTGACACCGAATCGCGCACTGGTCGGGCTGCGAACAGCGTGTCGGCGGCGGCGAGCGTGCGGATCGAGACGGGGTTGCCGACGAAGCTGCCGGCGCGGGCGAGCAGCCGGCCGGTCAGGCCGGTGTGGTTCACCGTGATTCTGCCGGTGGTCGCGTCGATGAGCTTGAGCGCCACGGTGTCGGCGCTATCGGGCAACGACCAGACGATCGTCGCGGCGACCGAGTCGCCGTGGCCGTCGAGCAGTCGGGCGCGCGGGGTGACGCTGTCGTACTCCTCGAGGCTGTCCGGGGCGGCGACGTCCAGCGCGATGGTGCGGCTCAAGTCACCGGGACCGAACTTCCCGCAGGCCAGAGCCGCCACGAGCATCAGGACGCCGCAGACTCGGCCTCGCCCCGGAAACCGGGGGGGCCGGCCGGTCAGGGCGCCTCCGCCGCGGCCGCTTTAGTCGGTCCGGAGGCGCCGAGGTCGCGGAGCGCCTGCGTCGCGTGCTCGATCCACTTCTGCGCGTCGGGACCCTTGGGCGGGTGCGCGAGGAACGCGCGCAGGTGCTGCGCCGCGCCGTCCGGGTCGCCGCGCTTGAGCAGCAGGAAGGCCAGCCCGTAGTGGGCGCCCGCGAGCTCGCGATCGAGCTCCAGCGCCCGGCGGTAGTGCCGGATCGCCTCGTCGATGCGCCGCGTCTTCGTGAACGCGATCGCCATGTTCTGCAGGATGCGCGCGTCGTTGGGGTGGTCGCGCAGCGCCAGGCGATACGACGTGAGGGCCGCGTCGTAGTCGCCCTGCCGTTCGAGAGCGAGGGCCTCGTTCAGATAATCGAGGCGCTGCGGGTTGACCTCGTCGGCGCCCGAGCCGCCGAACAGGCGGCGCCAGAAACCCATGCGCCGAAAATAGCTTGCGGCCTCGCGACTGTGCAATGTAGCTTCACAGCCCATGCCGGCCCCGCCCCCACCTCGCACTCCGCCGCCGCCCGCCCCCCAGGCCCCCCGGCCTCGGAACACGCGGGCCGCCGGCAAGGCGCCGCACGGCGTGCTTGAGGTGGATTGGCCGTTCTTCGGGGAGTTGTGCCGGGCGCTGGCGCTGAAGATCTTCCGCGAGTACGACCCGGACGTCGTGATCGGGATCGCCCGGGCGGGTGTGATTCCCGGGGCGGTGGTGGCGAGCATCCTGCAGCGCGACTTCGCCTCCATAGCGATCACCCGAACGGAGGCCGGCGGGCGACCCGTGGTGCTCGCCGGACCGACGCGGCTCGTGACCGGCCGGCGCGTGTTGATCGTGGACGAAACCTGCGACACCGGCGCGACCATGAAGCTCGCCCTCAACGCCGTCCGCGAGCTCAAGCCCGCCGCCGTGAAAACCGCCGTCTCGTTCCGCACCGGCCCGTTCCAGCCGGACTTCCACGCGCTCGAGACCGACAACTTCATCATCCTTCCCTGGGACCGCGAGGTCATCATCGACGGGGAGATCGTGATGCGGCCTGACTACGCCGCGAAGCTCAAGGAACTCGGCGGTTGATCGACCGGCTGACCGCGGCGCTCTCCCGCTCCCGCGCCGACTACACCGAAATCCGCGTCGAACGCACCTGGAGCACGGCCGTGACCTTCCGCGGCCGCCGGCTCGAATCCGCCACGGCGAGCGAAGACCAGGGTGGCTTCGTGCGCGCGCTGCACGCCGGGGGCGGGTGGGGCGTCGCGTCCTTCACCTCGCTCGACCGGCTCGATGCGATGGTGGCACGCGCCGGGGAGCTGTCGCGCGCCGTGCCGGTGGACCCGCCCATCCGCCTGGGCGACGTCCCGTCGCATCACGCGGACGCGCTGCTCGATCTCGACGGGGATGTGCGCGGCGTGCCCATCGCAGAGAAGAAGCGGCTGCTGGAGGCGTACAACGGCGCCATGCTGGGTGTGAGCGACCGGATCGTCGATACGCTCGCCGTGTATCGCGACGAGGTGAGCGAGTACTGGTACGTGAACTCGCAGGGCACCATCCTGCACGAGCTGCGGCCCGACATCACCCTCTCCGGAACCGCGGTGGCGCGCCGCGACGGCACGATCGAGAAGGGACTCGAGTCCATCGGGATGCGCCGCGGCTGGCACTCGGTGCAGGACAAGGCGGCGGGGTTTCGCGCGGTCGCGGAGCGGGCGGTGGCGCTGCTCGACGCGCCCACGGTCAAGGGCGGCACGTATCCCGTGATCCTCGATCCCGAGCTGGCCGGAGTGTTCATCCACGAGGCGTTCGGACACCTCTCCGAGGCCGACTTCGTGTACGAGAACCCGCAGGCGCGCGAGATGATGACCCTCGGCCGCCGCTTCGGGAAACCGGTCCTCAACGTGGGGGACAACGGCGCCGCCCCCGGGCTGCGCGGCACGCTGCCGTTCGACGACGAAGGAACACCCACACAGGACACCGCGCTCATCGAGGACGGGATCCTGGTCGGCCGACTCCACTCGCGCGAGACCGCCGCCGCGATGGGCGAGCGGCCGACCGGCAACGCGCGCGCGATCTCGTTCCGCCACGCCCCGATCGTGCGCATGACGAACACCTACATCGCCGACGCCCCCGCGGGCCGAACCTTCGATGACCTGATCCGGGACGTGAAGCTCGGGGTCTACGCCTGCGGCGCGTTTGGCGGGCAGACGATGCTCGAGAACTTCTCGTTCACGGCGGCCTACGGGCGCATGATCCGCGACGGACAGGTGGCGGAGCTGGTGAAGGACGTCGTGCTCGCGGGCAACCTGTTCCAGACGCTCGACCGCATCGATCACATCGCCGGCGACTTCCGCTGGAACCAGATGGGCGGCGGTTGCGGCAAGGCCGGCCAGTTCCCCCTCCCCGTCACTGAGGGGGCACCGCACGTTCGCATCGAGGAGGCGCTGGTCGGCGGAGACGTGGCGCCATGATCGCCCAGCTCATCGAAGCGGCCCGGCGCCGCGCGGACGGCGGCGCCGATGCGCTGTGGCGTCGCTTCGAACGTACCACGGTCGCGTTCGAGTGGGGGCGGCTCAAGTCGGCCGGTACCACCGAAGAAGCGGGAGCGAATCTCCGGGTGCGCTCCCGCGGGCGCGTTGGGGTCGCGGGAACCACCGCTACCGATGCTGCCCCCGACGAGCTCGTCGCTCGTGCGCTCGCGTCGGCCGAGCTGGGCGAGGAGCTGGACCTCGCGTTTCCGACGCAGGCTCCCCTTCCGCCGCTCACCACGTTCTTCGACCGAGCAGCGAATGCCCCCCTCGACGATCTGATCGGCATCGGGCGCTCGCTCCTGGCCCGGCTCGAGCGCGACGGATGCCGGGTCAACGTCGCGATCGAGCGCGAAGCCACGGCGACGCGGGTCGCCAACACCGCGGGGGCCGGCGGCGAGTATCGCGGCACGGGATGCGGTGTGAGCGCGGACGTCTGGCGCATCGCCGGCGACGACGTGCTCGTGGTCTCGGATGCGCTCGAGGGAGCGGATCTTCCGTCGGACGAGGCGCTGGCGGCCCTGGTCGTCTCGATCAACGCGCGCCTCGATCACGCGCTGCGCGTCGTCGCATCGCCCGACGGTGCCCTCCCCGTCGTCTTCACTCCCGCCGGCCTGTCCGCGCTGATGCTTCCCGTGACACAGGGCCTCTCCGGGAAGGCGGTGCTGCAGGGGATTTCGCCCCTCGGGGCGAAGGTCGGGGAGCAGGTGTTCGACGCCCGGGTCTCGCTCACCGACGATCCCCTGCGCGTCGGTCGCACCGCGTCTCGTCCGCTGGACGATGAGTGCGTGCCCTCCCGGACCACGTGTCTCGTGGAACGAGGAGTCGTGCGACGGTTCATCTACGACCTCGAGACGGCGGCGCGTGCGAAGACCAAGAGCACGGGACACGGGGCGCGCGGGATCTTCGGGAAGCCGGTGCCGGCATACACCAACATTGTCCTGAACGGCGCAGCGGCGCGGCCTGCGCCCCTACAGTTGGGCGGCGGTCTCCTGGGAGAGATCCCGGAAGGCCTGTTGGTCGACGAGCTGATCGGGGTGGGGCAGGGGAACGTGACGGGTGGAGCGTTCAGCCATCCGGTTGCGCTGGCGTACCGAATCGAGCGGGGGGAGATCACGGGTCGCGTGAAGGATGCCGCGGTGGCGGGGAACGCGTACGAGCTGTGGAAGCGAGTCGCCGGCTTCGGAAACGACGCGCGCTGGACCGGGTCCCGTTGCGCGCCGTCGGTGCTGTTCGAGGGGGTGAGCGTCGCCCGCCGCTAGTACGCGAGGACGCCCGTTTGAGCAACCATCTTCCACTGCGTCCCGACCTGCGTGTAGATCTTGCAGGTCCGTCCCTTCCAGTGCTGCTCCACGCCGGTCTGCTTGTGCCGCCACAGTGTGTCGACGTCCACCACCGCAAACGCCCCGTCGCCTTCGGCCGAGAGGACGATCTTCCTGATGTCGCGCCGGTTGTGCAGCAGCGTGTGGGTGTCGAACAGCGCTTGCCACCCGCGTTTCCAACGCTCCGCGTTGAAACGACCCCACACCATGACCCACGTCATCGGATCGTGCGACTGTGCGGTGGGAGGCCAGGGCCAGACCATGGCCGGGTGAAAGCAGGAAACCAAGAGGTCCGCATCCTGGGTGTCCCAGGCGCGGGTTTCCCGCTGGACGATTTCGCGGATCGGCTCTTCGCCTTGAGTCAGCGGCTACTTCGCCCCGAGCGCCTGCTCGTACCCCGTCCCTTGCGTCATCCGCTCGTACACCTCGTTCAGCGTATCGGGAGATGCGGACAAGAACCGGCACCGTTCGTCGTTCCGAGACCGGCACTCGACCTCCATCACGGCGACGGGCTCCCCCGACAGACGGCCGAAAAAATCCGCGAGCATGCCCGAGGAGAAGAAGCACATCGGCTCCTGAGCGCTCCCGGGGGCTGCTTCGGCCCAGTCGCTCGAGTCCACGACGAGCGCTGCATTGCCGAGCGGCGCGACGCTGACCGAGCCCCACCCCGTCGCGCGGAAGAATGCGGACAGGACGTCATTCAGCCGGCCGGCGTCGAGGTCGTCGGGCCGCGCGACGCCCGTCACGGCGGGCAGCCAATCGCAAAACGCTTGAAACACGCCTGCGCCGGCGGCGAAACCGACTTCTTGCAGGATGGGGACCGTGAAGTCAGGCGCATCCCGGAGCAGACTGTCGTGCAGCTGCCGCAGGGCGGTGCGCCCGATCGTGAGGGCCTCGGTCGCGGCGGCGGGAGCGGAGGGCGCGGTCATCTGGGACGGCAACTTAGGGTTTGGCCCGTGCGCGGCGCAAGAGTTCCGCCTCGTCGATGATCGGGATACCGAGCGCTTTCGCCTTCTCGAGCTTCGACCCCGCGTCCGCACCGACGACGACGGCCGTCGTCTTCTTCGACACACTGTCGGCGACGTGCCCGCCCGCCGTCTCGATCAGCTCGGCCGCCTGCGCGCGGGAGAGCGACGGGAGGGTGCCGGTCACCACGTAGGTCTGTCCGGCGAGCGGGCCACCCCCCTCCCCCTCGACCACGGTCGGCTCGGTGAAGTTCAGTCCGAGCTTCTCCAGGCGCTCGAGCAGCTTGCGGTTCCGAGGCTCGTCGAAGAACCCCGCCACGGCCTCGGCAATCGCCGGTCCGACCCCGCGGATCCGGCTGATGTCGTCGGGCGACGCGTTCCGGAGCGCCTTCATGGTGCCGAAATGGCGGGCGAGCAGCTTCGCCACCTGCGCTCCCACGTGGCGTAGCCCCAGCGCGTTGAGCAGCGTCGAGAGCGGCTGCTGCTTCGATGCCTGGATCGCGTCGACGAGCTGCTGGGCCGATTTCTCCGCGAACCCTTCGAGCGTGAGCAGCCGCGCCGGCGTCAGCTCGTACAGATCGGCGACGTCCTTGATGAGCTTGGCATCGAGCAGCGCGCGCACCCGCTCGTAGCCCAGGCCGCGGATGTCCATCACGGCGGCGAAGTGGACGATGCTCTCGAGGATCCGTCCCGGGCACGAGACGTT
>Ga0137415_10006638_pt1 | contig 11474 bp, 11 predicted proteins | sample CZODoug3_1_1_16f_FD_183082 | JGI IMG/M metagenome (GOLD analysis project Ga0137415, IMG submission 183082) | Vadose zone soil fungal communities from Angelo Coast Range Reserve, California, USA - CZODoug3_1_1_16fungal (Hybrid Assembly) | ecosystem: Environmental > Terrestrial > Soil > Vadose...
TTCTTCCGACACCGATGAGCCCAGGGAAAGGGATTCTTACTTGACTCCTCATACCCTGCGTTCCTGGCTGCTCACTACCGATCACAAACGGGTCGGACTACTATATCTTTTCACCATTATCGTTTTCTTTGTGATCGCCGCCGTGGCTGCCGGTATCATGCGGCTGAATTTGCTAACGCCACGCGGAGATCTCGTTCAGGCAGAAACCTATAATCGATTGTTTACATTGCACGGAGTATTGATGGTTTGGTTTTTTTTGATCCCATCGATACCGAGTGTACTCGGTAACTTCCTGTTGCCGCTGATGATCGGGGCGCGTGATCTGGCGTTTCCAAAACTCAATCTGCTCAGCTGGTATATCTTTATCTTGGGTGGTGCTTTTGCTTTCTATGCTCTCTTGATCGGAGGGGTGGATACTGGATGGACCTTTTATACCCCCTATAGCAGCACCTACTCCAACTCAAATGTCGTCTTGATGGCGGCCGGTATCTTTATCGCCGGATTTTCATCCATTTTGACCGGGCTGAATTTCATCGTATCGATCCATCAAATGCGGGCGCCAGGTTTAACCTGGTTTCGCCTGCGTCTATTTGTTTGGTCAATGTACGCCACCAGCCTGATCTTGGTTCTGGCTACCCCGGTTCTCGCCATTACGCTTTGCCTGATGGCCCTCGAACGAATTTGGAGGGTAGGAATCTTTGATCCGTCTCTCGGTGGCGATCCCTTGTTGTTCCAACATCTATTTTGGTTCTATTCACATCCGGCCGTATACATAATGATCTTGCCGGGCATGGGAGTAGTGAGCGAGTTGATCGCCGCTTTTGCCCGCAAGCGAGTCTTCGGATATACCTTTGTCGCGTTCTCCAGCCTGGCCATCGCTCTCATCGGCTTCTTGGTCTGGGGACACCATATGTTCGTCAGTAGCCAATCGGTTTTCGCCGGAATGATCTTTTCGTTTCTGAGTTTTTTGGTAGCGGTGCCGTCAGCGATCAAAGTTTTTAACTGGACCGCTACCCTCTATAAGGGGTCCATTTCCCTAGATACCCCTATGCTATACGCTCTCGGTTTCATTGGGCTATTCACGGTGGGTGGCATGACCGGCCTGATTCTAGCCGCACTCGCGGTGGACGTTCATGTCCACGATACCTATTTCGTTATTGCGCATTTTCACTACATCATGGTTGGCGGCATGGTCACCGCCTTTATGGGCGGCCTGCATTTTTGGTGGCCGAAGATCACAGGGCGTATGTATCCGGAGCTTTTAGGAAAACTGGCAGCAATAATCATCTTTATCGGGTTCAATCTCACATTCTTTCCTCAATTCGTTTTGGGATATTTAGGAATGCCTCGTCGTTACCACGCTTATCCGGAACAATTTCAAGTGTATAATGTGCTGTCTACGGCTGGTGCCAGTATTCTGGGAATAGGTTATCTATTACCGTTGCTTTATCTGCTTTGGTCCTGTTTTTATGGGCGGCGAGTAGCAGAGAATCCGTGGAATGCTTTGGGATTCGAATGGGAAACAGCTTCTCCGCCTCCAGTGCATAATTTCGAGAAGGCGCCGATTCAGCGCGATGAAGCGTATAACTACGCCGAGGTGGCATCGACCCCAGGAGCTGGCCTATCATGAGTACCAGAGCGGCAGAACTGGCCGAACAATTCGAGGACGTCGCGCAACAGAGAGAAGCATCGACTCTGGGAATGTGGGTCTTTTTAGCAACCGAAGTTATGTTTTTTGGCGCACTATTCCTGGCATTTTCCGTAACCCGGTCTCTTCATGTCGAAAGCTTCAGCCAAGCAGCGAAACATCTCGATATTCTGGCCGGCACCATCAACACGGCAGTTTTGTTCACCAGTAGCTTCACTACCGCGTTGGCCGTTTCGGCTTTGCAACAAGGCCAGTTAAAACGCGTAATCGGATTGCTGTCAGTTTCAATTGTACTAGGTGGTTTGTTCTTGGCCATTAAAGGCCATGAATATCACGAGAAATGGGTAGAAGGGTTTTTTCCTGGAAACACCTTCGCCGTCAGCGGGCCGGCTGGCAACGAGGTAGAACTCTTCTTCTTATTCTATTTTATTCTGACCGGGCTCCACGGAATACATCTGCTGATAGCACTGGGAGTTACCGCTGTTCTGGTCTGGCTCATCGTTACGAATCGGGTTACACCAACACGATCTATGCCATTGGAAGCGAGCGCCTTGTATTGGCACTTCGTTGACATTGTCTGGGTCTTCGTATTTCCGCTTTTGTATTTGATCGGAGGAAGGTGATGGGTGCAAAAACAGAGAGGTCTTTTATTGGAGTTTACCTCTGGTTGTGGTTGCTGCTCGCTGGAACCGTGGGAGCCGCATTCTTACATCTTGGCGTGATTAACATTATTATAGCTTTGTTGATCGCTGGTATCCAAATCACTCTGATTGCTTTCTATTTCATGCAGCTTCGACGAAGCAATCATCTCAACTGGATCGTTGCCATCGCTTCGCTGCTTTGGCTCAGCATAATGTTTGCGCTCGTAATCGGCGATTACGCCACGCGCAGCTGGACAGGATGAGGAGATGGGAGATAGGAAATAAGATTCCTCGCTCTGTGACCGCGACTACCGGGCAGCGCAACCAACAAATTGGGGCGGAGGGGCAATGAATCTATCTACGAGCAAAAGCAAGTGAAGCCAGAGGTGTTCAAGGTCTCGGAGGGGCAACGGGCGAGGCGCCTCACCGTTGCAAATGGTTGCCGCCTTGCGGCGGTGTTGGTTGCAGATGTGACAGAGACGCTAAAAGGAGCGCGTTACGCGGAACCTTTAGGCATCGGGCGCTTGCGATTGGGCGCGCTGCGCGTCCACTTCTAGATTTGCATCGATCTCTGCTGGCGGAACAAAACGATGTATCTCATCAAAAACGTGACCTAGAAGCGTTCCGATCTCTTCTGCTTTTTTGACGAGTTCGGGTTGAGCAGGTTTCAATTGATGAGACAAATTTTCGACTAAGAAAGCCGTCACCAAAAGTTGCGGGCTCAGCTGATATTGGAAAAAATGATGCAATCGGCTTTGTTCCTCGGGAAGAGCTGCTCGCCTGTCGCTTTCAAAGATTTGCCTGCTCGGTTCATTCACATCAAGCATGACAAAGGTTATGCCTTCTTGTGTAACAATTGCGTGACCGCTGACCTGGTGCTGCCCTGGTAAGCGACTGCTGCACGGAATCATTCCGACTCCGCCATTGACCTTAATGCCCGTTTCTTCGAAAAAAAGAATTTCGCTTGCAGCCATGACCTTTATCCGGTCTTCCGAGACAGTCAGGACCTTGAGAAACGGTGTATTCCAAGCAATAAATTTGTCGAGTTGCGATTAAGAAAAGCACTAGGCACTCCTAGCTGATCTACCGTAGAGCAAACCCGCGCAGCGAAAGAACGTCCGTCTGAGGAAGGAAGGTGCATTGAGGCAAGTTGTGTGCGGTACCGTACAGAGAATGAAGCGTACGCCATCGTACGTAAGCTCGCAAGATCCATCGGCGGAATGTTGGAGATTCTGCTCGAGACTGTATTGCGGGGACCTTTCGCGGTAATTTCCGTTAGGCTACCTGCATCACTGCAACAGCCGGTCAAATTCTTCGCGCACAATCCGATAACACTCGCAGGAGATTGCTTCCAAGCCTTCACGATCGAGAATCGTGATCCGGCCACGCGAATATTTGATCAAGTCAGCTTTCTGCAGTATGCCGGCCGCGACGCTGACGCCTGCGCGACGAACCCCCAGCATTTTGGACAGAAACTGGTGAGTGAGTTCGAACTCATCACCATTCGCCCGATCATGGGTCATGAGTAACCAGCGGCTGCAACGTTGCACAATTTCATGGCGGCGGTTGCAGGAAGCTGATTGGGAAATCTGGGTAAAAAGTCCCTGAGCATAGAGACGCAGTACGTCATTCAAGGCTCCCCCTTGTCGGGTTTCTCTGCGGAGCACTTTGGTGGGAAGCATCAGGGCCTTGCCTGAGACTTGCCAAATAGCCCGACCGGGGACCGATTCTACGCCAAAAAAAGCTGGTAGGCCCACCATGCCCTCGCGTCCAACTGTTGCTACCTCCGTCTCAATGCCGTCATCTAGCTGCGTCAATAGCGAGGCGACACCGTCTTCCGGAAAATAGACGTGCTCGAGAGGAACATAAGGTTCGTAAAGCGATGTTCCCAGTGGGAGCTCCACCAGCTTCATATGCTTCCGCAAACGTTGAGAATCCTTGCTCGGCAAAAGCCCGAGGATTCGGTTGTGTGTACCGTTCACCTCGCGAGACGGAGGTTTCATGCCTTCTAAAAACGCATTGTTTTATCGCGGCGTCGTCCGATTTTCCATATTGCTGGACGCCGCGGCGCGATACAGGATCGCCACTACTATTCTTTCAGGCGTTTCCCTGATATCGAAGACCTGCAACTTCTGGGCCAGAACACGATTTCAGTCACAGCCAAGGACGGGGATGGGAACGTTGCTTTGGCTTTTTATTGGTGCATGCTGGTTGTCGTTTTGCCGGTAGAATTACTAACGCCCTCGCCTGTAAACAAATCTTTGTTACCCTCGAGCAGGTAGTGACGGAAGAAAGCAAAGATGAGCGGTTCTACTGACCGGTCTTCGAAAACACCTATCCCGCCCCCTGAACCTTCAAAATTAGTGCCTGACGAGTTGAAGTTAAGCCCGAAATAGGGTTTGTGCCCCGCGCCTGCAACAGTATGAAAGTAGAATGGAGCTCCGGCTTTCTCTACTGCACAAGAAAGATCAGCTGACGTGGCCAATGACGGTAGCGACAGATAGCCCGCGCAAAATTCAATTTGCGGGTGCGGCAAAAAATTGATAGTTCTGTGAACGTTCCCGACAGAGTCCCCCACTTAATTCGGTCCATGGAGGGGTCGAACCGGTTTTTCTACTCCTTCTCAGGACCATCGTTCCCCTCACTGCAACGTAACGCAGCAGAAATACCTGCTCATGAAAACGACAACTGTTACCGGATCCCGTTTCTTCCTGCTCACTCTGGTTATCGGAAGCGCGGCGATGACTCCCAGTTTATTTGGCGGCACCAGCTCGCCAAATGTTCCTCCATCTGCGGTTGTTCTCGGCCTCAAAGCGCCGCCACCTAAATTGGTTATTTCGGATCCCACCAAGGGTCTTCCACCGTACGTTCCCTCGGCGCTGCCGGCGCCCCTGAGCACCATTACGCTGACGTTCAGCGATTTCACTCCTTATGTGTCCTCCGGTTCGACGCAAGGTTGGCAGCAGGGTTCTACGCCCGCAACGATTATGATTCCTCCGCAGCCAAACAGCAACACCGGGCTGGGAGACAAAGCGGTCGCGCTGGCTACCTCGTACGATACTGCTTCCTATGAGGCTGATGTAACGGTCGGTTCGTCCGCGCCGGGAGATACGGGCAATGCCGGCTTCGTCGTGCATGTCACGAATCCGTCAGTCAGCGGTTTCGATTCTCTGACGGGTTACTACATCGGGCTCGATGTTAGCGGAAATCAACTGGTAGTCGGACGCGAAGATTATAGCTGGACAAATTTCATCGAGTATCCAGTCGCCAACGTCACTCCGGGAAGCACACATCACTTGAAAGTGACGACGAAAGGAAACGCACTGCTGGTCGACCTCGATAATGCGCATGTCGTCAGCGTCAACGACGCGACGAACAATTTGAAGCCCGCGTTCCTGGTTGGCGCCTTTGGCGTTCGCCGGTTCGGCCCTAGCATGAGTGTTAGCAATATCACCATCAACACCTACCCGAAGGTAACCTCGCCCATTTACGATTTCTCGAAAATCGTCGGCGCTGTCTATAACCCTTACAGCGCAGATAACGCCATCGATTTTTGGAACAATTACGATCCCGAGAAGGTCGATCGCGAATTGCGATATGCAGAAGCCTATCGGATGAACACGATTACTGTGTATCTCCACTATTTCAGTTGGCTGGCGGATCGGGTTGGCCTCCTCAGCAAATTCGAGAATCTGCTGGAGATCGCCGCGAACCACGGGTTGAAAGTTGCCCCAATTTTCTACGGTGACTGCTGGAACTACAACCCGGCTCCCGGTGCACAGCCTCCCCCAATTTGGGGTGTACACAACACAACAGTCAGTGGGTAGAATCCCCAGGCCACCCGGTCGAGGAGAATTATTTCAACCCGATCTCGGGTTCCGACAGCACGACCTATAAGATCAGCTTGCAAAATTATATTGCTGACTTCGCTTCAGTTCACCGGAACGATCCGAGGATATTGTATTGGGAAATTATGAATGAGCCCGGCTGCAGCGGCGATGGTTCAATGCAGGAGAGACGGGCGGATCTAATGAACGATGGACGTATGGCCATCCTTGCTGCCGGCGCAACCCAACCGATCAACTCACCGCAGGTTCAAGAGGACGAAGGAACGTATTTCTCTGATTTCTACGCGTTCCATCCTTATAACGGATACGCCGGTCCAATCAATGGCAGCGATGTCAACGCGCTAAACTCGGAAACCTTAGAAAGAGGATACAATGACGCATGGGGATACGCTTTTCCCATGACGATGTCGGGTGTCGTCAGCAACTACGGCGGTAAGACCGGCTTTCTCGTCTGGGAGCTAATGATTGGAAATACCAATACCCGGTTTCATTGGGGACAAACCGTTTCTCAACCCGCTATTGCCGAACCGGCTACTCCGTTCCAAGGGACGATCTATCCGGACGGCCACCCATGGCAGACCAGTGAAATCCAATCGCTCACCGGTAGCGGCTATAACAGTCTACCTGTACTGAACGTAAGCTATTATAATAATACCTCGTTCGCGGGAACCTCGGTGAAAACTTCGATTACTCCCGCGATCGACTTCGATCTGAATACCTACCGAGGCACCGACTCGCCCGATGCATCGGCTGGTGTTTCCGCAACTGGCTATAGCATTCGCTGGAACGGATTCATTCAGAATGTTCCGTCGGATAATGCTGCCCGCAGGGAAGGAGAAGATTCCTTCGTGTTCTTCCTAACTTCCGACGACGTCGCTCGCCTCTCCATCGGCTCCCAGGAAGTCATCGATAAAAAGTCGTCTGGACTCGCAACCCGCGCGGGTGCCTGCAAACTGCCCCCAAACCAGCCTGTCCCGATTACCGTCGAATACACGCACAGCTCAACCGGCCCAGCCAGCATGCATCTTTATTGGCTGAGCACATCCGCTAGAGGAAATATCATACAGATTGTGCCCTAGCGCGGGTGTGGAAAAACCAAGGGCTCTGCCACAATTCGTCGCGCCGATGCAGGCTTCGTCGGTGAAGCGTCAGGCGAAGCCAAAGCGGTCAATGGTCGAGATCCCCGGAACCAGCATCGACGCCTACCGGGAAAGACACCGAAATTTAGACCGCGCAGGTAACTGCGGGGTTTGAAGGAATTCACTAGTCTCGAACCCCAAGCACGCTGTATTGCTCTTGGTCGATAAGCGCGCCGGTCATCGGAATCGAAGCATCGCTGAGTAGGAACAGCGTTAGGCGGGCGACGTCTTCCGGCTGGATGAGGCGACCCCATGGCATCCGCGACTCGGCTTCCGCCAGCCATGACTCGCCTTTCCCCAGCTTGACGGCCTGCATCTCCCGCTCTCCAGGGGTATCCGCCCAGCCGAGGTTGATGCCGCAAATGCGAATTCGCTCCTTTCTATGCGCGAAAGCAGCGTTCTTTGTGAGAAGGGACATCGCAGCCTTAGTAGCACCGTAAACCGCCAGATTAACCGCGGCTCCATGGGCCTGGAACGACAAGATATTGACGATCGAACCGGGTGCCTTGCGTTCCTTGAGATGGCGTATCAAACCTTGCATCAGAAACATCGGCGCGCGCGTGTTCACGGCGAACAGATGGTCAAACAGAGCAAGATCAGCCTCAGCTACAGAGCCACGGTCGCTGAGCCCTGCCGCATTAACCAGCCCGTCCAGCCTGCCAAACTGATCGATTGCTGCGGATATAATTCTGGCGGGCGCGTCCTGCTCCTCGAGATCGGCGGTTACGAGGGCCGCCTTCGCTCCCAGTTTCAATATTTCGGAGACGACTTCGTCGCCGCGCTGTGTGTTACCATCAGTGAGAATGATTGCTGCCGCGCCCGAACGTGCGGCTTCAAGTGCAACTGCTCGCCCCAAACCCTGCGCCGCTCCCGTGACGAGTAGGACTTTGTCATCGACACGAACTTCCATTTAGACTCCTTGATTAAACCGACACTTCAGTGATGAATACCTGAAAAGCTGCGCTTGTTGGTTGGTTTAAGAATCGCTGCACGTGCGTTGTTGGCGTCCGGCGTTCGACCTCTCGGCGTTCACCGCGTAGACGTGCGTTTCCTGAAGAGTCGCCAAGATCCGTCGGGCCAGTGACTCTCGGTTCGAGAATCATTGATTTGGAAGCAATACTGCTTTCACGATTTCGCCGGAATGCATGGCCTCGAATGCGTCGCGCCACTCAGCCAACGGCGAAATGCGACTGAACTCCGGACCGAAATCTAATTGACCAGAGGCCAGCAAACAAATGACTCGCTCCCAGATGGGCCAGTTATGTGAAAAGCTGCCCTGCAATGTCACAGCTTTCAGAACTAACGGATCCAGGGAAAAATTGAACGGTTGTGGTCCCCAACCGACTTTGCTGATCTGGCCGGCAGGGCGGACAATATCTATCGCGAGCTTCAGCGTGGCGGAAACCCCAGCGGCATCGATCACTACGTCAAAACCGTATCCATCGCGCAGCGATCGGGTCCACGCGACAATATCTTCACCTTTAGCGCCGAGGATCGCAGACGCGCCAATCTGTTTGGCCACCTGTAATCGACGCGTATCCACGGGAGTGCCGATGACAACGATCTCGCCGGCGCCGGCCAGCTTTGCCATCGCGGCACAGAGTAGACCGATCGGCCCAGGGCCGATGACCGCTACTGCGTCGCCAGGGAGAATACGGGCATTGCCGCACGTGGCGTTGTAAGCAACACAACAGGGCTCGGTCAGGGCTGCGACTTCAAAGGGCAGCGTGGCGGGAATGTGGTGCAGGATGCGTTCGGGCACTTTTGCGTAGTGAGTCATTGCTCCGTCAAGTCCAAACCCAAACCCGCGCCGGCCAGGATCCAGGTTATACAGGCCGCGGTGAACAAAAGGGGAGTTTTCATCGATTACGGCCGCAGTTTCACTGGCAACTCGATCGCCTTCCTTAAAACCGCGAACGTTCTTGCCAGCTTGAACGATTACCCCGGCGAACTCGTGACCTAATATAACCGGATATTTTAGTTTCCCGCGGTTCTGCCCGTAAGCCAGGTGAATATCCGTGCCGCAGACGCCGACCGCTTGAACGGCTAACAACACATCGTTATCACCGATTTCCGGGACAGGGACTTCGCGGATCTCCACACTGTTAGGTTCCGGCGCATAGTTAACAACCGCGGGCATCGTCCTATTCATGAATGTCGAAAAAAATCTAAAGTTAAGATTCGTAGGGAAGTCGTTCGTTGGGTGCGGTCATTATCGCCATGAACCGAAGCCAAAAAACGCGGGGGTTCCGCACCACATCTTGATCGCTTCTGATCATCCTGCAAGTCGGACTCTTCCGAGGAACTCGAAAACGTGCTCGTGCTTCTGCTCGTCCTCGTGCTCGAAACCGGGGTGATGGAGTGGTGCTTGCGCTAAGTGAGCAGCTTCAATCCCTGCAAGCGGGATGCAATTCAAAGAAGGCGTTTTTACTGCAACACTCCAAAGCCCAGCTGCCCGGACTCGAGCAGGAGCACGAGCACGAAGGGCCTTGTGAGCAGCTTCTTCCATGGCCGGAATATCGCCGTCTATCGAAAACACCTGACTCCAATCATCAGATCAACTGCAAAATTCGTGACTGCAAATGGGCATCAATGCGAGTAAGGTTGCGCCAAGCATGTGAACCCATCGCGCATTGCCTACAGCACTTGGCGTTCCCGGACGCAACCCTAGCGGAGGCTACTACGCTTGGTCGCTCCTGGGGCTATGCTGGTGTCGAGCTGCGGCTCATCGACGGGCAACTGATTGACTCCTCCGTGTCCGCTGCGGAGCGCGTACGAGTGAAGCAGACGATTGCGGCTGCTCGCTTGCCGATTGTGTCGGTAGACAGCTCGATCATTCTCAGCGCCGAGGGAGCTGGCTCCGAAGTCCGTCGGTTCCTTGAGCTCGCCAACGACTGGGAATCGCCGCTCATTCGCGTCTACGGCGGTCCGTTAGCCGAAGAACCTGGGACTCGTCATACACAGATGGAGGCGGCGGCTGTGGTGCTCCAGGAAGCGATCCCGCACGCCGAACGGCTCGGTGTAGCCATCGCCATCGAGACCCACGACTCCTTCTCGGCCTCTTCGGTGGTTGCGGAACTGCTGGCAATGGTACAATCCAAATGGGTCGGCGCCCTGTGGGATACCCATCACCCTCACCGGATGGGAGAACGTCCGGCCGAGGTCTATGAGCACATCGGTCCTCGGGTCTTGCACGTGCAAGTTAAGGATGCCCGACGTTCAGTAGCGCACAAAGGTGGTTGGCAATTCGTGCCGCTGGGCGAGGGAGAGGTACCGGTTCGGGAGATAATCAGATTGCTGGCTGCCGGTGGTTACGGAGGGTATCTCTCGGTCGAGTGGGAAAAGTACTGGCACCCCAATATCGAAGAGCCTGAGATCGCGCTGCCTCAGCATCTGAAGGTGCTGCAGGAATGGGTAAAGGACCTTGCTCTCGAGAAAGGCGGGCCGCCAAACTGAATTTAGACGCTTCGCAAGGGACGTATCTCATCATGCGGATGATGACATCAGGTGGAATTGCCTCGCCGACCGTAAGTGTGCCCACCTGTCTGCGCACAAAACTCAAATCTAACTAGGCGTTGATCCGCCGCAGCGGATGGTCGTCCCGAACCCGCTTATCTAAATTGACCCGATAGCCGGGAGTGGTGATCTCCGGCAATCGATCTCGCCGTTGCAGCACTGTCTTGCCTGAGATCACGCTGATCGGACCAAAGGACATCGAATAGAAAAATGAACCACCGGTGTGGGCAGTGAGTGGTGATTTGTGGGGCCAGATGATGCTGATCGCCACGCGGAGCATTATGATTGAACCCAAAGTCTAAAACCCATTAGTTAAACTGGTTTGCAGAGCTGCGGCTTGGTGCTGCCGCAGGGAATATTCATCGCCTTCATCAGGGCGGAGAGCCAATCGATCGGCCAGGCATGCCGCAGCTTTTGGTCGATGCCCGCATTGGTGATGAACCAGCGTTGCCGCCCGAGCCCCAGCCCGATCCGACTTGGGACGCCGGCCGCGAAGGCCGCGACGGCCGGCCGCGACGTTCGATCGAGAATCCATATAGTCTGGCATTTCAGGCGCCGCAGCATCGCGATCAGGCGCAGCAGGTTGAGAGCGCGATCGAGGATTGAGCCGCGGGTTTCAAAGTAGAGCGTCTCGGCGACGCAGGGCTCGGCCTCCAGGAGCTCCTTCGCATGGGTCGAAGGC
>Ga0137415_10006639_pt1 | contig 11474 bp, 11 predicted proteins | sample CZODoug3_1_1_16f_FD_183082 | JGI IMG/M metagenome (GOLD analysis project Ga0137415, IMG submission 183082) | Vadose zone soil fungal communities from Angelo Coast Range Reserve, California, USA - CZODoug3_1_1_16fungal (Hybrid Assembly) | ecosystem: Environmental > Terrestrial > Soil > Vadose...
CTTCCTGCGCGAGGGCCTCCGGCGTCAGCTCGTTGGGCGGGGCGTTCTGCCACTCCCGCGCGCGATTGGTCGCCTCACCGTTCTACTGCGCGGCGACCACCTCGTGCTCGCGGCCGAGGCCGAAGCCCGTCAGCACGAGCTCTTCGATCTCGCGGCGTTCCGGCTGAGGTCCTGTCTGCCGGGACCGTCGCTCGAACGTGCCCATGACGCAACCCTCGATGACCGGCTTCAACATATCCATGCCCAGCGGAGGTTCCGCGCGCACGAGGCCGATGCGCTTGTAGCCGTACGTGCGCGAGGCGCGGATCAGCTCATGGTGAGCCGATCTCAATCGCTGCCCGTCGAGGTCGCGCATCGCACCGACTCCGTAGAGGATCACCCGCCGGGGTCCGGTCTTCACGCCGGTGGGAACCGGCAACACCTCGTGGATGCGGCCGCGGAACTCGGCGCTGGCGATCATCTCCGACAGCACCCCGCCAAGGGCGCGGTCCAGCTCGAGGGCGCCCCCTGAGAGGCGCTGTCCGGTGGCGACGGCGACGGCCAGAGCGTCGACGGGAAGCTCGGCGGGCGAAGTCGAGACGAGGCTGATCTTCACGAGCGATTAAGCGTAACGATGAGGATCGGTCAGATGCTCCGCCACGAGCTCGAGGACGTGGGCCACCCGCAGGTTCATGCGCCGGGCGCGCGCGGCGGCTTCGATGTGCATGAGGCAGCCCGGGTTGTCCGACGCGACCACGGTGCACCCGGTCTTGGCGATGGCGTCCAGCTTCCACTGCGCCAGGCGTCCGGCGACCTTCGGCCACTCCACGCTGAACGTGCCGCCGAACCCGCAGCAGTTGGCGATGTCCGGGATGTCGACGACCTCGTAGCCGGCGAGCTCCAGCAGCCGCCTCGGCTCGCTCTTCAGCCCGAGCTGCCGCAGGCTCTGGCAGGAGTCGTGGTAGGCGACCTTCAGGCTCATCGGGTCGGCGTTGACGAGGTCGGGGTTGACGTGCAGCAGGTCGAGCACGAAGCGCGTCGAGTCGCGCATGCGCGAGCTCAGGTCGGCGCGCTCGTCGGCTCCCCAGTCCGGGGCGTCGATCGTGAACGCGCCGAAGCACGAGGCCGAGGGCGTGACGATCAGGCCCTTGGAATTTCCAAGGCTCTCAGCCAGCGAAGCGTGCAGGGCGGCGCCTCCCTTGAAGTCGCCGGCGTTGGCGGCGATCAGCCCGCAGCACCACTGACCCTTGGGAAAACCAACGTTGAAGCCTGCCGCGGTGGCGATCCGCTCCAGCGCCACCGCCGCCTGGGGCTGCACCCGGTCGACCATGCACGAGGCGAAGATGGTCAGCGGCTCTCCGTCGACCTCGCTCGGCCTGGCGCGATCGCGGTACGGGACCCGGGCGAGCCTCGGCGCACCGGGAACGAGCCCGCTGAAGGGCGCTCCCGCGCGCAGCAAGCGGTCGGCGAGCTCCGGCCGCTTCCACAATCCCAGCACCGCCTTCTTGCGCAGCGACTTGCGGCCCTTCTTGCGGTGCTCGAGGATCTGGCGGGGCAGCGGGATGTCGACCGGGCAGATCTCCTGGCACGCGTTGCACTGCGTGCACAGCGTGTTGGGAAGGTCGGATGCGTCCAGGCCGTGATGGAAAGGCGTGAGGACGAGACCGATCGGGCCGTTGTAGATGTGGCCGAACTGGTGGCCGCTCACCGCCATGAACGGTGGGCAAGCATTGGAGCAGGCGCCGCAGCGGATGCATGTGAGCGCGTCACTGAAGATCGGGTCCGCGCGCATCGCCTCGCGTCCGTTGTCGAGGATCACACAGTGCATCTCGCGCGGTCCGTGAACGCCGATGGTCAGCGACTGCTCGATGTCGGCCGATCGCGACGGGCCGGTGATCCAGTTCACGTAGCTGGACATCACCTGGCCGGTGCCGCTGCGCGGCAGCATGCGCAGCACGGCCACCGCGTCGTCGAGCGAGGCGACGACCTTGTCGATGCCGAAGAGCGCGATGTGCACCGGTGGGAGGGTGGTGGTGAGGTCGGCGTTGCCTTCGTTGGTGACCAGCATGATGGTCCCGGTCTCGGCGATCGCGAGGTTGGCGCCGCTGATGCCGACTGTGGCTTCGATGAACTTCGCGCGCAGCGAGACCCGCGCGTGTTGCTGGATGGCTTCGACAGTCGCCTCGGTGCCGAAAACGTTGGCGGCATCCTCTTTCGTGAGGTGGATCGCCGGGGCGATCAAGTGCGATGGGTGCGTGTGGGTCAGCTGGACCATCCGTTCACCGAGGTCGGTCTCGACCACCTCCATGCCGAGCGCTTCCAGGAAGGGGTTGAGCTCGATCTCTTCGGCCGCCATCGACTTGACCTTGGTCACGACCATGCGTCCCTTATCGGTGCGCGCGCTACCCGCGTTCCAGCAGATCTGGGCGATGATGTCGCGCGCCTCGGCCGCGTCCTTGGCGAAGTGGACCTTGCCTCCGACTGCCTCGAGCCTCGTCTTGAACTGTTCGACCAGCTCGGGCAGGCGTTCGAGGTTGGCCCTTCGACGCTGCTTCAGGTCGGCGCGGCCTTTCGCAAAGTCGAAGCTTTCAAAAGCCTTGTCGCGCCGCGCTCGTAACCCGGTGAGCGCGTGCACCAGCGCTCGCTGCAGGTCTGGGTCGTCGAGAGCCTTGTTGACCCGGTGGGAAAAGTGGCGCCGGGATTCAGTCACGCGTCGACGATGCTTGCTTCAACGCTTCGACAACCTCTTGTGGGGTCGACACCGGCGCCAAGCATATGGTCCCGACGCACACCACCGCTCGCTGATCGCCGTTCGGGTCAATCACGGTGTACGGGTGGGCCAGGATGGCGGCGCGCGCCAGCTCGCGGTTGCGGGTCGTCACCTTGATCGCGTGGTGCGTGCGGTCCAGCGCGCGGGCAAAGACCGCAGCCATGAGACCGTATTGCCGCGGCAGTGCAGCCACGGACTCAAGCGCACGTCGAGCCTGGTCGAGATAAGGCGCCTTCGGATCGCCGGTCACGGTGTTCAGCTCGGTCAGCGCCATGGCGGCAATGGAGTTTTCCGCGAGGGGCTTGATCGGCTCGGACAGCCGGCCCAGGTCGTCGCCGGCTGCGTGGTCGAAATAGCCGCCGAGGTTGGTGTCGCCGTATCGCTCCTCGATGTGCGCGGCGAGGTCCACCGCCGCCTTCATCCACTGGTCACCGAGCCCGGCCTGGTAGGCGCGAACCGCCGCCCACAGGCTCCAGGCCTGGTCCGGCAGCTGGCCGCCGACGTCAGCGGCATGGCTCATGCCTTCGCCGCGCCGGTAGGCCTCCTTGAAAAGGCGCTCGAGCAGCTTGCCCGCGTGCTCTCGCAGAGAGGGACGGTCGAGGTAGCGGTCCGCTTCGAGATAGGCGATCGCAAGGGCCGCGTTCCAAGACGTGTAGACGCGCCGATCGACAAATGGCGCCGGCGTCTCCGACCGCTCGGCGGCGTCCATGGAGTAGTAGTGCTCGTCCGCGTCCTGGCTCCCGGCGTAGAGACCGGTCTTCGGGTCGTGCAGGACGCGGTCGAGGTACCCGGTGGTGGTGTCGAGTGCAGAGTCCATCCCCGCGAGTGCAAGCCCACTCACGAGACCGGCGTGGTCCTCGAGCATCTTCTCGAAATGCGGGACGCTCCAGTCCTGTGTCGTCGAGTAGCGGAAGAAGCCGCCTTCGACGTGGTCGTAGGTGCCACCTCCGGCCATCCGCTCGAGGGTGTGGAGCGCCATCTGGCGCAGGGTTGGGTCGGAGCGCACCTGCGACTGTTCGAGCAGCAGGAGGATGGCGTCGGTTTGCGGGAACTTGGGGGCATTGCCGAAGCCTCCGTACTCGGAGTCATAGGCGTGCGTGACCGCCTCGAGGATTGCATCCACGATGCTGTCGTCGAGCGACCCTGCGCTGCGCGCGACGCCTGAGGCGGCGCGTTTGCGCGCCTCCAGTGCGCGGTTTGCGATCTCGGGTTGGCTGGTCCGGTAGTAGCTCGCGATGCGGCTGAGCGCATCGGCCATCTGGTCAGGCGGCAGGTACGTCGCGCCCGTGAGGATGTCGCCAGAAGACGTGAGGAACGCCGTAGTCGGCCATCCGCCCATGTTGTAGCGCTGGTTGATGTCCGGCCGGACGTCGTTGTCGACGCGGATGGGCACGTAATCGCGGTTGATGAGATCGATCACGCCGGCGTGCGAGTACGTCGTCTCATCCATGACGTGGCACCAGTGGCACCACACGGCGGAGATGGACAGAAGGATGGGCCGGCCGCTTGCTTTGGCCTCCTCGAAAGCGTTCGCGGACCAGGGCTTCCAGTTGATCTCGGCCGCCCGGTTGGGACGAGGCGAAAAGTGGAATTCCCCTCCGCTGTCGTTCACACGACAAGGTTACGCGGGTGAAACAATGGCACCTGTGATCTCGACCAGCGCGGTTGACGCGTACATCGAGAAGAACTCGAAGCGCTTCGTCGAAGAGCTGAAGGAGCTGTGCTCCTTCCCGAGCATCTCCAACCATGGAAAGGAAGCGGTCGAGCCGGCGCGCGACTGGATCGCCGACCGCCTTTCGCGATTCACCGACCGCGTGGAGACGCTCGACGCCGGGGGCATGCCAGCCCTCTACGCGGAAGTTCCGGGCGCCGGCCGCCGCAAGCTGCTGCTCTACCAGCACTACGACGTTCAGCCGGTGGACCCGATCGACCTGTGGGAATCGCCTCCGTTTGAGCCTGTTGAGACGGACGGGCGAATCGTCGCCCGCGGAGTGGCGGACGACAAGGCTGACGTGATGGCCCGCATCCATGCGCTCGAGACTTTGAAAGGGCTCGGCGAGGTGCCGGTCACGCTGCGCTTTCTGGTCGAGGGCGAGGAGGAGATCGGGTCTAAGACCTTCGAGAAGATCGCGCACCAGCACGCGAGCAAGCTGTCGGCGGATGGGTGCCTTTGGGAATCGAGCACCTCTTTCGACGACGCGGGAAGACCCACATTGCAGTTCGGATGTCGCGGGCTGCTCTACGTGCAGCTCCGCGTCAACATGCTGGCGTATGACCAGCACTCGGGCTACGCGTCGATCTATCCGTCGGCGGCGATGTACCTGGTCGGAGCGCTGGCAAGCCTGCGCGACCAGGAGATGAACATCAAGATCGACGGCTTCTACGACAAAGCCGTCAAGCCGACCGAGGCCGACCGCCGGATGATGGCGGCCATCGACCCAGAGGTCGACAAGCGCAAGAAGCTGGTGGGCTTCGAGGGCCTTGTCCGCGATCCCAAGGCGGGCGAGGTGATCGAACAGCTCCTGTTCACTCCGACATGCAACATCGCGGGTGTGACGACCGGCTACCAGGGCCCGGGCTCCAAGACCGTTCTGCCGGCCGAGGCGAACGCGAAGCTGGACTTCCGGCTCATCCCCAACCAGGACCCGGCCGACGTTCTTGCGCAGCTGCGCAAGCACCTCGACACACACGGCTTCGAGAAGGTGGAGATCGTCTGGAGCGATGGCGAGAAACCGGCGCGCTCAGACCCCGACTCGGCGATCGGAAAGACCACGATCGAGTGTGTGCGTGAGCTGCACGGCGAGCCCATCCTCTGGCCGTTCATGCCGATGACGGGACCGATGCACCCGGTCGTCTCCGACCTGGGCATCCCGACGGTGCTCCCCGTCGGCGTAGGCCGCCCTGACAACCGGATCCACGCGCCCAACGAGAACATCCACTCGGCGGATTACATCAACACCGTCCGGCTGATGTGCCGGATCTGGGAACGGTTCGGAGGCGGCTGACGTGGAGAAGCTGACCGACAAGCTCTTCACCGACAAGTTCAACGAGGACACCGGTAAGCCGCACATCGAGATCGTCAATCAGGCCGTCTGCGCCACGAAGTGCACCGGCAAGTACTGCAACCACTTCTGCCCGGCGGGGGTGTACGAGTGGAACGAGGAGCAGAAGAAGAACCTGGTCAGCTTCGGCAACTGCATCGAGTGCGGCGCCTGCTCCATCGGCTGCCCGTTCGACAACATCGCCTGCCACACGCCCAGGGGCGGGTACGGCGTCCAGTTCAAGCACGGGTAGCCGGGCGGAATAGGAACTGCGTCCGCCGCAATTCAAATCAATGCAGTGAGTGAATACGACGTAGTCATCGTGGGAGGGGGCCCCGCCGGGCTGGCGGCTGCCCTCTACACCGCCAGGATGGACCTGAAGACGGTGGTGGTCGACCGAGGCCCCCTGGGGGGCCAGCTCCTGAACACGGAGCTCATCGAGGACTACCCCGGATTCGAGTCGATCCTGGGCTCCGAGCTGGCCACCAAGATGGGGGAGCACGCGCGCCGGTTTGGCGTCGAGGTGCGCGACTTCGAGCCCGTGAAGGAGATCGACGTCGAGGGCAAGATGAAGGTGGTCCGCCTGGAGTCGGGCGAGGAGATCCGCGCCCCGGCCTTGATCATGGCCGCCGGCGGCCTGCCGCGGTACCTGCAGGTCCCGGGTGAGAAGGAGTTCTGGGGTCGGGGCGTCAGCTACTGCGCCGTCTGCGATGGCGCCTTTTTCAAGGGCGAGGAGCTGGCGGTCATCGGCGGGGGCGACGCGGCCGTGGAAGAAGGGGAGTTCCTGACGCGATACGCCTCGAAGGTCTACATCATTCACCGGCGCAGCTCGCTTCGCGCGCAGCCAATCCTGATTGACCGGGCCAACGCGAATTCGAAGATCGAGTTCATCTACGACGCCCACGTGAAGGAGATCGAGGGTGATGACCGGAAGGTGCACCTCGTGCGCTACGAGCAGCACGGACAGGCGAAGGAGCTCTCAGTTGGAGGAGTCTTCATCTTTATCGGGTTCGTGCCGAACTCGGGGTTGTTCAAGGTGCATGTGAACCACGATGAGGCCGGCTACATCGTCACCGACCGCAACATGCAGACGTCGATCGAAGGCATCTGGGCGGTGGGTGATGTGCGCGCGCAGCTGACCAAGCAGATCGCCACCGCGGTGGGTGATGGCACGACCGCAGCGGTCGCCGCCGCGGGGTACGTGACTTCGTTAAAGGACGCGGCCCGGGCTTAGCGCGTTACGTCGATCCAGACGAGGCCGGGAGGCAGCGTCAGGACCTGGCCACCATCAAGCGTGAAGACCAGCGGCCCATGGCTGTCGTTGGAGCCCCAGGTCCCGCCGTAGTGCAGGCCCTTGTAGTAGACGTCGATGCGGCCGCCGCCGTCCATGTCGTAGTCGTGGATGTGCGCGCCGTGGCCGTCACCGACGTCGAGCAGCGACTCCCGGGTGTGCAGGTTGATGAGCATCTCGAGGTGCAGCCGCTGGTTGAGGCTTGCGTCGTTGTAGGCGTGTCCCTCTTCCGACTTCTGGTACGTGCCGATCGCGGGGTCATATGTGTAGACGGAGTAGTGCTCGTCGATGTTCACGCTCGACGCGGCCGAGCCACCGGTGAGGACCGGCCTGGTCTTGCCGATCGTGAACGCGGGGATCCACGAGAAGTAGTTGTCCTGGGCCGCTTTGACTGATGGCCCTCTGATCATCAGGTTGTCGGGCGCGTATCGCGGGGCCGCGGCCCGGAACTGATAGCCGATCGTGTCGAAGAACTGTGGCGTCGGATCCTGCGCGGCGCGATTGCGTGTCGCCTGAGATTCGCCTGACTGGAATAGAAGTCCTTTGTAGTGGCGGCCGAGCTTTAGTGATATGAAGCGCGCCGATCGCATCGGGCCGATTAGGTCCGGGGCGTTCTGGAAGATCGCGGTCAGGCGCGTGATGCCTCCCTCGGCCAGGTACTCGAAGATGATGTCCGCGGCCTGCAGGCCGTTCTGGTCGCGCGCGAACTCATCGTTGGGGATCTGGATGAGGGCCGGATATCTCAGCGCGGTCGTGTGCTCGCGGTCGTGGTAGTAGCTCCCGCTCTTGAGCGTGAACGCTCCCGGAACAAGGTGGCCCGTCTGGTCGCGGCCGCCCGCGGCGAGCTGGATCTGAAGCGGTCCCGAGGGTATGCCCGCGGTGGAGAACGTTGCGCTTCTATCATCGGCGGCCCATTTGAGGTCCGCGACCTGCGTGCCGACGGTTACTTTGATCGTGGTCGGCTCCATCGCGTCGTTGAAGTTGAGCTTCAGCGCGGCGCCGGGATCGACCTCCATGCCGTCGGTGAGCGTGCCCGCGGGACCAACGATCGAAATTACGTGCGGCACGATGATTGTGGTGAACGTCCAGGAGCTGCCCTGGATGCGGTGATGGCCGACGTCGTAGATCGGCTTCATGCTCACCGTGTAGGTCGTCAGCTCACTGAGCGGTTTGGTCGGCGACCACGCGTACTGGGTCTGGCCTGAGATCTCGCCGAGACTGCCCTCTGGAGTTGGGCTGATCGAGAATGCCGCCTGGACCGCCGCAAGGGAGACTTGCCGGCTGAAGGTGAGAAGGACTCGGCCGTCGGTTGGCACGTCCTTCTGACCGTTCTTGAAATTCGTGGCGAGCGTGGTCGGCAGGGTGTTCTGGTACGCGAGATACGCACCCGCGCTCGCCAGCAGCACGAGGGCGACCAGGCCCGCGGCGATCCACCCTCGACGCGAAAATCGTGAGGGGCGGCGTGAGCTGCGCCTGACGGGCGGGACCGGCGATGAGGCGGGCTCGAGCTCTGGGAGCGACGTGGATATGGACAACGGGCCGCCGGGATTATCTCAGATGTTCCCCCCTGAGGGCTTCAGTCCGCGGAGGTAGGGGAACGTGTAGATCCCGGTGGCGTGGCCGCTGTCGAAGGCGATTTGCAGCGCGTACTGGCCGACGAGCGTGACGTCTTTGATGCGCAGCTCATCGGGGCTCAGCGCATTGACCCGTGCGAGCCGCCCTGGCGCGCCGGCCTCACCACGACATTCGGCGCACGGGCAAGCCCATCGCAGCTGCTCGCCTGAGTAAGAGACTTTGTGTCCGTCTTCCCACGTGATCACCATCTCCTGGCGCGCGCGATCGACATCGACGTTGACTGGAAACGGATCGGGATCTTGCAGAGGTCAGGCTCTTTAGTGGACGTTGATGACGGGCAGCTGTCGAAACGATTGGATCGACGTGCGCGCGGCCACCTGCGAGGCGATGTGCTCGAACGCTTTCGCGCCGGCAGAGTCGGGTCGCGAGATGACCACCGGAACGCCGCTGTCCGCATCCTCGCGAATGCCCTCCTCGAGAGGCACCGCGCCGAGGAATGGAAAGCCGAGGCGCTTGGCGGCCGATTCAGCGCCGCCGTGGCTGAAGATCTCGTGGCGGTGTCCGCAGCTCGGGCAGATGTACCAGCTCATGTTTTCGATGAGGCCGAGCGGCGTCACGTTGAGCTTGCGAAACATCTGCAGCGCCTTGACCGCGATGTCGGTGGCCACGTCCTGCGGCGTGCACACGATCGCAACGCCGGTCAGGGGCACGGCCTGGGCGAGCGTCAGGGAGGCGTCGCCAGTGCCGGGAGGCAGGTCGATCACGAGGTAGTCGAGGGAGCCCCAATCGACCTGGACCATCATCGCTTCGATGGCCTTGCCGACCATCGGGCCGCGGTAGATCGTGGGCTGCTCACCGGGATAGATGTGGCCGAACGACATCAGCTTCAGGCCGTGGGCCTCTATGGGCCTCAGGCGGCCGTTGACCTGTTCGGGTTGAACCTTGGAGCCGGTCATGGCGGGGACCGAGGGGCCGTAAATGTCGGCGTCGAGCAGGCCGACCTCGGCTCCGCTCTTGCGCAGCGCGGCGGCGAGGTTGACCGCGACCGTGGACTTCCCGACGCCGCCCTTGCCTGAGGCGACGGCGATGGTTTGCTTGACGCCGGGCAGGATTTCTGAGGGTTTCGGTCGCATGAAGGCGGGCCGCACGTTGGCCGTCATGCGAACGTCGACGCCGGTGACGCCCGGGATTTCTCCGACCAGGTCTTGCGCCTGGGTCTTGAAGCGATCGCGGACGGGGCAGGCGGGAGTCGTGAGCTCGAAGGTGAAGCTGACCTTGCCCTGCTCGCTGACCTCGAGCTCTTTGATCATGCCGAGGCTCACCACATCGCGGCCGAGGTCCGGGTCCTGGATGTGGGCCAGCACCTGGAGCACCTGCTGGGAGGAGGGCACGGCCATCGTGACGGCATGTTACCGGTACTCGAGAGCAGGGCCGCGTTGCGCACCGTTGGGGCCAGACGTGCGGAATCGCCGCCCGCGATACGCACCGTTGGGGCCACACGTGCGGAATTCCGTTAGTTTCAGGTTCATGGGCGGACGCGATGAGCTGGCTCTCCTTCAGGCTGAGTGCCGCGCATGCCACGTTTGTGTGGACCAGGGGATCATTCCTGAGGCCAATCCAACTTTCGAAGGCCGGTGGGGCGCGCCATTTTTTCTCGTCGGCCAGGCTCCCGGTCCTGTCGAGCGCGAGTCTCGCCGCCCTTTCTCTGGCCGAACAGGCGGCAGATGGCGTCGTAGACAAACCAGAACACGACGAGGAAGGCAAGCGCCGCTGCAATGGCCGCGGCGGGCGTCCATGCGTGCACGCTCTTGTCGATGAGGAAGGTGCCGGCCTGGTAGAGATACAGCACCGTGAAGAGTGCAAAGCCCGTCAGCCAGGTCGAATAACTTTCCCAATAGAACCAGTGCAGGTGTTCCGGAATCTGCCTGGGCGCCACCATGTACTTCTGCGGGTGGTAGAAGCCGCCGCCGTGCACGGCCCACAGCTCGCCATCGACGCCCTTGCGTTTCAGATCGGCGTCGCCAGGCGGCGTGAGGCTGTTGTCGAGAAAGACAAAGTAGAAGGAAGAGCCGATCCACGCGATCGCGACGATCACATGCGCCCAGCGCAACAGCAGGTTGACCCAGTCAATGAGATAAGCGTCCATCGTCTTCAGCAATGAGATTGCCGTCGCTCACCACTGCGGGCGCTGTGAGCAGGCGATGGTCGCGACGCTGATGAGATCCGTGGAGAACGGTTCAGTGCCCGCGGCGACTGTATACAGTTTAGGTGGCGATCGTGCGGAGCATTCCTGGGGTTTTCACTGATTCGCTTGCCCGAAGCGAAACGGGAGTCAGCTACCGCGGTACGTCGAATAGGCCCAGGGGCTGGCGAGCAGGGGCACGTGGTAGTGCGACGCCGTGTCGGCCAATCCGAAATCGAGCGGAACACTGTCGAGGAACGGCGGCTCGGGCAAAGCCACGCCGCGCGCCCTGAAATAGGCCGCCACCTCGAAGATCAGGCGATATCGGCCAGGTTGCAGTGTTTCGCCTTCAAGCAGAGGTGCATCGGCGCGGCCGTCGTGATTGAGCGTCAGCGACTTCACCAATTCGGCCGTCTGCGCGTCCAGGCGATACAGCGACACCGCCATTCCCGCCGCCGGGCAGCCGTTCATCGTGTCGAGAACATGTGTGGTGAGTTTTCCCATGGGAGCGTGCTTTCGGATGATCCTTCGGTTGGCAAGAATACTTGCAACGACGGATAAAGTGTATACACTTTCGACGATCCCGCAAGCCCGACCTCAGCATGAACCGCGTTCGCAATATCGTTCCCCTGCCAT
>Ga0137415_10006640_pt1 | contig 11473 bp, 8 predicted proteins | sample CZODoug3_1_1_16f_FD_183082 | JGI IMG/M metagenome (GOLD analysis project Ga0137415, IMG submission 183082) | Vadose zone soil fungal communities from Angelo Coast Range Reserve, California, USA - CZODoug3_1_1_16fungal (Hybrid Assembly) | ecosystem: Environmental > Terrestrial > Soil > Vadose...
CGACGGAGGTGTTTCAACTGCCGCAGGAATTGCTGGCTCCGCTGAAATCCTTGGGCCGCCAGGAACAGGCCACGCTTTTCATGGTGCTGGAAGCGAGTTTCGTGGCTCTGTTGCACCGGTACACCAGCCAGGATGACATTCTGGTGGGCACCCCGATTTCCGGCCGCACGCACGCGGAAACAGAAAATCTGATCGGCTGCTTTCTGAACACCATCGTCTTGCGCACGCAATTTTCCGGGAATACGAGCTTCCGCTCATTGCTGCAACAAGTTCGGGAAAGGGCCCTTGGCGCATATGGTCATGCGGAGTTGCCCTTCAAGTACCTCGTTTCCGAATTAGCGCCGGAGCGTGATGCGAGCAGGTCACCGCTGTTTCAGGTGATGTTTATTCTCCATGATCCGGACGGCGTATCGGAAGTGTCGAAGGTTTCGGGCAAGCACCAGTTGCAGACGGGAACTTCGAAATTCGATCTGACTCTTTTTATCTCCGAGACGGACCACGGGCTTGAAGGATTAATCGAGTACAGCACGGACCTGTTTGAAGTCGACACGATCAGAAGGATGTCCGGGCACTATGGAACGATTTTAGATGCAATCGCGCGTAATCCGGATCAGAACGTAAACGCACTTCCGATTCTCACCAGCGCCGAACGCCAAAAGCTGGTCGCGGATTGGAATAACACGACGGTGGATTTCCCGGGCAAGGCACTTTGCCTGGATCGGTGGATCGAAAAGCAGGCCGCAAGGACGCCGAATGATGTGGCCCTGATCTGCGGCCAGCAGAAACTTACCTATGGAGAACTCGATTGCCGAGCGAATCAACTCGCGCGACACTTGAGGGGATTGGGTGTGGGTCCCGATGTGTTGGTTGGACTATGCGTGGACCGCTCCCTGGAAATGGTTGTTGCCATCCTCGGCGTCTTGAAAGCCGGGGGAGCATATGTGCCGCTCGATCCCTCCTTCCCGCAGAACCGCCTCACGTATATGGTGCAGGACAGCCAGATGAGCGTTCTGCTGACGCATCGCGGTCTGCAGGGCAAATTGCCCGTTTTGCCCTCCATTGTTATTCATTTGGATTCCGACTGGGACGAAGTCTCGAAGCAGAGTTCGGCGCCCCTGGAATCGTCAGCCATCGGCCCCCAGAATCTCGCTTACGTTCTCTACACTTCGGGTTCCACGGGAAAGCCGAAAGGCGTGGCAATTCCTCACTCCGCGATCGTGAACTTCCTGTACTCGATGCAGCAGGAGCCGGGTTTCAAGGCCAGCGATACTTTGCTCGCCGTCACGACCCTCTCGTTCGATATCGCCGGGCTCGAACTTTTTCTTCCGCTGATCACCGGGGGCAAGGTCGTCATCGCGAGTCGCGAAGATACGCAGGATCCCGCGCGGCTCAGTGCCCGGATTCAAGAGTCAGCATGCACGATCATGCAGGCCACTCCTGCCACGTGGCGTGCCCTGATCAACGCAGGCTGGGGTGGTTCCGCCAAATTGAAGGTTCTTTGTGGCGGAGAAGCCATCCTCCCCGATCTGGCGGGCGAACTCTTCACTCGTTGCGCGGAACTCTGGAATATGTATGGACCTACGGAAACCACCGTTTGGTCTACTATCCATCGAATCACAACCGGCGAAGGGCCAGTCGCCATCGGACATCCAATCGCGAATACACAAATCTACGTACTGGACTCGTCCCGAAATCTCGTTCCGGCCGGCAATGTGGGGGAGCTGTACATCGGCGGCGACGGCCTGGCGCGCGGTTATCTGCACCGGGAAGAGCTGACTGCGGAGCGCTTTGTTCCCAGTCCTTTCGTTGCGGGCGCGCGACTTTACCGCACCGGCGATCTGGCGCGATGGCGCCCCGATGGAACCGTCGAATGCCTGGGACGCGCGGACAGTCAAGTGAAGTTGCGGGGCTACCGCATCGAGCTTGGCGAAATTGAAACGGTTCTGAGCTCCCACCCGGCGATCCGGCACTGCGCCGTGATTGCGCGCGAGGACGAGCCGGGCGACAAGCAATTGGTCGCTTATTACGAGGCACAGAAGGGGGCGGCGCCAACGCTCGCGGATTTGCGCGCGTTTCTGGAAAAGGACCTGCCGATTTTTATGGTCCCCTCGGCTTACGTCAGCCTTGGAAAGTTGCCGCTCACCCCCAACGGCAAGGTGGATCGCAAGTCGCTGCCCGCTCCAAGCGAGAATGTGGAAGTCACCCAGGATTTCGTGGGCCCTCGCGATGCGACCGAGCAGATGCTGGCCCAGATTTGGGCCAAAGCCCTTCATGTGAAGCAGGTGGGCTTGCATGACAACTTTTTCGATCTGGGAGGCCACTCCTTACTCGCGGTTCGCATCATCGTTGAAATTGAGAAAGTAACCAAGATTCACTTGCCCCTGGCGACGCTGCTACAAGCCCCCACGATTGCCGGTCTGGCGGAGATTCTTCACAAGGAACATTGGACTCCGACCTGGTCATCATTGGTCCCGTTGCGGGCATACGGCTCCAGGCCGCCGCTCTATCTGATGCATGCCCATGGCGGCAATGTTCTTGAATACCAGGCGCTGGCCAGCCTGTTGGGTTCCGATCAACCGGTATACGCGTTTCAAGCCCGGGGCCTCGATGGAAATATCCCCAAGGATATGACGATGGAGGAAATGGCTGCCGCTTATATCCGGGAATTGAAAAGTTTCCAGCCGGAAGGACCTTATTATCTGGCGGGGTTCTGCTTTGGCGGACTGCTGGCCCTGGAAGCGGCGCAGCAACTCCGAGCGACCGGGCAGGAAGTTGCAATTGTTATCCTGATTCAATCCATGCACCCGGCTGCGTTCCGTTTCAAGCGCAGCGTTCCAGCCGTTCAGCGCTGGTGGTGTCGCGCGACCAAGCGGATTAGTCTCGAGCAGGAGAATCTCGCGCATGCAGGGAAGGGGTATTTGAAGGAAAGATTTCGGAGATCCTGCGATATGATCCGGGCCCGAGCGGCAATTACGATCGAAAAAATGACGGGAAAACCTTCCGGGGACCCATCTCATTTGCCGAAGCTTTACCTCTTCGAGATTCTCAGGATGGAACACGGTAAAGCGCTTCACAAATATACGGCGCGGCCGTACTCCGGAAATGTAGTGCTCTTTCGCGCCAGCAAGCAACTTTCGGGCCTCGTGGCCGACGAATATCTTGGATGGAAAGATTTCTTCAATCCCGGCTTCGAAATTTGTGAAGTCCCGGGACATCAGCAGAACCTGATGCTGGAGCCTAATGTACGAAGATTGGCAAATGAAATGAGCGTGCGGCTGAAGGAAGTTCAGGAGCGAGCGAGTAAGCCATGAGCGAGCAACCAACGGGCGTTCAATCAACGATAGCGAGCGACGCGCCCGCAAAGATCGGCAGCGCAAGTGAAGATTCGCGGGCCACGCGCCAAGGCCAGCAAGATCCGTTGGCGGTTCCTGTTTTGGGCTGGGCAGAAAGTCTGACGCGCCTGGGTCACCAATCGCTCTACGAGAGCATGGTCGCGGAACTCGCGGAATATTTGAGAGAGGCTCCCGCGACGGTGGATGCGGCATGCGCGGCCGGCGCGGAAGCTGTCGCGGAAGATTGGAAGGCGCGCCAACTTCGGAAAGAGAGCCCTCCCAATGAAGTGGTGGAGTTCTACCGGACAACAAAGAGTTACTTATTTGACCTCACCACATTCAATTCGGAATACCCGCACACGGCGACCTTAGAGGCGCTCGTTGCCATGGCGCGAAAGCGGGGACTCACCCAGGTCCTCGACTTCGGGTCGGGCATTGGCTCGGTTGGAATTTTCTTTGCGCAAAACGGAATGGAAGTGACCCTGGCGGACGTTTCCGAGCCTCTGCTGGAATATGTGGCATGGCGATTCGCGTCCCGAGGCTTGAAAGTCACGCTGATTGACCTGAACCGCATTGAACTGCCGAAAAACAAATTCGAAGTGGTCACTGCGTTTGACGTGCTCGAGCATCTCGCGCGTCCCGCCGAAACGCTTCGCACACTTGCGGCCAGCATGAAGACCGGCGGCCTGATCGCTTTGAACGTGGAAGAACCGGATGCCCGTTTCCCCCAGCACATTGCAAATTACGAAGAGGTTTTTTCCAGCGTTGGCGCGGCAGGCTTTCACCGCCTGCAATTCTTGGGGAAGACCGAGGTTTTTGAGCGCGTGCAGCGCGGCGCAATCTCCACGCAGTGGCAGGCCGTGTGGGGAAAAATCTGGTACGGTGCGCTGTACCGGAAATGCGTCGCCTTACTCGAGGCCATCGGAATAAAGCAAACGCTCCGCAGGTGGATCAAAGGACCCAAGAAGTAGGCTTACCCGCCGAAAGTAGCCCCGCATCACGGTTCGGACAAAATGATCGGTTGCGACCGTGGACGGAACAGCCCCGAGAATTTCCTCGTGAGCCCCGCGAATATCATGGGTGCGGTTCCGAAGAGCAGCCGCAGGGCAAGTTTCACGCGTCCGCTCCGCAAACAATAAGCGAGCGACCATGAAAATGCGATGGCACCGATCAGTCCATATCGCTCGCGGCGACGCGCGGCCCCTCCGGGATACAACCCTTGACGTTCCGTGCGCGCGAGCACCAGTATTCCCTCCGCAATCGGCTCCAGGCCACGAATTGCGTTCGACTCGTGATGGCGGTATGCGACGGTAAACGGCTCGCGGACGACAATGCACGGACCATGCGTGCAAACTTTCAGAATCAGGTTGAGGCTATCCAGATGAAATGTCTTTGCCGTGGAGTTTCGCAGGCCTCCCACTTCATCGAAAACGGATTTCCGCACAACGATCCGGCTGCTCGAGAGTCCGAGTGAAACGTCCTTCGAGAGGTAATCCCGGAACTTCAGAACCTTCACGGGCAGCGCGGCGCTCGAGTCGGCAGGAATCGCTTGTCCGTCCTGAAAATTTGTCATCGCGCCGATGATCAGGCTCGGCGACTCAAAATTACGGATGATGCGGTCATAGGTAGCGAGCGCACATGGCAACAGCAGGTCATCGCTGTCCAGCAGAACCAGGTACTCTGCCTGCGCAACGGCTGCAGCCTTATTGCGCGCGACTTCCGGCCCTTGATTTGTTTGTCGAAGCAATTTGACCCGCGATCCATACGATTCCGCAATTTGCACCGTCTTGTCCGTCGAGCCGTCATCGATCAGGAAAAGCTCGTAATCCGAGAAAGTTTGCGACAGGATGGAGTCAATCGCCTGTCCGACATACTTTTCGCGATTGTATGCGGGCATCAGGATACTGAATCGAACGCTCATCAAGTCTCCCGGCAGCGAGATTCACGTGCAGACCGATTCTAATTATAATCCAGAGGAATGACGATTTTGCCGCTGAAAGCGGGCCTCAAGCATGAAGCCGACGCGTAATAATATAAAGAACGGTTTCTACGCATGCAATCACGCATTTAGGCACGGGCGAGTGAGTTACTTGGTGTACGCCGGTGTGAGTCGGGCCGTTATTCGTGATTGGATCGGGCACAGTTCGGACGCGATGATCGATCTCTATACCAAGAAACTCGGTCAGTTTCACGCGGTCGAATTGGCAAAAGTGCGGCCCTTGTTGGACTCAAGCGAAGCAGGGCAAAGAATGTAATTCGGTGCAAACTATTGTAAAATGGGCTACCTTCGACCCGTTCCCCGGTAGCTCAACGGTAGAGCATTCGGCTGTTAACCGAAGGGTTGCAAGTTCGAATCTTGCCCGGGGAGCCATTCTTCCTCTTCCTTACACAGAAGCTGATAACAACTCACTTTGGGTGCAATTGGGTGCAACTTCGAGCTTTTGTGCTGGAAGCTCAAAGTCGATTCCCACTTGCTCCGCGGCCTTCTTGCGAAACGTCACGTCCTCTTTCAACTTGCTATAGCCGTCCGTGACGCTCTTATTAGCGTGGCCGAGCCAGTAGCGGACCAAGTCTTCTGGCGCATGCTGCTTCCTCAGCCATGTGGTTCGGAACCGCCTAAAGGCGTGGGCACCCATCGTCGGTTGTTTAAGCCTCTTGAGAAGTGGATGCAGCGGGAGTCTCAGGACGTTCGATTGTAATAGTGGAAGCCCGTTCTTCGAGCAAAACAGTAAGCCGGAAGTCCGGTCTCCACTGAACTCCTTGAGCATCGCAGCGATGGAGGTTGGCGGATCGATGTCCCGATTCCCATTCTCTGATTTCAGGAATGGTTGGATTTGCCCCCTCCATGCTTTCTGCCGGATGTGCAGAGTCGAAAAATCGCTGGAGACATGTTTGTCAATTTCAAGGCCCAGCGCCTCTCCGATTCGCATTCCGGTGGCCCCGAGAAGAACGAAGAGCACTTGCTCTCTTCCTTTGGAGCCGCCTGCAATCGCCTCCATCACCGCACTAGTGAACGTTGGCTGCCGCTGGTTTTTCACTTCGGGCAGATCGATGAATTCGTGGTTCCAGGTCATCGGATGGACTCGTTCCCCATTCTCGTTGATGACTTGGCACGACGAGACAACTGGCGAGAATATGGCGAGCATATGATAGGATTATGGCGAGATTAGGGCCAAGAAGATGGCAAGAAAATACATCTACCAACTGCGTGATTGGCCCGGATTTACGTGGGATCCAAAGGCGCTTGCCCCTTTGCTCTCTGAAGTCCGGTTTCGTCAGGGATTGCTGGTCGGGAAGATGCGCGGCTATGGGCTGGCTTCCCGATGGACCGCGACGCTAAAGGTACTTACCGAAGAGACGATCAAATCCAGCGCAATCGAAGGCGTGAAGCTTGATGCAGAAAATGTCCGGTCTTCCCTCGCTCGTCGGCTGGGGCTGGAGGTCGGTGGGCTCACAGCGCACAAGGATCGGACCGTCGATGGCGTAGTTGAAATGATGTTGGACGCGACGCAGAAATTCAGCACGCCGCTAACAAAGGAACGCTTGTTTGATTGGCACGCGCATCTCTTTCCGGGCGTTCGCACAACCCGCGGTAAATTTCGAGTTGGCGCATGGCGTGATGACAGCCAAGGGCCAATGCAAGTTGTGTCCGGGCCGGTCGGTCGCCACAAGGTTCATTACGAAGCACCTGCGGCAGATCGCGTCGAGGGCGAGATGGGAAAGTTCCTTGCGTGGTTCGACGGCAATGAACAAGAAGATCCGCTCTTGAAGGCGGCCATCGCGCATTTGTGGTTCGTCACGATCCACCCCTTCGAGGATGGCAACGGAAGGATCGGAAGAGCAATCGCTGAAATGTGTTTGGCTAGATCAGATGGGGGTGCTCAGCGTTTCTACAGCATGTCGTCACAAATTCTGGAAGAGAGAAAAGAGTATTACGAAGTTCTTGAGAAGACGCAGGCTGGATCGCTGGACATCACAAAATGGCTGACGTGGTTTCTCGGTTGCCTGGATAGGGCCATCGAACAATCGAATCAAATCACAAGCAGTGCTCTGGAAAAAGAACTGTTCTGGAAGGCATTAAAGCAACGGAAGGTCTCTCTCAATAATCGGCAGACAAAAGTCCTCAACAAACTATTCGGCGGATTCAAAGGGAAGCTGACGAGAGGCAAATGGATGAAAATGACGAAAGCCTCCTCACGCACTTCCCTTCGAGACATCGAACGGCTGATCACCTTGGGCGTCATTGAGCGGGAAGAGGCTGGAGGAAGAAGCACTTCGTACAGGCTAAAGTCGATCGTCGAACAGAAACAAGTGCCACAGAGCGCGACTAGCGGAAATCTATCTCCCTGAGTGGCCGCAGCCGCCAGAAGTGTCATGTAAGTGTTATGTGACTTGCGCTAAAACACACCTGGAACCACCCGCTCTTTCCAAAGTAAGTCTCGGTGTTAGTTGATAGAATTGTATTGACACGTGAGGTAAGTTGTCAGAGGCCATCACCCATTTACTTGTCGTCTTACCGAATTCCCGTCGGAGCAAATTGCTGTGGGACCACCACTCTTGAGGAATTTGTGCCTGATTCTTGTTTCTGGATTAACGAGCTCGGTTGTGCTCGCACAAGACGACCCACCTCCGGTTCCGCAGCATGCAGCATCAATGAGTCGAGACCCACAGGCTCCCACCAGCGGAACAACTGTTTCAGATGACAAATTCACGGGATCATTGTCGCTGCGAGTTCCCATCGATGTTCCTGGTGGAACGAATCACCTTGAACCTCACATTGCACTTGTTTATCGCAGTTCTGCTCCTTCGACTTGGCTTGGAGTTGGATGGGATTTGAATCTGGGAGCGATAGAAAGAAGCACAAAAGGGGGGGTGACTATAATTCCGATTCGTTTCTTTTGAAGCTCAGTGACAGCTCTAGCGAGATTGTTAAAACACCAAGCGGAAGATTTGCGACTCGGATACGTTTACAGGCATGGTCACGGGATGGGGGGCGATAACTTTCGGCAATGTGATCATCGGAGATGCAAAATTCTTAGCGCGTGATCTCGAGGCTCTTTTCCGAGTCATATTTGTGACTGCATGGATTCGAGTTCGGCGCGACAAATGTCGCTGAATTTTCTCAATGGATCGTCTCCGTTCGTGGCTCTGCTTTCAATTTGCTCCGGCGTCAGGTTCGGTTTCGCGTAGGTGCCGATGATCTCCCTTACAACCGCCTCAGCGTTCGCGAGTACATCGGTCGAGGAACTGAGGCGAATGCGACTCAAGAGGGCATACGCGGGAATCAGGTTCTTGGGATCGCTCACGTTGTGTTCCAGGGCGTCCACCAGGGCGCGCGCGCTTTCACTGATGAAATCCGAATAAAGTTGCTCGCGATGAGAGATCTTTCTTGCGAGCAAGTCGCGCCGATCCTGATGCCTCTGGGTGATCCAGGTGCCTGCGCTGGAGCCCAATGCACCTACAAGCGAACCAAAAATAGCAGCAAGTGCTGTAATTGTTCCTGGGCTCATGGACCGGATCGCAAGCATTGTCATTTCCTGCTCAGCATCAGCAGAATGAAACAGCGGCGCGACAACAGTCATCACCTCTTTACGCGCCAGCGCTCTTCCCAAGAATGAAAGGGCCGGTGTTCTAATCTCGCCCAAGGGCCTTCTCATAAGCCCTCACGAAACCTTCGCCGCCACACAAGCATGAGAAGGCCCATAGCGGCCGGACCATAAGTGTGAGAGGCAAACGTGGATACGAGAATCGCTCTATTTTTCCCTGGTGATGAGCGCCAACGCTTTGACGTGTCTGCCTACGGGCTGTCAGCGCCGTTCCGCCTGAGCGAAAAACTCTGTGGTTCAAAATTCCTCAAACACTCACGACCGGACAAGGTGAATCGCGAATCAGTGAATAGGTGAGATCCCGCATGCGGCCAAGAGCACCGGCATGATGGCTTCTTCCAATCACGAGAACATCAGCGGACGACTGCCGGACCGCATCGAGCAATGCCTTTTTGATCGGGCCTAACTCAAGGCTCACCGCTGCATGGCAGCCAATTGCACACTGGAGTTCGGCAATTTGCCCTCGTGCTTTGCGCACTTCTTCAAATTCCCTTTGCTCTTTGGAGCCCAACTCGCTCGCCAGGATCACATGAATTACTGAAAGTTTGGCGCCGACCCCCAACGCGGCATCTCGGGCATAGCAAAGCACTGCTTCCGAATCCATGGATAAACCGATGCCACAAACCCACTTCCGATGCTCCAAAGATCGGGGGCCGACTATCGCAGTGTGCTGCATTGTCAACACAGGGCAATCCGCGTGGCTGAGCACTCTGGCTGTCGTCGAGCCGAGCAGCGCCCGCCGAAAGCGACCCGCATGCGTGGGCATCACGATCAGATCGAATTTATTCTTCTTTGCAGTCTCCGTGATCATACTTGCAGCATCGCCAGCCAAAAGGATTCTCGGACAGCTTGCGGCCGGGAACTCGGATTTAAGAAAGAGCTTGAGTTTGCTCCGTGCAAGGCTCCAGTGCTCCCCTGCGATTTCGTAGCCTGGTCGCACATAGAGCTCGAATCCGTTGTGACTGCTGAGATCGCATACGTGAACGATTGTCACTTCCGCCCCAAACATCTCTGCAGCTCGCCTTACATAGGCGGCCATGGCGATACATGAAGGGGAAAAGTCGACCGGGAAAAGAATCCTTTGAATCATAGATTCGTGATCGTCACGTATTGGCGATCACCCCGTCACTTCAAGTCGTGCATCGACAGATATTTCAGCTTTGAAGAGTTTCGACACGGGACAACCGGTTTCAGCGGCTTTGACCGCGGCATCGAACTTCTCCTGGGTTGCACCGGGAACCTGAGCCGCCAGGTCGAGATGGCTTTTCGTGATCTCGAAATGCTCGCCGACCTTTTCGAAAGTAATGGTCGCGGTTGCTTCCAGTTTCTGGGGTTTCAGGCCTCCTTTCCCTAGCTGGGAGGAAACCGCCATCGCAAAGCATCCCGCGTGTGCAGCAGCCAACAGCTCTTCGGGGTTCGTACCGACTCCGTTTTCAAATCGCGTGCTGAACGAATACTGCGCCTCCTTCAGAACAGTGCTCTCTGTCGATAACGATCCCTTACCGCTTTTCACATCGCCTCGCCAAACTGCAGTCGCTTTGCGTTTCATCCCCTCGTCCTTTGCCATCCAGTTATTTTCAGAGGCATTTCAATCACCAAGAGGGACCCTCGGACGAACTCATGTAACCGGCTGAAAATGATGACTTAGACTGCAGGCAGCGTGGTTTACTTGAAATGCCGAGCGTCTACTGGGGTGCAGTCTCGACGAGAGCGTCAAGGCTTTGACACGTTGCGGACGCGAGGGCCTCGAACTACGCCCACGCAGCAGAGCTGGACAGAGTTCTTCCGGGAAGGCGGGAATGCGTTTTTTTACAACGCTATGGAAAAAGATTGAAAATTTGGAAAGGACTGTCGGCAAAAGACAGCTAAAGCAATTGCCAACTTCTTTCGTTTTCGAATGGAATGTGATTAGAATGTGCGCAAGGGGAATCCAAATAATGGCCGACGGGAAATTGCAAGAGACGCAGGCAGAGTTTTTATTGATGTCACGCGAGTTACAAGAAAGCAAGGCCAGGCTTGAAGAAGCCCAGCGCGTCGCCCACGTTGGCTACTGGGTATGGGACCTTGAAACGAATCGCCTGATCGTGTCGGACGAATACTGTCGCATCTTGGGGCTGACGCCACAGGAAGAACTCATTGACTTAGACAAGGTACGCGAAATGATCCACCCTGATGATCGAGAGGCTGTATTTCGGACAGCGGAGGAGGCCGTTCGTTCTGGAACGCGCGCTGATTGTGAACATCGGCTCCTTCGTCCCAACGGGGAAGTGCGGATCGTGCACAGCCTGGGCGATTTGAAAAGAGACTCATCGGGACGGCCCTACCAAATGTTCGGTACGACCCAGGACATCACAGACCGGAAGCGGGCAGAGCAAGCACTGCAGCAAACGCAGATTTATCTTCGCGAAGGGCAACGACTAGCTCGAATGGGGAGCTGGGCATTCAACGATGCAGGTCTCTATTGGTCTGACGAGCTGTACCAAATTTTTGTCCTTGACCCGGAGAAAGGGGCCCCCGAGATTGGGCAGTATCTGA
>Ga0137415_10006641_pt1 | contig 11473 bp, 13 predicted proteins | sample CZODoug3_1_1_16f_FD_183082 | JGI IMG/M metagenome (GOLD analysis project Ga0137415, IMG submission 183082) | Vadose zone soil fungal communities from Angelo Coast Range Reserve, California, USA - CZODoug3_1_1_16fungal (Hybrid Assembly) | ecosystem: Environmental > Terrestrial > Soil > Vadose...
CATGTGTGGCAGACTCGGGACATATATGAGACCTCAGCCATCTCGGCAATATACACGATGATTTTCGTGTCGATTTTGGCCCTTGTGATACTCTTCAGAGACCAGCTAGTGCAGAAGAAAGGGTCGGCTTTGGCAAATCTGCAAGACTCGAAAGATTGAAAGAAAGAAGGATGGACGCGCGACTAGCTCGCTTTAACGTCCGTTGAGTAGGGCTGGGAGGGCGAATCATAGAGCGCCCGTCCTGATGATGATTGTTCGGTGTGCCCAGACGTTTGGTCGTTTGGTGGTCTTCTCTACCACTTCGGATCCCTTTTCATTCTTGAAACACATTGATTATCACCTTCCCTCGAGCGTGTCCTTCCTCAAGATACCGGATAGCCGCGGCAGTCTCGCTTAACGAATAACCTCTATCGATCACAGGTACTACCTTTCCAACTTCAACAAGATCTTTCAGAAAGACCAAGTCCTTCTGGACGATCTTCGGGTTCCCCATGAAACGGATCTTCTTGCTCCCTGTCTTCGATGCTAATGATCCCATGATCATGTGCTCGAATAGACGTGACAGTTTTGTGAACCCGACTATTACACAGATTCCCTGGGGATTCAATGCGCGCTTGTAATCTGAGACCGATCGGTTTCCCACACAGTCGCAAACAAGGTCATAGTGCTCTCCATTCTTGGTGAAATCTTCGTTCGTGTAATCAATGACATGGTCCGCGCCAATCTTGCGAACCATATCGAGATTCCGTGTGCTAGTTACGCCAGTGACTTCGGTTCCATACGATTTGGCGATCTGTACTGCAAATGTCCCGACACCACCAGACGCCCCGTTGACCAAGACCCTCCGCCCGGGTTGAATATGTCCATAGTCGCGAAGAGCGAGCAATGCAGTGAGTCCAGCCACGGGGACCGCGGCGGCCTCCTCAAACGAAGAATTCGCTGGTTTCAACGCTAGTCTATTTTCACGAGCGATAGCATACTCGGCAAAACCACCCGTGGACCTTCCAAACACCTCATCTCCCGGCTTGAACTGGGTAACGTTGTTGGCAACGGCTTCTACTCGACCAGCAATGTCAGTGCCAAGCCCTGGATTTTTCGGTCTGCGCAAGCCTTCCGAGGTGCGGGCCAAGAACGGTGCCCCTCTCATGCTGTGCCAGTCTAGGGGATTCGCGGAGGCTGCATAGATCTTGACTAGTACTCCACGAACCTCGTTTGGAATGGGCTTCTCCACCTCTTTGACGTGAAGAACGTCCGGTGATCCGTATTTTGTCCGGACGATTGCTTTCACGTGTTTCAGGTGTTCCTGTCGGATATCGTCTAAGAACGGTTTCTCTATTATTTGCGACATGTTTTGGATGCTTCCGGACAATAGTAACCCGTGGGTTACTTATAATACTTATGGGTTACTTCACGCACCCGCTGGATACCTTAAATAGCACCTGGACCCTAGATACGAATCATGCCCAAAGTCGTTCCGGAGTACAAAGAACAAGCAACCAAGAAAATCCTCGAAGCCGCCCGCTCCGTCTTCGCCGAGAAAGGATACCACGACGCCAGAATGGAGGACATTGCGGAAATGGTCGGAGTGAGCAAACGCACACTCTATCTCTACTTCACGAACAAAGAGGAACTGTTCGCGGCGATATGCGCAGAAGCTCCGAGAACGATGCAAGGAGTCATGGATTCGACACTCGGCAAACCCCAAGACATCCAAGACTTCCCAAGCATGATGGAGGGCTTGTTCGACAAGCTCTTGGAAAACCAGTTCGCAGGCTCCGGCCCAGGATCAATAAACGAGATCCGGCTCAACTATGAAATGATACTAGCCGCGTCAAGAAACCCGAGCCTGAAGAAAATCATCCGAGAATCTAGCGAGAAAGAGATGGAGATTCTAACAGCATTTATTCAGAACCTGAGAGAGAGGGGCTTGCTACGAAGCAGCTTGAAACCCTCTATCCTCGCACGAGCCATTTTCGCTATCTACCCCGGATTGATAGGTGACATCATGGTTGGAGTGGACAAGTCTGAAGTCAGGAAAACATGGGTCGACACTATTCGCACATTGGTAGGCGAAGCGCCTATCAAGAAATAACTCATTCAGCGCTTTCTTCTACCTGGGGTTACCCGCCTTGAGCCAGGCGACGTAATCCTGGACGCCCGACCGAGTATCGAACTTGGGTGAGAAACCAGTATCCGCCTCCAATCGCTTGGTCTCCATGAGAGGTAACGGTGGAAAAGGAAACCGTCCAGGAGGAAGGTTCACCATGAAATTTGGAACCGCTCTCTTGATCTCCCCCAACAGTTCATGATTTGGAGTGGGTTTCCCTGAACCTATGTTGTACAGGTCGTATTGGAGTTTCTCTGCGGTCTGCAGCAATGCGATCGCACGTGCCATGTCCTTGATGTACAGGAGATCCACTTCATCTTCCGCATGTCCAAAGAATACGTTCTCAAGGTCCGGGGAGTGTCCGGTCACAGCGGAATGGACGAGTCTTAGCGCGAGACTGCCTTGTTCCGGGTCTTGAAATGGACCGTACATTCCCATTAATCGAACGCAGATCGAACTGATACCAGAGGCTTTTGCGAACTCGCTGCTGGCCACCTCGACAATCTTCTGATATGCAAGAATTGGAAACATACTTTGCAGAACAATGGGTTGCTCCTCGTTCACTGTTCCTGGAAGTCCAAGATACATTCCACCCGTGCTCGAGAATGTGACCCGCTTGACCTTCCACTCCTGAGCCAACTGGAAGACATTGTTGAGCATGTCAAAATATCCCTTGAGACCGTGTATCGGTCCCTTGGTCCCTAGAGCCCTGAAGCCTCCTCCGACGTTGACGATACCGTCGATCTTGTGCTTCTCGCCGACCTTCCGTAAATCCCCAATAGAGGTCGCATCGGCAGGTTCGATGAACACATGGCGATGATCAATATGCTTCTGGAGGAAACGAGGGATCTCTGTGCTCGTGTGCCTGGTTACTACACAGTCCTTGCCCAGGTTCACCAAGGCTTCGGTTGTGTTCGATCCTACAAAGCCGTTCAGGCCGCCGATAACGAGCATCATCGCAGCCGCCCTCTAACAGATGTATCATTCATTTCTGATCCAACAGTGATGACTATTTTTCCTCGGGCATGACCCTCTCCAAGGTATTGCATGGCCTCCCCGACATCGTCCAACCTGTAACGCCTGTCGATGACCGACCTGACCTTCCGAGTCTCGAGCATATCTCTGAGAATGCTCAGGTCCTTCTGGTTTATCTTTGCAATGAAGAACCGGAACTTCCTGCCACCCGACAACAAACGCCGCAAGAGCGTGAAGTAGAGTAGGCGTAGGATGATCTTGTCTCTCATACCGACGAGGACAAAGGTTCCACCGGGTGTCAACGAGCGCTTGTAAGCTGAGAATCCATGGCTTGCTGCAATCTCACAGATTAGATCGTACCTCTCTCCATTCTTGGTATAATCTTCTTTCGTATAGTCAATGACATGGTCTGCACCGAGTGAGCGGACCATCTCTAGGTTCTCCGTGTTGGTGACCGCGGTGACTTCGCCCCCAAAATACTTGGCAATTTGGACCGCGTACGTCCCCACCCCTCCACCGGCACCATTGACCAGTACCTTCTGCCCAGGCTGGATGCGTCCATGGTCCCGAAGGGCTTGTAGGGCGGTGATTGCGGCGATCGGAACGGCAGCGGCTTCATCGAACGAGCAATTGACTGGTTTCAACACTAGCCTGTCTTCACGAGCCACAGCGTACTCGGCGTAGCTGCCTTTGCAGGAGCCGAACACTTCATCTCCAGGCTTGAACTGGGTCACACTATCAGTAACAGCTTCTACTCGCCCGGAGGCATCGCTTCCCAGGACGGGATCCTTCGGCCTAAAAACGCCCATGTTCAACTTGAACAGGGGCAGGATCAACCGCAACAGTAGTGGTGGCCCTTTCATGTCATATCGATCTGCAGGGTTCACTGCAGCCGCAATGATCTTCACCAGTACTCCCCGAACCTCGTTCGGAACGGGCTTCTCTACCTCCTTGAGTTGGAGAACCTTTGGAGGTCCGAATCTCGTGCGGAAGACAGCTTTCATAAGTTTAGTCTCTGGTGGAGTCGCCGAATCCGTCTTCATTTCGACCGTCTCAGTCATATTTCGCGAGTACCTCCTCTGTCGTCGTGAACATGTCACTAAGATCGATTGGGCTTCCTTCCATCACGTCTTTCACCTGCTTCTTGGCTGTCTCGGTGAGTAATGATCGCAGATCATTCGCCAGTGCCTTGGATTCGGTTCTGTTGGTCTTGTCTTCAGTCCTGAGGATAACATTGTCCCCTGAAACCTTCAATGTAAATTTTCTAGTGTCAAGCGTGATCTTGTCCTGAGTGACTTGGAGAGTGTGGTGCGGGGATGCCGTCTTTACCTCTGTTGGAGAGTAGGAGAAGCTGTCCGAGCCTACCGCGAGCTTCATCGAGCCATCCCCGATTGAAAGAGAACTGCCATTCCATTTCGCGGTGGCGCGAATACCGTCGGTAGTGACATATGCGCTACCAGTTCCTTTGGCCAGCCATCTCTCTTTTGGATGATGTTCGCCGTCCCCGTCCCAGTCGAAGATGAGTGGACCGATTTTCCATCGCTCGCCCATGCATCCATCGCGGATTCTTATTCGTCCAACATCCACATTTTGTGCTCGGGAATTGGTCTCCTCGATCAGTTGGTCTGACCCCTTCCCGGTCATTTTCGTAACGTCATCCTTTGACACTGTTCGCCCCTGGAACGGGATTCCTACTGTAGTGACAGGACCCGGAAGGGACGCACTTACCATCCCCATTGGGGTCTTGAACGAGGTTGCTACCTCACCGAGTAATACGCAGCCGATGGTTCGTCCCTGACGCCTGATAGGCATCCCGACTGTGTCCTGTTTCACGACTAGTCTTGTTCCTTCCATTGTCGGCCCCTTGCCTTCGGTGACCAAGAACGGAGTCGTCCTTCCCCTGGCGAGGCCCGATTTTTGCACGGCATATGCCCCGAGACCCGCCGCGATCCCTCCAATCACAAGGTCCGGAACCCATCTTGAAATCATAGATGGAAAGACATCGGACTGCAGGGACGCTACCCATCCCAATATCCAGATCGACAAAATGATCCCTACAAATGCAGCAAGGAGATTCCAGAGAAGGCTGGCGAGTGCTCTGCCCGCTCCAGAGTTAGTCTCTGTACGTAGAACCCGGCCTAGGAAGAACAATCCGAAGCCAACGAGTAGTATGGTGACTGAGTATTGTTGGATTCCGAGAGGTCCTCTGATGAGCCAGACGACGCCGAGAAGTGCTGATATGCCGCCTAACGTGACGGCAGCTCGTCTTGTTGCTATTGACATCTTAGAATCGCGTCCTATCTCAATCAATTTGTTCCCCTCCCAGTGCTTCACTCATCAATGCCAAAGTTCTGGTGAGCATCCTCCCCCTCTTGGTAAGCTCGTAGCCTCCCTCGTCGCTGTGAGAAACTAGGCCCATGTTCAACAGGCTCTTCAAATGATTGTTGACGGAGGCCGCCTCTAGGCCAGTGACTGTTTTGAAGTCTGAGAAAGTCTTCCTTGTCGAGTAGAGCATTTTGACCATCTTGAGCCTGTCTGTATTGGCTAGTGATTTCAGGAGGTCTGCTGCTGTGGTCTCGGGCATATTGTCGACTAGTTCGTCTACCGCGATCTCGCCTCTTGTCGCAAGGCTTGACTTTACATCTTCGCGAATCTGTCTGACTAGGTCTTTGACGACGACAAAGGAAGGTTCGGTTTGAGCTACGTCGTCCTTGTGGAGGTCAACTCTGATCGAACCTGATCCCGAATTCTCAATCGCCTTGGAGACTTGGCGCCGTACCTCATCCTTCAGCGACCTGATCTCCTCTCGGAGCTCTTCTCGAAGGTCCCTGGTTTCTTCTTTAGTCAAGTAAACTCTTCTATACTTAAACTAATAGGGAAGTATATATGATTTTACTTCAGGAGCCGATCAGATAAAAGATGGTTTCCTGTTCTCCCAACTAATACGTGCATTCCACCGATGGCCTGTTACCGGACGCCCGTCAATGCGCAAGAGATCGCACAATTGAGACAACCCCCTAGATGCGAATGATCTGGAAGTTCAAAAAGAACCGCGACAGCTCTATTATGGCGATTGCACATGTCTTAACTTCAGGCCCAGGGACCGATAACTGATGGTTCTTACCGCAACCCTCAAGTCATCTAGACTGTGTTTTTAGAAAATTAGACTTTGATCAGGCGATGATGGCCGAACTCGCTCATTTTGTGCCCTGATTGCCAATCGGACTTCACTATTTCTGGCCCCCGATGTTGTCCTCGTGAATTTCCGCTATGTTTAAATGAATAAACCCATGTCCGCAAAATGCTCTTCCTATCATATTGAACGAATTACAACAGATCTCGTTCATTTTGAGGCGCCTGAGAAAATATAATTGTAAAAAAGGGGGGGTAGATTGTGAGTTTTCAAGACGTGAAAGAGACATATTGAATATTTTCGAACCGGTTCTCGTCCTCGTGAGACCTCACTCTCCAATGAGAAATTCCCACGCTCAAAAATCCAAAACCTGATCCCTTTCAAATTTCATCTTCAACCCACCCTTACTGTATCCCGTCTCCTATACCCCCTGAAATCGCCTTGGAAACGCCTTGAAAACGGCTAGCCCCTTACCAAAATGTCAATATTCACTTTTTGCCTAGACTAGGAATATTACCTTCCCCTCGTCCAACCCGTCAAAACAAAGCATAGAAAACGAATCCCACACGAGAAAAAAGGGAGGATTATCAACAATAGTCCCAAGACACAAAACACTTGATCCCCCCAAGACCTTCCGAATACTTCAGAGCGATCCTTGTCCTCAGGACGCTCTCCCCGGTCCAAGTATCCATCGGTTGATCATTTGTCGTCGCCTAATGTCCCGGTAGGTCTTGACGATATAGTAGAGAAGGAGGCTGGATGTGACGCTCCACACGATAAAGATCCATCGAAGCTCTAACGGTCCCACTAGAAGGAAGAGGATGCTAACGACTAGGGCGACAGAGTTCGCTGAGAACATAAGCAGCAATAGAAAGGCCGGATTCATTTCTCTCCTGAACTTCTCCAATGCAGCAACACGAGCCCATAATTCTTACCCCATACTATGAGTAGTGAGAGTGAGTGTGATCTCCTCACAATAGCAGCGGTTCCGGTAATGGGGATCCGCAGTAAGTATTTTGCAGCTCCAGGAGGAGTCGTGGCGATCGTATTCGTAGGGGCCGCAGCCGGGTTGATCGTCAAAGAGGAGAGGAACCTAGACTCGTTCGGCCCTTCCAAGACGAACATGGACATGACAGCACCAGCAGTGACAGAATTCTTCATCGAACTCTCAGAGTTATCTTCAGTTGCCCAGGGAACATCGAGTTGTCTCATTAGTTTGTGAGGCTGCGTCAGCAATGAACTGTGGAGAGGGTGTGAGAGTGTGACCGATTCAAGAGAACTTCGCCCACGAGCACATTTCTAATCACGCAAATTTATCGAATCACGAAATGTTCTAGCTCGGATATATCGACCAAAAAGTGCCCATGGATTGCCAGCACATTCCGGAACTTTTTAATACGGAACGGACGTGCACACAATCTTTTCTTAGGGAAAAATTCTATGAAAAACAATTCGACAACCGTCGCACTACTAACTCTACTACTGCTAACACTAACTCTCATCAGCACCACAATACCCGTGTACGCTGTTCCTGTTACACATGCGCGAGCTGCCAAAGGTTTGGACGACATGTTCGACGACGTCGCCACCTCAGTGCCCGGATTCGGCGGCATGTACTTGGACGGCAACACACTCAAAGTCTACCTCACAGACCCCACCCAAAGAGTAATGGCCGAGCACGCGATCGGAGCAGTATTCGGCGCTGCACGCATACCTGCAGGCGGCGTACAGACTCTCCAAGCCACCTACGGATTCCATCAGCTACATGCATGGTACAACCATCTAGGAGCAGTCTTCAATATTCAAGGCGTAGTCTACACAGACATCGACGAAAAGGCCAACAGGTTGACAGTAGCCGTTGAAAATCAAGGACTCGTAGCCTCCGTCCAAAATGAAATCTCTACTGCTGGCGTTCCGCAAGATGCCGTCAATATTGTAACAGCGGACCCGATCTACACCCAAGTGACTCTCCAGGACCAGGTAAGACCCATTCAAGGCGGTCTACAGATCCAATTCTCCAACTTCCTCTGTTCAATCAGCTACAACGCAGTAAGAGGCGGCGTCGCAGGCTTCGTAACAGCATCACACTGCACCGACATCCAAGGAGGAGTCGAAGGCACACTCTATTACCAGCCGTTAACGGCCTCGAACACATTCATAGGCACCGAGATCGCAGACCCAACCTATACGAAAGCCACATGCACGGCCGCCGGCGTCAAAGGGAACCATGTCTGCAGATACAGTGACACTTCCTTCGAACAACTCGCCAGCGGTGTACAACAGACCGTGGGCGCAATAGAACAGACAGACACTGTCAATACTGGATCGCTCACCATTGCCGGAAGCTTCCGCGTAGTAAGCGAAGGTCCATCCTTGGTCGGACAAACCGTCAACAAGGTAGGAAGAACAACCGGCTGGTCTCAAGGACAGGTGACGAACACATGCGTCAACACCGGCGTATCCGGATCAAAGATCGTCCAGTTATGCCAAGACTGGGTAAGCGCGACCGTAGGCCCGGGAGACAGCGGTTCAGGAGTGTTCGCGATAACCTCCGGTTCTGACGTCCAGCTAAGAGGGACACTCTGGGGAGGAAACGGAGCTGGAACAGTCTTCGTCTACAGTCCAATAGCCAACATACAACGCTCCGACGAACTTGGACCGATAAGTACTTGTGCCTCCGGCTTCACGTGCTGAGAGCGAAAACAAGCTCATCCTTTCCCTTTTTCCTTTTTTGCGCTATGCCGAGCGTCCAGTAACGATTCTGCAGCTCGCGGGAGGAGCCGCGGCGATCGTACTGGTAGGTGCCGCAGCTGGGTTGATCGTAAAGAGGAGAAGAACCTAGACTCATTTCGGCCATTTGATCCAAGACGAAGCTGGACATGACAGCACCAGGAATGACAGAATTCTTCATCTAAATAGACCAGTCGAAAATACTCCTTGTCGGTAGAACTTTATCCTTAAGTAGTACTCAAGTCGATAGTACGACTTGTAGAAATTGTCCGACCAATTAGTGAAGGTGGCCCGAAAAGGGCAAGTAACGATCCCGATCGAGCAACGTCGGAAGTACGGGATCAAGGAGGGAATGAAGATTCTCGTCAGAGACGATCCCAAAGGAATACTATTAACTCCAGTTCCACGGATAGCCGACTTGGCCGGAATAGACGCCGGGAAGATCTCGATTGAAGAGATGAAGAAGAGGCTTGACCGGATGCGCTCCGAGGACCGTTATTGAAAACGCCTCCCACGGTCGACACCAGGTTCCTACTCACCAATTTCTTGGCCGAACCAAGCCCTCTCAGGGAGAAGACAAGGCAGAAGGCGGCCGAGCTTGAGGCCAAAGGAGCGTTCGTTCCGACAATCGTTCTACATGAAGTGTACAAGTTCGAGTACGAGACGGTTGGTGCGGATGCGGCAATGGTTAGAGTCAATTCAATAGTCAGGTCAAACTTTCAGATCATCGACCTCGACACCAAGATCGCACTGTCCGCTGCACGCCTCAGATGCCGTCACAAAGATTTGCCGACGGCGGACTCGATAATTGCTGCCACCGCGATAGAACTCAAGTCGAATACAGTCTTCACCGACGACCCACACTTCCAAACGATACGAGAGATTGACGTGGAATGGATCTAACAATCCTGCCCTGGGTTACGGAACACTTTTCGCGAGATTTCTCACAATAAATTTGGTGTGGAAAAGAAAGACATCTTCGGCTTCCGAACTCTTGTTGCCCTGTTCGGTATAGGCTCAATCATAGCATTAGCGACAGGATTCCTTCCGCGATCCGACAGTCCCACCCCGGGCGGAGAATATCTAATTAGCACGGAAACAATAATCAATACTCGACTTGACGGCTAGTATTCTGAAGAAACAAGAGGTAATACTCCTCGCCCGAACAAGGGAAGTCCTGGAGGAGATTCTGGAAACCCTCGAGCTCCAGAACGACCACAAATCCGTCAAGGCATACCGGGAAGCTCTGCGAGACTTGAAGGAAGGAAGGACTAGGTCCTACAAGGATTTCGCCGGAGAGCATCGCTCGTCCCATGGCACATAGCCTAGACGTACCTCGGCGATTCGAGAAAGACTTCCGAAAGCTGCCTCTCGATATTAAGCACGCCGTGTCGACACCGAAGCAAGAGCGTTGGATTCCGATCCGTTTCTGGGGAAAAGGTTTGCGAGGCGAGTTCGAGGGCAGTCACAATTTCAGTATTGGCGATTACAGGCTGATCTACCGGGTTATCATGTCTGAAAAACGCGTCATTCTCATTGACCGTCGCTCGCAGACGCAAAGCATACAGTTAGTTGTTAGACAGCTCTCAAATACTGTTTGAGACGTGAAGAAGACTGTTTGAAGAATATTTCCCGTAGAATTCTACTTGTGACTGTCTGAAGTCAGAATAAAGAGAGAGGTTCGATTCTCTGCTCCAGACATGTAACCTGTACATTTAAATGGTACATCTCCTAATTACATGTCCTATCAAGCAGGAGGCAGGCCGAAACGGGGGTATCCAAGAAGGTTGTGCAGACCGAACTTGAAGAGAAAGAGTACGAGCTATTGGCCTCCATTGCAAAGCGCGAAGGTTTGACAATCAAGGAGGCCGCTCGGAAGGCATTGTTGGAATGGAGCTTGTCCGGAATCAACCTGGAGAATGACCCCTTCTTCAAGCTCAAGCCAATCCGGTTCAGGGAGCGTATCAAGAACTCGGAGATAGACAGGTACCTCTACGGTGCAAGACAGTAGCAGTCATCTCAGGCCTGGACCTGTCTTCGTCGATACATCCGGCTTCAAGGCGTTCTATGACCAGAGGGACGAGTACCACGTCCAAGCGCGCGAGTTCATGAGCCTTGTCGCAGTAAAGAAACTCGTCACACGCGGATTCCTGACATCGGACTATGTCCTCGACGAGACGCTCACCCTTCTAAGGTTCGGACTAGGCCACTCCGGAGCAGAGGTCTTTGCAAGAGCGATGATGGAGTCGAAGGCGTTCAGGACAGTGTATGTTGGAGAGGAAGGATTCTCACAGTCTCTGGAATTGTTCCTTCGATCGAAGGATAAGGAATGGAGTTTCACGGATTGCTCCTCCTTCGTGTTGATGAAACAGTACGGGCTACAGTCAGCCTTCACCTTTGACCAACACTTCCGACAGGCCGGCTACGCCATTCTGCCCAGACAAAGATAGGAACGGACACGCCGTATCGCCGTCTAACACTTGGTCAATGCCCGATTCCCACCACGAGGAAAGCTGGACATGACAGCA
>Ga0137415_10006642_pt1 | contig 11472 bp, 6 predicted proteins | sample CZODoug3_1_1_16f_FD_183082 | JGI IMG/M metagenome (GOLD analysis project Ga0137415, IMG submission 183082) | Vadose zone soil fungal communities from Angelo Coast Range Reserve, California, USA - CZODoug3_1_1_16fungal (Hybrid Assembly) | ecosystem: Environmental > Terrestrial > Soil > Vadose...
TCGAAGCTCATCGGCGCCCCTCCAGGGTACGTGGGCTACGAAGAAGGCGGTCAGTTGACCGAGCGCGTTCGCCGCACGCCTTACTCGGTTATTCTTTTGGACGAAATCGAGAAGGCGCACCCGGACGTCTTCAACATTCTCTTGCAGGTTTTCGAAGACGGCCAATTGACGGACGGCCTGGGCAACACCGTGGATTTTCGCAACACCATCATCATCATGACTTCCAACCTGGGCGCGCGCCATTTGCAAAAGCGCACTTCCATCGGCTTTCAGTCCGGCGCCGATGAAGCCAGCCTCAAGAGCATGGAAGAAATGGTGATGAACGAAGTAAAGCGGGCGTTCAATCCGGAGTTTCTCAACCGCTTGGACGAAATTATCATCTTCAACCCGCTCGGCGACGACGACCTGCTGCGCATCATCGATCTGCTCGTGGGTCAGATGAACGACACGCTGATTCATCGGCAAGTCCAGGTTGTTCTGTCTCCGGAAGCACGCCAGTGGATCCTCGAAAAAACATGTGCAGACCGCAGTTACGGGGCGCGGCCTCTGCGGCGAGCTCTTCAGAAATATGTTGAAGACCCGCTGTCCGAGGCGCTCATTCAGGGTGGCATCCAAAGGCCAGCGACGTTGCAAATTTACGTCGCAGGGGAAGGCCTTTCGTTCCGTCCTGTCGGTGAGGCAACCCCGGTCGTCCACTAGGGAATCTGACACCAACATGTGTGGCCCCGGCGCGTACCGGGTAATCGCACGGCCGGCCCATACCGGGTTCGGCGGGAGAAGAACATCTTGGGTTTGGGGGCGCGGCCTTGACCACCTCTGTGGCCGCTCACTTAAGAGTTTCTTTGCCGTTTGGGGTTATGCGCGTCCGGCTCTCGATGATAGCGGCGGTGGTGTTACTGCTCGCATCTTCCGTGGTTGCCGCTGCGCCGCGTCATTCTAATGCGGCGGGATCCCCGTCTTCATTTTCCTCCCTCTTTGATTCAGATGACGCCACGAAAGTTACGATCGAAGCCGAGCCTTCCGAGCATTTCTTCCAGAATCCGCCTCCGCAGCCACCCGGAACAATCATCGATCGCATTCTCTTCATTGGCAACCGCCGCGTCCGCAGCGACACGCTAAAAGCGCGAATTTTCAGTCGCGATGGCGATCCTTACAATGAAGAGACGCTGCGCCGTGATTTTCAGGCCCTGTGGAACACGCAATTCTTTGAAGACGTGAAGTTGCGCGTCGAAGATTCTCCCGACGGTCCTAATCACAAAACCGTGGTCTTCGAAGTCAAAGAGCGCCCGGTCATCCGCCGCATTCGCTACGACAATATTCATTCCGTTTCGGAATCCGACATTCTCGATCGCTTCAAAGAGCGCAAGGTCGGCCTCACTGTGGAAAGCCAGTTCGATCCCACGCGCATCAAGAAGGCCGAAGTTGTCCTGAAGGAATTGCTCGGCGAGCATGGCCGGCAATTTGCCAAAGTCACGCCGCAGTACGAGCGCATTGCCGCCAGCAACGCGGTCATCCTGGTTTTCAAAGTGGAAGAAGGGCCGAAGGTAAAGGTTGGCAAGATTAACTTCAAAGGCAATCACGCTTTCAGCGATCGCAAGCTCATTCGCGCCATGCGCCACGATCGCCCATACTCCATTCCTCTCTATTTCTGGAACATTCCCGTCCTCTCCAAGACTTACGACCGCGAAAAGCTTAACGAAGATCTAGAGGTTGGCTGCCGCGGCCTCTACCAGGATAATGGCTACTTCAAGGCAGTTTGCGGCGATCCAATCCTCGAAAATATCGACACCACCGGTTTCCGCATGGGCGTTCCGATCGCCGGCCGCAGCCACGGAAAAGCCGTCAATATCACGATTCCTATCGAAGAAGGCGAGCGCTACAAGATGGGCACGCTAAAAATCGTTAGCGCCGATCCCGATAAAGCTCTTTCTCTTAAGGTCGATGCCCTTAGGTCCATTTTCCCTCTTAAAGACGGCGACATCTTCTCCACCGCCAAAATCCGCAAAGCCATGCAGGACTACACCAAAGCGTATGGCCAATACGGCTTCATCGATTTCACCGCCGAACCCCAGTTTGATATCGACGACACCGCCAAGCGCATTGACATCACTTTGCGCTTTAACGAAGAAAAGCAATACTACGTCCGCCGCATCGATTTTGTCGGCAACACCACCACCCGCGACAAAGTCATCCGCCGCGAGCTTCTTCTCGACGAGGGCCAGCTCTTCAACAAGCGCGCCTGGGAAATCAGCATCCTGCGTTTGAACCAGCTCGATTACTTCGATCGCATCGAGGAAGACAAGGCCGTCGAGATCAAACGCAATCAAAAAGAAGGCACTGTCGACCTCACCCTGAAGCTCAAGGAAAAGGGCAAGCAGTCCATCGGTCTGCAAGGCGGCGTCAGCGGACTGGCCGGCACGTTCATTGGTCTTACCTATCAGACCAACAATTTTCTCGGCCTCGGCGAAACTCTCACCTTCTCCGCGCAGTTCGGCGACATTCAGCGCAGCTTCATGTTCGGCTTCACCGAGCCCTATCTTTTCGACCGTCCCATCTCCACCGGCTTCACGATCTTCTCCAGCCGCTACAGTTTCAATCAAGCTCGCCAGTTGGCGCTCTTGCAGGGCCAGTCTGTGAGCATCAATCCGCAGTTCATCCAGAATTACAACCAGGACAGCACCGGCTTCACCATGTTTGCCAGCTATCCGGTAAAAAAGCTCTCGTTCACTCGCTTGGGCCTCACGTACGGACTTACGCGCACCAGCATCACCGCCTTTAATGACGCCTCCCGCTTCCTGTTCGAGGACATCCAGTTCCGCAGTATTTCCGGCCCCAGCGCGCTGCAGGGCATCGTTTCCAGCACCCTCACTCCCACCGTTACCTACAACACGATCGACAATCCCACCAATCAGCATTCCGGAAAAAGCATCTTCTATTCACTCGGTTTCACCGGTGGCCCGCTGGGCGGCAACGTAAACACTATTACCAACGTTTTTGACTGGAAGTATTTCCATCCCATTCAAAAACGCCGTAACGTCATCGGGTTTCACGCCAGTGCCGCCTATACGACGGGATTCGGCGGCAAGGAAGTGCCGCCGTACAGCCGCTTCTACATGGGTGGTGAAAACGATGTTCGCGGCTTCGATCTCCGTTCGATCTCGCCGGTCGCTTTTATCCCGCAGGCTTCGGCGGTGCCCATCTCCTTTCACGACCCCACCGCTGGCGGGGCTCTTCGCACCTTCACGGTGCCGGTGCTAACCTATACTGCTACTCTGCCTGGCGGTGACGTTCAAACTTCTGGAAATGTCGAATACCGCATCCCTATCGTAGGTCCGGTAACCGCCGCCCTTTTCTTCGACGGCGGAACCGATGGAATTGCTCGCCCCAGCGCTCTCAACCTCAATCTTCAAGGCTTCCAGAATCTCGCCCAACAGTTTCCCGGGAGCAACGTGAAGCAGCAGCTCGCCATCGCTCCGCACACCAATTTTCGACTCCGCGGCTCGGCGGGTATCGAGTTTGTCGTGCAATTGCCGATCGTGCAGGCCCCCTTCCGCCTCTATTACGCATATAATGTGAACCGCCTGCACGAATCGATCGTTGCTCCCACGCCCTTCATAAATCCCAATGATGTGAATTTCTTGAAAACCGCTTTCAATGGGATCGACCCGACGATTTTTCCACTGCAGATCCAGCCGCAGTTGGACACGATTCTCCATAACCCGGGCCGGCTGAACTATTTCGAGCCCAAGACCACATTCAAATTCACGGTTAGCCGGACTTTCTGATGCGCAACCGAGAAGATTTTTGGACGCTGATGGAGTGGACCTTAGTGGAGTCAATGTTACGGACCGCGCACACCCGCCTGCAATGCCGGTCTATTGGGGAGGCAGTTGGATGAAGTGGCGAACGATTTCGACTTACTTTACGGCCGCGATGATTGCGGCTTGGCTGGCCGCGGGCTGTGGCGGCGGTGGTTCCACCAATACGGTCACTGTTACCGTTACATCCTCCATCGGCAACAACATTATCGTCGGCCAGTCGACCACGCTGAATGCCCAGGTGACTGGCGGCACTACCACGAATATAGCTGTGAATTGGCAGCCCTGCCAGTTCACCACTACCACGGTTTCCGGGACCACCACTACGACTTCGACCCCGGCAGCTTGCCCCACAGATGGCTCTCTCGGCACGCTCTCCAACCAGCAAACCACCGGCACGGCTACCTACACCGCACCGGGCGCAATCCCCGATCAAACCAAATTTCCCGGACTCCGAATCGTTATTACCGCGCAATCTCAACAGGACACCAAAAAGACAGGAAGCATCAATCTCACCCTGAATTCCGGCATCGGCCTCGGTCTGACGCCTGCCACCGCCACGGTAGCCACCAACGAGCCGCAGGATTTCACCGTTACTACTACTAACGACCAACAAAATCTTGGTGTCACCTGGCTGATCACCCAATCGTCGCCAACCACCACAATCACCGTACCCAATCTCACCACCTGCAGTCCCACCTGCGGAACGATCACCTCCACCAGTGGCACCACTGCGACCTACACCGCGCCGGCCACAGTTCCAACCGCTTCCACGCCCGCGGGCGCCAGCACCACGCCCGCCGACGTCACCATCGTGGCTACCTCTAAGGCTGATAACACTCGCTTTGTCACCGGAACCATCACTATCATCCAGGGTGGACCCATCACCTTCAACGGCATCGCCCCCACCATCGCTCCTCAGGGTGGGGTTCTTTGGGATATCTATCTCGACGCTCCCAACATGTCGTCTGCGTCCAAGATCACCATCACCGCGCAGAATGGTGGTGGGTCTAAGACGTTTACCTCTGCGTCTGGGCAGATTAAAGTTCTTGTGCCCATTCCCAACGCTACGACCTCCACTCCTGCTTCCAGCGGCGCCCGTTTGCGCCTGTTGGAGGCCGATCTAGGCGCAGTCTCCACTTCGAGCGCACCCCTGACGTATACCGTTTCCGTCACCGATCCGGGCCAACCTGTCACGCAAGGCGCCGGTCCTTTCACCTTTACCTTGCTACCCGTGCGCGCCACCGTGGTTGGTACGGCTCCCACCGGAGTTGTTCAATCGACGACGCCCCAGGAAGTTCCGGTGGCCATTGATGGAGGGTACTTCGGGCCTGGCGGCACCTTTGCCACTGCTGCATTTCAATTGCAGGGCAACACCATTCCGCAAGATCCTTCGTCCAATTCACGCCGCCTTGCTCTGAGGTTCCCGGGCACCGCGGGCGCTCCGGGGCTATATCCGCTCACCGTAACCCGCAACGCCAACGCGGCGCCGACTCCCAACAATTCGGCGGTCACCAACTTCGCTGTTTTCCCGAATTATGCCAGCGGACCGCCCTCCGTTCTCTCGACCGTCGCAGCGGGGACGAATCCCAGTGCCATCGATATCGATACGGCCCTTGGCGTGGTCGTCGTTGCGGAGACCGGCTCCAACGCTGTGCAGTTCTACCAGATTGGCGCAGGATCGCTTACGCCCTTGGGCGGTCCCGTGCCGGTGGGTCAGACGCCGACCGGTGTTTCCGTCAATCCGACCAACCACTGCGTTGCGGTGGTCAACTATGGGAGCCAGAGCGTTTCCATTGTGCCCATCCCTAACTCTACTTGTTCCGTAACCCAGCCAACTATCGATCTTTCCAATGCCTTGCAGGGACAAGGCAGCCCTGCTCTGCGTCCGTACGCTATTGCAGTCGATCCGGACACTAATCTCGCTCTGGTCGCATACTCTTCCACTTCCACTGCCTCCGGCGCCAATCTCGGATTCGTTGTCGATCTAAATCAATCCGCCGACTCGTTCGGCTGCGCGCCCATTTCCGGACAGTCCACTCCGCCGTGTATCTTTTCCCAAGTTACGCTCAACTCCGGCCAATACCCGCAGATTGCCATGGCTCCTCACGGCCACATGGCCTACGTGACCCCGGGTGGCTCCGGCTTCGTCGCGGGCATTGATGTTACCAAGTCATCGACTTCCATTCCCCTCGGCTCCCTGCTCTATAACGCAGGCACTGTGACGGCTACGACCGCCAACTCAGCACCTCTCACTGGTTTGGTTCCCGGAATCCCCACCACTGCTCTCATTGCCGGCGTTCCGCCGCTTACAAACTCCAGTGGCGGCACGCCGGCAACCCTTAACCTTAACGGGGTGTTCCCCATTTTCATCACCAGCAGCACATCCTTCACATATCCTTTGGGGTCGGGCATGACGGGCACCGCTACTTCCAACGGAGCGGGCACTCTTTTCTTTGGCAAACCTAACCTCGTTTTCGGCGGCCTTTCCAACACCACGCAAGGTATCGCCATCAATCCCATCAGTCATACCGCCGCGCTCGCGGACGCCAACGCCACCAGCCAGCAAATCAACGTTCTCAATCAGCTTGATGAGACGGTTTCTTCCATCAGTTTCCAAACCGGTTGCACCTTTTTCACAGTATCGTGCACTACCTCAGGTGAAATCCCAGGGACGGCAAGAGTTGCTTGGCAGCCTTACACCAATTCCATCGTTACCTATAATCCCGGCACTCCCGGCACTCCGGTGAACGAGGTCTCCATCTCCGATCCAATAACCAGGGCGCGCTACGCTTTGATTCCTATGCCTAGCGGAACAGTGGGGTCGGCCAATATCACCGTCGCGAATGGCACTACGAACAGCCTTACTTTGTGGGGAGGCGTCGCCGTTGATCCTGTCACCAACCAGGCCTTTGTCGTGCAGTCGGGCACCGGCGGCATCCAGATCATTAATTTGAGTACGAGCTCTTTGAACGCCCCGAATCCTACGCAGGTCACTCAGGTGGTCGTTCCAAATCCCAATCCCGGCCCCGGTGTAATCGGCGGCATTCCGCAAGCTTTTGTTCCTCAGGGAACCCTGACTTCTACAAACGATTTGGCCGGCGTGCAAATTTTCGGGTCCGGCTTTCTCGCGGGAGCGCAGGTGTTTCTGGACACCACGGACATCACGACTGCCGGTGGCACCGTAACCTTTGTAAGCTCACGCGAACTTGACGTGACTGTTCCGAAATCGCTCCTGGCGATGCCGCATCACTATGCGCTTGAGGTCGTCAGCGGCGGCTTTACATCTAACCCCGCGGATTTCATCGTCGTCAAAGCCGTGGACATGAAAGTGGCTTGCGCCACTCCCAATCCAAGCTCCGTGGCCATTGCCGACCAATTGGGGAATTCCGCGTTCTCACCTATTGCCGTGGTCACCAACAGCGGCTGCAACAGCCTCTCGGTTATCGATCTCAACCCGGTACCCGGCAGTCTGACATTTGGAACTGTACTTAAGAGCGTATCGATTGGGGCCGCTCCTCAGGGCGTGGCTATTAGCTCTCATCTTGGCATGGCCGTCGTGGCCAACAATGGCGCGGGCACCGCATCCATTGTGAATCTCGTCACGGGCGCCGAAGCCGTCGCGGACGTCAAAGTAGGGACAAGTCCCATCGGAGTTGCCATCAATGAAGCTACCGGCGTCGCTCTCGTCGCTAACTTCGGCGACAACACCGTTTCCCAAATCAACCTGAGTCTTTTGAGCGGATCTTCTCCGGCCACTTCTTTGACGGCGGCAACCATTGGTGGCGTGCAGGCCCCTATCGCCATCGCCATTGATCCAGATCGCGGCACCAACAACCAGGGGCTGGCCGAGGTCACCGGCCTGGTGGTCACGAACTCTGGTCCAGCGGGGGCTCTCTATCCGGTGGACATTGGTCTGGCCACCCCCACGGTGAGCACCAGTATTTCGATCGGAAGCGTCATCTCGGCTCCTAACGGGATTGTTTTCAATCCCGCCGTGCCTGCCGGAGCATCCCCGAATACGTTAGCTGGACTGAGCCCGATTGTGACCACTGGGACCTCGAATTCCGGGCTTTTCTATGTCAGTTCAAGCGGCGGCAATGTGATCACATCTTTCAACCCGGATAGTGGTCTACCCAATCAAACGCACGTGGGAATCAATCCCACCGCTTTGGCGATCAATCCGCAGAGCGGCGCGATTCTTACCACCAACTTCGGAGGAAAATCGGCATCCATCGTCGACACGGTTACCAGCCCCAAGACCGTGCAGACACTCGGCCTGCCGGGGTCGGCGCAATTTGGTGTGGCCATTGACCAATTCACGAATCTTGCGGTCATCGTGGATCAGGCCAATAACCGAGTGCTGCTGTTCCCGATGCCGAATTGAGTCGGCCCGGTGGAAAGGCATAGCGAAGTGCGTACTGGCGGGCTTTTTGTTGCGGGTGATTCGGGCGTCAGCTATACTGCAACGTTTGTGTGAGGGCCGCAGAGCCCATTGGGGATGTGGAAACAATTTTAGGTCGATGCGTTTCAAGTTTGGCTGACTTTGCAAATTAGGCCGACAGTTTTAAGCCGGCGTATGCCGGCTTAGATTTTGAGCGATTAGAAAGAAGGAGAAAAAAGTGAATTCCAGAATTTTGACCCTGACCCGGTCGGGGTCGGTGAGAAAAACATTTCAGGTCGCACTCTTGGCCGCTGCCTGCGTTTTCGGCGCGAGCGCACTGCAAGCGCAAGGCACCGCGCCAGGATCGGCCACGGGAACGAAACTCGGCGTCATTAACGTGCGCCAGGCCATTGCCAGCACCGCCGAAGGCAAGCAGGCCGGGGCGGAACTGCAATCGCAGTTTGCGCCGCGCCAGAGCGAGCTGGAAGGGCTGAACAAGCAGATCAACGATTTGCGTTCGCGCATCGATGCCGGCAGCGGAAAATTCAGTCCAGACGAGCAAGCCCGCTTGCAGCGCGAAGGCGAAACCAAAGCGCGGCAACTGCAGCGTAAACAGGACGAATACCAGGAAGACGTAAACGCGGCGCAGGCCGAAGTGTTCGATCGCGTCGGCCGCAAAATGGTTGATGTGCTGGACCGCTACGCGCGCGAGAATGGATATGTGGCCATCCTGGATACTTCCGCGCAGAATACGCCGGTTCTTTTTGCGTCGACTAATATCGATGTTACCCAAGACATCGTGAAACTCTACGATCAGGCGTATCCGGCGAAGGCTGGCGCACCTGCCGGCACGACTCCAGCTGCGAAACCAGCACCAAGGTCGACCACGCCGCCTGCCGCGAAGCCACCGCAGCGGTAACGCAGCGAATATTTTGGAGTTTCATTTTGGCCAGCGCCCCGGAGTCGCATTCCGGGGCGTTTTCTTTTGCTCGGGGACGCCCTGGATACAGCTGACCAGAGGCAGATCAAGTGTAGTGGCCTATGTTTCGCATGGCGGAGCGGAAGGGGCGTGGTGTTCAAAATTGAACAGTTTTCGCGTATTAAGTCTGAGATTTTGTGTGATCCGAATATGCGAAGCTGCCCACAGCACGACACTCCCATGATTCCGCACACCTTCGCCCCTCTGGAGGTTGATCTTCCGGAGGGGGTCGAACTGTTCCGATGTCCAAATTTGAGCTGTTCCATTTTTTATGCGGCGGGGACGCTGCAAGGGTTTTATGTTCGTACGAATAATGGCGAATTGATGCCATATGAAAAGAAGTCTGACAACGGGTGAGTATTACCGGCGTTTCGTATCAAATTATAAGATTTCTCGGAAAGATTTCTTCGATGGGGCGAGTTTTTTCCCCGATTTACGCTGGAACGCGTCCGGTTCCGTTGGCCGGCTTTGGACGCCGGAACAGGAGAAACGGTTTCAAAAGAATTTCGTTAAAAGATTCGTATAGAGGGTAATCAGGAAGCTCCAGCGCGCATCTATCAGAGTGTGCACGACGCAAAGTGGGCACGACGATTTCGTTAACGTCCGCATCCAAGAGCGACGGACGCTGAGATTGTCGTGCCTGCTATGAACACGGAACTTTTCTTGACCGTGCGGGGAACATAAATAAGCCACAAAAGAGGAGCTAATTACAGCGATGATCAAGGGACGAGTGCAGACTGATACTGAAACGCCACAGCTTTTGTGGTACATGCGTGAATAGAGGCCCAACCCTCATGCCAAGACCGTTAGATATTTTCAAGCTGGATAAAGATGGAGTAGTTTGGAAGGGAACCGCGGAAAATCTGGAGGTTGCCAAGGCGTCAGTGAAAGCGATGGTGGAAACCGCTCCTGGTGATTACCTGATTTTCAGTCCAACAACAGGCAACAAGACCGTCATCAAACTCAAGGAGTGTGCGTAACACTCGCGCTTTTTCTGACTTCCACTTACGTTCCACGAAATAGTCAGTAGACCAACATAATCTGTAATTTCCAGGCTCACACGGCTAAACCAATACATCGCATCGACTCGACTCATCACCACAGGGGCGCTCAGCGGCAGTACTAGCGCGGTACCATTGAGGCCCTCGATACGGGACTGATATTCTGTGGTCTCCACCACCCGCCCTCAAGCCTTAGGTGTGTGTCTTTAAAGAGGGCAGCAAACCATGGATGCCGCAAAACTCCGCATCGCTCGCGACAAGCTCACACGCGTCTTCCGCTATCTGGAAGCACTCAACCAGCACCGCAATCCCGCGAAACGGCAACTTCGCGAGCAGCCGTGGAGTCTACGGTTGCGTGATCTTCCAGAGCACGCCTCCATTCAACTAGGCGGGGCGAAGTCTTTAAAAACAAAGAACGGGAGCGGCGAGGATTCTGAACTTGGCGGCTCGAACTACGTTCTGAAGGCGCAGCGCCCGCGGTTGACGCGCCCACCCGAACCGCCCGAGGAGATTGCGGCCTGGCTGGAAGACGGGTGGGACGATCCTTCGAGTGCCTTCGCGGTCAGGCCGGCACTGGAAGAATCCGAAATCAGCGCAGCACCTACGATTGTGTCGTTCACTGACGATGCGGCTAGGACCGCCAGCCTCGAGCGTTGGAAACTTCTCCGCGATGAATGGGTAAAAACGGAAAAGCCCGCTCGCGCAGCGATGAAAATCTTCGAGTCGCTCTACGCGCTGTACGGCCGCATCGATCGCGAGGCCGAACGCGTGGAGCTTGTCCTCGGAGATGGCATCTTGAGCTGGCGCCGTGCGGACGGCGGGATTTACCATCCGATTCTCCTGCAGCGCCTGCAACTGCAGTTCGACGCATCGGTACCTGAATTCACGCTTTCCGAAGCGGATCATCCAGTTGAGCTGTACTCTGCGCTGTTCCAATCGATGAGCGATGTGGATGGACGCGCGATCGGCCGATGCCGCGAAGAGCTGGAGCAAGAAGGCTTTCATCCGCTGGTCAACGGTTCCACATCCGGCTTTCTGAAGCGGTTGGTCGTGCAGCTATCCCCGCGCGGAGAGTTCTTCGACGACCGCGCGCCGGATGCGGAGGTTGCCGACCCGTGCGTTGGACGCGACCCAGTGCTCTTCCTGCGCTCGCGCACCTTGGGATTTGCGGCTGCGATTGAGGGCATCCTTGCGGACCTGCGCACACGCGAAGATTTGCCTTGGTCGCTGCTGAATATCGTTGGAGAAGAGTCGTCAGTTCCCGAGGCAGGAACCGCGCATCCATCCGCA
>Ga0137415_10006643_pt1 | contig 11472 bp, 10 predicted proteins | sample CZODoug3_1_1_16f_FD_183082 | JGI IMG/M metagenome (GOLD analysis project Ga0137415, IMG submission 183082) | Vadose zone soil fungal communities from Angelo Coast Range Reserve, California, USA - CZODoug3_1_1_16fungal (Hybrid Assembly) | ecosystem: Environmental > Terrestrial > Soil > Vadose...
GTCTTCACCGGGCTGGATAACTTGCCGGCGACCGATCAGGGCGACTCCGGGGGGCACCATCCACGCGCGGCGCCGGCATTCATGAGCTGTGTGCACCCGAAGCAGACCGAAGGTGCGGATGTGCACGCCGGCACGACGATCGATCAAATGATCGCGCAGCAGATCTGTCGCGACTCGAAGCTTTCGTCGCTGGAAGTGGCCCTCGACCGGAACGACGTCGTCGGCGCCTGCGATCACGGGTACGCCTGCGCGTACATGAACTCGATGTCGTGGAAAACGCCAACCATGCCGCTGCCGTCGGAAACCCATCCGCGCTCCGTCTTCGAACGGTTGTTCGGCAGCGGGGACACTGCCGAAGCGCGCGCGGCCCGGAGCCGGGAAGACCGCAGCATTCTCGATGGGGTGACGCAGGAGATCTCGGACCTTCGCCGGAAGCTGGGGCGGCGCGACGGTGTCAAGCTGACTGAATATCTCGATGCCATTCGCGATGTGGAGCAGCGCATCGCAAAGAGCGAATCCTACAACGGCGATTTTGCGCTGCCGATGCGGCCGGTCGGCGTGCCGGAGACGTTCAAGGAATATGCCGAGCTGATGTTCGATTTACAAGTGCTCGCGTTCCAGGCGGATATCACGCGTGTCACTTCGTTTTTGATGGCGCGCGAGAATGTCGATCGCTCGTATGCCGAGATTGGCCTGCCTGAGGCACACCATTCCATGTCGCACCATGGAAACAATCCGGAAAAGATGGCGCTGTACTCGAAACTGAATACGTATCATGTCGAAACACTCGCCTACTTCCTGAAGAAGCTGCAGGCGATTCCCGACGGTGACGGGACTCTGCTGGATCATTCGATCGTGCTGTACGGCAGCGGCATGAGCGACGGCAACACGCATAACAACTTCAATGTGCCGGTGGTTGTCGTGGGGGGGCGCGACCAGCAGATGAAAGGCAATCGTCACCTTACGTATCCGAAGGGCACGCCGTTGGCGAATCTGTCGTTGAGCCTGATGGATAAGTTCGGTGTGAACTTGGAGAGGTTCGGCGACAGTACCGGCGAACTCGATCTTTTGTCGGGCGTCTAATCGCGACACCGCACAAACCGCTATCGTGGTGCGTGGTCAGGGGACAAGGCCGCGGTTTGAAGGGCGTTCGCCCTCTGGCGTCGTCGCAAAACGCTCCCGTGCAAGTACGCCTTTCCCGTATACTTACGGGTCTGCGGTGAGGTGGCCGAGAGGCTGAGGGCGGCTTGCTGAGGCATTCAGGGATTATGACCATCGGCGGCGCAACCGGCCTGGCCTTGCTGACAATTGGAATGGCCGGCGGGCTCGCGCAGGCGCAGCGGGGCGCGACACCGCCGCGTGCTCCGGCCGCCCAGACCGTTTCCGCGTACAACGGGCCGCGGACCCCTGACCGTAAGCCCGATCTGAATGGCATCTGGCAGGTCCTCGGCACGGCACATTGGAATGTCGAGGCCCATTCGGCGAGCGAAGGTGTTCCTGCGGGCCTCAGCTTCGTGGACGGTGGCACCATCCCATACCAGCCGTGGGCGTTGGCCAAGCGGAACGAGAACTTTCAGAACCGGCTCATGGCCGATCCGCTCAGGAAGTGCTACATGCCCGGCGTGCCGCGCGCCACGTACCTTCCGTTTCCTTTTGAAGTCACGCAGACGCCGAACCACATCGGGATCGCGTACGAATTCGCCCACGCCACGCGCACCATCTTCCTGGACGGGACGCCGCACATGGAGGATCTGGACTTCTGGATGGGCGACGCGCGCGGAAAGTGGGAAGGCGACACGCTGGTCGTCGACACGGTGAGCCTGGGCGACAAGACCTGGTTCGACGAGGCAGGAAACTTCCATAGCGACGCGCTGAAGGTCGTCGAACGCTTCACGCCAACGGACGCCGCCCACATCAATTACGAGGCGACGATCGACGATTCCAAGGTGTTCACGCGACCGTGGAAATTGAGCATGATCATCTATCGTCGCCTCGAGAAGAACCTCGAGCTGCTCGACTACGAATGCGCCGAGCACGTGTACGAGAAGCTGTTCAAGGGGCGAGGCGGTAAGCCGTAGGGCGCTGATTGGCGCGCCGGGGAAAGGGAGGCTTCACGTGAGGACGTCGATCGCCGTCGCGGGTTCCCTGCTTGCCGTTCTGTTTCTGCCCGGCAGCGGCGGCGCACAGGATGGACGCGGCGCGCCGCCTGTGGGGCGCGGCGCCGCGCCTCCCGCGCCCGCGAACTATCCACCTTACACGCGCCCGGTCAGCACATATGTCCCGCCGCGGACCGCCGACGGCCAGCCGGACATCTCCGGCCTTTATGTCGCCATCCCGCTGCCTCGCGGTATCGAGACGCCGCTGGCGCCGTTGGCGAACCGCGCGCCGAACCGCGCAAACAGCGAGTTCTCTTACAGCCTCAACGAACGTCCGAAGCTTCCTGAGGGAGCGATCGCGCGGCCGGTGGGTGTGGATCCGCCGGACGGCAGGATCCCGTTGACGCCTGAGGCGCTGGCCAAGCGCAAGGACATCATCGCGAAACAGGAAAAGATCGAGTATCTCGACGGCCGCGTGCTGTGCCTCGCCCCGGGTGTGCCGCGTAGCACCATTCCGGCGCCGGTGGTCGGCTATCAAATCTTTCAGAAGCCTGGCTCCGTTGTCATCTTCTACGAGCAGAACCACCTCCACCGGACGATCCCGCTGGATGGGCGTCCGTCGCTCGATCCGAACATCCGCAAGGCCATGGGCGTGTCGCGCGGTCATTGGGAAGGGAACGTCCTCGTTGTCGAGGTGACGAACTTCACCAACAATCTCCACAACAATTGGGTGATCGGCGCGGTCTCAGCGACGCCCGGCATTCCCGCGGAATCGCTGACGACCGGTCACGGCATTCCACACAGCGATCTGTATCGCGTGACCGAACGCTATACGCCAATCGACGCAAATACGATCCACTACGAAGCGCGGATCGAGGATCCAAAGGTGTTCACGCAGCCGTGGACCATCGCGTACTATGCGTTCGCGCGCGCACCGAAGGGCTACGTGCCGGTCGAATATGCGTGCTTCGAAGGAAACGACAAGAACCTGCTGCTGATGACGAACACCGACATCAGCGGCATTCGCGTCAACGTGCCCTAGGACTGGAGTTCGATGAACATGAAACGAACGATCGCCATGGCGAGTCTCGGCGCGATGCTTTTCGCCGCGTCGGCCGGCGCACATCATGCGTTTTCTGCTGAATTCGATCAGGACAAACCCGTCACGCTCGAGGGCTCGGTCACGAAAGCGGATTGGACGAATCCGCACGCGTGGATCTACATCGATGTGAAAGGTACCGACGGCAAAGTCCTGAGCTGGGCGATTGAGATGGGACCGCCCAGCGCACTGCTGCGTCGCGGCTGGAAGAAGAGCTCGATGCAGTACGGCGCGATTATCAAGGTCGAGGGGTTTGCCGCAAAGAACGGCAAGGAGTTCGCGAACGCCACGAACATCACGATGCCTGATGGCACGAAGATCTTCGTCGGCACCGACGAACCGGGAAAGTAGACCTACTGCGAGACGGCAACCTGTAATTCGGCCGCGAAGAGCATCGTCCGGTCGTTGTCACGAGCGGCCCACTTGAGCAGCGTCCGGATGTCCCTCTGAACGATCCCGTCGAAGACCGTCCGCCCGTTCACCACCACCGTTACCGCGCGATTGAGATCGAACCGATCCGGCGACAGCAGCAGCGTGAACGCCGCCACGCCTCTGCTCCTCGCTTCGACCCTGTTTCCGGTCCGAATCAGATCGATGCGGCCGGACTCGCGCTGCCGCGGAAACATCGCGTCGGACTCGCCGGGTAGCACAGTCGGCGCGTACCGGCCCGTCAACCGCACCGATTCACGGCCGCGTGTGACGGTGAACAACAGCGGTCGCCCCGGGGGAAAGCTGTGCAGAAGGTCGGCGACATCGGCACCGGGCAGTGCGGGCTGATTGTTGATCGTGAGGACGACATCTCCTGACCGGAGCCCGATCTGGTCGGCGTTGGATCCTTTGACGACGCGATTGATGCGCGTGCCGCTCCCCATGATCCCGAAGTCGAGGGCAGGACGCGTCGACATCCTGTTCACGTCGGGGAGCGACGGCTCGCCTTGCCGCTCGGCACCAAGGCGATCGATGACCATCCAATGCGCCCGGCTCGGGATGTTTGGCGGTCCACTCTCCCACCTCAGCGCATCCGGCAGGGGGACGCGTGGATGGTCGGCAACGAACCGCTCGAATGAATCCTTGATCTCGGGCCACCACGACGTGTCGTGCGCCGCAGTGGGTTGCGGTCGATACACGAGCTCAACGCCACCACTCTTCAAGTGCTCGATATACGGATCGACAACGCTCGTGGGATACATCGGATCGCGCCCGCCGTTGACGATGAACAGCGGCTTGTTCAGCAGGTTGTTGGGAAAAAGATCCCCGTCGGCTTCGGGCGTCTCGTTCTTGAGGACCAGGATGAAGCCGTTGAGCGCCAGGAAGCTCGCGAACGGCGTCGTGTCCCGCATCGCCGTGTAATAGGCGCCGGTTCCACCGTCGGATACGCCGGATACCACGACACGGTTCTCGTCGACGTTGTACGTCCGCTTCACCAGGTCGAGAATCGTACGAAGGTTTTCGACCTGGCGTCCGCTCCACCACGGCGCGTCCCTCCAGGCGTACGGCATGACGTAGATCTGTTCAACGCCAGCCAGCCGGCCGTTCGATCCAGCACGAGGAGGTGCGTTCGCCTCTATGCGGCCGACGCCGCCATGGAGTTGCACGCGGACCTGGTACTTGCGTGCGGGGTCGTAGCTCTCCGGAACGTCGAGCGTGTAGAAGTACTCACCTGTCTCGGTGCGATAGCTCCCCTGCACGACGCCGCGGGGCACGTCGCGCGAGTAGGCACGACCTTGCCTGAGGCGGCCGTACGCCTCATCGAATCCGACTCCGCTCGCGACGATCTGATCGGCGGCGGCGGCAGCCTCTCGCGCAGTACGAGCCTCAAAGAAGCTCGAGAATGCGGCATCAGCGGCCTGTGCGGAAGCCTGGGTCGCAGAGAGCACCGCGGCAACCGGAACCACGAGAATCGACGCAGCCAAACGAACCATCAACCCGCCTGCCGCACTTGCCCCACCTGGCCTACCTGCCCTTCGTTGCCACGTTCGGTTCGCCAAATGTGGCGGCGTCGATCGGGACATTCACCTTCACATCGCTGAACTCGAAGTTGTCGCGGCCGTCCAGCCATGCGAATGTCCAGCGGAACGGAAACTTGATTCCGCCGACATCGCGGTAGTCGGAGTAGTCGACCTGCGTCGGCACGCGGCCGATCGGTGAGCGGCCATGACGCACCATTCGCACCAGCAGGCCTGACGCATCGTCGAAATACAACGTCGCCAGCGTGCCGTTCGGACCGTTCCCCTGAAGGACTGTCACGTCCCGGTCCCCGATCGTCGACGGCGGACCGATGCGCAAATTCGTGAGCGCACTCGTAATCTGCGTTGGGAAGGACAGCATCGCGTCCAATCTCGCGCCGTCTCGCTCGCTTCCCGCCAGCTCGTACTTCCGGACGACGGCGAGCGGCGTGGCGATCCAGCCGGTTCGGCCATCGTAGGTCCTGACGCTGACGCCGCGGTCTGGATATTCGGGGAAGCTGATGTGCGTCGCGCGCTTATCGGGTACCTGAGCCGAAACTGCGACCACACCGCCGCCGCCAAACCCGCGATAGCCGACGCTCTTCCCGCTGGCGACAAAGCTGCTGACGCGCGCGAGGTTCTGGGCTCCGCCTGTCGCCTGCAGATATTTGTTGAGCACCTGATCGACGGACGGCACTCCCCGCGCCTGGGCGAGCACGTCGTCGGATTCATCGGTCGGCGGGCCGTACACCACATCCAGTGTCGGAGTGGTCACCGGTCGGTCGCGGCCGCGATGACAACTCCAGCAGGTCACAACCTGCCGTCCGTTGAAGTTGTCGCGGTTGATCGCGGTCACCATCTGCACCATGCGGCGTGCGGTCCGCTTTCGGGGAGTGTCGAGAGCCCAGTCGACGTGGTCGGTGCCGGCCGACGGATGACACCCGACGCAGTCGGAACCGACTGCTGCCGACATGATGCCCATCGTCAGCAGGAAATCGTCGACGCCGATGCCTTTGAGCGCCTGGACGTTCGTGAACACGTCCTCCACCATCATCGGTTTCGCCGGCGCCGCGGCCCGGCCCCCTTGTGCTGCCAGCAGCCCGCGGTGAAAGTCTGGCGTCGCACCGAGACGGGCGAGGCGCCCCGCGGGCAAGGCGCGACGACCGAGAATACCGGGAGTATTTGAGGGAGGAGCAACGCAGCCCCCGGGGATGCATCGCCCGTCGAATGCAGCCGGACTTTCACCGCGGGCTGCAAGAGTTCGCCGACCTGTTCCAATCGCCGTCGCGAGCACGATGGCGGCCGCAGCAGCGATCACCTGCCTCGATCCGAACCTCATTTGCGGACCCTCACTGTTTCTGCGGCTTCGCGCTGGCGTTGCCGCGCGGCGACTGATCGCGGAGCTCCTCCAGGCGGCGCTCGAGCTTCTGATAGAACTCGGCGCCTTCGCCTGGGTACCAGTAGCTCCGATGACACGCTTCACACGCCCTGTCGAGATTCTCGCCGACGTCCCACAACTCGTTGACGTCTTTTCTCTTGACGACATCGAGCGCTTCGAGCGCCACATTTCTGAGCGCCTCGATTCGGGCGTTCCACTCCACAGGATCACGTTCGACCTTCGCGGTGATCTGCGCCGGCGACAATTCCACCGCGTCCGGGCCCCTGCTGTTGTTCTCGTCTCCGGGCGGGGTGAAAGGTCGACGGATCTTGAGCAGATCCGCCCCTTCTGCAAGCGAGACCGCCCCGATGCGGATCTTGTCCCAGTCCTCTTCGGTCTTCGGCGCTACGTCGACAATCCCGTGCTTGGTGACGGTGCTGCCGACCGCGTTGAAGATGTTGTCGGCCAGGGGATCGATCATGTACTTCATCAATTCCTTGACGGACACGACCGGCTTGATGTCACCCCACAGCGCGGCGGGCTGCGGAGTGCCGGTCGTTTGCGCAGGGGTCGGCGCCGGCTTCGACGACGAACATGCGGCGATCGTCGCGCTGAGGAGAACCAGCCCGGCGCACGTGGTAAGGCCGTGAGGTGTGTGAACCGTATCCACTTCAGCTCCAATCAGAGGGCCACTTGAGTCAGGCCACAGCGGCGTGCTCATACTAGCGCCGTTGACATCCAGCGGTCACGGGGCGACGATGACCCTCATGCTCCGCGCGCTGGTCCTTGCGACGCTCTTGTCGGTCAGCCCGCGCGCCGCAGTCGTCCAGGCGCTCAGCGTCCTTCACATAAAGGTCGTCGTGGTCGACGCCGAGCGGAAGGCGACGCCGGTGCCGCACCATGCCCTGCTCGTCAGCGACAACCCGCCAAGCGCGGCGCCCCGCCTGATCGTCACAGCGCTGGATGGTACCGCCGACGTGCGGCTGCGCCCGGGGAACTACACAGTGGAGTCGGACCGGCCGTTCGCGTTCCATGGCAAAGCCTACCAATGGACGCAGACCGTCGACATTGCCGCAGGCCGCGACTCGGTCCTCGAGCTGACAGCCGACAACGCGGAGGTCGAGCCCGTTACCGCCGCGACGCCGGCGTCCGCAGCACCGTTGGAGGCTGACCCTTCGTCGCTCCTGGCGCAATGGCAGGACAGCGTCGTCGCCCTCTGGACTCCGACCACGCACGCGTCGGGATTCGTGGTCCACGCGAACGGGCTCATTGTGACGAACCAGCGTGTCATCGGCACCGCCGCGTCGGTGGAGGTGCAGCTCACGCCGGCCGTCAAGGTGGCGGCGAGCATCCTCGTTTCAGACCCCGTGCGGGATGTCGTCGTTCTCTGGATCGATCCGAAGATCTCCGCATCGGTCCGGCCCGTGCCCCTCGGATGCGCGCAGGCGGCGAAGCCGTCGCTGGTAGACGGGCAGGAGATCGTCACAATCGGAGCTCCGCTCCGTCAGCAGAAGGGCACGACGTCTGGAACCGTCCGCCGCGTGGAGGCGCATGCCATCGTGGCCGACCTCATTCTTGCAACGGGCAGTGCGGGTGGCCCGGTCTTCACAACCGGCGGCGGCGTCGTTGGGATCACCTCTGTCGTGGACGAGAAGGATGAGCGCCGGCGCAGAGACTCCCGAGTCGTCCGCATCGACGACGTATGTGCCGTCATCGCGTCTGCGGAGAAGAAGATGAAGGATGCCGCGCCGCCGAACGGAGCGCGCCTTCCCGTGGAGCCGGAGCGGCCGTTTCCCGTGGACGAGCTCAAGGACGCAGCCCAACGCCGCTCGGGCAGCCTGAGCCCATACCAGATGTCCTCGTCCGACTTCGACATCGCCTTCATCACGCCGGTGCTGACCTACGGCGCGCAGTACCAGTCGGAGCAGGCGAGCGGACGCGATCGAAGCAGAGAAGCGCGCACGCCGGACGCAGCGCAGGCCTTCGTGCGCCCGCTCATGGACTTCAGCAACTGGTCCGAGTACGTTGCGGACTTTCCGCCGGTGCTGCTCGTCCGCGTGACGCCCAAGCTGGTGGAAGGCTTCTGGACGAAGGTCGCGCGCGGCGCCGCGCAGACACAGGGTGTCTCCCTGCCCCCCATCAAGCACTTCAAGTCGGGCTTTTCGCGGATGCGCGCCTTCTGCGGCGACGCCGAGGTGCCGCCAATCCACCCATTCAAGCTCGAACAGCGCGTCTCCGAGAGCGACGCGATCTACGAAGGTCTCTACGTCTTTGCCCCCGGCGCGCTCGGGCCGCAGTGCGGGAGCGTCACGCTCGTGCTGTATTCGGAGAAGGAGCTGGAGAAGGGTGACACCCGTGTGGTCGATGTGAAGGTGCTGCAGCAGATCTGGCAGGACTTCGCACCGTATCGAGCTCTGAGATAGGCAGCAGGCTCTCTATCAATCATCAACGCGAGTCTCTACGAACCCATGCCCCATACGTCTTGAGCGTGTCCATCGACTTCAGCGTCTTCCACGCCTGAATCGCCTGCTGTCGTGTGGCGCCTCGCTCGGCAGCCAGAAACTCACTCATGAAGTTGATGTATCTCCCGTGGGGAATCCTGGCGAATCGCTTCTTGCGCTGACAGAGCCGCACGTACTGTTTGACCAACCCTCCATAGGTCAGTCTCACGCCTTTGGTGAGTTGCCGTTCCCGCCAGCGATTGAGCCGGTAGCGCGCACCCGATTTTGGTTTCAAGCCCGGAGCGAGTTTTCGTGATTCGCACTCGAGGAAACGCTTGGTTTCCGCGTCGTTCGTGTAGAGAGAGACAGGAAGGTCCAGGCGGAGCCCTCGATCGTCGAGTCTCCTGAGACGCTGACTACTTCAAGCCTAGCTTCTTCCCGGCTGCGAGTAGACGGATCGATTCCCGGATGCGCCTCTCCCGCGTCTCCGGTCGTTTAGCCGTATGAATCCAAACCACGAAGTCACGTCGGTAGGTCGGCGCCAGCTCGCGAAAAAACTCCCACGCTTTGAAATTTGCCTTCAGCGCTTTAGCGATGTACACGGGTAAGTCGGCGATTACCGGTCGCGGCGCGTAGGAGTTGTCCGTCGGCGCCGCCGCCAGACCGGCCGAGGTGAGCAGACCGGCCGCCTTGAGTTCCGCCCACCGTTTGCGATTGATGTCCGACCACTTGCTCGTGGGCTGTCGCGGTGTGACCTTGAGGGCGTATCGGTCGTTATCGAGACGCTTGATAAGACTGTCGATCCATCCGAAGCACAGCGCCTCACGAACCGTGTCTTCGTAGGGGATCGATTTCTCCCCCGTGTGAGCCTTGTAGCGGACAAGCCAGACCCCCGGGCTCGACGTATGGTGCTTTGCCAGCCACGTCCGCCATTGTGGGCGACTCCGAACTTGCAGCGTCATGAGCTCTCTCGTCATGACGAATCGCCTCCGCGCCCCTCAGCGAACAAACAGCGCTCCGTGCGCAATCTCGAACCGCGCGATGCGGTCGGTGTGAGTCGCCACCGCCTCGAGGAGGACCTTGATTGCGACGCTGCGCCCGAGCTTCGTGTCACGCGCGCGATAAACTTCGCCCATGCCGCCGCGGCGAGATGATCTCGTACTGGCCGAGACGTGTACTAGCGGACAGAGGCATGGGGAGACGCTGATGCCAAACGAGCCACTGAATGAATTGCGCACCGGCCACGCATGCATACGGCGTGAGAACCTCATGTTGACATTCTAAATGAGACACGGCAAGCTCATTTAGAATGGCAAAAGAAGTGCTGCAGGGCACACTGGATCTCATGGTGTTGCGGACGCTGGACGCGATGGGGCCGCAGCATGGGTTCGGGCTGGCCAAGCGCATCCTCCAAGTATCGGAGGGCCTCCTCGATTTGAATCAGGGCACGCTCTATCCGGCGCTTCTCCGGCTGGAACAGCGACGATGGATCAAGTCTCGCTGGGGCGTCTCCGACAACAACCGGAAGGCCAAGTTCTACCAGCTCACGCCGCGAGGGCGCAAGCAGATTGCCGACGAGACTGAAAGCTGGGAGCAGACGGTGTCGCTGATGGCGAAGTTCCTCGCCAAGCCAGCCGGAGGCGAGTGATGTGGGGGCGCTTCATTGACCTGTTTCGTCGGCGCCGGCTCGATGCCGACTTGGACGCCCAGTTGGCCCATCACCTCGAGGCGCTCGAAGCCGAATATGGCGCGCAGGGACTGGCCCCAGACGAGGCTCGTGCAGCCGCTCGCCGAGCCGTGGGCGGACTCGCTCAAGTCAAGGACGCCTATCGCGACCAGCACGGTCTTCCAGTGTTCGAGACGATGTGGCGGAATCTTCACTTCGCGCTCCGTGGACTGAGGCGGACGCCCGGCCTCACCGCGACCGTCGTGCTCACGCTGGCGTTTGGTATCGGCGCCAACAGCGCCGTCTTCTCGGCGATTGACGCCGCGTTGCTTCAACCGCTTCCGTTCCCCGACGCCGAGCGGCTCGTGCGCGTGATGCAGACGCAGGACCGATCGCGCGAGACTCTGCTCTCATCCCTTCGCCTTGAAGACTGGAATCGTTTGAGCTCGAGCTTCGAGGCGATCACCGGCTACGCCGTGGAAGATTCTTCCGACACGACTGGCGATCTGCCCGTCAGGGTCCGACGAGCCCGCGTGTCGCCCCGCTTCGTGCAGGTCTGGGGCGTCGCACCTGCGCTCGGACGCGGATTCACTGACGCCGAGCATCGGTTGGGGGCACCCTCTGTTGTACTGATCAGCGATCGGTATTGGCGTGACCGACTTGGCGCCGATCCGAGCGTGCTGGACAAGACGATTCGCCTGAGCGGTCGGTCCTATTCGATCGTTGGCGTCATGCCATTATCGTTCCTCTTCCCCGATCGCGACGTGGACCTCTGGTCTCCGGACGTCGTTAACAACCCGTACACTCGCAGGCAATTCCAGGTTTACGTCGGCATGGGCCGACTGA